>VFQN01006878.1_pt1 | contig 12625 bp, 8 predicted proteins | sample 3512371 | NCBI WGS metagenome assembly VFQN01 (sample SAMN10412370, study PRJNA504923) | tailings metagenome | isolation source: Replicate 2 from Balatoc abandoned mine | place: Philippines: Itogon, Benguet | collected 2017-08-28
GGTGCGCGTGCCCTGGCTGCTGGTGCACGGCGACGCGGACGAACTCGTGCCGTTGCAGGACTCGCTCGACGCTCAGGCCGCCGCTGGCGGACGGCCTGAGCTCGTCGTGCTGCCCGGTGTCGATCACCGCTTCACCGATGCCATTCCGTCAATGTGCGCGGCGGCCGTGCCCTGGCTCGAGGCGCGATTGCGCCTGGCGTAGCTCGTGCCTCTGCCAGGAAGGGCAAAGGGGATGGAGTGAGCGCGAAGGGATAAGGACACTGAAAAGGCGGAAGGCGACAGGTCAAGGAACCGTGACGTGCACGCTGAACGGCATCGTGTAGAGCCCTTCGTCGGTCGTCACCAGTTTGCCCCGCTGGTTGAAGGCCGTCAGTCTGGCCTGGTTCCCCTCCGGTGCGGTGACCGTCCACTCGTTCTCCGCCAACCGCGTCACCTCGACGTCCGTGGAGCCGGCGTGCGACGCGGCGGCGTACCACAATGTGAAGATCACGTCCGCGTCCGGGTGCTGGAAGTTGAACTTGAGGCGCGCGTCGACGGTCTGCCCGACTCCGACACTGTTGAAGCCGCCGGCCAGGTCGCTACTACCGTCCGCCGCGAGCGGGTGCACCCAGAAGGCGTCCACGGAGGTGACGTTGGCGGTCGTGAAGTCCTTACGACAGGTGCTCGGCTGGCACGGCGGAACGTCGGACGGGACTGGAAATGCCAACGACAGGAAACGCCCTGGCGTCGTCGATGCCGACAGCTGGATCTTCAGGACGCCGCCGGACGTGATGTTCGCCCCACCGTGATTGGACGCATTGCCCATGAGTGGGACACCGTCACCCTGGATGGCGTCGGGACAGGCGCTGTCGCTGCTCGGGCAGCGGAATGTTGCCGTGGCCAGTGTGCGGGTCGGCTTCGTGGGTTTCTGGCCGGCAACGAACACGGCGCCGCCGACGACTAGGGCAAGAGCGAGGGACAGGATTCGCATCGCGGGACACCTCCTGCCAGCCGGGCGGACTCGCCATCGAGCCGCGCCTGCAAGCGTGTGAATCGAGGCGGCAGCGTGGCCTGTCGGTGGCTGCCCGGGGGAGTGAGGAGGAGTGAGGAGGGGGTGAGGTGGGTCTGCTCACCCCATGTTCAGGGCGGCGACGTGGCCCCGGACTCCCCGATCCCGTCCATGGCAGCGACCTGCTGTGTCGGAAAGCCGTCGACGTAAGCGAGGGTCCGGCCGTCAGGGTTGACGGCCACGTTCCGAAGTAGCGGAGATCTGACCCCGGCGGCCACGGGTGGGCGTCCGTCAATCGGTACGCGCCACACTTCGCGACGCTCAGGCGATGCGTTCGGACGTCCCCGGAACTGCCGCACCACGTACACCGACTGTCCGTCTGGCGCCCAGTCCTCCAACGTCAACCAGTCTGGTGCCTCTGCCCGCAGCAGTTCGCGGGTGGTCCCGACGGACTCGCGGACGCGGAGCACCGCGCGTCGTGTGCCGCCGTCGCTCTCCTCAGCGGCGTAGGCCAGCGTCTGCCCATCGGGCGCGTACGCGCAGCCCCTCTCGCCAATCACGTGCTTCTGCGCCTGCAGCGGCACGATCAAGCGCTCGGTGCCGGTGCCGAGATCCAGTTCGACGAGGCCTCGTCCTGCCCGGGCGAGCAGGATGGCCTCGCGATTCGGCACCCACTGGTATGCGCCGATGCGCCATTCGTTGTCGACCGACGTGCCTGGCACGGTGTGCAGGAGGGCGCCGGTGCTGGCGTCGACGACGTGAAGGCTCCAGGGGCCGCTCTTCATGCCGCGCCCCTTGACGAGGAGGCGCGTGCCATCTGGCGACCAGCGCGGTCGTGCGACGAAGGTGAGTGCGGGATACAGCCGACGCTGGCGGCCTGTGACGCGATCGAGGACGACCAGTTCCTGTGCCGACGGGCCGACGGTCACCACGCCTTGCTGCGACACATAGGCCAGCGATCGGCCGTCCGGGGACCAGTCGGGCGAGAGGTTGGCACCCACGAAGGCGCGTCCCAGTGGGACGGGCTGTTCGGCGACGACACCGGAGGCGTCCAGGACCGCGACCTGGACGTCGATCACGTTGACTTGCGCCGAGTGCGCGAACGCGCCGGTCGTCGACGTGCCGAAGTGGCCATACACGACCGGCCTGCTCGCGTACCAACGTCGGCGTCGCTGTCGCGCGCCCGTTCGCGAGCGGCAGTCGCCACAGCGACAGCGGGCCAGGGCGATCGGACGCAAACAGCAGCGCACGCCCGCCATCGACGAACACGGGGAGGGTGTCGCTACCGCTCCACGCGACGACGCGGTGCGTACGCTTCGTCGCCGTATCGAGCAGGACGATGTCGCGTGTCCCTGGTCGTGGCGCATGGTCGTAGGCGACCCACCGCGCGTCGGCTGTCATGGTGACGCCGAACGGCTCCACCTCGCCCAGGTCGGCGAGCGACGTGGACTCCCCGGACTGAACGTCGACCATGTCCAGCGCGACTCGGGAACCGTCGGCGATGGTCACGACCAGCAGCATTCGGCCGTCCTCGGACCAGGCCACGGGGCGGCTCGTCTGGCGCGTCGTCGGGCGTCGGAGGATCCGGGGTTCCCCAGCCGGCACCGTGAGGAGACGGAGGTCGCCTCGATCGGCTCCGGTCATCCAGGCATAGGCGACGTACCGTCCGTCGGGTGACAACTGCATGAAGGGCACCCGCTGACCATCCCACTCACCTGGGCCGAAGGTCAGCTTCGTGGTGTGCATGTCCCGCAGGTCGATTCGCCATGGCGTTCCGTCCTGGTCGTGGAACGCGACGTACCGCCCATCGCGAGAAACCGAGCCGGTCGGAAGGGGCTGGGGGATTGGCCACGTGCGCAGGACCGTTGCCGGCGGCGCGGCGCCATGCCTGACGAACGCGACGCCGACCGCCGCGACCGCCACCATCGCCACCGTCAATCCCCATCGTGTCGCGCGCTGCCGACGCGACGGTCGTCCATCCGCTGCCGCCGGCTGGACCACCGCCGTGTCGGGCAAGGGTCCGACGGCCGCCGGCGCCCGCTGCAGGAACTGTGGGACATACCCGCCCCGTGGCAGAACGATCTGCACCTCGTCGTCCATGCCCGGTCCTGCGTAGTACGCATCGAGGTGTGCACGCAGGCGGCGTGCCTCCGAGCGGACGATGGAGTCGATCTTGGGGTCGAAGTCCGTGCCGCGGTCGTAGACGGCGACTGCGACGGTGTACTCCTTCAGTGTGCCCGCGCGTCCGGCCAGGCTCTCGTCAACGACGAAACGCAGGAAGGCCTTGAGGCGCTCCGATGTGGCGAACTGCGGGCTCGCGCAGACGCGCTGCAACTGCGCGGCCGCCTGTTCGGCCGTGACCTCTGGCGGGGTGGCGTCGGTGGTGGCCACGGTTACGAGTGCTAGCGGGGACGCCCGGATTATAGTCCGTCGACCTGAACTCGTCGCGCGCCAAGGCGGACCGCGACGAGCCTCCCGGCCGCGCCCACTTGCGGGCAGCGAGGCACAGGAGAAAGGGAAGGAACGAAGGAGAAGGGATAAGGTATTGCGCCCCACCCTCGCGGGTGCGACTTGGCCGCCAGATGGGGACGAGCCGGTCCAGATCACGTGATGAGCGAGGTGTGTGGCGTGAGCCGCCGGACGCCTCAAGGACCTCGCCGACATCGAGGCGCTCGGCGCCGGCGATCCCGCTGAGGGTTGACACCCGATCGGCTCCCGCTCGCGCTCGTTCTGCGCAAAGCGCGGGACGACAGGGAGCACCCCTGTGCGCGGCACGGGGCCGCCGGACGAGTCCGGGGGCTACGAGATGGGTTGGCGTCGGCGGCTACACGCGACTAGCGGAGGCGCGTGGCGAGGTTGTTCGACCCGGCTGCCCACGTGACGCCACCCGCGTTGCCGTACATCGCCCGCTCGACGACGATCTGCACCGGGTTGGTTCCGAGGCTCTCGATCACGGCTCCGAATCGTCGGCCCGCGGCGGCGGGCACGTCCACCCCCACAGCCACATTGGTCCGAGAGTTCGCCTTCACGCCGACCGTCAGCGAACTGGTCGTGCCGTCCTCGTAGACGAGCGTGACCTGCACGGCCCCGTCCGCATTCGAGGTGTTCGCAATCAGGATGTAGGTCTCGGTGCCGAAGGGGCCGCCCACTTCGCCGTCGGCGAGACCCCACCTGGTGCCCGACCGCAGCGCGCCCGCCGAGTCGTGGCCTTCGTGCCACTGGTTGCCGTCGCCCGGCCACCACATCGCGCGCTCGGCGATGAACCCGACGCCATTGCTTGACGTGAAGGTCGCCGAGACCGCAGTATCGGCGAGCGGGTAGCCCGGCAGGCCGGTGAAGCTCTCCAGGTCGGCCCACACGTTGAACCGGCTCTGCGCCGGCACGGTGTACTGCTTGGTGAGCACGGTCCCGTCCGGTAACAGGTAGCGGCCGTCGATCACGGCCGCGGTGCTGCCCGGATTGGCGATGAGGTAGAAGAGGTCGAAGTACGGCCCCGTGGCGCCCTCGGCGAAGAACCACTGCGTGGCCGGTCCCGGCACGGCGCTCGCCTCGTGGCCCGCCGCGAACAACTGCCCGGGCCTGTCGCGATACATCGCGCGTTCGACGATCACGGGCAGCGACGAATCGAACACGGCCGACACCTCCGCCTGCGCGAGCCGCGCGTCTTCGACGTTCACCCAGATGTTCTGCCTGGTGCGCCCCGGTACCCAGTACGTCTTCGTGAACGGCTGCGCGGGTGCGGGCAGCAGGTACGTCACGTGGACCTCCGCTGTCTCCGCGTTCGGGTTCTGCATCAGGTAGAAGAGCTTGAAACCGTTCGTCGTGGCGCCCTCGGCCAGGTACCACGTCGTGCGCGGCTCGGCAATGCTCGTCTCGGCATGGCTGCCGTACCCGGACGAATCCCAGCGCATCGTCCGATCGGCGACGACGGGCTGGTCCGACGACACCACCGTGGAGAACTCGGCGGTCTCGAGCCCCGCAATCGTCTTGGGATCGATGGTGGCGCGCTGGAAGCCGCCGAGCGGCACGTCGCGGATCACGTCGATGCCGCTCGCGGTCTGGAACGTGAGACGGACGTTGGTGGCCACGCCGCTCGCGTTCAGCAGCGCCAGCGACGTGTCGAAGAAGTCGCTCGTCGCCCCCTCGGCGAAATACCGCGTGTAGGTGCCCGACGTCGCGACGAACGTGGCAGGCGTCGTCCCGCAGGTCGCCGTGGTCACGGCGACGGCGGCGGGCTCGAACACGAAGCCGGTGCGGCCGGGCGTGACGGTGAAGGCCTGTCCCAGTGGCACGCCGGAGAACGTGTACCGCCCGTTCTCGTCGGTGACCGTCGTCGCCGTCATCGGGCCCGACAGCGCGACGGTGACGCCGGCCAGCGCGCCGTCGAGGCGGTCGCGCACGAGTCCCGAGATGGCGGGCGCGCAGGCCGCCGTGAAGTCGGCCGTGCCGTTGGTGGTCAAGTTGGTGAACGACACCAAGCCGGGCGCGAAGGCGTAGCCGGTAGCCGAGGGCGTGACCGTGAAGTTCCCGCCGGCAGTGAGGTTGGCAAGGACGTACGTTCCGTCCGACGCAGTCGTCACCGCGTGGGAGGCGCTGCCGGTGAGCGTCAGCGTGATGCCTCCGATCCCGCCGTCGGAGGAGTCGCGTACCGTGCCCGTGATGGACAAGAGCGGGGCAGCGACGATCGTGGTGGTCTGCACCGCCTGGTTGTTCGAAGGCACGGGATCGGGCTGCGCCGCCGCGACGCTGGCGGTTACCGTGGTCTGGCGCGCCGACCCGTACGTCGCGGTCATCGTCCGCGTGACGGTCGAACCCGAGGTGAGCGAGCCCAGGTCGAACGTGAGCACGCCGGCGACGGGCGTCACACCCCCTTCTCCCGACACGGACGTCGCGCCGTCGGGGACGGGCACACCGAGCGTCACCGCCGTTGCCGTGGCGGGCCCCAGATTGGCCACGGTGAACGTGTAGATCACCGGCTGGCCGATGGCGGCCGGGTCTGGCGCATCGACGTTGGTCACCGACAGATCGGCGACGCCTGGTACGGGCGCGAAGACGTTGGTGCCCGACGTCGCCGGCGTGACGAGCAGGTTGGTCGCGTCGCTGAAGAACGCCGCCAGGCCGGAGGCCAGCAGCGTCGACGACCCGCTGGCGGCATTGGCCGTCGACGGACTTCCGACAGGCACCACGCTCCTCACGCTCACCGTGCCAGTCGTGCGATCCCGCACGAACACGTCGTCTGCGCCGTTGGCGTCGGCGACCACCGAGAAGTGCACGTAGTTGGTGGCTGCCGAGCGCCACGACACGTACCGCCCGTTCGTGCTGACGTCTTCGAGCGCCGCGGACTGGTCGCCACCCGCCTGCACCGCGGAGTCTCGCGTGAGCCACTCGACCGGACCGACCCGGGTGGTGCCGGACATCGGCCGCGCGAACACGTCGGTGAACGTGCCGACGTCGCTGAAGGCCTCCACCAGATCGGTCGCCAGGCTCTCGAACACGACGACGGCGCCGTCGCGGCTGATGACGGGACGGCCCGAGTCTGCGTTGGCGCCGCGACCAGACGGCGCGAGGCTGACCAGGGTGGTCGGCGCCGCCGCGGTCCTCAGGTCGCGGACGTACACGTTGCGGCGGCCGTCGGTGGCCTCCAGCGTCAGTTCCGCCTGTGTCGTCGTCGCGGCAAAGGCCGCGAACGACCCGTCGGCCGTGATCGAGTAGCTGACGAGGGTGGGGGTGGCCTCGACATGGACGGAGGCCCCGGCCAGGACTGCCGTTTCACCCGTACGCGCCGAGACCAGCGCGATGTCGTCCGTGTTCCAGCGGTAGACGTACAGGTTGGTCGCCGTGGTCCCGTTGGGAATCAGCTCCGCGAACGCCGCGGCAAAGAGCAACCTCGTACCGTCGCCACTGAACACGCGCGGGCTCTCGCCGGTGGTCGTCTCGACGCCGGCCGGCGAGCCTCTCCGCGTGTCGGTGTACTGGCGGCTCACCAGCCGAGTCGTGCCTGCCTGCAGGTCGCGGACGTAGAGATCGAGCAGCAGCGGCCCGTTGTCGTCGATGAAGTTGGGCACGAGCTGCCGCTGGTTCCCGGCGCCGGCGCTCGAGAACGCCACGAAGCGTCCGTTGTCGCTCAGCACCATTTCGCGCACGCCTGCGGCATGGAGCGGCTCCACGGCCACGTCCACGAGGCGGAGCGTCGCCGTCTGCCGGTCATAGACCCAGCCCGACGGACTGCCGGTTGCGTAGACCCATGTGTTGTCGAGGAGATTGGTCGCCGTGCTCCTGAACGCCACGTATCGGCCGTCGGGCGTGATCTGCACCTCCGGGCCGCAAGCGCCGTTGCTGGTCACGTTCGGGTCGGTCGCCGCCAGCGTCAGGATGGCCGTCGTGCGGGCGACGACGTCGCGCACGTACACGTTGCTCGTGTCGGTCACACCTGCGGGCACGTTCTTGCCGGGCACGAGCGCGGCGGGTGGCGCACTGGAGCAGAACGCCACGTATCGACCGTCCGCGGAGGCGGCGACTCGCGAGGCCCGCTCGGCCGTCACCGAGTTGGGCGTGAGCGCCTCGACGGTCACCAGCTCGAGCGCCTGGCCGTTCACGCCCGTTGGTGACAGGAGGACGGCCAGCGCGGCGATTGCTGGCAGGCAGCGCAGTGTCGGAGCACCGATTCCCATGACCACGCTGCTACGGTACGCGAAATCAGTGGCGAGGTCGTGATCGGGTCGTTCGCCAGGGGCGTCCGCGATCCTCCGGCTGACCTTGCGCGTCTCACAGGGCCTGAGCGTCCGCGTCCGGACGCGCCAAAGGAGCACACACGATGCGCACGTTCCTCACCGCCCTGACGCTGGCCTGCCTCTGCGTCGTCGTGGGCGCCGAGTCGCCGGCCGACGGCGCGTGGACGTTCACGATGAGCAGTCCGATGGGCGCCGTCGAGGCGACGGTCCAGATGAAGGCCGACGGCGAGAAGCTCACGGGCACGTTCGACCTTGGCGGTGGCCGTGTCTGGACGATGAAGGACGGCACGATCAAGGGCGAGGACATCGCCTTCGTCCTCGAGCGTGATCGCCCGTCCGGGGGCACGATGGCCTACGAGATGAAGGGCACCATCAAGGGCGACGCCATCGCCGGTACGGCCTCGGCGATGGGCAACACGGTGGACTGGTCGATGGCGCGTCGCAAGTAGTCCTGATCAGCGGAACGCGTTGAGGCTCAGCTCGGCATAGGGCAGCTGCGACGGCGTGGCCCGGCCGCTCGTCGATCGCGTGAAGTCGCCAGGCCAGAAGCGCGCGTAGCCGACGTTGACGGCCACACGTGGCCCGACAGGGAAGCGCACGCGGACGTCGATCTCCTGGCCAATAGACGTGCCGCTGCGTCCGGTGGGATCGCGGAGGCCGGTCACGCTCCAGCGGTCGGTCGCGCTGGCGAGCCAGTATCCACTCACACCCGCGTCGATCCGCCACTGCGCCGACGGTGCGAACTCCACGCGCAGCTTGGGCGCGCGCACGTTCTCCACCTGGATGTAGTCACTGGCCGAGAGCGGTCGCGCGAAGCCGAACAGGCGCTCGAATCGCTCCACGCCTGTGTCCAGTGGATTGCGATCACCGCCGGCATGCAGGTAGCTGGCGCTGAACCTCGGTGCCCAGACGTGGCCGGTCGTGTAACCGGCATCGACCATCAGCGCCCGGGCGCGATGGCGGCGCCCGCCATCGCGGCCCACCTGTTCCACCACGTCCACGTCCCAGTCCCACCCCGTCGATCCGACGACACCGTAGCTCCGCAGGCCCATCGTGTGCACATCGCGGGTCACGCGGTCGGGCACGCGTGCCCCGTCCTGTGTGAGGCGCAGGTAGTACGGCTGGATGGTGGCCACGCGCGACCACCGGCGCCAGTCGCCGATGGCCCCCACCAGCCACTGGGTGTCGCTCGTCGTGTCGAGGCGCTGCAGGCGGCGGACCACGGGCCGCAGCACCAGCACGTCTGCCTGCCACGGGCCGTCGACCCTGCCGATGGAGGCGCGCACCCCGTCGAAGGTGTTCGTGGTGTTGCGCCACTCGTTGCGCGCCAGCAGGCGCCGGTCGAGGTACTCGAACGCCTGACGGCCGACCTTGATGCGCAGGGGCCGGCCCTGCCCGGCGCCGTTGTCGAACGACAGTTCGCCGAAGGCCTGGATGGGTTCGATCAGGTTCACGTCGCGGTCGTCGCGCGGAAACGACCCGTCGGTGCGGCGGGCGTCCTCGACCTCGATTGCGGCGCGCAGCGGACCGAGCACGTCGCGGATCCCGACGTACAGGCGCGTCCGCAGCAGCAGCGTCTCGTCCACCGTCGACACGCGTCGTCGGTAGTCGTTGTCGCGGTGCTCGTACCGCATGCGGTAATCGAAGCCGAGATCCAGCCAGTCCAGATCGTCGAACCACGAGAGGCCCGTGCGGTGGGCCGGGCGCACGTATCGCGGAGGCTCGGTGTCGCGCCGCATGCCGTACCCTCGTGGCTCCACGAGCACGAACGGCTGGGGCGGGGCAGGAGCGGCGGCTGCCTGCCCCCGCGCCGTGACAGCCGTTGCGGCCAGGCACGCGACGCACAGCGCGCACACCACGAGACGCGAACGGCCCGGGCGGCTCACTCCCCGTCGGAGTCCTTCTCGCTGGCGGCCTCGGCAGGCGCCGCTTCGACCGCCTCGGCGGCCCGCTCGTCCTTGGGCTCCGACTCGAGCCAATCGGCCTCGAACACCTGAAGCAGGCGGCGCGCCATGGTGGGGTTGGTCACGATGAGACCCACCTCGCGCCGCATGTCGAGTTCGTCCTTCCGGAGGCTCTGGCTCCCGACGAAGGCCTGCGTGCCGTCACGCACGATCGCGCGCACGTGCAGTCGCATCGGCTTGAACTTGCGCGCGTCCACGCCGTCGGGCACCTTCTTCATGCCGCCGAGCACCCGCACCTGCACACCCGCCTTCGCCCGGGCCTGCAGCAGGCGCAGCATCATCGGATCGGAGAGCTTCGCGTCGTAGATAGCGAGGTCGCGCCTGGCGCCCTTGATGAAGCGCGCGAGGCTCTCGCGCGAGGTCTCCGGGCTCACCACGAGGTTCGATCGCGTGCCGGTGAACTCCTGGCGCATCGAATCGCACTCGAACAGGCGCACGGCGTCGGCCACGGCCTTGCGGTCGCGCGTGGCGACGGCGAAGCTCCGGCTCTTCAGGATGTCGAGTTTGGTGAAGTTGAAGCCGAACACGTGGAGCGTCTCGTCGGCGATCAGGTACTTCGCGTGGTAGCGCAGCAGGTCGTCGGCCGTCCGCGTCACCGTGACCCCCGCGGCGAGCAGACGCAGCTCGAGCTTGCGCAGCCGCGCCTCACCGCCACGGTTGGTGTGCGCGATGAGCGCGCGCACGCGCACGCCCCGCTGCACGGCCGCCCCGAGCGCCCGCTCGATCTCCTCCACGTCGAGGCGGAAGATGCACACGTCGATGCGCTTGCGCGCCTTGCGGATGGCCTGGACGACGGGCACCACGGCCGCGTCTGGCTGCACGATGAGCGTCACGGGCGCCTACTTCCCAGCCTTGCTCTTGGATTTCTCGTCCCACTCGACGGCGCCCTGGCCCGAGGACTCGAGCGCGGTGAGGTCGTTGGAGACACGATCGGTGGCGAAGTCGAACGGCACCGTCACGAGATAACACAGTTCCTCCTCGGAGCGCCCGCGGATCTCGTAGGTGGCCTTGTGTCGCCGGAGGATCGCCTCCACGCGGCCGCGCAGCGCCGCGGTTCGCTCGCCGAGCCTCACGGTCAGCTCGAACACGCGCGTCTGCGGCTCGAATCCCTCGATCACCCACAGCGCCGCGGCCAGGAACACCGTGGCGAACAGCGCGAGCCCGTAGAGCCCTACGCCCGCCGCCAGACCGACCGAGAGGGCACACAGCATGACCACGGCATCCTTCGGATCGTCGATCTTCGACCGATACCGAATCAGGTTCGCCGCGCCGACGATGCCGAAGGCTCGCGCCAGGCTGGACCCGACCACCAGCATGATCAGCGCGCCGACGATGGCCAGCACGATCTGCGTCTGCACGACCGCGGGCTGCCGGACGGGGGTGCCCCGCCGCCGTGGCCGCAGCGCGAGCGCGGTGCCGAGCAGGGCGGCGAGCGGCAGGCGCCCGATCCCCTTCATCACCTCGCGCTGGAGGCTGTCGGCCAGATCCGGCTCGTCGTCGGGCGGCGCCGACGAGGCGATCGCGCCGGGTGCAGCCTGTGCGACCAGCACGGACGACGTCATCGGGAGCGCCACGGCGACGACGACGGCCAGCGCGGCAAGGGTGCGTGTGATCTCGCTGCGGGCGTTCATCGCGCGGTCTCCGTCGTCTCGGCGAGGGCCAGGCCCTCGTTGATCTTGGTGCGCAGCTTGCGCGCGTACCGGGTGGCCACCTCGGGTGACTGACCGGCGGCCAGGAACGCGTCGCGCATCTGCCTGTCGCTCAGGCGATCGAGCAGACGACAGGTCCAGACGACGTCGGCGGCCGTCAGCCCCTTGAACAGCTCCTCGTGCCTGCCGCCGTAGTCGAACTCGATGCCTTTCGCGTCGGCCCGCTTGATGAACCGCTGCTGTTCGAAGCTGTCGATGTCGTTTCGGTTGCCGGTCGGGAACGCCGTCATGCCGAACGAGGCGCCGAGATCCTGCACGACGTACCGTCGCGCGGGGCGCTGCCGCCGATCGGCCATCGTGTAGACCCGGTTGTTGGATTCCTTGAAGTCCCAGTTGTTGAAGAGCAGATTGGCCACCAGCAGCCCGTGCATCTGCCGCGTCCCGACGTAGGGGTTCTGGTGCCACGACCAGTCGTCGTCCTTGTCGTAGCCGAACTCGGCCCGCAGCCGCGCGGGCTGCCCGACGTGCTCGGCATCGCCGCCGACGAGGTTCAGGCGCTCGACGTAGTACGTGGGTGGCTGGTGATAGCCGATGGCCCACAGCAGTCGCGAGGCGGCCAGCTCCGACTGGGCTTCGAGACCGAGCTTCACCTTCCACTTCCGGCCCCGCGAGTCGCGGACGTCGTAGCCGGCACTGAACCCGGTGGTGTCGCGCTCCAGGACCGTGAAGCGTTCGTTGGGGCGTGGGGCGAGACCTCGTCCGCCCGGACCGTAGAGCAGGTTTCGACGGGCGATGTCGGTCGGCTCGACCCAGAGCTCACGCAGCTGCCCCGCCGTTGGCGGGGTCTCGAGGGTCGGCTGGATCGCCGGGGCGCAGGCCGTGACGACCAGCGCGACGGCCACGGTCGACGCGGCCACTGCCAGGCGGCGCCCGCCACTGGCCGGATGGTCGCGGAGGATGAGGCTTGAAGACATGCCGGCTCATCCTGCAAGCGCAGGGCCATGTATTCCTTCGAAACACGGCCAATTCATCGACAGATCTGCGCGAAATACGGGGATAAACCGACCGGCATGTGTATCCGAAAGATACACATGTTCACTTAGCGGGCCGCCCTGTGCTCGAGTGGAAGGTACGCGTCGGCGCAGCGCCTGCCCAGCTCGTGCAGCGAGGCGCGATCGAAGTGGACCTTGTCTCCCGTGTGGCGCAACCCGTCTGACGACACGAACGCGGTGCGGAACCGGCGTCGGCGCCGTGCGGACGGCCGGGACGGCCGTCCCTACCGAACCCTGCGCC
>VFQN01006879.1_pt1 | contig 12623 bp, 7 predicted proteins | sample 3512371 | NCBI WGS metagenome assembly VFQN01 (sample SAMN10412370, study PRJNA504923) | tailings metagenome | isolation source: Replicate 2 from Balatoc abandoned mine | place: Philippines: Itogon, Benguet | collected 2017-08-28
GACCGGCGAGGAGATCGTCTACACCAACCTCTTCACCGGCGTGCACGGCAACTACATGAAGCGCAGCATCGCGGCCGCCGGCCTCGATCCCGACGCGCTGCCGGAGGCCGACAAGAGCAAGATGAACTTCGGTTCGGGCGGCAACATGAAGGTCAAGGCTTGGCGCGACATCTGGGGCGCCGGCCAGGGCGTCGGCCAGATCCACGACGCGCCGCCCGCCGCCGAGATCGTGGCCCGCCTCAAGGCCGAGTACGACGCCGCGCGCGCCGCCCTCTTCGCCGGCGAGACCGTGCCGACCCGCCTCCAGCAGGCCGCAGAATAATGAGCAGCCCTTGCGATTGCTCCGCCCCGCCGTCCACACCGCCGTCGGATTGGCCCTGCTCTTGGTGCCCGACATCACTTCGGCGCAGAGCAGTCCCGGCAGCACGCTGAGTACGCTGGGCAACCAGGACAGCCGGATGGCACACCTGGAAGAGGCGGTGATGGACTCCCGCGCGGCGCTGGAGGAACTCATCCGCGAGCGCGAGCCGCTGCGGTGGGCAGCGGCGCAGTACAATCTCGGCAACGGTCTGTACAGGCTGGGGACACGGGACGGCGGGACGGGACGCCTGGTAGAGGCCGTGATGGCCTACCGGGCGGCGCTGGAGGAACTCACCCGCGAGCGCGTGCCGCTGGAGTGGGCGGCGGCGCAGAACAATCTCGGCATCGCGCTGAGCACGCTGGGCGAACAGGAGAGCGGGACGGCGCGCCTGGAAGAGGCTGTGACGGCCTACCACGCCGCGCTTCAGGAACGCACCCGCGAGCGCGTGCCGCTGGAGTGGGCATTGACTCAAAACAACCTCGGCAACGCACTGAGGGCGCTGGGCGAACGGGAGAGCGGGACGACGTACCTGGAAGAGGCCGTGACGGCCTACCGCGCGGCCCTGCAGGAACGCACCCGCGAGCGAGAGCCGCTGCGTTGGGCCGCGGCGCAGTACAATCTCGGTAAAGCGCTGGCCAGCCTTGGCAATCGGCAGAACGGAACCACACGCCTGGAAGAGGCAGTGACGGCGTTTCGCGCGGCGTTGAAGGAATACACCCGCGAGCGCGAGCCACTGGATTGGGCGGCGGCGCAGAACAATCTCGGCAACGCGCTGAGCGCACTGGGCGAACAGGAGACCGGGACGGGACGCCTGGAAGAAGCCGTGACGGCCTACCGCACCGCATTGCAGGAGCGCACCCGGGAGCGAGTGCCGCTGGATTGGGCGACGACGCAGAACAATCTCGGCAACGCACTGAGCGCGCTGGGCGAACGGGAGAGCGGGACGACACGCCTGGAAGAGAGCGTGAAGGCCTACCGCGCGGCTCTCGAGGAATTCACTCGGGAGCGCGTGCCGCTGGATTGGGCCGCGGCGCAGAACAATCTCGGTAGTGCGCTGAGGACTCTGGGCGAACGCGCAAGCAGGACGGCACACCTGGAAGAAGCCGTGACGGCCTACCGCGCCGCACTGCAGGAACGCACCCGCGAGCGCGAGCCGCTGCGCTGGGCAAAGACGCAGTACGATCTCGGCAAAGTGCTGAACAGGCTGGGCAACCGGGAGAGCGGGACGGCACGTCTGGAAGAAGCCGTGACGGCCTACCGCGCGGCGCTGCAGGAATATACCCCTGAGCGCGAGCCTCTGCGTTGGGCTGCGGTGCAGAACAATCTCGGCAATGCGCTGTATAGGCTCGGCAACCGGGAGAGCCGGACGGCACGGCTGGAAGAGGCCGTGACGGCCTATCGCGCGGCGCTGCAGGAACGCACCCGCGAGCGTGTGCCGCTGGTTTGGGCGGGGACGCTGAGCAATCTTGGCAACGCACTGAACAGGCTGGGCGAACGGGAAAGTGGGACCGCGCGCCTGGAAGAGGCAGTGACGGCCTACCGCGCAGCACTGCAGGAACGCACCCGCGAGCGTGTGCCACTCGAATGGGCGGAGACGCAGAACGATCTCGGTAACGCGCTGTACGTTCTGGGCAGCCGGGAAAGCGGGACGGCACGACTTGAAGAAGCCGTGACCGCCTACCACGCGGCGCTGCAGGAACGCACCCGCGAGCGCGTACCGCTGGATTGGGCGACCACGCAGTACGATCTCGGCTACGTGCTGTACACGCTGGGCGAACTGGAGAGTGGGACCTCACGCCTGGAAGAGGCCGTGACGGCCTTCCGCGCGGCGCTGGAGGAACGGACCCGCGAACGCCTGCCGCTGGAGTGGGCCGGGACGCAGCACGTTCTCGGCAAGGTGCTATACGTGCTGGGTAAACGGGAAGGCGGGACGGCACGGCTGGAGGAGGGTGTGACGGCCTATCGCGCGTCGCTGGAGGAATACACCCGCGAGCGCGTGCCGCTGGCCTGGGCGGAAACGCAGTACAATCTCGGCGCCGCGCTGTACGTGCTGGGCAAACGGGAGAGCGGGACGGCACATCTGGAAGAAGCCGTGACGGCCTACCGTTTGGCGCTGGAGGAATACCCCCGAGAGCGCGCGCCGCTGAAGTGGGCGCCGACGCAACACAGTCTCGGGCTCGCTCTGTACATTCTGGGCTATCGGGAGAGCGGGACGGCACGCCTGCATGAGGCCATAGCGGCCTACCGTGCCGCGCTGGAGGAACGCACTCGCGAACACGTGCCGCTGCAGTGGGCGATGACGCAGAACGGTCTCGGCAACGCACTGTCCACGCTGGGCGGACGGGAGAGCGGGACGGCACGCTTGGATGAGGCCATGACGTCCTTCCGCTTGGCGCTGGAAGAATTCACCCGCGAGCGCGTGCCGCTGGATTGGGCGATGACGCAGTATAATGTCGGGATCACGCTGTACGAGTTAGGCCGACGGGAGAGCGGGACGGCGCGCCTGGAAGAGGCCGCTGCGGCATATCGCGCGGCACTGGAGGAATACATCCAAGACCGCATGCCACAGGAGTGGGCGGATTCTAAACGGAATCTGGATAATACGCTCGCACTTCTTGCAAAGCGGCGCCTATAGAGTGGATCTCCGCCGCGATCATCATGAAAGTCTGAACGATCGATCGAATTCCGCGCCAAGCGCCGCAACGAATATAGGCAACTGTCATAAGTATAGCAGCACTGCCCAGACCGCTCCTATGGCTGCCGACCCTCGCCGGAAGAAGTTGGACCTCGTCGATCTCCCCGGTGCGAAATTCCTTGCTCATCGCTACACAACGAATCAGATTCTTTGCTGCTTCGCCGACACTACTCAGACAGGCTTCAGGGGCCGCTGACGAACACCAGGCCAAAACTACGAACTGAGAATCCAAGGAACAAAACGATGGCCCTTCCCGCCCTGCAGCGCGACAACCTCTCGATCCCGATGGTCGGCGCGTCGCTGTTCATCGGTGTCAAACTCCGACCTCGCCTATCTCGGCACGCGCTTCACCGCGAGCAGGGAAGGCAACGTCACAGACGCCAACAAACCGTGCTCATCGACTCGACCGGCGAGACGGTGCCGACCCGCCTCAAGCAGGCCGCCGAGTAGGCCGGCCGCCGCTCGATGAGCACGCGCCTCCTTCGCCTTGCGATCCTGGCGCTGCTCGCCGCGCCCGGCGCGGCCGCCGCGCAATCAGGGATCGACGGCCGCCTGAACGACCTGCAGCGCTCGATCTCGGCCCTGTCGGCCCAGATCGAGCAGCTGAAGGTCCAGGATCGCCAACTCGAGCAGCAGCTCACGAAGATGCAGACGAGTTTCGAGCAACGCATCGAACGCCTGGAGAAGCGCCCGGCCCCCAGGCCCACGCCGAGGACGGGCCGCTCGAAGCGGTAGAGGCCGACGGCGGGCGACCTCACTTCATGTCGAGGACGTCGCGGATGCGGGCGGCGAGCTGCTCGAAGGTGAACGGCTTGGTGATCAGCTGGACGCCGGCATCGAGGCGGCCCTGGTGGACGATGGCGTTGCGCGAATAGCCGGTCGTGAACAGGATCTTCAGGCCCGGCCGAAGCTCGGACGCCATGTCGGCCAGCACGCGGCCGCTCCGCCCCGGAAGCACCACGTCGGTGAACAGCAGGTCGATGCGCGTGGCCCCGCGCAGGATCGCCAGAGCCTGCTCCGACTCCGACGCTTCGAGGACGCGATAGCCGAGCTCCTTGAGCACCATCGAGCTGTAGGTGCGCACGTCCTCGTTGTCCTCCACGACCAGCACGACCTCGCCGTCGCTGCCCGTCGGCGCGGCAAGCGCGTCGCCTTCGCCCGCCCGGCCCGTCGCGCCGAGGAACCTCGGGAAGTACATCTTGACCGTCGTGCCCTGACCTTCTTCGCTGTAGATCGTGACATGGCCGCCGGACTGCTTCACGAACCCGTACACCATGCTGAGGCCGAGACCCGTGCCGCGGCCCACCTCCTTGGTGGTGAAGAACGGCTCGAAGACGCGTGCGAGGGTTTCCGGCGACATGCCGTGCCCTGAGTCGCTGACGCAGATGGCGACGTACTGGCCGGGCTTCACTTCCGAATCGACGGCGGCATACGATTCGTCGAGCGCGGTATTCGTGGTTTCGATCGTGAGCTTGCCCCCTTCGGGCATGGCGTCGCGCGCATTGACCGCGAGATTGAGCAGCGCGCTCTCGAGCTGGTTCTGGTCGACCTCGATCGGCCACAGGCGCGGCGCCAGCACGCCTTCCAGCTCGACCTGTTCGCCGAGCGTCCGGTGCAGCAGCTCGGTCATGTCGCGCACCAGCACGTTGAGGTCGACCGGCCTGGGCGCCAGCGGTTGCCGGCGCGAGAAGGCCAGCAGCCGCGCCGTCAGGCTGGCCGCGCGCTGGGCGCCCTGCAACGCCATGTCGACCGCGCGCTGGACGCGCACCGTTTCACCGGCGCCGGCCCGCCGTATCGTCTCCAGCCCACCGATGATGATGGTGAGAAGGTTGTTGAAGTCGTGCGCCACGCCGCCGGTGAGTTGCCCGACGGCCTCCATCTTCTGCGCCTGTCGCAGCGCCTCCTCGGCCTTGCTGCGCTCCTCGACCTCGCTGGCGACACGCTGCTCAAGCGTCTCGTTGAACGCCTTGAGCGAAGCCTCGACCTGTCGCCGCCGCTCGAGTTCGCGGGCGTTTTCCTGGAACAGTCGGGCATTGTCCATGGCGACCGCGGCCTGACTCGCCAGCCCCAGCACCCGCTCCTTCGCGAGCTCGCCGAAAACGCCCGGCGTCGAATGGCCCAGGAACAGCCCACCGAGAACCTCTCCGTCCCGCGACCGCACCGGCACCGCGAGGTAGCTGCGCACCGGCAGATGCCCGGGCGGCATCCCGTGATAAGGCGCCGACCGGCCGTAGCGTGGATCCTGGGTGATGTCGTCCGAGAGCACGACGCCGGTGCCGCTGAAGGTCGGCCCGAACACTTCGGTGTTGCGCGGCATCGGGAACTTCGCGAAGGCCTCGCGGGGCACGCCGGACAGCGAATAGAGCGTGTAGCGCTCCCCCGCATCGTCGACGACGTTGTAGAAGAAGGCGCCGAACTCCGCACCGGTCACGGCGACACAGGCGTCGGTGATGGTCTGCACCAGCCGTTCGTGGTCGAGGTCGCCCGAGACGGCGGCGGCGGCGCGGCTCATCACCTCGAGAGCGGCACGGCTCTCGCGGAGTTCGTTCTCCGCTTCCTTGGCCTCGGTGATGTCGATGACGACGCCCACCATGCGCCTGGCGCCATCGCTGCCGGTCTCGATGCGGCCGCGCGCGACGACCGTATGCGCCGTGCCGGAACCGACGACGCGGTATTCCTCCTCGTAGGGCTCACCCGTCGCGATCGAGCGGGCAATCGCCTTCGTGACTCGGTCGCGGTCCTCCGGTTCGATGCCGGCGACGAAATCGGCGAGCGGCAGTCCGTGCTCGGCCTCCTTCTGGGCGATGCCGAACACTTCCGCGAGCGGCCCCGAGATGGCGAGCTTGTCGCTGTCGATCGTCCATTCGAAGACCGCCACGCGTCCCGTCGACAGCGCCAGCGACAGCCGGTCCCGCGTCATCAGGAACTTCTGCTCGCTCTCGAAGATCGCGCGGCTCGCCTCGCGGCGCAGCTCCGCCATCTGGATGTTGGCATTGACCCGCGCCAGCAGCTCGCGCGCGGCGAAGGGCTTGACGAGATAATCGTCGGCACCGGCTTCGAGGCCCTCGATCTTGGCTTCCTCGCCGGCGCGCGCCGAAAGCAGCACGATCGGGATGCTGGCCGTCGCGGGGTCCATGCGCATTGCCCGCAGGACGCCGAAACCGTCCAGGCCGGGCATCATCACATCGGTCAGCAGCAGGTCTGGTGCCTCCCGTCGCACCGCCGCCACCGCGGCCTCGCCGTCGGCAACCTGCTCGACCCGATAGCCCTGGGCGATCAGCAGCCGGCTGACGTAGGAGCGCATGTCGGCATTGTCGTCGGCCAGCACGACCCGCTTGCCCGTTCCAGCCGGAGCGATGCCGGCCGTCGACGCAAGAGCATCGCCCACGGCGTCCGCCGGGCGGGCATCCGGCAACCAGCCCAGCGCCTCTTCGACATATTCGCGCGCCCGCACCGGGTCGGTCGACAGGTCGACCTCGTCGACGACCTGTGCGGCGGGCAGATGGGCGTGGCCGAACGGCAGGACGATCATGAAGCGCGTCCCCTGCCCGACGACGCTGTCGACGGCGATCTCTCCGCCATGCAGCCGGACCAGCTCCTGCACCAGGGCCAGGCCGATGCCGCTCCCCTCGAAGCTGCGGCTCTTCGCGCCCTGCACGCGATGGAAACGCTCGAACAGGCGCGGCAACTCGGCCTGGGCGATGCCGATCCCGGAGTCGCGAACCTCGATGGTCGCCCCTTTGCCATCGGCGCTCGCCGCCACCGATACCCTGATCTCGCCCGCGAAAGTGAACTTGAAGGCATTGGAAAGAAGGTTCAGCAGGACCTTCTCCCACATCTCCCGATCGACATAGACGGGCTGAGGCAGCGTCGAGCAGTCGATCACCAGCTTCAGGTCGGCCTTCTCGATCGCCGAGCGGAAGCTCGCGGCGATGCCGGTGGTGAACCGGGCGAGATCGGTGGGCCTGTAGGCGGCCTGAATGCGACCGGCCTCGATGCGCGAGAAGTCGAGCAGGGAGTTGACGAGCCGCAGCAGCCGGTTGCCGTTGCGATGGGCCAGCGCCACGTGCCGGGTCGCCTCCTCGCCCGAAAGCCCACCGGACAGGACTTCCTCCAGCGGTCCCAGCATCAGCGTCAGCGGGGTGCGGAATTCGTGGCTGACGTTGGAGAAGAAGGTGGTCTTGGCGCGGTCGAGCTCGGCCAGCGCCTCGACCCGGCGGCGCTCCTCCTGATAGGCGTCGGCGCTGGCAATGCCCGTCGCGATCTGGCTGGCGACGAGGCTCACGAAGCCGGAATAGACGTCATCGAAGAGCCGGTAGGGACTGATGCCGACCACCAGGAAACCGGCCCGTCCGGTCTCGCGGGATGCCGGCACGGCGACTACGGCCGCCCATTGGGTGGCCCGGTCCCAGACCCTGCCCGGTACCGTCGCGCCGAACGTCCTCTGGAGATCGACCAGACGCGGCGGCACGTCCTTCGTCAGGCCGTCGATCGGCCAGGACGTGGCGCCATTACCCGGCTGCAAGGTCCCGATCACGCAGGGATGGTCGTCGGGCAGGCCGTGCCGCGCGGCCAGAATCGGCTCCTCGCTGCCGGGCTGCACGACATAGAGGAGCGAAAAGGTGACGTCGCGCGGATTGATCGCGAGCGCCGCGATGCTCTGGCGGCTGGCATCCTCCCAGGTGCGGGCGTCGACGGTCCGAGCCGCCAGCTCTCGCAGGGTCGCGACCTGGCGGTCGCCGATCACCCGCGCGGTGTCGGCGGTGTTGGCGCAGATGATGCCCCCGGGCGTCCCGTCGTCGTCGGGAATGGGGCTGTAGGAGAAGGTGTAGTAGGTCTCCTCTGGATAGCCGTTGCGCTCCATCAGCAAGAGCTGCTCCTCGACATAGGTTCCCTCGATGCCCCCCATGGCGGTGTCGAGGAGCGGTCCGATATCGGCCCAGATTTCCTTCCAGACCTCCTGCGTCGGCTTGCCGAGTGCCCGCGGATGCTTGCCGCCGATGATCGACTTGTAGGCGTCGTTGTAGAGGTAGATCAGTTCCGGACCCCAGCCGATCCAGATCGGCTGGCGGGAGGTGAGCATGATGCGGACGGCCGTCTTGAGGCTTTGCGGCCAGGCCTCCGGCGGCCCCAGCGGATTGCTCGCCCAATCGTAGTTCCGTATCAGGGCCCCCAACTCCCCGCCGCCGGCGAGAAAAAGCAGGGCGGACTCCTCGGCGCGGTTTGAGCGATCGGCGGCTTCCGTCATCGGTCTCTTTGCTGCTCTGCGGGATCGGAGCGTGTAGAGGGGCTGAGTTTGCTGTCGTTATCAAGCGGGATGTGCCGCACCGTTACGGGCGTCGGTGGAGCCAACGCCGTCGCGGCCGCGAGGTTTCGGCACGCATGTTCGGCGCTTTCCAGTTTCAGCCGCGCCGGTCTCCCACGAGATTGTCGGGTTTCATGATGAGAAATGCCGCCAGCGCCGCGAGCATCAGAAGGCCGACCGCGAGGAAGGCCAAACCCCAGGCCATCGCCGACATGCCGCCGGCGAGATCGAGTGTCCAGCCTACCACCAGCGGCCCGACGAAGCCGCCCGCATAGCCCAGGGTCGAGTGGACCGCGAGGGTGGCGCCGCGCCGCGCCGGCTCGGCATTGCCGGCCGCACCCGCCGTGACCGACGAGGAATCGAGCCACACGACGACGCCGTAGGCGATCACCAGGAACACCGCCAGCCAGTAGCCGGTCGATCCGGCGAAGCCCAGGATCGCGGCGAAGCCGATCGACAGGATCATGGCCGTGCCGACGAGCCGGCGGCGTCCGAAGCGGATCGACGCCTCGTTGCCCAGCACGCTCGCGAAGGTGCCGAGCAGCGCCATGACGGTGACCACCAGCGCCGGCGAAAGCGTGCCTTCGGTGACGCCGGTGCTGCCGGCGACGAAGGCGAGGAACGCGACGCCCCAGCCGCGCAGCGCGCTCATCTCCAGCGTATGGACGCAGTAGACGACCGAATAGGCGAAGGCGGATGTGTTGCGTATGACCGGCCGGAAGTCGAACAACGCACCCTGCGCCTTCGGGCGCGGCGCCGGTGGCCTGGAGGGCACCGACAGTGCCACCATCGTCCAGGCGATCGTGGCGGTGACGGCGGCGAAGACGAAGGTTCCGCGCCATCCGATCTGATCGGCCAGCACATCGCCCAGCAGATACGACACCGCGCCCGAGATGCCGATGCTGGCCGCATGCCCGGTCACGGCGCGCGACATCAGTTTGGAATCCACCTGATCGGCCAGCAGCTTGAGTCCGGTCATGTAGGTGCCCGCCCAGCCGATGCCGGCCAGCGCGCGTGTGGCCATGGCCGACCAGAAGCCGTCGGCAAACAAGCCGAACATCAGGTGGCCCGCGACGGTGCAGGCGACGCCGAACAGGTAGACCCTCTTTCCGTCGATCCGGTCGGTGAGCGTGACCAGCACCGGCACCGCCACCATATAGGCGCCGAAGAAGATCGCGGTGATCCAGCCCGCCTCGCTGTTCGACAGGCTCCAGCGCTGCATCATCTGCGGCAGCAGTGCCGGCCAGAAGCCGGCGCCGATCTGCACGAAGATCTGCGCCGCGCAGACGATCGCGACGAGGCGCGGGCCGGACATCGTCGTGGTCGGCCCCTCAGTCGGCATGGCTCGCCGTCGGTTGCGGCACCGGGATCATCCAGAGCGCCGCGAAGGCCGTGAGGCAAAGGGCTGACGAGATGATGAGAACCCCGGCACCCAGCCGGTCGATCAGCAGCGCGAAGACGAAGGGTGCGCCGGCCGACAGGAAACGCGACGGGGCGCCCAGCAGGCCGAGGCGATAGCCGTAGCTCTTCGGCCCATAGAGCGCGAGCGGCACCGTCCCGCGTGCGATGGTGATGATGCCGTTGCCCATGCCATGCATCACCGCGAAGACGCTGGCCATCAGGCCGCCGCCGAAGCCGAGCAGGAGGACGGTGCCCACCGGATGCGTGGTGGTGGCGAGGCGGCCCGAGGTCAGGGGGTGCAGGTGTCGCAGCGGCCCGGCCTCGAGCATGCGCGCCGCCACCTGCGCCGGCCCGATCAGGGCGCCGGCCGCGATCGCCTGCGTGGGCGTGGCGCCTGCGGCTTCCATGATGCGCGGGAAATGCGCCGCCATGCCCGACGAGACGATCCACGCGCCCGAGAAGGCAATGGCCAGCAGCACCATCGTTCGATCGAACGGCACCGGCTCGTCGACCGCCTTGAGCGTGGCCGCGAGGTCCTTCGGGCGCGGCAGGAGCAGGGAATTGCAGGGAAGGCCGATCACGACATGAGCGGCGGCCCACAACAGGCAGGTCTCGCGCCAGCCGATCCCCGCGGCCCCCCAGGCGGTGAGCGGCCAGGCGACGGTGCTGGCGAAGCCCGCCAGCAGGGTGATGCCGGTGATCGCACCGCGCGCATCCTTGCCATAGAGGCGTCCCAGCGCGCCGAACGCGGCGTCGTACAGGCCGAGCCCCATGCCGATGCCCAGCAGGATCCAGGCGGCGGCGAAGGGCAGGAACGACTGCGCCTGCGACAGCAGCACCAGCGCCGCCGCGAACAGCAGGCTCGACGCCGACAGCACGCCGTTGCCGCCGGCCCGGTCGATCACCCGCCCCACCTTCGGGCCGATCATCGCGGAGATGATCAGGGCCGCGGAGAAGGTGCCGAAGAACAGGTCGGTCGAGATGCCGATGTCTCGCGACATCTCGTCCGCCAGCACCGCCGGCAGGTAGTAGGTCGAGCCCCAGGCCAGCGTCTGCGCCGTCCCCAGGACGATGATCGTCGCGAGCCGGCGGCGATCCATCACGAGGCTTTGGGCCCGGCGCAGCAGCCGGAGGCTGCGGGCGCCGGCGCGGGTGCCGCACAGCACCCCGACGCTGCTGCCGGCGCGGCCGATGCGGGCGCGCCGTTGCAGACACCGGTTTCCGGCAGCACCAGTTCGACCCGGCGGGCGGCGTCGTGGTCGCCCGCCAGTTCGGCCGCGATCGAGCGCACCTGCTCGTAGCCCGTCATCATCAGGAAGGTCGGCGCGCGACCGTACGACTTCATGCCGGCGAAGTAGAAGCCCTGCTCCGGCTGCGCCAGCTCGCGCGCGCCGTGCGGGCGGACCGAGCCGCAGCTATGCTCGTTGGGATCGATCAGCGGCGCCAGCGCCGGGGGACATTCCAGCGCCGGATCGAGCGACAGCCGGATCTCGCGCAGGAAGTCGAGGTCGGGCCGGAAGCCGGTCGAGACGACCAGCTCATCGACCGCGACGTGGCGGCCGGGGCATCCCGCACCTCCGACCACGATTCGCTCGCCTTCGCGCGCAATACGGTTCACGCGGAAGCCGCTCTCGATCGTCAGGCTGCCGCTCGCCACCAGCCCGGCGAAGGCGGTGCCCAACGCGCCGCGCGCCGAGAGCTGGTCGGCCGCGCCGCCGCCGAACGACTTCTCCGGATGCTCGCCGCGCAGCAGCCAGACGATCTGGGTGGCGGGCTCCTGCTCCTTCAGCTTCGCGAGATCGAGCAGGGTGCCGACGGCGGAATGGCCGGCGCCCAGCACCGCCACGCAGCGGCCGGCATAGCGCGGCCGGTCGCGGCCCAGCACGTCGGGCATGCCGTAGGCGATGTGGCCCTGCGCCTCGCGTTCGCCGATGGCAGGCAGGCCGTTGGCGCCGGCCGGGTTGGGCGAGAACCAAGTGCCGGTGGCATCGATGACGGCGTCGGCGCGCAGCACCTCCGGTCCCTTGCCGTTCTGGTAACGGATCTCGAAGGGCGCGGCGTCGCGGCCGCGCGTCTTCACCTTGTCGAAGCCGACGCGACCGATCGCCGTCACCATGCTCTGCGTCCGGATATGGTCCTTGAGCGGCGTGCGCGTCGCCAGCGGCTCGAGATACTGCTCCACCAGCTCGGCGCCGGTCGGATAGTGGTCGGGCTGGGGCCGGTTCCAGCCGGATTCGGTCAACAGCCGGTCGGCCGCCTTGTCGATGTTGTATTCCCAGGGCGAGAACATGCGGACGTGGCTCCACTGGCGCACCGCATGGCCGACCGTCGGACCGGCCTCGATGACGACGGGCTCCAGCCCGCGTTCCAGCAGGTGCGCCGCGGCGGCGAGGCCCACGGGACCGGCGCCGATCACGGCGACCTTCTTCTTCGGGATGATCGAATCGGGCATGTCTTCTCTCCTATCTTTCTAGAATATTGGAAATTGAGAGCGCAACAAAAACGTCATCAGGCAACGCATGTTCTCTCCGCGGCCGGGCGTACGCCGTCGGCACAGCATTCCTCGGCCAGGTAGGCGAGGAGCTCGTGCATCAGCTCATAGTTTGCATGGCAGACCAGGGTCGCGCCTTCCCGCACCTGCGTCACGAGGCCGACGATCACCAGCGACTTGATATGGTGCGACAGGGTCGAGGCCGCGACGTCGAGCTTGGTCTGCAGGCGGCCGACCGGCATCCCCTCGGCACCGGCCCGCACCAGGGCGCGATAGATCTTCAGCCGGGTCGGATTGCCCAGCGCTTCGAGGCGGGCGGCGGCATCGTCGAGCTTCATGAGAGCAACATAGGCGACCGCTGGCGAGAATC
>VFQN01006880.1_pt1 | contig 12619 bp, 20 predicted proteins | sample 3512371 | NCBI WGS metagenome assembly VFQN01 (sample SAMN10412370, study PRJNA504923) | tailings metagenome | isolation source: Replicate 2 from Balatoc abandoned mine | place: Philippines: Itogon, Benguet | collected 2017-08-28
TCTCCGATAATCCCATAACCCTTCTCCTGAAAAAAAAAAAAAAAAAAAAAAAAATCGTTCCCTAGGCCCACACCGGTACCCTTCCGCCCTACCTAAGCGCCTCCTTCCACCCCCGTCCACCCCCTTGCCTGATAGCTCTCTTCCATCCTTTCTCATCCTCTCTCATTCTAATCCGTTAAAAAGAAGCCGTGCCGTTGCCGAACGGAACTTGGTCTTGGCGTAGTGGTTGACAGGCCCGGCTCCGGCTCCAGGGGCCGGGCAAGCAGAGCCCGCGCGACGGTGCGGTGACCATGCGCTCACGCAGTGAAGCAGCCTGCGGCGGGTGGGGACCGTGCAGGGTTGCGGGACGTCAAAGAGGAGAACATAGCCCTGTGCTGGGCCACTGCGCTAGCACAGCTCTCAATACTGGTTGTATACGCCCTCCTAGCCCACCGCGTGACACGGCACCCTGCAATCCGTATCCCTCGACCCGCTGCCCCACTCCGCGCTGCGCTGCCAGTGGCACTTTTTGGAGCCGCGTGCTCTACTAGGGCTCACCGCTCTGCTTGAGAATGTCCATCTTCTCCTTCAGCTCGTTGATCTGCACTGCGCGCTTGGCGGTGCTCTCGGTGATTTGGTCGGCCATGGCGTGCAAGGTCGTTGCCCTCGCCCTCAGCTCCTGGACTTCCGCCCCCAGCAACTGGTACTCGCCAATTAGGTACACGTTAAATGCCAAGATGGCGGCGACAACTACCGCTGTCGCAGTTCCACCCAGGCCCACACCCTGCTGCTGGATGGGCGCGGAATCCCGCTGGGCCGCAGCGACGATGCGGCGCTGCGAGCTGTAAGAAGGGCGGAAGTTGAAGCCCATGGGCTTGTTGCTGCGTGCGCAGGGTGCACGGTGAGGAAACTTCGACACAGACAGAGACGCCATATTTGCGAAAGCGCACGATGTCAGCTGTAAGCAATGGGTCTGCCGCAAGCTATTTCAAGGGTAACTCAACTATTGAACTATAACTTCACAACAGTGCTGTGGTGGGACAGTTAAGTGTCCATCGGGTGCGCGTGAGCGCGTCGTCCAAGGCAATCTTCCTTTGCGCGCGCAGGGTCTCGGAGCTGAAATCGGCTTGAAACTTCTTCACAACAGAGAAATTCTTCAACATCGACGCAGATCATTCTCATTACAAATCGGACTTGCGCAGGGTGAGCAGGGTGCAGGAGTTTGCCGATGTGGGGTCAGGCCGCATGTGACCCACCCCGCGCCCCGCCCACACCGCCGTCCTGCCCGTAGCAGCGGCACTTTTCTGAGGCAGTCCTCTCAAAGTCAGTGATGCAATGCAGCAGCTGTGACGTGACTGTCATGGTGCGGTGCGCCCCAAGCAGCGACTGCCGTTTGCCGATGTGGGTCAGGCCAGGTCAGGCCGCGTTGGGGTGCTCGGGGTGTTGCCGTGGGGCAGCCCACCTACTAATCACGATGTTTCGTTTGCGGTTGAACATAGACAAAACCTGAAGAGTTGATATTGCTCGTACCACTATCCAAATAAACTCACAAAGTTGGTGTTTCTGAACATATACCATCACCTCGTGGCTACTGAACACGGCCACGGGCCCGCCCACGGCCCATCTGGGTCAGCAACTGGGCAACGGACGGAACACCACTGCCAGGCGGCGAAACCAGGGGCACGACCCACTCAGGGCAGCAGTCACCCACCTTGCTGATGCCCCATGCGTGTGCAGGCGGGCGCCTTGCTTGTTAGGGTCCCCTGTGCCATACGGCATTACATGCGCCCATGAGCACACGTGCCAGCGCCATGCAAACCCCAGGTCGACCTCGCTGCTGCCACTTTAAGCTGCGCCCGCAAGGGCTCCGAAGTGGCCTGGCAGGCTGAGATTTTGCCTGCATCGTATGGCTGCCAAGCGGACGCGGAGTTCAAGGTGCCCGGGGGCAGCGGCTTGGAGGTCCAGCCCACGCTGTGCAGTAGTCCGGCCTGCTGGAATGCCACTGCACGCCTTCGCTCATCCACAAACACAGACACCAGATGCAGGAGTCCAGTAGATTCAGTCTGCTTCAGTACAAGTAAGGATGATTACCGGTACTAACGGGGACGTCGTTCCCGCATTACGTGCGCGTTACGTTTCCACACACTGCAAGGACGCTAGTGGACTCGGGGCGTGCCAGGGCGCCACGTGTCCCGCCATCAGGTTGCAGCCGTTACGGCGTCGCCCGGTCGCACAAAGGACAAGGGCAGGTGACATATATACATGACAGCACAAAGGGCAGGTGACACGCATGACATACAGCGTGCGGGGCACAGCCAGGCGCCAGGGAGCTGTGCACCTGCACCCCAGCCTCAAGACCAGACAGGACCAGGCAAAACTCCGTCCCCTGCACAAACCACATCATGCCTACAATGTACCGTACCTCCCGCCCACTCCTTCTGCATCAGGTTGCGCAACCTCCCAGCCACGTCAAACATACTACCGGTATCCGCTGCAGTGCAAACCCACCTCAACCAACAATAATGCATTTATGCATGGAAGGAAAGGATGTCAGGTTAGTGCGTGCTGCAGCTATGGCAGCAGAGCTTGGAATTGTCGTACCATGAGCAGGCGGTTCCCTGCACTCTTCCCTGCACCCCGCCTGCCAGTGGCAATCCGGTGGCAGTCCCTATAGTACATATATACACGACGAGTTGCTACAGACATGCAGTGCCTCAAGCCCTGAACCTGAACATCCACCCCTACAAGCAATGCCCCGCTTCCTGCCATCCTGCCACAGGGTCCCACCCTTCGCTCGCACGTACCCTGTCCCTGTGCTCCTGCCACAGCACCCTCGGCCCTAGCCGGACGCTGCTGCTGCCTGCATCCCTTGTCTCTGCTGCACACCACCAGATAGAAGAACCTCGCCGCGCTCCAGCAGCACCCTCCTCCTCCACACCACACCGGGTCCCAGCCACCCTGCAAGTCAGTCACGCCGCCCGCACCACTGCCCCCAGCCAGGGCCCTGCCGCCACGGGCCCACGCACGCACACTGCCTGCCAGCTCGGCCAGGGCCTCGCCCTGCGTCAGTATCTGCAGGCGCTGGGACACACACCCCTGGCGTAAGGCACCACGCACCACAACCTTCCTGGCATCTGCTGCTATATATGCTCCCAATCCTGGTGGCACTTGGGCGTTGGGCCACTACCCGCCTCCGCTGCCGGCTCAGCTCGTCCTGCCAGCAGCCACTGCTCCATCCATCGCCATGCATCTGGGCCCAAGACCCGCTGGCATGGCGTGTGCGGTGTTAGCACGACGGTGCGGTGTCAGCACGACGGTGGTGTGGTGGCCAGCGCTTACAAAGGGAAGCGGCCTGCGGCAGGTGAGGGCCGTGGCAGGTTGTGGAACAACAGAAAACATGCCCCTGTCCCTATGCCATTGTGCAAGCACAGCCTCACACTACGAGACTACGGTAGCTAGTTGTCTCAGCAAGCCCTTCTAGCCCACCGCCGAACACGGCACCCTGCATACCGGTATCCCCTGACCCGCTGCCCTACGCTGCACTGAGCTACCAGAGGCACGCCGTTCAGCAGTGTGCTTTCGTTGCTAGGGCTCAGGGTGCTCTACTAGCTAGGGCTCACCGCTGTCGAGGTTATCCACCACCTCGGCCGGCAGGTACAAGGCCTTGCTTACGTAGGCTGCGTTGGCCTCGTTAAAGGCGTGTAACTTTGCGGTCGTCGCCCTGATTTCCGCCCTCAGCGCCGCGGACTCGGGATACGGGATGATGATAACTGCCAAGACGGCGGCAACAGTCCATAATACAGCTTCAAGGTCCGTGTCCTGCTCTGGAGGCGTGGGATCCTGATGCGGGCGATGGGCCGCAGCGATTGTTCGGGGCGGCGACCTGATAAGCCGACCAGCGTTGGCATTGACATGCCGCGTAGGCTTGCGGCTGCGTCCACCGAGTGCAGGGTGACGAACCGGCGCCAAGGACAGGGTCGCCATAACTGCCACGCACGGATAGTGGGAAGTTATGCTTGGCGAGCGTTGAACACTACTACTTAGTGTATGGACTTTACTTGGCTCGACGTTACTACTTCAGGATGTCTCTATCTCTGTTCTGCGGAAAGGTCTGCACATTTGGGTTTAATTGTTTCTGTGCATGTATGTTTGGCTGTTGGCCCTCATTCCCTTCAGGGAGCGCGGCCAGCCAGTCCAGCCACGTGCACGATGTTGCACGACACAATGCAATGCACTGCAGTGCAATATGCAGCTTCATTGCAGTGCATTGTTCCGACGGTTTTGGGAGGAGCTCGGGCCCCTACTTGCTTGCGGCCCTGCACTCCGCCATTGGGGCCTTGGGCGACACAATGCATTGAAACGCAAGAGCGAGTCGGAATTTCTGCAGCCTTACAGCGAGCGAGGTGGCCTGGCTTCTGGCGCCCGCCCTTGCACAACGAACAAGGGCATGACAGCCCACGCGGCTCACCCACGCGCCAGACAGCTGCTGGCCGCCCTCCCCCACGTGCCTGTTAGCTCGTGTTCGGAGTGGGCGCGCACCGTGCAGCCGTGATCATAGACGTCGCCGTGTATATGCCTACAACTGTCTCTTCTCTGCTGCCCTCTCGCCGCTACCATGCCTCCTCCAGCAGCCGCATCCAATCCCACGCTCCCACCGGCCGCGGGCCATGCATGCGCCCCGCCCCTGGCCTACACCCCAGCCTCACCAGGCCAAAACAAACTCCCTTGCACAAACCGCATTCTGCATGCATGTGCCACGGCCCCTGCCCCAACCTGCGCCGCAGCCCTAGGCCAGGGGAGACTTCCTTGCACAAGCCGCACCAGGCAGCATCCTGCGCCACGCCGGCAATGTGTCGGCACCCCCCGCCAACCCCGCTGCAACCCCTTTTCCCATACCGGCACCTCCTGACGCCTTGCTGTCGCCGTCGTGCACCACGCTAGGAGCCTCCTTGAACCCCCTCATCCTTAGGGTCCGTGCACGTGTGCCGTACACGCCTCCCGGCCGCCAGCGAGCCGCGTTAACCCACTGCTGCCCGCCAGCTGCCTCCACCCGCCTCCTCACTGTCCACACCAACCCGGTCCCTCGCTCCTCCACTCTCGTGGCTGCCAACACCTCGCGCTCACATTGGCTTGCTCGTCGCCAGCGCCATCCCGCCCGACCCGTACCCAAGACCCGGCGTAGCGTGCAAGCTACCTTGCTACGCCTTCCAGCCGTCGTACGTGCCAGCTCACCTCGGCAACCACTCCGCATGCCGTGTCCACGTTGCCCCCTCCTTCGCAACACCGACCCCTTCCCGCACCCCACCTACGGTGCCCGCCAGCCTCTGAACACTACTTCGCGCGTGCTGCCTAGTGCGGTGCTTTCCACACCACGCCCAGCACCAATACCAGCACCATCCACAGCACCACCACCAGACGCTCCCTAAAACACACCCCTCACGTCACGCGGCGGCTGATGTTGCGCACGTCGGCGCCCACCCACGCGGCGAAGATGGTTCCGGAGCCGCGCTCCGGCTGCAGCGAGAAGGTGACGCCGAAGAAGTCGCGGATGTGGCGCAGCGTGCGCACCGCGTGGGGTGTGAGGGGCCCCAGCCGCAGCGTGCTGGCCTCCTGTGCATCAGGGCAAGGGTGGGGTTGTGGGGCGAAGGGGGTTTTGTACGATGTCTTGAGGTGTGGCGCAGCGTGCGCACCGCGTGGGGTGTGAGCGGGCCCAGCCGCAGTGTGCTAATCTCCTGTGTGTTAGGAAAGAGGAGGCACGGGGCGGGGTTGATGGCGGCTGCAAGGTACGAAGTACATTGTGCAGCTTATGCCGGGCGTGACCACCAGTTACTGATGCCAAGCAAATTGGCGTTTGGCAGAACCCGCCGGGTTGTTGGCCTCGCTGCCGCTTTAGGCTACCGTACGCCCGTAAGCAAGCGGCAAGGGCCCCTAAGCAAGTGGCATGTGAAAGGCATGAGTGTTGCCTGTATGGCAACCAAGCCAAGCCAAGGACACATTCTGGCGGACACGGAGTTCAAGGTGCCCGGGGCCAGCGGCCTGGAGGTCCGGCCCACGCTGTGCAGTGGTCCAGCCTGCTGGAATGCGTGGCAGGTGGCACTGCACGTCTTTGCTCATCCGCAAACAGAGACCAGATGCCGAAGTCCAGTAGCTCTGGTACGTACAAGATTGATTACAGGTACGGTACTAACGGGGACGTCGTTCCCGCATTACGTGCGCGTTACATAGTGCAAGCACGCTACCGGTATGTAATGGACTCGGGGCGTGCCAGTGCGCCACGTGTCACGCCACCGGCATGCAGCCGTTACGGCTTCGCCCGCCCTTGCACAAAGGACAAGGGCAGGTAACATGCATGACAGCGTACGTGGCACAGCCAGGCGCCAGGGGAGCTGCCCCAAGCCTGCACCCCAGCCTCAAGACAAGGCAAAACTCCCCCGCACGAGCCATACCGGTATCCCGCACCATATATACCTACAATGTACCTCCCACCCACTCCTTTTGCAACCTCACATCCAGCTTAAACGGATAAATCCGTTACAGTGCAAACCCACCTCAACCAACCATGCATTACGATTGAAGGGAAAGAATGTCAGGTTAGTGCGTGCTGCAGCTATGGCAGCAAAGCCTGGGAATACCGTACCATGAGAATGCTTAGCCCACACCATGATCCCCTCAGTCCCCTACCGGGCATCGCCTAAAGGCCCGCCGCACAAGTGTTTTACGGCAGACCACCCATAACCAACACCATGCCACCAAAAGAGGCAGGGGCGCCCTGACTCCTTGGCGGCCATTAAGTCAACCTCCGCACTACCAACCCCTGCACTCATCTCTGTGCCCCATCCGCCCGTGCGCCCGTTGGCACCGTCCTGCAGTACACCATCACCCCGCAGCCCCCGCACTGCCGGAACTGCAGAGCCCCCTCCACCTCCCCAAAAATAAACAAACGCTGAATTGCCGCACACATGCAGTGCCTCAAGCCCTCAACATGAACACCCACCCCTAGCTACAATGCCTCGCTTCCTGCCACCCTGCCGCAGGGTCCCAGCCACCCTTCCCACGTACCCCGTCCCTCCCCTCCCCCAGCGCACACCCGTAGCACCTCCTCAACCCCAACCCCACCAGGTGCCCCTGCCATAGCACCCCTGGCCCCGGCCACAGCTGCTGGTGCTGCTGCCTGCATCCCTTGCCCCTGCTGCAGACCACCAGAAGCCCCTTGCCGCGCTCCGGCATCCCCGTCGTCCACAGCACGCGACGCTGGCCCCCAGCAGCCGCCACACTATCAGTCTGTCTGCCAGCGTCCCATCCTCGCCGCATGCGGCCCCCAGGTCCCCACCGCCACATACAGGCGCACACTGCCAAACAGCTCGGCCAGAGCCTCGCCCAGCTGCAGTTTCTTGGGGACCTGGACCTCTAATAAGCCCTGGTGTAAGGCAGCAAATAAAATGACCAGAGGAACCGCTGCAACCGACCGACTGGCAACACGAGGGGGTCGGTGTGCACACGGGACCCCAAAAATGCAGACGGACCTTCCTGGCGTCTGCTTATCGATGCGTGCTGCTCCCAATCCTGGGTGTACTCGGGCCACTACCCGCCTCCTCTGCCAGCTTGCGAACTCGGGCGTGTCATCACGGCCACAGGGCTCACGCACAGGGGCCTGTGGTGGATGGGGGCCGTGCGGGTTAGGTAGGGGACAACGAACAGAACCGAGAACGTGCCCCTGTGCTGCCGGGCCAGCACAGCTCTGACACTAACTCTCGCCCTCCCACCCCACCCAACCCAGCCACCAAGTAACCGGCCCACTGTGCCAGCGCAACTCTCATACTTTCCATCTGACCCCTTCTAGCCACCGCGCGGCACGGCATCCTGCATTCCATTGACGTCAACCCGCTGCTGCCCCACGTGTCGCTGCCACTTTTACAAGCCGCGTGCTCTGCGAGTGCTCACAGCTTTTGAGGTTGTCCTCCTTCTCCTTCGGCTGGTTGAGCTGCACTGCTCCTCCGGTCTGGCTGTCGTTGAGCTTGGGCTTGGCGTAAGCGCGGTCCAGTCTCGCGGCCGCCTCCTTCAGCTCCGCATGCAGCGATAGGTACTCGCTCGTCTGATACGCAAGAAGTGTCGCATAAGAAACAATAATGATTGCTGGAGCTATCAGGCGTTTCAGGCTCACACCCTTTTTCTTCTTAGGCATGGACTCGTGACGTTGGGGCTTCGCCGCAACGATGGTTCGGGACGTCGAGCTATTAATCCGGTAGACAAGCGCGGGCCGCGTAGGCTTGCTGCTGCGTGCACCGGCGGGTGCACGGTGAGCAAAGGGCGCCAAGGGTAGGGACGCCATACTTGCGCGGAGTGCGTAGTAGTAATCAGAGTAGTAATGAAGCTGTGTTATGGAGCTACGTTATGGGTGCGCCGAGTGTCACTGGGTGGGTGTCGCTTGTTATATTGCAGTGTAATAATAATGTGCCGCTATCCCTGCTGCCATAGGGCTCGCGACCCGAGCCCGCGATCCCGTGGTCCCCCTGGAGTTTCCAGCACGAAATTTGCACCACTGCAGCTCAACTGGATATGTCGATGGCCATGGGGGTTGGCACTTGACAGGGGACCCAGAAGCAGTACGTAGGTGGGGTGAGTGAGCCCTGTTTGAGCGGTACTTTGAGTGGGAGGGGGCGGCCATGGGAAAAAGTCATAATATTAAAAAGCAAACTCAATCTTTATCCCGCATAAAGTCACCAACAATTAGGGCCCGTCCACGAAAAAAAAAACCCTGGGGGGTGCGGTGTTCAGGGGAGGTGGGACACGGAACGAAGGGGCGCACACTGGATTAGGGTGAGGTCACCCTTGGACTCTGCGCCCGCTGTCCTTTCGGGCTGCGGCAGGTGGCAAGAAGCACGTGGTTGCCTACAAGGTAGGGACTGGTAGGGTTTAGGGGCTTGATCGTCACCTAGTCGTCCATGTGCGTTGGCAGGGTTGCTGTTGGCCAGACCAGGGGGAGCACGCTAGCTGGTGCTTTCGTGTTACAGCATAGCGTGGGGCGGTGTTCATGGATCTGCCCGCTAGGCACCACCATGCAGCCGTTACGCACAGCGTCGCCCGCCCTCGCACGACGAACAAGGGCAGGTCGACATTGCCGTACTGCCACGTGTCTCTGCAGCACAGCCACGTGCCAGCAGGCAGCCGCCCACCTCCTCCATGCGGCCATGTGCTCGCGTACCTCCCTAGCAGCACGACCCCATCCCCTCGGCCGCAGGCCCGTGTCCTCCCGACTCCCCCCCCAGAACCAGAATAAAACCCTGCCTCACGCCAAGAGCACGCACCGCGCAACCACACTCGAATCCCTGCAACAGCATACCGGCACCACCCGTCCGCGTTTGCGTAACCACCACCTTGACCTACTGCTGCCCTATGCCTCCACGTCGCAACCGTTACTCGTGTGCCGTGCGCCGCCCACCCTTCTCCTTTCCACCCATGAGGCCGGCGCCCGCTCGCCCCGCTTCGGAACGCCGCGCAGCTGCGAGTTCTCGCAGCAAACGGCCCATATACCCGTATCCGTACCCTTGAGGCTTCTCCCTTGTACTCCCCTCTCAACCGCCTTTCCCCCCTTCCTCCATCCCCGCTTGTCATCCGCCTTCGCACATGCTGGTGTCGTGCACGCGGATGCAGCGATGCCATCGCCACCAAGCCGTTCCCAAAGGTACCATCCTGCGCCGCCCCAGAATTCCCCACCGCATGCGCGCCACGCCCTTCCGCTACACCGTCACATCGTGTGCAGCCTGTGAACCTCGGCGCCCATCCCACACGGCCGTTCCACCCGCCGCCCTCCAATCCCGCCCCCCCACAGCAGGGATTGCTCCACCTCCACACACCACCGCCACACACCACACGCTCCTTGATACATACACCCCTCACGTCACGCGGCGGCTGATGTTGCGCACGTCGGCGCCCACGCACGTGGCGAATATGGTTCCGGAGCCGCGCTCCGGCTGCAGCGAGAAGGTGACGCCGAAGAAGTCGCGGATGTGGCGCAGCGTGCGTACCGCGTGGGGTGTGAGCGGGCCCAGCCGCAGCGTGCTGGCCTCCTGTGCATCAGGGCAAGGGTGGGTTTGGGGGGCGAAGGGGGTTCCGTACGATGTATGAGGTGTGGCGCAGCGTGCGCACTGCGTGGGGCGTCAGCGGGCCCAGCCGCAGTGTGCTAGCCTCCTGTGTGTTAGGGGGGAGGAGGAACGGGGCGGGGTTGTGGCGGTTGTATGGCATGGCCGGATGTGGCGCAGAGCGTGCGCAAGGGGTGGGGGGGCGACCAGGTCGGCCGCGGTGTGTTGACGTCAGCAGCGAGGGAGTAGGTGGGAAAAATACAGCAAAGGTGCATGGTGAAGGTCGGCATGGGCGTGCGTGTGGGCTGAGCGGTTTATCTACGGCAGGACCCGGACGTGGCCAGCCGGCCCCTGATGCCCAAACGGCGTTTGGCAGAAGCCGTCGGGGCCATGGGCCCATGGCTTGCACTGTGGCAGAGACTGGCATGCGTTGCGGGGGCACGCTGCATGCTGCGGTGCACGCATACCATAGGTGCTTGCCGCGCGGTGCTTACCTCCGGCCCCAGGGCGCACAGCAGCAGCAGCAGGCCCTGGTGACACCCGTCCACCACGCCGCCGCGCCGGACCTGCAGCGGACAAAAGCATGAGGGAACGCACGGTGGCGAGGAGGTCAGGTGACATGGGGTCAGGGTGCAGGAGTGGCATTACTGGGCGCATGAAGTCGGGTCAGCTCTTGGTGTCGGCCGCAGGTGCCGCGGCCGAGCGGAGTTGGGGGTGCATACATGCCGTACGCACTCGACGCGGCATGCAAACCGCAATCTCGGCTTCCCATATGGCTCGGCCCAACGTTGTGTTTAGACGGCCAATATAGTAGTGTAACCCTAGAGTACCGTGCGACGCACCTCCTCCAGAAGCAGGTGCGCCGCCGTTGCCCCGATGTCCTCCGGGACCGTCTGCCCGTCGCCCGCCTCTGCGCCGCCCTGCGCGTACGACACATGTACATGCATGATCGGCATGCAAAGGTATGCACGGCACCCTGCTGATACCGTCACACGCTACCACCACCAGGAACCAGCACCGCGCATCACCAGCACCTCCACCAACCGCCGTTTGGCCGCAACAAGACGCAACCACACCACACAATTCGCCACTGTCGAGCGCTGCCCAATCCAGAACTCACGTGCCAAAGCTAGCTGACGACCCAAAATTTTGAACAGCAACGGCAACAATGGCATTGACTTGTCACAGAACTTAGCCCACCTGCTTGCTGCTGCTCCGGGGGTCTGCGTAGCACGCCTCCGCGCTGATGAGGCAGCCGCTGGTGGTCTCAGCCACCAGCGTAACGCCGTAGCCAGGGCTCTTGCCGCTGCAGAGTGAAACGCATGCAAAACAACCCTCAACAGACGCGTACTGTAGTTGTGTACTGTTCCATACGTGTTTGCGTCCGGGTGCCAAGGTCTCAGCAACTAGCGTAACACCGTAGCCGGGGCTCTTGCCGCTGCATCACTATCGCAACTCGATAGGACGGACGTAAATTGTGGCTGCGTGTGTCAGGGGTTTGGCGTGCTTGCACTGGTGTTCCGCATGAGCAGGGGGCTCCTGCTGCTGCGGAAAGACAGGTGCGCAGGTAAGGCGCGTGTACGACTGCAGTACCCCATGCAGCACACCCGACACTGTGGCCGGCATTGCTCTGCTGTCCGCTTGACTGCTGTTTACGACATGATGTCTCAACTCCTAACGCAAGCTCATTCAACAGTACTGGGCGCCCAAGAGTACTGGGCGTTGCTAGCGCAAACAGAGCTGTGCAATTGCACCGACCTGGCTGCCCCGCTGACCCGCTATGAACACATACGCGTCGGCCAGCTGATGCCCGATGCTGCACCTACCGCTAATACACATGCTGCTAATACACGTGCACCCACCTGGCTGCCCCGCTGACCGCGTCCGTGAACACGTACACGTCCGCTAGCAGTGCGTTGAGCACACCGCGCGCCCCGTCCACCATGCGGTTGGTGATCTGTGTGGGGACAAGGAGGGTAGGTGCAGACGTTTACACACAAGCTTGCTAGTGTCGGTGTAGCACTGATGTCGCAGGCAACGTAACAAAAGATAGCATCTCATTGGAATGGCGAATTTCACGTACAGTCATAGTTTCAAGGTATTGGACGCCACCAGCCGCCGTGCAGGTTGCGTAATGAGTCAGAGCGGGCTTGGGGTAGCGGAATGGACTGGGCAAGCTGAGCGCATTGCGTATGCAGGGGCATATCGCCTTTTGCCGACAGTGGCGCAAGCCGCATCTGCCTGCGCACCCACACGGCCGAATGCCCCACCTGCGGAGACACCTTCATGCTGTAGGCCACGCCGCGTATCCGCTTGACCATGCCTGAAGGCACGAGGAGCGTGGAGGGGAGGGGCGCAGGTCAGCAGACATGGTTTGCGTCACCGTCCAGAGCAGGTTGTAACTGTACCCCGGGGTTGTACAGCGTTTACTGGGACGAGGTAAGTATCCACCGTTCTTCGCTTCTGCTTGTCAACCCATTTCCTCTTCACGTGCAGGCACCAGCGTTTCCGTGATTCCCTGACACCTCACACGGTTTCTCGCGTTTTACGCGTACCCCTTA
>VFQN01006881.1_pt1 | contig 12619 bp, 12 predicted proteins | sample 3512371 | NCBI WGS metagenome assembly VFQN01 (sample SAMN10412370, study PRJNA504923) | tailings metagenome | isolation source: Replicate 2 from Balatoc abandoned mine | place: Philippines: Itogon, Benguet | collected 2017-08-28
ACGAGATTACGTCCCCTCTCTGAAGGTAACCTAACTGTCAGCCCATCAAGATCCGGAGTTTTTAGGCGTACTTTCCGGCGTACCCGCCTGGGGACTTTATGTTGAACTTATCGACCATACATGCGAAGGAATGGTTCGTATTCTTGAAATAAAAGAAGATTATTATGTTTTTGATGAAAAACAGTATGCTTATGTTGGAGAAGTAACAAAAGCCATGTTACAACTTGGTGATGAAGTAATTGTAAAAGTAAAGAATGCTGATTTGGTTAAAAAGCAATTAGATTTTCATTATATAAGAAGAAATGAATAATTACATTTCCTACAAGGTTGTGAAAACCTTGTAGGTATAATATAAATATAAAATTTATGAAAAAGTTAGTTTATAGTTTATTAGTATTCAGTTCCATAGCATTTGGACAAAAGGAAAAAAATGTTGGTGATTTTACCAAAGTAACTTCATTTGATCAAATAGATGTTTTCTTAGTAAAAAGTAATGAAAACAAAGCTGTAATTGATGGGAAAGATGCAAACGAAGTTGAGTTTGTGAATAAAAACGGCGAATTAAAAATAAGAATGCCATTTTCTAAAATGTTAAAAGGCGATGATATTTCGGTAACACTTTATTATAAAAATATCGATGCTGTTGAAGCTAATGAAGGCTCAAGAATTGCTTGTGGAGACGAAATAAAAACAGTAGCATTTGATATTAAAGTAAAAGAAGGTTCGGAAGTAAAATTGAAACTTGATGTACAAAAATTAACTGCCAGAGTGGCGAACGGTTCAAAAATTGAAGTCACTGGAAATGCTGTAAATCAAGATGTTTTGGCTAATTCAGGTGGAATTTATGATGCCAAAGATTTAAAAACAAATCAAACAACTATTACTGCAAATGCTGGTGGTGAAGCTGATATATTTGCAACCGATTTTGTTGATGCAAAAGTACGTGCAGGTGGTGATATTACTATTTATGGTAAGCCAAAACAAATCAACCAAAAAGTTGTTGCTGGTGGAAATATTACAGAAGCAAAATAAGATAACTAAAGAGTAATTAGTGATTAGTAAATAGTTTTTTTATTTTTGTTTTTACATTAAATTTGCTATTCACTAACCACTATTTACTAATTACTAAATAACAGTCTTTTGATATTAAACGATATTTTATCAGCCGTTCCACTTGGTTTTCTACTTAGTTTTATGATTGGTCCGGTGTTTTTTGTATTACTTGAAACCAGTGTAGTTAAAGGATTTAGAGCCGCAATTGTTTTTGATTTAGGCGTTGTTGTAGCAGATATTGTTTTTATTCTGATAGCTTTTTTTAGTAGTTATCGATTGATACAAAGTATAAAAGATGATCCGGCATTATTCATTTTTGGCGGATTAGTTATGCTTACTTATGGTATTATTTCATTTGTCAAAAACAAAAAAGAATCAAAGAAAAGCTTAGATGAAATTGACCCGAAAGAATTAGCAAAAACTAATTATTTTTCACTTTTTATCAAAGGTTTTTTCCTGAATTTTATCAATATCGGAGTACTTGGATTTTGGTTGGCAATCCTAATTACAATTGGTCCACAATTAGAGTTAAAAGCATCACGAATGATTACTTTTTTCTCTACATTAATTGTTAGTTATTTTATTACTGATATTTTTAAAATATTGTTAGCTAAACAATTACGTAACAAACTCAACCCAAAAAATATACTTTTAATCAAAAAGTTTATCAGTATTGTTTTGATTATTTGTGGAGTAGTTTTATTATCACAAGCTTGGTTTCCACAAGAAAGAAAGATTGTAAATTCTGCTTTTGAAAACTTAGAACAGAAGAAATAATCCCTGTTTTTTCTATTTTTTTTGTCCTTCCGACGAAGGAGGAATCTCATAATAGAAAAGAATAGCTTAATGAGATTCCTCCTTCGTCGGAAGGACAAGTTTGCGGTTAACTTTTAGTTTTTAATCAAATTTTCCTAAAAATTTACAATAAAAAATCTCTTAATTTATTTGAAGGTTTTAAGAAATCTCTCGAAGCTTCGGGACGGATTCGAGCACATCTTTAATTAATTTTTTCTAAAAATTTATAATAAAAAAACCTTCTAATTTCTTAGAAGGTTTTTGAGGCATCGTCCGGATTCGAACCGGAGTATACGGTTTTGCAGACCGGTGCCTAGCCGCTCGGCCACGATGCCGTTTTATTGGATTGCAAATATAGAAAACAATTGATAATTAGCAATTGATAATTAACAATTTTTGAAAATTCGTAATTCGTAATTTTAAATTCGTAATTATTTTTTAATTTCTGTATTCTTCCATTTCAATAGTAACTGCTTCAACATCACCGCCAATAGGAGGATTTAGTTTTGATACAGCTAATAATATTCTGGAAACAGAAGGTATTTCACTAAAAATTCTACTGATGATTCTATGGGCAACATGTTCCAGTAATTTAGAACGAATAGCCATTTCTTCTTCTACAATTTTATTTAGAAGCACATAATCAACGGTATCTTTTAACTCATCAGATAATGCCGATTTTCTCAAATCGGTTTTAATTTCAAGATCAACTCGATAGTCTGAACCAATTTTTCCTTCTTCTTCCAAGCAACCGTGAAATGAAAAAGTACGTATATTTTTTAATTTAATTGTTCCCATTTTAATTAGTTACGGGTTTTGAGTTACAAGTTTCGAGTTGTTAGGATTTTAATAAACTTGTAACCCTAAACTTGTAACTCGTAACGTTTTTAATATCTTTGCTAAAATTACAAAATATCTATGTCAACAGAAGAAAAATCACTGAATTTCTTAGAACAAATTATCGAGGAAGATTTGAAAAATGGTTTATCAAATGATAAATTACGTTTTCGTTTTCCGCCGGAACCAAACGGTTATTTACATGTTGGTCATGCCAGTGCAATTTGTTTAAATTTTGGTTTAGGAATTGATTATCAGTCACCTGTAAACTTGCGTTTTGACGATACCAATCCAGCTAAAGAAGAACAGGAATATGTTGACGCTATTAAAAAAGACATCGAATGGTTGGGTTATCAATGGGCTAACGAATGTTATGCTTCCGATTATTTTCAACAATTATACGATTGGGCTGTTGAATTTATCAAAAAAGGAAAAGCCTATGTTGACAGTCAATCTTCTGAAGAAATGGCGAAACAAAAAGGAACACCAACACAAGTTGGAACCGACTCACCGTACAGAAATCGTTCGGTTGAAGAAAATTTAGACCTTTTTGAACGCATGAAAAATGGCGAATTCGAAGAAGGAACGCATATTCTTCGTGCCAAAATTGATATGTCTCATAACAATATGTTGATGCGAGATCCAATCATGTATCGTATTTTGAAAAAGCACCATCATCGAACAGGAAATGATTGGTGTATTTACCCAATGTATGATTGGGCACATGGAGAAAGTGATTATTTGGAACAAATTTCGCACTCATTTTGTACACTTGAATTTTTGCCTCACAGAGAATTGTACGACTGGTTTTTGGATCAAGTTTATGATGATAAAAAAGTTCGTCCAAAGCAAAGAGAATTTGCCCGAAGAAATCTTTCTCATACTGTAGTTTCTAAACGAAAATTATTGCAATTAGTTGAAGAAAAATATGTTAACGGTTGGGATGATCCAAGAATGAGTACCATTTCAGGAATGCGTCGTCGTGGTTATCCGCCAATGGCAATTCGTAATTTTGCAAAAACTATTGGTATTGCAAAGCGTACAAATTTGATTGATGTTTCACTTTTGGAGTTTTGTGTTCGAGAAGAGTTGAATAAAACAGCTCCAAGAGTTATGGCAGTTTTAAATCCGGTGAAATTGGTAATTACTAATTATCCTGATAATACAGAAGAATGGCTTGAGGCTGAAAATAACCCGGAAGAAGAAGTAATGACATACAGAAAAGTACCTTTTTCCAAGGAATTATATATTGAAAGAGAAGATTTTCAGGAAGAAGCCAATAAGAAATTTTTCCGATTAACATTAGGTACAGAAGTACGTTTAAAAAATGCGTATATCATTAAAGGTGAAAGCGTTATCAAAGACGAAAACGGAACAATTACCGAAATTCATTGTACGTATGATGTTGATTCTAAATCGGGTAGTGGAACTGAAGCTTCACAACGAAAAGTAAAAGGAACTATTCATTGGGTTTCTATAAGTCATGCTATTTCGGCTGAAGTTCGTGTGTATGATCGCTTATTTACTAATGAAAATCCTGATGGAAATAAAGAAATTGATTTTAAAGAATTCATTAATCCAAATTCTTTAGAAATAATTACCGGATATGTGGAACCAAGTTTGCAATCGGCTAAAGATTTAGACCAATTTCAATTTCAACGTTTAGGATATTTTTGTGTTGACAAAGATTCATCTGCTTCCAACTTAGTTTTTAACAAAACAGTTGGTTTGAGAGATACTTGGGCAAAAATTGAAAGTAAAGAATAAAAAAAGTAAACTATAAGTTTTATAAATCAAAATCCCGAAAAAATTCGGGATTTTTCTATTATAGATATTTTTAATTAATTTTAAAAAAATCATTTTTATAAACTATTAAAAGTTGCTTTCATATTTTGGATTTAATTCATTTTTAAAAATCATTAAACTATTTTTACATAAATTTTGTGAAGTTCTTTTATTTGGCTTTAAAATCAGTTTTTACTCTTTAACGACATCTTAACAGCAAAAATTGTATTTTTTTATTAACTTTAATAAAATTTAAAATTCAAAGTTATGTCAGGAAGAAATAGTGAAAGCATTTTGGCACTTTTAGCTGGTGCAGCAATAGGAGTTGGAATCGGAATTTTATTTGCTCCGGATAAAGGTTCAAAAACAAGAGAAAAAATTAAAATAGGTTTTGATGATTTAAAAGATGAAGCCAAAGAAAAATTTTCGGGTTCCAAAGAAGAATTGAAAGAAGCCGTTGATAACTTACTTTCTAAATCGAGTTATAAAGCTGAAGAAGCAATTACTTTTTTGGAAGAGAAATTGGCCGAGCTTAAAAAACAAAATGCCAAATTACAGAAATAATGCCTTTTGAAGAGTTAAAAGACAACGTAAACGATGTTCAGGAAAATGCTAAAGCCTATGTAGAAACCAGTTTGGCTTATTACAAACTTTGGGGTTTTAAAGTTGCTATGAAATCTACAACAATGGTACTCAAGTTTTTCTTGATAGCCATCTGTTTAACTATTTTTCTGTTATTTGTTTCGGTTGCTGGAGCTTTGTTTTTAGGTAAAATTTTAGACAGTTATGTACTTGGTTTTCTAAGTGTTGCCGGAGTTTATTTGATTTTGGCAGGATTAATTTATTTGGTAAAAGACAGAATTGTAGAAGGTCCGATTTTGGAAAAATTCTCCGAAATATTTTTTAATGACAATGATTAAATATGGAAACTAAAAAATATACTTCGTATGCCGAAATCGACCGAGATTTAGAGATTTTGAAGCTTGAAAAAGATATTCATTATCAAAAAATACTTTTTAGTGTTGAGAAAATCAAGGAAGATTTATCTCCGTCAAAATCGGTTTCATTTGCGGGGAAAGTTTTTAAAACAGCTTTTTCAGGCACATTAGGAACGGTTTTAAGAATAGCAATTCCTTATCTAATTAATTGGTTAATAAGCAAAAAAAGAGGCGATTAAGCCTCTTTTTTTGTTTGAAATAAATCAATCTTTATTTAAATTTCTTCAGTTGGATTACTTGTATCACTTGGATTGTAATCAGTAGAAGTGTGATCGTTTCTAGATTTAACTCGTTTTGGTTGATTTTTAATTGTTTCACCAATTTGGTTACTTGCCGTGAAACTTGCCACCATATTGTTTAACATATCACTTCCGGCTTGTGGTGAATTTGGTAACAAAATCAAGTTAGAATTAGTATCAGCACCAATGGCTTGTAATGTGTCATAATGTTGCGTTACAACAATCAACGCGGAAGCTTCTTGCGAATTAATTCCAACATTGTTCAAAACTTCAACACTTTCTACCAAACCGCGAGCAATCTCACGTCTTTGGTCAGCAATACCTTGACCTTGAAGTTTTTTACTTTCGGCTTCGGCTTTAGCTTTAGCTACAATTCTAATTCTTTGTGCTTCAGATTCAAATTCAGCAGCTGTTTTTTCTCTATCGGCAGCGTTAATTCTATTCATCGCATTTTTTACTTGAATATCAGGATCAATATCAGTTACCAAAGTATTGATAATGTCATATCCGTAAGTCGTCATAGCATCGTTTAACTCACGTTTTACAGCAATGGCAATATCGTCTTTTCTAACGAAAACATCATCCAAAATTAGTTTTGGAACTTCGGCACGAACAACGTCAAATACATAAGAAGTGATTTGATCATGCGGATATTCTAATTTATAAAATGCTTCGTAAACTTTCTCTTGAATAACTTTAAACTGTACCGAAACCTTCATTTTGATAAATACGTTATCTTTTGTTTTTGTTTCGATAACAACGTCAAGTTGTTGAATTCTTAAATTAACTCTTCCAGAAATACTATCGATAACAGGAATTTTAAGTTGTAAACCTGAGTTTCGAATACTATGAAATTTTCCAAAACGCTCAACAACAACCGAACTTTGTTGTTTTACTGTAAAGAATGAAGCAAATAATAAAAAGAGTCCGAAGACCATAAAGACAATAAAAATTACCATATTTATATTTTTTAATTGGTTATATTAGTTATTGTACGATAAAAATGTATGTTTGTTACAAATTAACAGTTATCATTTTATGAACAAAAAAATTAGTATCCTTTTATTGTTAGTTTCAACAATAGGTTATAGTCAATACGGATACAGAGACGGAAATAGAATTGGTATTTCTGCAGGAGTTTCTCAAACGACATTATTTTCAGATAATTTTAATGCCAAACCAGAATTGGGTTTTGCCGGCGGACTTTCCGTTCGTGGAAATTATTACAACAATTGGAGTATGATTTATGGAATGCAATTTTTTTCTAATAATTTTTCATTGGAATCTAATTTTAACCAAAAAATAAAGTACAACATTCAAGGGGTTCAGGTTAGGTTATTATTGAGTTATAATGTAGTAGAAGATCATGTTTCACTTGATTTTGGGCCAGTTTTACAAGTAAACGGAAAAATGAAAATAGCTAGTTCAGATGAAAATAAAATCCTAAAAGGAACATTGTTGCAAGCAGACCAAGTTTTAGATATTTCACCGGTAAGCGGTAATTTTTATCTTGGTGTTTCGGCAGGAAATAAAACCATTAGAGCTGTTGTTTTCTATGAATATGGATTTACCAACATTCTGAACAAACTTAACAAAGACGATGCTTTAAAACTCTTGAATAACGGCGATAAATTCAAAGGAAACCTTGGATGTATCAATGGTCAAGTGATTATTAATTTGTAAATATAAAAGAATATACAAAAAGCTAAAATATTTTTATATTTTGGCTTTTATAATTTTTTTAATATATTTTTTATGAAACAATTAGTATTAGTATTATTTATTTTGAGTTCATTTTCAGTTCAATCACAAGTTCATGCTGGACTTCGTGATTATTATGGTGAAAAAACTTTACCAAATTATCCCAAAACTATGGATAAAATTAAAGGTAAAAAAATTCTTTTTGTTTTACCGGATATTTATACCAAAGAAGAATATGAAAAAATATTATCTGAATCTTGGAAGTTTAGTGATTATGAATTAGTACCAATAAGAGATTTTCGCGATAATCCTTCAAAATATTTAAGAATTTCTACTGTAGTTGCTGAATACCAAGGGATTCTCACAACGGTTAATTATATAAATCCAAATAAATTAGTAAAGCAAAATGAATATGTTTTCTCATTTATTATGTTTTATTTTGTCAATGATATCAAAGTTGGTAAAAAAGAAACTGAATACGATAAAAGATTGTTTGGTCAAATTTCATTTTGTCCTGACTATGCTAAATTAAGAAATGATGGATATTATGATTATTCGGATCTCACACCTGAATATTTTAGAAATTATAAGCTCGGATATTTAAAAAACTATTTTACTCTTATGAGTAAAAGTTTATCTGATAATAAATTACATGATGGGTATGCTGATTTTGTGAAAGGTGAACAATTAAAGAAATTAAAAACTCAAAAATTATATATTACTGAAGATGTGAAAGAAAAAAACATGGGTGTTTTTAATCGTGATGATAGAGATTTAAGTAAATTGACAGCAGATTATCAATTTGAAAAAGAATTTATATCAGTAAATGAGCTTAATAATAAAATAAAAGCAGGAGAAGAATTTTATTATTTGTTTTATAATCAAGATAATTCTAAAAAGATTGTCTCTGTAGTGAATTCTAAAACAGGTGAAGTAATTTATAATTCATTGGAAAGAATGTCTTATGTAATTAAAGAAAAAGATTTTAAAGAATTAAATAAAGCTGTTTCAAAGTCATAAAAAAGTCCCGATTTAATCGGGACTTTTTGTTTTTATAATGTTGCAATTGCTTTCTCCAATCGCTTGATGGTTTCTTCTTTTCCAATCAATTCTACAATATCAAAAAGATGTGGACCTTTTAAAGCACCAATCAAACTCAATCGAAACGGTTGCATTACTTTTCCCATCCCAATTTCATTTTTCGTCATCCAGTCTTTTACTATAGTTTCAATAGTTACCGAAGTAAAATCTCCAATGTTTTCTAAAACTGAAATTAATTGTTGCATTAAATTTGGAGTTTCCTCTTTCCAATTTTTCGCTGCTTTTTCATCATATGATGTTGGCGCAACAAAGAAATAATCAGCTAAATCCCAAAACTCAGAAACAAAATTAGCACGTTCTTTTATCAAGGAAACAATCTTTTTCAAATCGATTGCAGTCGAGATGCCTTTTTCAACTAAAATAGGAGCAAAGGCTTTCGCTAAACTTTCATCACTTTGTTTTTGCAAATACTGATGATTAAACCATTTATTTTTTTCAGGATCAAATTTTGCTCCGGCTTTATGAACTCTATTCAAGTCAAATTTTTCAGCCAATTCTTCTAACGAAAATATCTCTTGATCTGTTCCGTCATTCCATCCTAGTAAAGCCAAAAAGTTCACTACAGCTTCAGGAAAAAACCCTTTTTCTCTGTAACCTGATGAAATTCCTTCTTCGGTTTTCCATTCCAAAGGAAATACAGGAAATCCCATTTTATCTCCATCACGTTTGGATAATTTTCCGTTTCCGATTGGTTTTAAAATCAATGGTAAATGCGCGAATTCCGGTGCTTCCCAACCAAAAGCTTTGTATAATAAATAATGTAAAGGTAAACTTGGTAACCATTCTTCACCACGAATTACGTGTGAGGTTTCCATCAAATGATCATCAACAATATTCGCCAAATGATAAGTTGGCATTCCGTCAGATTTAAACAAAACTTTATCGTCCAATAAATTAGTGTCAAATTTTATATCACCACGAATGATGTCTTTTAACTCTAAAACTTCATTCACAGGAGTTTTAAATCGGATAACATAAGCTTCACCGGATGCAATTCTTTTTTCAGTTTCTTCCTTTGAAATTACCAACGAAGTATCTAATTTTTCACGGTTATGCCAGTTGTAAATAAATGTTTTCCCTTGTTCTTCGTGTTGTTTTCTGTGAAAATCTAAACTTTCAGCCGTGTCAAAAGCATAGTACGCATTTCCCGAAGCAATCAATTGATCAGCATATTGCTTGTACAAATCTTTTCTTTCGCTTTGACGATAAGGACCAAATTTTTCGTTTTTTCCAATCGTTTCGCTTGGAGCAATTCCAAGCCATTCCAAAGCTTCAAAAATATATTCTTCTGCACCAGGAACAAATCGATTTTGGTCGGTATCTTCAATTATTAGATAGAATGTCCCGTTATGTTTTTTAGCAAATAAATAATTGAATAAAGCGGTTCTTACGCCACCAATATGCAATGGTCCGGTTGGACTTGGTGCAAAACGAACTCTAACAGGTCTTGACATTTTTATTAAATTTTTGGCAAAGATAAACAGAAGTTGGAAGTCAGAAGTCAGAAGTTAGAAGTTTTTAAGACAGGTTTTTAGTTGAATTTTCTTTGACAAATTTTTAACGCTTTAGTATTCGGGAAAAATTGTACATTTATCGGTTATTAACAAAAGAGTATAGATTTTGAGCAAATCGGGCATTATTTACGACAAATTAGAAGCTTTTATCAAAAAGTTTTACACCAATGAATTACTTCGTGGAACAATTTTCTTCGTTGGAATTGGATTGCTGTACTTTTTGTTTACACTTTTTGTAGAATATTTCCTTTGGCTAAAGCCTGGAGCAAGAACCATTTTGTTTTGGTCGTTTATTGCTGTGGAACTTTTTCTTTTGTTACGATTTATTCTTTTCCCGATTTTTAAATTGTTCAAACTTCAAAAAGGTATTGATTACAATGATGCTTCAAAAATCATCGGAAGCCATTTCAGTGAAGTAGGCGATAAGCTGACTAATTTTTTGCAACTTTCTCAGGATAAAAATAAATCGGAATTACTCTTAGCATCGATTGACCAAAAAGCAAATACATTACAACCTATTCCATTTAGTAATGCGGTTAATTTTGGCAAAAATAAAAAGTATTTGCCTTTGGCGATTATCCCGATTTTGTTTTTTGCGTTTTTCTATATTTCTGGAAATAGCAATTTGATTACTCAAAGTTTAAATCGCGTTGTCAATTACAAACAACAATTTTTGCCTCCGGCGCCATTTGAATTTAAACTTTTGAATTCAAATTTACAAACCGAACAAAACAAGGATTTTTTAGTAAAAGTAAAAACCGTTGGTAAGATTGTTCCCGAAAACACGATGATTTTCATTGGAAACGAAAGTTATTTTATGGAAAAAATCAATGCCGATGAATTTCAGTTTGTTATTCCTAAATTGACTGAAAACGTAGAATTTCATTTTGAAGCTAATGAAGTTTCTTCACATGATTACCAACTGAAAGTCGTCACAGTTCCATCGATTGCCAATTTTGAAATGGTTCTGAATTTTCCGGGTTATTTGAATAAAAAACAAGAAGTAATCAAAGGAACCGGAAATGCTATTATTCCCGAAGGAACAAAAGTTACCTGGCGAATGAACACTTTAGCAACACAAAAGGTCGATTGGCTTGATATAAATGGAAAACAAGCATTTTCTAAAAGTGATAATTTGTTTTCTTTTTCAAAGAATATACTTCAAAATACTGAATATCAAATACTAACATCAAATAATAAAGTTCAGAATTACGAGAAACTAAACTATCAGATTTCAGTAATCAAAGATCAATTCCCAACAATAACTGTAAATAATGCTCCTGATAGCCTTAAAATTGGCACGAACTATGTCTTAGGCCAGGTTTCAGATGATTATGGCTTATCGAAGCTACAAATTGTCTATTATCCTAAAGACAAACCTAATGTTGCCAAGCGTGGAACAATTGCAGTTAAGAAAGATATTTATGACCAATTTGTATTTGCTTTTCCTGGAAACCTTTCGGTAGAAGAAGGCGTGAACTATGAATACTACTTTGAGATTTTTGATAATGATGCAATACATAATTTCAAAAGTACTAAGTCAACCGTTTTCAGTAATAGAATTGCTACCGAAACAGAGAAAGAAGATGAAATCTTAAAGCAACAAAATGATAATATCAACTCATTAGCCAAATCTTTAAAAGCTCAGGACAAACAGCTTTCCGAAATGGATAAGTTGAAAAAAATGGGGAAGGAGAAAGATAATTTGGAATACAAAGACCAACAAAAAGTAAATGATTTTATCCAACGTCAAAAACAACAGGATGAAATGATGAAAGAGTTTTCAGAGAAGATGAAGGAGAATTTGGAGCAATTCAAATCGGATAAAAAAGATGAGAAAAAGGAATTACTTCAGGAACGTTTAGAAAAGTCACAAAAAGAGTTAGAGAAAAACCAGAAGCTGTTAGATGAACTTCAAAAGCTGAATGAAAAAATCAGTAAGGAAGAGCTTTTTGACAAAATGGAGAAATTCCAACAGAATAGCAAAAATCAAAAGAAAAGTTTAGAACAGTTGGTCGAATTAACCAAGCGTTATTATGTGGAAAAGAAAACACAGCAAATAGCCGATAAGTTAGATAAACTTGCAGAGAAGCAAGATAAGCTTGCGGAAAAATCGAATGAGAATACAACTGAAAAGCAAGACGAAATCAATAAGGAATTTGAGCAACTTCAAAAGGAATTGGATGAATTAGAGAAGGAGAATAAGGATTTGAAATCTCCAATGGATTTACCAAAGACAGGTGAAAAGGAAAAGAGTATTAAAGAGGATTTGAATTCTGCCAAAGATCAATTACAAAAGCAACAAAAAGATAAAGCGAAACCTAAGCAAAAGAATGCTTCCAAAAAAATGAAGCAAATGAGCCAAGATATGATGGACATGATGGCTGGAGCTGAAAAGGAACAATTGGAAGAAGACGTTGCCATGTTGCGTCAGATTTTGGATAATCTTTTGGCATATTCGTTCTCTCAGGAAGATGTAATGAATCAGTTCAAAGGATTGAAAAGAGGCTCACCTTCGCTTAATAAAAATTTGAAAAAGCAACAGGATTTAAAACAACAGTTTAAGCATGTTGATGACAGTTTATTTGCCATGTCT
>VFQN01006882.1_pt1 | contig 12617 bp, 18 predicted proteins | sample 3512371 | NCBI WGS metagenome assembly VFQN01 (sample SAMN10412370, study PRJNA504923) | tailings metagenome | isolation source: Replicate 2 from Balatoc abandoned mine | place: Philippines: Itogon, Benguet | collected 2017-08-28
AGACATGCAGAAATACATCGAGATATTCCGAACGCAATGAGCCGCCTTGTCAAAACGCGAGAAAGCTGCGGGAATCTGGCCACATAGGTGTCTAGTGGGGCGGTTTAAACACTGTATTCACGTCCTTTATCGTTCTAAAGTCCTCCAACAGCGAAGCAGCAGCTCAACAGCTTGCCTCAAGCTTGCCTCAGCTTGCCTCAAGCTTGCACGAGCTCGTTGACAACAGCTTGTCTCTGCAGCATTTCCATAGCGCTTCTGTTGGCACAGGTTGCCTAATGAACCATACGCAGGAAATTGCTTGTCGCAGCCGACCACATGTAGTTCCTCATCGTAGGCGGGTCCGGTTTGGTCGCTCATCTGTGACCTGGAACACGCCTAAACCTTCACCTCATCACTCCTATCAGCCGCTTACCACGGCCAGCAATGCAAAACCAACCGGTACGCTCGTGGAGGCGTCTTCTCGAAGCTCTTCGGCGCCGGAGCACCCGCAGCCACTTACATTTGAGACACTTCCGAGTCTGGAGCGGTTCATGGACATTAACTATGTCAATGAGTACTATGCGTTGAGGCAGCAAGTCGAGTCCCTGCCGGAGCAGCCTTCTGACAGCTGTTCGGCGCTGGAGTACGATGAGGTGTTACGGCGGGCCTGGGCCCTGGAGGAGGAGGTGGTGGCGGTGTGGAAGCCCCATGTGTGCCACACCGCTGTGCAGATTCTGCTGCACATCCGCGACAAGGACGAAGTCCAGACGACACCCAGCAACTTCTTCGCACAACTGGCCGAGACGAAGGACAGCAGGCTACAACGGGTGGCAGATGCCTTGGGGATAGAGTTGGCGCAGCTGGGCAAGATCGCTGACGCCGTGCTGGCCCGACACGACGGGGCATACCTGGAAAGCCTGGAGCTCCTGAAGAGTCACCTCCACCTGCTGCGAGGCACCGCCAGCGCCATGGAGGAGGTGTGCCCGGAGGAGTGCCTGATTGTGGAGGCCTCTAAGGTGTTTCAGCTCGCGTTCCCCGAGCATTTCACCGAGGTGAGCAAGGCAGCGTCATACTTCACAGTGAAGGCACAGTGGGTGGTGTCCTGGGAGGCCCCGTGTGCGTGCGTATACTGCGGTACGCAAGGGGGCAGCACTGGCCGGAGCTCACTACAGGGTTGGTATCGGCAGAAGGTAGGCACATAGTTCGGCTGCGCCTGTGCCTCTGCACAGCAGCATGGGAATGAGCAGTGGTCATGCGAGGCCGGCTATGCTCGGTCTAAGCTTGCCCGCACCCTCTGCAGCACACACGCTCTGCTTGAGGGCGCCCTTAACTTCATATGCATTTTGAAATTGAGCCCGCAAGCGCTAAATTGTGAATGGGGGGTTGGGTGGGCGCTGAGGAGGATAGGCACAAGTGCGGTGTTGTTGTAATGCGGCAGTGCCCTGCGGCACTTGAATGTGGAGCACCTGGCATTCGGTGTTTCTGTTCGGCTCCCTATCTGTCTGTTGCACATATGTTCGTGCGCTTTCGTTCTCTTCCCGCTCGCCCGATAGGCAGACAACAACACGTCGTGCACTCCGCACGGTCGGCCGGACAGTGACAGCAGCAGTGGCCGCAGAAGGCGCAAGCGGGAGGACAAGCGCAGGCCGCCCGCGGCCAGGAAGGGCGAGGGCAGCGCTGGCAGCAAGCCCTCCGAGCACGGGGGCTGGCAGCGGGGACACAGGTAGCCACACGGCAGCTACCGGCAGCAGGACGGGCATGGCGACGTGAGTGGCGGCAGCAGAGGCACTGGAGGCCGCAAACCTCGGGACCGGACCTGCTACTTCTGCAAGGCGCCGGACCACCTGGCCGCCCAGTGTCCGGACGTGGACGGCTACAGCCTGGAGGCCCGTGCGGAGGCGATGCGTGCGGCCCGGCGGGGAGACTCGCTGCCACCCCGCACCTAGGGTGCGGCGGCGCCTGCCTCTCCACCAGGGACCACCGGCGGGTCCCCGGCGGCAGCGACAGGCGCGGATGGCATGACAGTCCCATAAGCGAGTAAGTTCCTGTTTGCTTGCGGCCTCATCCCAGGTCCGTGAACGATGCCACAGTACTTCCAGGGTGGCGAGAAGGGGCACCTTATCCCCAGCGTGCATCCTACTCCCAGGGCCACGAGTACCAGTATCTTACCCGTTACCCCCAGTGGTGTGTGCATATATGTTATCCCCAGGGTTGTGAGTACGGTAGGGTCCCCTTCGTGTCGAAAAGCTATGATTGAGCTGGCTACAAGTCAAGTCGGAAGCTGTGTTGGTCACCTTGCATCACTCCTCTCCAGCTTTCCTCAGTCTGGGTTGAGTTGCACTACCCCTGCTCCCCGCCCAGGTCCATGGCTACCCGTGTCGGGCCCCGCCGCCATCTCTGTGGCTCTGGCCGTCCCCCGCCGCCATCTCTGTGACCCTGGCCGGCCCCCGCCACCATCTCTGTGACCCTGGCCGGCTACTTGCCCTGCCTGATGCACACTCAGCAGCATCAGCGCTGACGACCTCTGGTCGGAGGAGGTGCCGTGGGGCACCTGGAGTGTGGGGGAAGGGTGAGGGCACCGCTGCTGCTGTTGACGGCGGCTGTACCAGCAGCAGTGCAAGGAGCAGTGTGTGTCCCGTGCTGCCTGCGCTGGCCATGACTGCGGGCAAGGAGGGGCAGGGGCGGCAGCAGGGCCGGGGCCTACAATTGCTGCAGGATTGTAGACTGTTGACAGTTGAGGGGTGGGCGGGTGGCTGGGCCAAGCGCTGAGCAGCAGCGGCAACTGGCGGTGGCGGTGAAGGTGCCGTGGCTCTGGGATGGACGTTGAGGAATGGTAAGAGCAGGCCGCAGTGTTGCTGCTGTCGAGGCAGGCCATGGAGGAGGCAAGATCAATGGCAGGGGCACAGGTGGATGCGGGCTGTGGGGTCTATGGTAGTGTGTGGTCCAGCTGCACTGCCGAGGCTGCAAGCAGCACAGCCTACCCTGGCAGGGAAGGCGTGCGGGGCTGCATCTGAGGACACCTGATGGATCTAGTGAGGTTGTGATGGGCAGGAGCTTGTAGACTGCCGTAGCTGGTTACGAGGATACGTTGTAAGGTAGCGTTTTGACTGTACATTGCTGTACCTTTAACAGTGCGTTCTGCACGCATGTGACTGGCGTGCAGGGTGCAACGTTTAGCAGGGGTCGCTGGGGGCGTGGGCTGCAGGCGGTGTGTAGGCGGCGCTGCCGCAGTGAATGATTAGGTACGGCTTTAACGGTTATCCTGCTGAAGGGACCATGGTGTCAGATTTCAGGCCCTGGCTCGCTGGCTGTTTGATGAGCAATGCACGTGTGCTCACACTCGCCCATTGCTCTTCGGGCCTTTGTGCTATCGGGGCCTGCACCAGCAACTGAAGTAACGACCATGGTCGCTGTTCAAGTCCCTTGCGCACGGGTCCCCTGCTCAAGCGCCCATTCAGGCCCATAGTACGGCATCTTTCGCGCACGGCTCCCTAGCCCTTGTTTTGCCTGGTCATTCAAACCAGTCATAAGGTGGTTAGCGTACCGCATGCAAGGTTCAGCAGGTGGCCAACACAGCGGACATCTTGTCTTGGCGCGCGAGGTAAAGGGCGCCCGGGAGCAGGGGAGCTCCCTCTCAACGGAGTAGGACCCTGGGAACAGCACAAGACCAGTACGGTCCTACCGTGCCCCTGAACCAGCCGGAAGAAAGAACCATGCCTGTTGATAAGAAGTTCTGGTCCAACGCAACAGCATGAGCCCGGGGGCCCTTTGGCATGTATTGCGAGAGAAAGCTCCCCTGAGAGAAAGCCTTCGGGCCCCTTTGGGCATATCCCGGAACCCCAGAGGCTGCCAGAGGCCTGGTTTCCCTGACCTGCTACCCCGCCGTGCACACTTACCGTAGGTCTTGTCCCTTGCTTGAAGGCCATGAGTCCAGGTCTTCCACTTCACCCAGCTGAACTCATGCTGGCCCCAAGCACGGTGGTACGCAGGTGCAGGCGTGTAGCCTGGTGTAGCCCACGCGCCTCACGCGCCTCGCGTAGCCCACAAGCACACTTACAAGCAGAGTTCATAGCACTTGCAACACTGAATTAGGAGTCCACATTGCGCAGAGGCGCATGCCTCCGGGTTACTTCGTACGGGACTGTGGTATAGAGGCAGTACTACAACTAGTGCGAGGCACAGCGGGCTCCTGGGGAATTCATTCGTTCAAGAGCTATACTTCAACTTTCAGCCACTGTACGCCGTCGTCGCTCCTGCTCCCATAAAAGTCAAAAGCCTGTACAGTCCAAAGGCCTGTACAGCTTGTACCTGTGTCTTTGCCACATATAAGCCTGTGAACCGTGCTAGCAATCCCTCCTAAATCACAGCTGCTGTAAGTGCGCCGAGGGATAGAGCTCAGGCTGTGAGCCTACAGCGCAGCACGCACGCCTTTTCTGAACGCTTTCCTCCGAGACGTATGCAGTACCTCGTATGCGTCTCTCGGAAGGATTAACTATAACACCATAGTTTCAGACCCAGAAGTTTAGCTAACACAGGAGTCCTAAACGCTTCAATGCTCTGCTGTTTACGCCCACCTGACTCACCACGAGGCGCCGCTGGCCAAAGCAGCGCTGTCACTAGCAATGTCGCTAATGGACAGCCTGCCGCTCCTCTCTCGGGATCGGCCGATAGCCCGAAAGTAGCAGGAGCGCCGGGCGCACATGGCAAAGGGACACCTGCCGGCGAGGTAAGCTGTCAGCTAACAAAACTTTGCTTGCATATTCTCGGTGCCATACGTGAACCGGGCCAGGCTCTTGGTCAACGCCGAGGGCGCCCGTTCCCCAGGGCCGCAGACCACCAGCGGCGCCTCCGGCGACCTCGGCGTGCGCACCACGGCACCTGGCACGTCACCACTCCCACCCTTCCTCCACTACGCCATGCTCAACTCACATATGCGTAGCAAGCGACGACCTCAATTCTCTCCTTCCTCAACGCGTACACCCACCCTGCATCCTCCGTCCTGCCCACCTAGACTGCACCGTGCCCTGTCCTGACCCCGCACAGGCCTCCGTGGCCTCCCCCACCCACAATCACGGCAACGGCAACGGCAGCGCACCCACCCGCCACCTCAACGGCAGTGCACCCCACCAGCCACGCCAGCAGCCAGGGCCCCAGCAGCACGACCAAGCAGCCGGTCGGTCTGGGGAGGACAGCGGACCCTCTCAGCCGCAACAGGAGCAACACAAGCAGGGCCAAGGCCAAGGGCCACGGCCGCCCCAACCAGCCCAGCACCAGACCAGCCCGCAAGGCCACCACGACCACGGGCAGGGGCAGGCGCAGGGGCAGGGGCACAGCCAGAGCGTGAGCCCCCCGGTGTCTGGGGCTGCCGCCTCCGGCCCCCGCACGGACAGCGACGCGGATGGGGGGTACGCCTGCAGCCCCTTTGATATCCTGGAGGGGCTGGAGCTGGAGCCCAAGGTGCTGGGACACGGGGCGTACGGCACTGTCGTACGAGGTACGGCATGGGTACGGCAACGGGAGGGGGGGGGTACAGGCGGGTGAGAGAATGCGCAGGTGCCGTACAGGGCGTGTCGGTGTCGGAGTGGTAAGGTTCCATGCAGGGCAGGGGAGCGCCCCTGCTGTACGGGCCTTCGGAGCCGCCACCGTACGCGTGAGGGCGGGCTGGGTTTGGGACTTGAAGGGGATAGGCGGGGCGGGCGGAGGGCAGTGGCTGTGGCGGGGAACGTCGAATGGCGGGTGGCGCGTCCAGGCATGTTTGAGGTGACCGTGGCTGGGAGCGGGGGTCAAGCGAACTCTAGCGGACTGCTGCCAGCAGCTATCAGCTACCCTTAATAGCTGCGAATCAGCGGTATCCATCCGCGCGCGAGTTTGTCGAAGTTTGCGCAGGGTAGGCACTGCGCCTTTCTCTGGCACTCGCGGCGGCTTGGGGCCTGGGACACCTGTGGGTGGGGTTTTACACGTGCCCTTGACGCTCCCCGCTGTCGCACCCGGCCTCGATTGTCCAATGTGTGGCAGCTGTGGTAGCCGTTACCTTCCCTTCCTTGCCTTAATGCCTCTTTTTCTTGCCCAGGCACCTTCGAAGGCGTGTCTGTGGCGGTTAAGATCATGGTGCGTGGGGGTGGGGCCGGGGGCGGGGGTCGTGCGGAGGGGCGGGGGTAGGGGCAGGGGCAGGGGGCTTAGCTGGGGCAGTGACAGGCCCGGAAGGGGCTTTGAAGGAGTTGGAGCTCGAACCGTTCGTGTGCCCAAGTTCCTTGTCGGCAACACTCACCGGCTTTCCTCTCTTGCGCTGTCCCCCCTCACGCACGCAGGTGGCTCCCTCCCTGGACCGTGCGGCACTGCGGGAGCTGCTGCTGGCCCCCCGCATGTCGCACCCCAGCATCATTGCGGTGGGTGTCGTGCTGTGGGTGCATGTGTGTTATGCTGCTGGCAGTCGCACCTGAGCGTAGTAGCGGTGCTGGTTACTGTCACGTGTCAGTCATGCCGCCGGCGTGTCGCACCCCAGCATCATAGCGGTGGGTGTCGTGTCATACTACGGGAAAGGGGGAAAGGCACTTGCGGCCGCAACCCATCATCACATCACAGCGGTGCGTGGCGTATGGCACGTATCAGTTATCCTGCTGGCATGTCGCGCCCCAGCATCCTGGCGGTGGGTGCCTGAGGGCGTTCACCTGCTGGGGGCAAAGCGGCGGGGTGACATTGGGTAGACTGGATTCAAGGGGTAGGACGGTAGCTGGGGCCGCACCCCGACCTGACGCCACAGGGCGGTGGGCGTTACGTGTACACTACATGTTGCACCCCCGCATGTTGCACCCCCGCATGTTGCACCCCCGCATGTTGCACCCCCGCATGTTGCACCCCCGCATCATTGCGGTGGGTGGCTCAGGGTGTTCAATAGCTGGGGACAGATCGGCGATGCAAGACTGGATGGAATACCGGTAGCTGGATTCAGCTGGGCAGGAAGGGAACCGGTGCTGCACCCTGACGCCAGGGCGGTGGGCGTTACGAGTCCACTAGTCCGCAACAAACAAATTACTGCCTGCGCCTGCCTTTAATTCGTAGACGCGGCTGGCCCGCTGCGCCCGCCTGACCGACGAGTACTTTGACCACGTGGAGGGCAGCAGGTGCGTGTGTCTTAGGGTGTGGCAGGGTGCCTGTTGGGACATGCGTGGAGTGAAGCAAAAGGGCAATGTCATAGGTGTCGCCTGTGACACGTTGTTCCGTTTCTTCACCAGCCCTTCTTATATTGCGTTCCTCAGGCAGCCGCCCCACCAGGCCTGGGTCTAGAGTGACACACAACCAATATGTAAGTACCACAACCATGCGCTTCCTTTGCCCCTTTAGGCAGCCGTCCTACCAGGCGGTTTCCTTTTCAGCGAACTCCGAGAAGGAGCCCCGCCGCCTGCAGGCGCCCGCCAACATAGGTGCGTGGACCCTGCATTCGTAGCTAACGAATTGGAAGGTCTTGATATGCAATGTCATGGGAACGCAGAGGAGGTTGAGAACGAGGTACGCCTGCAGGCACCTGCAAACATACCCTAGGTGGGTGGACCCTCATTATGTATCCACATGGCCTGACTGTCAGGTAAACGCGTAGCAGAGCCTCGCCGCATGCAGTCCAGCGTGTGGGTGGGGTAGCCAGGGCGATGCTAGGGTTGGCGGGGTGGGGGCCGATTGCGAGGCGGCGGGGCGGGTGAGGTCGCCGGGGTGAAGGGCTGGGGCTGCGGCCAATGTAGAGTGTGGTATGGAGTGGAGTGGCGGGGACATGCATGCATGCATGCATGGGCTGGACGGGTGATGGTGCAGCACGGCTTGTATCCGGTGCGTGGCAATGCAGTGCACGGTCCCACTCCTCAGATGCATGGTACTGGTGCATGCCGGCAACATTGCCTCCCGGCCTCCCTAATCTTGTCCTATTGCATGCTTTGTTATTCCTCCACCGCATCCTGCTACGCATTAAGGTGCATGCTTGTACGGCTGACTGCTGCCCTGGCCCCTCTTCCCCAGCAACCGACACCAGCACACTCAACGTCTTTGCGGCTGTGCTTTGGAACTACAAGGTGAGAACATTGAAACTGCGCGGTGTTGAAGCACACGTGCCGGAAGGATGGACCCTGATCACCTGTTATGGAGCTACTACTCGAGCTCGGTGCTCGGGGCACAGGTGGTGGCTTAATAGCCACCCGGACAACGCTCTTACGTTGCCAAGCCCACAAGCGCCCTCAGGTGGCTGCCGCTGTGTTCTTGCTGCAATGCCGCCGTGCGACAAAGCTGTAGTCATGCCACTGTACGACATATATGTGTCATGCCACCTGCCGTACGTCCCGTACTGCAGGCCACGGTGGACCAGTACGTCACGCTGGTGGTAATGGAGTACGCAGACGGGGTGGGTCGGCATACGGTACCTTGGATGGCGTTGCAATGCTCATGCTGCTGCTGAACTTGCTGGCTCCTGCCACCCCGCGCTACTACTGTCGCGACAACCCAGTCCTGACGTTCCCAAAAGGTCCATGGTGCGCTGGACACGGTGTGGTACGAGTACAGCGCGTCCACCAACGACGATTTGCGCGCCCGTGTTGCTTTAACACACTGGTTCGGCCTTGGCATCCAGGCCACATTGTCCGACGCCATCCATCGCCATGCACCAATTGCGGATCTGCCAAGGAGCACACCTTGGCCCCGTTTGCTCATGATACAAGTTCATGGGATTATGGCGCTGTCCGTGTTGATTCAACATTTTTCGTCGTACTGTCCTTGGTACGCACGCAGGGCACACTGTCCGACGCCATCCACAGAGGCGAGTTCGCCGTCCTGCCTCGGCCCCAGACACAGCAGCAGCAGCAGCAGTCCCCACACGACGCCGGCAGCCCTGCTGCTGCCGGTGCTGGTGGCGGCGGCGGGGGGTCCGCTGGCGTTGCCGGGACTGCTGGTGCTGCTGCGCCGTTGCCCTCGCCCACCCCGGGTGACCGTGTGGTTGCCCTGCGGTCGCTCATCCGCACAGCGGCGGAGGTGGCGCGGGGCATGGAGCACCTGCACCTGGTGCACGCGGTGGTGCACGGGGACATCAAGGTGGGTGTGGGTTAACGTGTGTGGGTCAGGTGTAGGGGTGCACGGGGGAGGTGGCGCAGGGCATGGAGCACCTGCACCTGGTGCACGCGGTGGTGCACGGGGACATCAAGGTGGGTGTGGGTTAACGTGTGTGGGTTAGGTGTAGGGGTGCACGGGGTAGGCGGCAGGAGGCATGAGGCACCTGCACCTGGTGCACGCAGTGGTGCACGGAGACATCAAGGTGGCCGGGCGGGTGGGTTAGCTGAACGCCACACTTACGCCACAAATAACAGGGTGAGCAACACGATTTGTGCACCTGGCTGGGCACGGGGACCATTACAGCTACAGGCATACCGCGGGCCCCTTATGATCATCAGCCCTAAGCACGTGCTCACATCCCCATGTCCCATACCTCCCTGTCCGCCCACCATCCACAGCCCGCCAACGTGCTGCTCAAGTGTGTGCCCCTTCCGCCCGAGGGGCAAGGGGAGGAGGGGGCTCAGGACTCGGACCGCAGGGGCTTCGTAGCCAAGGTGGGCGGGGAATAGTAGCTGTCCCACTTAGCGTGCCGCGCATGCTTGCATCGCGAATGGGGGCCGGCTGGGCGGGGAGCTTGCAGCACATGCGCGGTCCTCCCCCACCTGGGGATCCTGGCCCTGGTTCGTGGTGGGGACACGAGGGAGGCACACACGGGGTGGGGTCCGGCGAGAAGAGGCCACCAGCGGGGGAGACTGTGGGAAGGCAAGGCACGGTATGAAGCAAGGCAGCCTGTGAATTTGCTGATACTACCTCCCGCAGGTCGGCGATTTCGGCCTGGCGCACCTGCTCATAGCTTCCGACCTCAGTCAGACGGCTGACACGTGGGGCTCCGTGGCGTACATGGTGGGTCGGCGCAGGGGGCGGCTGGGCGGTGAGCCACGTGTTTAGCTTCGTCGTTGGGTCCGTGTGTCGGTGGGGGTGCATGCGTGGTGGGGCTCCGTGGCGTATATCGACGTGGCAGGTGCAATGTTTATGGGGGTTTTAGCCAGCTGCACGTGCAGGTACATGGCTGTCGTCAATGCCAAAGCCAAAGGACACACGGTATGATGCCACTAAGGGTGGGTCTGAGCTGCACGAGTGCGTGCGTGGGTTAAATGCTGTGGGGTGGCACACGTACAGGGCTGTAACCACACCGCCACAACAAGGTTGCGTCGATAGCGTTTATTGCCGTAAGGCGCTCGTGTCGCTGCATGAGGTGCCTTATCCAAGCCTCATCGCCGGTGAAACTCGTTGGGTTATAGCCAATTAAGCGCCCCAGCACTTCACCGCCTTCGGTACTCCCTCCCTGCCCCGCCCTCCCGCCTCCCGAACCTGCCACGCGTCGTGCGGAACCTGCCACGTGCCACGTGTCACGGTACGGCACCCATCGCTCCTACCGACCGCTGGACTGCAACTGCAGGCACCGGTAAGCGCTACCGCTAGCTTCTTAACAAACCTTGACAAGTAGTAGGTTCCCTCGTGTGCATCGTACCGTACCAGCCTCCGGTGCTAAAGCAGCTGTTGCAGTTGATGTGGTGTTGGCAACTATGGCATGGACTTTATATGCACCTACGTAGCCCGAGGGCCGTACCCGAGGCCGCCGACGGTACAATGTCGTGCAGCTACCTGTCGTACTGTTACAATCTCTTTTGCCGTACTGTTGCCGTACGGCTTCCCGCTCCCCCTGCAGGAGGCGTTCATGGGCCGGGTCAGCAAAGCGACAGGTGGGCCGTGGTTTTAAAGGGAGGGCGGTCCCGCAAGTGGGGTAGCTTGGAAGGAAGCCAGCACTATGGACTGGCACGGCAGGGTACCGCGCATACCGGTAGGGCTGTTGGGGCCAAGCTACGGAAGGAAGCTGAGGCGGCGCTGTGCGGGTCCCAATGGAGTTCATGACTAAGGGGTGTGTGTCTAGACCGAAGTCGCGGCATCGGTGCAGGCTGCGCGGCCCCAACGGGCTGAGGTCTCGGACTGCGGCCACGCCCCTGATCACTGTCCGCACCTCGATCCCATAGTAACGCACGGCATTTGCCTAACTGCCTCCTTCTGGTTCTTCTACTCCTGACTCCCTTTCTTACACCCCAACAGACCTGTGGGCCTTCGGCACGCTGCTGTGGGAAGCGGTGACGCAATCGCTGCCGTACGAGGGGTGCCAGCAAGGTACGGGGGGAGACGAAGAAGCTGCTGGGGCAAGGTGGTGCTGGGTGCGTTGCACGGCACGCTGCATCCCTCCCCCTCCCCCTCCCCCTCCCCTTCACCTTCCCCTTCCACACCCCTTACCTACACCCCTCACCTACACCCGTGCTAACCCACATACACACTTTATGCTAACCCGCACTCTGCAGGCGAGGTGGTGGTGGGTGTGCTGCACGGCACGCTGCAGCTGCAGTGGCCGCCCGTGGGCGACCCCGGCCTGCCGCTGGGCCGTCTGGTTGCCCTGGGCCGCCGGTGTATGGCCCGGGAACCGGCGGGGAGGCCCCCCTTTGGGGAGGTGGCGCGGGAGTTGGAGGCCATTGAGGCCGAGCTGATGGCAATGGGGAAGGAGCAGAGGGAGGATATGATACTGGGGGCGGCGGCGGCGATGGCGGAGGCGGGGCCGTTGGGGGGCATGCCTGTGCGGCTGGGGCAGGTGGCGTGTCCTGTGGCTGCGTCGGCTGCGGGGAGGAAGGCGGGGGCGGTGGGGGTGCTGGATACGGTGGAGAGGGGGCAGGGGGGGCCGGGGAGGGCGTGGGGGGCGAGCGGGGTGGCGGGGGAAGGGCAGGAGACGGGGTAGGGAAGGGAGGGGCAGGGGAGCCTGGTGGGGGCGATGGGGGAGGGGCAGAGGGCAGGGGGGAGGAGGAGGAGGACGTGCGGATGACACAGGCGCCGGGGGAGCAGCTGTTGAAGGCCAGGTAGCAGGTGGTCGTGGTGAAAGTGGTGGTGCTGGTGGTGGTGGTGCTGGCTTTGTGTTGGCGTGGGGAAGGGCGTCAAGTAAGCTATTGGTGACGTTGTCTAGGGCCGTGGAGGACTCTTGCACGCAGTACGTCAATGCACGCCAGTGCCAAGCTGTGAAGCCCACCCCATGATGTCTCTCGTGGCGGTCTGACGGATGTGTATTGTGATGTCGGGTCGCACACGGGCTTGGGCCCAGGAAACTGCACAAGGGCTGTATGCCTTGAGACTTATCTAAGCAGCTAGGCGCATTAGGTGCAAAAGGTGCAAGGATCGCGCCTTCGAAACTCCAATCGGGAAACAGAAAGGAACAGTCGGTGTTGCGGCGTGTCACATAAGCGGACCCGGGCACGCGGGGCGAACTAAGGGCGTGTTCACATGCGCGCGGATTGGGCTCAGCGGATTCGCGGCCAATCCCCTCTTCCGTTCACATGCACACGTGGCAATCCGGATTGGGGTGGACGGATTCCCTTGCAAAACTGACCACCAGGCTGCATCTTGCATCCCCAAGCCTCCAATCCTAGTTGCTATATATGCAATCTTGCATCTAGGGCCCTGTGTTTGCGCTCCAGGCCCCTGGCCCCATGTCGATGGTGGCATGCTGGCCGGCCAGTCGCATATCCCCGCCGCTGCTGAGACTAAAATCC
>VFQN01006883.1_pt1 | contig 12616 bp, 20 predicted proteins | sample 3512371 | NCBI WGS metagenome assembly VFQN01 (sample SAMN10412370, study PRJNA504923) | tailings metagenome | isolation source: Replicate 2 from Balatoc abandoned mine | place: Philippines: Itogon, Benguet | collected 2017-08-28
TGCAAAGAAGGCGGCCGTCCACCACCCGAAGCCAGGGGTGGGCTGTGCCGACCTCATCCCACCCCGCGCGTGGCACACCTAGGTTGGCAAACGCCCGCAGGTGCGCCCACATGCATGCAACCGCCCGGCGAGAGGCTTGCGACACCAAGGACTGCCACTGGGGGACCGCTGCACTGCCCCTCAGCTCACGCATGCGTGCATGCATGAATTGCCTCCCCACCTCCATGGCTTCAAGGGCTGCCAGGGCCCTTGGATATGGTATAGCAAGCCACTCAGGCCCACACCATCAGCACTGATCCCTCCTGCTTCCTCACCGTGAGCATACGCAGCACAAACCGTTCCGGTGAGGGCCACCTGGTCTAGCGGAAAGCCGCAACCGCATCCCCAGACGCCCACATGCACTTCCCCGACCATCCGCCCCTTCACCGGACAGAGCCGCAAGCCCGGCCCAGGTCCACACGAACCCAAGCTCACACTACAGCATCCCAGCCTCCATCTCCACCTGCCACCAGCCTTCCACCGCACGTCCCGCATGCCCTTCACAGCGGGACCCAACTCCCCGCCTCAACCCACCCCACCCCACCCACCCCTCCCCTTCCCAACTCCCCTCCCCGTCCCCCGCCCCCTCACGGCCCGGCCGCCAGGATGCTGAAGAAGTAGCTGACCTCCAGCACCCCGTCCTCCACCAGGTCCGTGCAGTGCACCCCGTTGCGCGTGGTGCTGCTGCCGAAGCGCGCGCGCAGGCTGGCGGGCCTCAACACACGCGCCAGCTCCGGGTCCATGGGCCCCGCCAGCTGCCGGAATGGCTCCACGGCGTCCGCGCCGTCCCTGTCCGCCACCTCCAGCGCCAGGCAGGGCCCCGCCGTGAGCTCCTCCACCATGGCGTTGAACTCGCCGGCCGGCAGCACGCCCTTGTACACCTCGTAGAACTGGGGGCCGGGGGAGGGCAAAGAATGGCCTTTGAGCGAACAGGTATGGGTTGTGTGGGCCCAAACTGGGAAGCAAGGGGGTTGCGTGGGTGGTGGCAGATTGGCAAACCAAGGGCACTGGGGTAAAGCGGTGTGTGGGCGCCGTTGATGGTTGAATGTTGTACAAGGCAGCTGGCGTCCCCCTTGCAGGCCCCAGGCCTCACCTCCGCTGCCGCGTTGCGGTCCAGGTTGAACACCTGTGCCGCCGTGATGTCGAACGTGTCCTGAAGGGGGGAGGCGAGGCGACAGGGGCGAGCGGCAGGAAGCAGCTTACCGTTAGTTGCTGCAGAGCGGGGATGGCGAGCCTGGTCACCCCACCCCGGCTCACATGACGCTTGGAGGGCTAACCCATGTCCGTTGCGGACGGCCCCTACGGCATAGCTGCCGAAGGCACTGGCGTCGGGCTTCGCCTCCTTCCCCCCTCCACACACGCGGGCGGCCCAAGTGACTACCCATGCTTCCGGCTTGTCTCCGCCTTCAGACAGCGCACAGCGGCCCGCATTCATCCCAGCCTACCATACCAAGCACTCCCCGCCCCCGCCTCTTACTTCCAAGACTGTCCACCAGTCGTCCATCACCCCGAGTCCCAACACCGCCACCGATAGCCAGGACACGCCCAAGACCCCACCCGCCACCTGCGCCCTCTCCCCACCCCCGCCCGCCCCCACCTGCACGATGTCCACCACCAGGCCCGCCGCCCCGTCCGCCAGCAGGTGCGGCTTGACCAGGCACAGCGTGGTGGCGCGCCCCAGGTCGCACTTGCCCGGCAGGCGGCCGGGGCCGAAGAAGAAGCCGCACTCGGCGGCGGCGGTGTCGGGCGCGTCGCTGCCGTGGCAGGCGTTGTGCGTGGTGTCGGAGCCGAACTGGGCACGCAGCGAGTGGGGAGCCTCGGCGCGGGCCTGAAGGGTGGCACGAGGGAGCGGGAGCAGGGTGAGGGCGAGAGGGCAATATAAAAAGGTAGGGCGAGGGTGCGCCGCTCTGGGTTGGCAGATACTTATTATTCTAGTGTTCTACGGGAGGAGGCAAAAGGTTGGCTGCAGGTCCAAAGGCGACACCGCATGGCCAACAACCGCTGACCTGTTGCAACCGCCGCTGTCCTCACCCTGCTTCCAGAACCCCCTCTTACCAGCGTTCGCGCAAACCGAACCTTCCTTACCCTCAAATCTGGTAATCATCACCTCGTTCCCGCCGGCCACACATCCCAAAGCCTCCGTCCATCCGTTTTCCGAGCCCTGGCTCCGCCCCGCAACTTATCCGCCTGCCTCGCGCCCCCACCTCACCCGCTCGCTGTCCGTTGGCCCGATGAGCTCCCTCCACTTGCGTATGGCCCCCGGCGCCACCAGCTCCATGGCGCAGATGCGGCCGGCGGACATGAAGTCGGTGAGGCGGTCGTAGAAGGGCCGGCCGCGGTGCACGGCGTAGAACTCCTGCGCCTCCTCCTTGGACAGCTTGCACACGCGGAGCTTGCTGAGGGCGAGGAAGGGGACGTGGGAGAGTGGGGATTGAGATGGATCGGCGACGTGAGTATGGGTGGTAAGGACAAGGTGGGAGGGAGCGTGGGGCTTGGGTGTGGCGCGAAGGGATTGCTGAGGCACGGTATCAGGAAGGCATGGCAGGAGGGGTTCGTTGTCCTTGCGAGTGCAATGTGTGCCGGTAGAATGGGAGTCGAGTTAGGGGTTGTCAGCCAGGCTGATGTAGTACAAGGCAACTACCGGTGTGTGTAGCCGCAGACCCGCGGCCCACGCACCTGATGTGGAAGCCGCTCTGGCAGATGGCGTCTATCATCTTGCCCATGTGCCGGTAGGCGTCGGGCTTGATCATGGCGAGCGTGCTGCGGAGGGGTGCAGGGCGGGAGGGAGTGTGCAAGGGTAAGACTGTGCGCAAAGGGACGACGTGCCCCACAAACCGTGCCCGCGAACTGAACCCCTTGGGTCAAACCTATCCTAATTCCTTCAAGTCCGGCCCTCCCGCGCATAGTTGGCAAAGGGGTTAGCAAGAGCCCATGCACAGCTCTCCGTAGGGGCGACCCTGTGTGCCATGGACTGCAAGCCGACCCGCTGTCCAGTCCCAAGGAGCCTTTGCAGCCAATGGCCACACTCACCGTTCTGTTTGGCTCTCTAGTTTGCTCCTTGTGAAGTCATCCCCGTACTCAATGATTTTGAGTTGTCTGGAGGGTCGGGTGCAGGGCCGGAGCGGTCAGGGGGACACGTACAGCCGGTCAGCATAGCTCAACTGCCCACTGGGCCACGGCCCTGGGCTCCTGGTTGCCCTGCAGGCTGCCGTACAGAGAGCTGGACCTTCTGCCCCGGCCATGTTGCTGCCTGTGGCGTACTCAGCCACTCACCGACTGAACACTGTGACCGTGCTGCCCAGGTACAGCAACGATGGCTTCAGTTCCTCGTACTTAGTGCGCTTAAGGAAGCTTCTCCGGTTCTTGATGTCAATCTGTTCAGTTACAACAGGCTGTGAGCCAGGTAGCTACAAGCCCGCGTGCTACATGCACGCCGCGTCGTGGATACTGCGCGTTGTGAGCCCCCGGCTCCATTTCGATGTCCAGCCAGCTTTTCATAGGGACTGCACAGGAGGACCTGGTGGTCCACGGCCTACAGCGGTGTCGCGAGGGACACATGCCGCTCACCATTTCGACCTCCTTCGTCTCTGGGTACCAAAACAGCTGATACTTCCATAGTACTCCTGATTGAGGATCTAGCCAGTCTGTAATAAAGCAGTATCTCTGCATCGCTGCCATGTTTTATGGCTTTTCTACAGCCTTGACTTAGCTCCTTTACAGATGCTGTCGGTTGTTAAGCTAGGTTCTATACAGTGTACGATATGTTCGCACCCGAAGAGTACACTGTCTGCAAGGCCTCCGTCGCGTATTCCGCGTTTTGGCATTCTGCATGCATTGTGGAACGATCAGGGTCTGTAACGACGCGCCCCAATTTTGTTACCAGGCTGTTACGGTTGTTAATCTTTACGCCGTCCTTAAGGCAACGCGAGTGTACATCAAGCGCAGCTCGATCGACCCCTTTAGCTCGCCCCGGCGGAGGGCAGGAGAACACGATGACGGGTGGCCATATGCCACCCGTTAAACAAGTACTAGGATTCCATGTCGAGGGCGCGTCGCCATCGCCCCCAGGCCCTGGGTTGCTGCAAAATGCAGTGACGGCGGGGTCTCCAACGCCCGTCATCATCCCGCCTACATTCCAGGTTGGCCTCTTGCCACTTGACTAGCTTGTAACATAGCTAGAGGATGCTCGGGGTAGGGCAGCCCCGTGCTCGGCCAGGTCCCACTGGAGTCCCCTCGAGCCCCCGCGCTGCAACCGGACCTGCTGCGGTCGCCCTTCAGCCCCCTCCGCTACCTGTCTGCGCAGAGGGAGGCCTCTGTGGGGAGAGCGGCCCAGTCGACTGCGGATGCAGCTGTACGCGCGGTGGTGAGTGTGTTGAGTTGGAGCAGCTGCCAGGCCGCCTGCACCCCACACGGACCGGAGGGAGCGCCCAGGACCTCTGCTCCACCTCCTGTGCCTCGCTGCACCGAGCTGCAACACGTGCATGCAGCAACGGAACATGTGCATGATGGCACATATGCACAGTGCAAGCCGCTTGCTGCTGCTGTACCACGCAGGACACCATGAGCTCTGGTGGCGCCCCAGCGGGCGCTCCCGGGCCCTCCACGTCCCAGGCGGCGGCAGTGGCCGCCTCTGTGCCCGCTGCCTCAGCGGGGCCCTCGGCGGCTGCCACGGCAGCACAGGCCGCGGGTGCACCCGACGGTGAGGGGTGGCCTGGGGCCTGGTGCAAGGGAGGTTCGTTAGGGTGGGGTGTGGGCGCACCCGGGGTGCGGCTCTCCAAGCGAAAGGGAGCCATTGCAATTCAATGGTGGGAAGCAGCGACTGTCTGCTGCATCGAGCAGTCCTTGGAAAGAGCTCTCGCATACAGCGTGAGAGTCGCGCGGCGGTGGTATTCGAGGGCACAAAGGCGCACGGGTGTATCGCGCAGTTGGGCTCGAGTGAGGGCAGGCATGCGGAGACCCCTGCTACCGTACAGCGGCAGCCGCTCACATGAGCTCTGGGGCTTCCTTCATGTAAGCCACGCAATACTCGTCAACAGCCACCACGTGGGGTGAATACCATGCCCCTCTGCATGGCACGTGTGTGGTGGGGCGCTTGCAGCCACCTGTGAGCACACCTCGCAGACCTGAGGTAATGTACTGTCGGAAGTATGACTCTAACGCCCCTTCCTCATTCGCGGCACTGCGATGTGCACAGGGGCGGCGTCAGCGCCCGTCCGCGGCGGTGCGGTGCCCGCGCCCGCCCCCTCGTCTGCCCCGCGACCCATCTCGCAGCCGGACAAGGCGGAGGCGGGGCACGCGGGGCTGGCCAAGGTGCCCTCGCAGCACAGCATCGCGTCGGAGTCCATGTCGTCAGCGTCGGGTGAGGGCAGGGGTGGTGGGATTGTAGGAGGGCAGAGGGTGGGAAGAGGTGCAGCGTGCAGTGGTGGGGCGGAGAGGTTACTAGGGGCGGTTCGGCGTGCCTCCACGCAATGCATGTGGGCTGCTACCGTATTAGCACAGCGTTGCACTGTTTTCAAGCCGCGGCTGCAGCACCAGGGCGCAGCGCTGGGGACACACAGCGCCCGCATCCGCACCGCCTGCACGGCACTCCGCACCGCCTGCCGCAACCGGGTGGCTGTGCCTGCCGCCCGCGTGCCTCCGCACCCGCGCCCCAGGCGTCTTCTCGCTAGACGCCTCCTCGGCCCGGCAGACCTCGCCGCAGCAGCACCCCACCACCTCGGCCTTCGCAAACCCCTCTGCCGCCCCGCCCAACGTGAAACTGCCTGCGCCTCCAGCACCCCACGCGCCAGCACAGCCGGACGGCATGCCGCCCAAGGGCCCTAAGCCACAGCGCGAGATGACCAAGGCGGAGCGGCGAGCCCTGCAGGACGCGCAGCGGGCTGCCAAAGCCGCGCAGAAGGCGGGAGCAGCAGGCGGCGGCGGGGGCGGAGGGGGAGGCGGCGGCGGGGAGAAAGGCAAGGGCGCCGCCGCGCCGCTGCGGACGGAGCATTCCGACGGGGCACGGAGCAGCCGCGGGGGGGCTGGAGGGGCGGCGGGCGGCGGCAAGCCGGCAGCGCCTGCAGCGGCGGTTCGGGCGGAGGCGGACCGGCGGCCGGACAGCGGCGGCGGTGCGGGCGCGGCGGCGCCGGCGCCGGCGGCTGACGGTGCGGCTGCCGCTGCCGCTGCCGCGTCTGGCGTTAAGAAGAAGAAAGACCCCAAGGCGGTGTCTCTGAACAGCACGGAGCTGTTTGCGCACCTGCAGCAGTACAAGCGCATCACGGTGGGGTCGCTGCTGAAGCAGCCCGCAGTGGCCGCCATCCACCCCGCCATCCTGCAGCTGGGCCTGAGGTACGCGGACGGCTCCATCCGGGGGGCCAACGCGCGCTGCCTGGCCATGCTCAACGCCTTCTGCCAGGTGGGGGCGACGAGGGGCGTATGCGGGAGGCAAGGGTTGGGAACTGGGCAGAGGGCAGAAGGGTCATGAGAAGCGGGGCACTTGCACAACAGCAACAGCGAGGCTCTGAGCATGGCTTTGTGGACCACTGCTGGCGGTTGAAACTGGTGAAAGGAATAGCTGCCAGGCGCACCCACAACCGCACCCACAACCGCACCCCTAGGTCATCCGCGACTACACCACCCCCGACGGCAAGGAGCTGTCCCGCGACCTGCTGCGGCAGCTGAACGACCACGTCAACTTCCTGGTGGTGTGCCGCCCGCTGAGCGTGGGCATGGGCAACGCCATCCGCCACCTCAAGCTGCGCATCTCCACCATCCCGCCCGACATGCCGGAGGCGGAGGCCAAGGAGCTGCTGGAGGAGGTGCGGGAGGCGGGGGAGGGGAGTGAGGGCGGTAGGAAGGCAAAGTAGGTGGTCGCACTGGATGCGGTGGGAGGGGGGACGGGGGGACGGGGGAAGTCTGCATGGCAAGGAAAGGTGGACTCGCGTTGGTATAAACCACAGCGACATCACGAGCTCTGTTCCAGCTCCACTGAAAACTGAGCGTGAATCCACCAACCCCGGCAAGCCTTCCCGGCTAATGGGTTGGGATACGAAGGGGTGGAGTGCAGGGAGGGGTCGAAAGCGGCGGTGCGGGTTGCGACTGCTGCCAGCGGCCCTGGGGTGGGAGGAGCCTGAGGCGGAAAAGAACGGGCAGGGCGGTGGAATAACAGCAAATCCCAGGACCCCAGAAGTGCCGTACACAAATTTGCCGGCGCACCCTTCGGCCTTCGCCACAACGCCACCCGGCTCGACCGGCTCCTAACCTCAGCTCTGCAGTCTGCAGTAACCCTTGGCACTTGTTCCTTTCTCTTTCCTGCTGCGGCCTTGCAGGAGATTTCGGACTACATCACCGTGCGCATCGACGGTGCCGACAAGCAGCTTGTGTCGTACGCCGTGGCCAAGGTAATCGTGTCGGGGGTGGCGTTACATGCTCCGTCACGCACACGCCCGCGTCGCCGCGCGGCTGCGCAGGCCCAGTCGGAGGCACGCGTTCCGGCATGACTTTATAGCTTCACTGCAGCTGTGCCTTCGGCTAGTAAATTTTTTACACATTCCGATCGGCTAGCCAATCGTTTCGCATGCCGATCATATGACGCACAACCTGTCACCTTTTGGTGGTGCTGCTTGTTCCCAGGTTGAGGCGCACGGCGACGTGATCCTCACCTTTGCGGCCAGCCACGTGGTGACGCGCGCGCTGATCGAGGCGGCGCGGCAGGGCAAGAGCTTCCGCGTGGTGGTGGCCGACTCGCGGCCCGAGCTGGAGGGCCGCGCCACGCTGGCGGCGCTGCTGGCGGCGGGCATCCCCTGCTCCTACGTGCACCTCAACGGCGTGGCCTACGTCATCCGGGAGGTCACCAAGGTGCGTGCAGCAGGGCGGATGTCCGGATGAGCGGTACTGGGTGCCGCATGTATGTTTTGGGCTCTGTGCGGTCCGGCGTGCGGGCCCTAGGGCCGGAGGCCTGCAGCCATTTGGAGACCTGCTGCACTGCCGATCCACAAGTGACCAGTCAGCTGTTCCTCCAGTACGCTGGGCGACGCAGTGACTAAGCCCTACACTCCACATGCCCTGGAGCTGCCGTGGCAGTAAGGCGATACCGGACGAGCCTGACAGGACTATGCTGCCCCCAATCCCTGCCCCTGCCTCACACCTACCTGCACGCGCCGCCAGATGTCCCTCTATCCCCCACTCTGTCCTGCTCCAACCCATATGCGCACCCCGCCCTTGCGGTCCTAGTTCTTCCACATGGTCACCCCACACATGTAATGCTCATCCAACGCCCGCACCTCCCCGCCCCGCCCCGCCCCTTTCCCCACCAGGTGTTCCTGGGCGCCGCCGCCGTGCTGTCCAACGGCACCGTGCTGTCGCGCGCCGGCACAGCCGCCGTGGCCATGGTGGCGCAGGCGCACAACAAGCCCGTCATGATCTGCTGCGAGACGCACAAGTTTAACGAGCGCGTGCAGCTGGACTCCATCACGCACAACGAGCTGGGCGACCCGGAGGCGCTGGCGGCCGTGCCGGGGAGGTCCGAGATTGACGCCATGGCGGTGGGTCCGGGGGCAGGGGTGGTTTTTGCCGGTAGGAGGGCAGGCACCGTTTGTACGGGGGCCACCGCGGGTGTCCTGCGGTCCCTGTGTGCGCGGTGGTGGGCGCGGTAGTGGGGGCAAAGCGGGGCACGTGGCGCGCAGGGATCCTGAGTTTCAGGCGACGGTGGTTGGAGCGCTGTATGTATCATGCTTTCAGGCGCGTGCGGATTGGCAACTACTTGCCTTTGTTAATTTCTGCGTTGTGCTGGCTGCTGCGGTTGCCCTACTGGTGCCCCTCTCCACGGCACCCATAAGTGAATGTGGGACAACTAGGAACAGGCATCTCGGAGTGCGGCACGGTCCGCCTTGTCAGTGTTATGTTAGCCGCGTTCAACACCCCTCGTGCTGCCGTGCCGTGCCGTACACGTGCGCTGCAGGGCTGGTCTGAGAACCCGCGGCTGCGGCCGCTGAACCTAAAGTACGACGTCATGCCCGCCGAGTACGTGACCATGGTGGTGACGGAGTTCGGCATGGTGCCGCCCACCAGCGTGCCAGTCATCCTGCGGGAGTTCCGGCAGAGCGAGCAGACGGTCGGGGGGCCCTTCTGAGGGGCATAAGGGTGCAAAACTTAGCAGACGGTCAGGAGGCCCTGATCAGGGGCCGGGTTGGAAATGGTGCAGGAGTGGGCGGGCGGTCTGAGGGTATGACGCAGGACTCGGCAGGTGTTTAGGGCACCCGTCTTGGGCAGTCCATGGTGTGCGCCTAAGCAGAGGAATGGCTGTGCAGAGTTGGGGTGGAGGGAAGGAGTGCAGGGGCCGTTGGGAATTAGGTGAGGGCCGGGCGTGGCAGGGCAATTGTGGTGTGGGAGGGTGCGGAGGCGGTAGGCGCTAGGCGGCATTTAATGCCGCAGGAGGTCGGCCGTGCATGTGTCCAGGCAGGTCTGCGTTGAGTGTGGCACACTGATGTTGGAAGTAAAGTGGTTTACTAAGGGTGTGAGGAAGGGTACACGTTGGGTTGGGTCCTCGCAGGCTTGCCTGGTGGATGGCACGGCGTAGTGGCAGGACGGATGGGTGGGACGCCCTATCGCTTGCCCACTGTTGGCAGCTCCTCAGTGGTGCGAAGCTTGGGTTGTCCCTTTCTGCTGAGGAGATATTTGGCGGCGCTTTTTGGCAACCTTGAGCACGTGCCAAGTGCGCGCCCCTGCAGGAGGCGACCGTGCGCAAGGGATACTGTATTACCCGCTAGCGTTCCATGTGTCCCACGCGGACTCCTAATGCTGCCTGCTGGCCTGTGCTAGGGGTTCTATGCCCAAGTGGGAGCCTTAATGCTCTGCGATGTGCAATGCAGGGTACCGTACGTGGGATGGGTGGAGGTCATGGAGGTACCGTAGTGGGCTCACAGGTGCCTGACTCAACTCACGCCTGTGCTGAAAAACCAATGGTCGCGCTGCAAGGTCTGCCGATGGGTGTGGGGACACAGTGCCGGCAAAGGTTGGTTTAGCGCACCAACAGGGATGCTGTTGCAGCAATGGCAGGGGTTGTCTCCGTGCCTTAGAATGGAGAAGGGCACTTGTAATGGCCTGATGATCACGTACGGATTGTGACTAAGCCAGATACAATACTAGCATGGCGACTATCGCGCTTTATCATTGGACTCTGGCACTACTGCACTTCATATTGCTGTCTGCCGGAAGCAGTGAATCTTGGCTTTCAGCACATACGGTACTGTATCAGCATGAGCAAGAGTGTGCGCGCTGGTTTGGCGGCAGCGTTGCAGTCGCGCGCCTTTGCTGACGTTGCCATAAAGTTTCACGCTGAGCTGTCAGCGGAGGAGCAACAGGAAAGGGAGGCCGCGGCAAGCAACGGTTCCGCTGGTTGCGCAGCAGCGGAGCGCCTTGTTGGCGACTCCCTACCCCTGCACAGATACATCCTTGCGCTGGGCTCAACGTACTTCGAAGCCAGATTTCAGAACGCTTGCTGGCAGGGCTCGGCAGGTGTGATGCCAGAGGATGGTGCCCTGGAAACTCGCGACTATGGGGAACCAGGCGAGCATCAGGCAAAAAGGCGGAAGAAGGATGAAACACAGCCGCCATCTCGGTCGCCTTCGAAAGGCGGGCCCGAAGGCTGTGGAGCTGTAGTAGCCTCCGCGCTGCCTGAGGTCCTGGTTCCCCTCAGCTCAGAGGAAGAGGTGCCGTACGCACGCGAAGCCATCAATTACATCTACACGGGCAGCTTGAGCGAGGACTTGAGCTTCGAGGCCTTGCTGCGGGTCCGGCAGCAGGCGTGCTACCTGGGCGTGAAGGATGGCCCCCAGGCGTGCGATGAGGCCATGGTGGCGTGGCTTAAGCGGCAAGAGCAGCAAGGCGGAAGCGGGGCCACAAGCACGGCCGCTGCTGCCCTTGATCGCATCCTGGACGCGTACGCCTGCCACCCCCTGTTCCCTGAGGCCGGTACCTCCCCCGAAGCCGCCAGCTTCGCGTCTGTGCGCGCCGCGATTTCGAGAGGTTTGGGTTTGCACTTCCGGGACGCCGTGAAGACGCTCAGCAAGCCGGAGTCTTACCAGCAGCTGCTGCAGCTGCCTGCCGGGGCACTCAAATATCTGCTATCGGCTGACAACTACATAGCTGACAGCGAGGACACCGTGTTCCTGCTCCTGGTGTGCTGGCTGGGCGCTAACAAGGACAAGGAGGAGGACGGGGCTGCTTCGTTGACGACACGTGACCTGCGGCAGCTGGTGCACCTCGAGGGGCTGGGCCGCACGTACCTGTACCACGTGCTGCCGGCCTTCGCGCCGCTGCAGCTGACGGCAGTGGAGCTGGCCCTGCTGCTGCGGTATGCAGAGCTGGGGTCGGTTGAGAAAGAGAAGTCCGACGAGTACTTCTCGTTTACATTCGATGCGTCGCGAGCAGAATCAAGGGCAGCAGTAAGGAAGCAGCTGCTGCATGTGGACGCCCTACGGCAACTTCTGGCCTCCAGCAGCCGCACCCCGCTGCGGCAGGTGCAGGAACGCCATACTGTGTATTGGACCATCAGCGGGGAGCAGCTGGAGCAGGGGCTAAGGCGCATGGTGCATAGCAAGGAGAAGACGTGGGTGAGTGCGTCGTTTGGGGAGTCAGCTGCGGCGCTGGGCGGCTGCAGTGATGGGACGCAGGCGCTGGCGCGCGGGCTGCTGTGGGGGGTCAAGCTCGAGCTGGACCCTGCCCGGCTGATGCAGGAGGCTCCGGGCACTGCCGACCGACATGCACGCCCTCTGGGATGCTGGAGCCAGATACCGTCCTCACGTGTCCCCGCCACCTGACCATCAGCTGCTGGACGACTTGGCTGCCCATGCGGGTCGCTATGTGGCAACCGTGTCCCGCGGCCACGATGCCGCACCCTGGGTGGACCAGCTGGTGTCCCTTGTGGCCGAGCACCTACGCCTTCACCCAAACCCCACCCACTTCCGATGGCCCGTTTACCGCCCCTCCGATTTCCGTCGCCTTCGCGACCGTCTCCAAGACTACGTCGTCACCGTCACTGATAAGTCCGCCTCCACCCTCCAACTCGTCTGCAAACGTTACTACGTGGCCTCCCTCCTTCGGGATTTGGGCGTCCCCGTCGTGTGGCCTCCCGCCCCCACCCCTGCCCCCGCCCCCGCCCCAGCCCCAGCCTTCGCCCCCGTCCCTCCCCCCGTCCCCGCCCCTGCCCCCGCCCCCGCCCCCGCTCACGCCCCCGCCCCTGCCCACGCCCCCGCCCCGGCCCACGCCCCCGCCCCGGCCCACGCCCTCGGCCCCGCTCCTGACGTCCACCCCGCCTTGCCCCCTGGCCTCGCCCCCGCTCATGACGTCCACCCCGCCTCCGCCCCTGGCCACGCCCACGCCCCCACCCCCGCTCCTGCCCCCGCCCCTGCCCCAGCCGTCGACCCTGCCCCAGCCCCTCACGTCGACCCCGCCCCCGTTGCCGCCCCTGGCCCCGCCCTCAACCCCCCCCCCGCCGTCCCCCCCCCCCCCCCCCCCCGCTGGGCCCCCCCCTCCGCCCCCCTCCCACGCCGCACCGGGGCCCCCCCCGGGCCCGCCGCCGCCCTCCCCCCGGACGCCC
>VFQN01006884.1_pt1 | contig 12615 bp, 17 predicted proteins | sample 3512371 | NCBI WGS metagenome assembly VFQN01 (sample SAMN10412370, study PRJNA504923) | tailings metagenome | isolation source: Replicate 2 from Balatoc abandoned mine | place: Philippines: Itogon, Benguet | collected 2017-08-28
GGGGTGGAGGGAGAGGGGTGTGGGGGAGAGGGGGGGGGAAGGGACGGGGGTGGGCAAGGGAAGGGTGAGTGCGCGGGAGGGGGGGAGAGGGGGAGAGCGATGTGGGGCACCAGTGGAAGGAGGGGGTGGGACGAGTGAGGAAAAGCAGCGGAGCGAGTACGGTGCGAGCTGGTATGGGTGCCCATGCCTGGCGATGCAATTGCCTGGAATATGCACCCGTGCGCGTAGGACATTCGTACACGCTGAGCCGGCACAGTGCTTTGCGGTTCGATCGTGGTGCATCACATTGACACACGTGTACGTGGGGCGGGTTGGACATTGCACGTGGTGGCTGGGAGTGCTTGGAGCTGTCGTTGACAGTAAATGGCCCCCCCTCCGGGGCAATGTAAGTCCTCACAATGGAACCAAGCTCTACCGTCAGGACTGTGCGGTCTTGTGCATGGATATGCGCCGCTTTTCTTTGTGCCGTGGCAGGGCGCAGCTTATGGCTGTCAGTTCACATGTTGCACACTGTCGTTGGTCTCCACCCATGTGCGTGCCTATTACCAGCCCGTGGCGTGTTGCTTTTGGGCCGAAGCGGAGCGTCCCCAACGGTGTGCAGGTTTGCGCCACAGATGGACGAGGTGGTTGTGTAGGCAGGCCCACGCAGGTCCATGCGTCCCTTGGATCCTTAGGTTGTTGCCGGGTTGCCGGTCTTGATGGCCCCAACCGCCCACCAGCGCCGCTGAAACACTGTGCAGTACAGTACCCTGCAGGCGTAAGAGGGGCCTGCCTGTGCCGGCCAGCCGAGCGGACCTTGGATGTTGCTGTTTAAGATGTAAAGCGGTGTAGGGTGCTGCTTTTGGTTACCCATGTACATGTACATCGGCTTGATGGCGGTGACTCAGTGGACCATGGCCATGGTGGGCGCAGCACAAGAGGAGGCCCCCACATTGTGCGCCACAGCGCAACCAGGCTCGGCCTCGAGGCACCAATACAGGTGTAGCCTTGTTTAAGGCCAACATCGGCGGCATTGCGCGTGCTGTCTACAGTGCAGGACGTCGCACTGGCTATACACTAATACACAGTATCAACACTTGGCCCATGCACGTTTGGCACCGTGTCAGGGGTGCACCGACGCCACAACAGGCAAGAGGCATACAGGTACTACAAAAGACTGGTATACGTAATGGTCACCACGGACAACCGGTTACCACAGCGACCAATATTTGCTAGAGTAATGCACTCCGCAGGCAACGAGGCAGCACGCACAGGCCAAGCATTGCGTGTGGAATTGCGTCTCACAGGGGCCCCCTTGTCCCATGTCAACAGGGAGCTCGGCAGCCTGCAGGAGTCCAGGTGCAACACTGAACCGAAACCACTCATGCCATTCCGGCATTTCCGGGATTAGGCCGCTAAAAGAGCTAACGAAGTGACCGATGAGTATACGGTACGGTACGCCGCGCACGCAGCTGCTTCCCAAACCCCTCCACATGCACCCACGTGACAAGGCAAACGCTGCCGCATCCCATCATCCTTCACAAGCCACACACCCGCACCTCACCAACCCCCACCCCAGCCCTCCATATCCCCGCTCCCCTCCTCGCTCCCCTCACTCCCACCATCCTCCTCCTCCTCTTTCCCTCCTCCAACCCAGCCCCCGCCCCTTGTCCCCGCCTCTTCACCCGCCCGCCCCCACCACCCATCCAAACCTGCGCTCCCATCATACCCCTCCCAGCTCAACGCGGTAACACACGGCTCCTCCTCCTTCTCTGCCCCCACCCAGCACGCATCCTTGCCCTGCCGCCCCACCCCACCCCCTAAGCCACGCCCTCATCCTCGCGGCCTGGCCCCTGCTCAGGAAGGCAGCCTTCAACACCAGAGGCCACCGCTGCCGCTCCAACGCCACAAGCAGGTCGGGAAGGCCCTGTGGAGGCGGCGCAGCGCACGCTTTGCATTAGGCTGCACTAGGTTAGCACGTACCGTGCTGCAGGGGACAGAGCGAGGGGATGTGTGGTGCAACGGTGCAGCGAGCCCCCCGGGCTGTGGAGGCGGCGGCGGGACATGCTAAGCAATTGCTGCACAGCACCTTCTGCACCTCAGCAGCACCTACTGCAGGACATGCCGGTGGAGGGAGCGAACGCGCGGGTGCAGCTTTCCCAAACTCGACGTCCTGACTAGCCCGATGCGGTCTGCTGTGCCGCTGCGGCCTTCAACCCCCTCCCCGCACCCGTCCCCCACACTGCACATAACGCTCAGCGTGCGTGTTTCACCTCCCGCAAATTTGCATCCGTGTGTCCTTCCGCCTGCCCCACCTGCCCATGCGTTCCCTGCCACTGCACATCCTCTTGCCCGCCGCACCTGCACCAGCGGGTCGCTGCCTACCCCACCTGCCCACGCTTTTCCCTGCTAATACACACCAGCTCCTCTCGCATCACGTGCCACCCACCTGCACCAGCGGGTCGCTGCCTGCTGCACCGCACCGCCTACCCCACCTGCACCATGCGAGCATGCGTTTCCCTGCTAATACACACCAGCTCCTCTCGCCTCACGTGCCACCCACCTGCACCAGAGGGTCGCTGCCCGCTGCGCCCCCCGCCAGCCGCAGCCTCCGCAGCCGTGTCATGGCCCCCAGCGCGCGGGGCAGGTGGCGGGCCAGCAGCAACGGAGAGGCGGAGGGGTGCGAGCCGGACAGGCCGCCGGGCACCTCCAGCTCCGAAACCTGCAGAGGGGCTGGGGTATAAACAGTACATTGGAGTGGCGCGCGATTGTGTACGACAGCGTCGTGGAGCGTCTACGACTCTGCGTGGAGTTGGAAGGTTGGCGGGGAGGTGGAGGTGGTCTGGGCTTGAATGGTGCGCTATGTGCGGGTGTGATGCAGGGCAAGGGACGGAGGTGGCGGCGGTGTAGCGGGCGGCGAATTGGGGGCTGGGGCTGGGGACGTAGGGGTGTGGAGGTGGTGGAGGGGCCGGCCCAGGGCCTCGCGTCCACTGCGCGACCATCCAGAAGGGCACAGCATACCAATGGCTCGAGCTCGAGTTGCAGCGGACATCCACTGCCGTACCGCCCATGGCCATGCCATAGGCGCAAGCGTGCCCGTCCCTGGCACGTGGTCGTGCCCGCGGGCAGTGTTCGGGCTGCCTTATTCGCTTCTATGGAGTACCACGACGAGTTTCTCATTGGTCAAGTAAGATGGCATGGACTAACCGGTCTTCACGGACGCCGCGTGGTTCGTGGCGGCAGGGGGCTCTCGCTGGTGGGGGCAGGGGGGCAGGTGGGGGCTCCCCAAGTGGGGCCTCCCCCTGTCCCCAGAACTAGCGCAGCGACTTCCTCTACAGTCCCTTGCTACCAAAAGACCGAGAGTTAATACAGAAAGAACAGTGTCAGCAATGACTGCTGTGGCATCCGGGCGTCCTTCTGCTGGCAGTCGGACGCATATTGCTGCTTCCACTGGCGCGTAGTTGGCGCAAAGCCATTGTAAGGTTGCACGGGTGTAATACAAGAATCCTGCTCTTTCGCTAGTTACTCACGTAGCTGCCGTCGTAATCCGCTGCATGGGGTCGACTCGGTCACTCGGACCCTGTCGGATTGCCGCGAGGGCACCCAGCGCGACCTGATCTGGCAGTTGTGTTTGAGAGGAGCCTTCTCGAGAGACACTGGACAACTGCTTGTTTTGAGCTCTAGCTGGTACCAAGCGCCATACGTCATGGCCGCCGCAGGCCAGCAGAACATGTCGGAGGAGGATATGGCGCGGCTGCGGGAGGTGCTTCGGCCTCTAGTGTACGCGGACGAGCTGGCGAAAGCCAGGAGGAACATGCGGGCCCAGCTGGCGGTGCTCAGGTACCAGAACGGTGAGTCCTCGTCGTCAAAAGGTGCCTTTTGTCCCCTTCGACCGACCCTAGGGTCCTACCTGCCTACACAATACAAGGTGTTCCATCGGTTCTGCCATGAGTCTAAGTGCAAACAGTACATATTGATTTGCTCATGCATCGATCATCGTCAGACAGCAGACCGAGAGCGAGAAGCCGCACTGCCAGGCTGCAAACAAAGTTCGCGGCCAGCAAAAGTGCGCGCGGCTGTGCGACTCTCCCTTCACTTCACACGAGCACCTCCATCCATCGAATGTATAAGTAGTAGCACATTAATCAATCTGGCCACCATTCATCTCCATCTGTGCTGCGTGACACTCCCACCCAGCAACCCACGACAAGCACCTCCTCCCTCCCCGCGTTCCCCTGCTACAGGTGCGGCGACCCTCATCGCCGTGGTCTTCGTTGCGGTCGTCCTGTTCTACGTTCGGACGCCTCAGATGTGGGTTACGGCACTCATCACATTCGCAGGGGCCTCGCGACTGCTGATCTGGCCGGCGTACAAGCGGTTCGTCCGCGGCCCCGCGGGGCACCACGCTTGAGGCTTAGGCGAAGGTGGATGTGCTCCGTCCGGAAGACCACACGTACACGGCCATCTCCTGTCGTGTAGTTGCTGTCTGTTGCTGTGCTGCACTGCTGGGCACAGCATCAATAGGGCGGACCGCGCTGACATCTGTGCATCGTAGTTGTGGGGTAGGAAACCTGATGACACCTGTGCAAGTTTGAGGTTTGTATGTGCCCCGCCGGTCATTGCCATGAAGCCTCCTCCGTCCTAGGATGACTAGCCACGATGACACGTGCACATGTCCAGTTACAGTGTGGGACCCAAACGTATGGCTGGCAGTACAAAGTGGGTGTCGTTTGGTGAGGCATGCTGACCCTGTGTGCTGGTGCCGGAGGTACCGGTAAGCAGTATTGCTGATCCCTGCTCTGTTTTGACAGCAAGGGATGCGAGGATGCCGATTGTTGACTTGACCTGACTTGATCCTGATTGGTGTAAGGTACATTTGCAATTGCAACGCAGTTCCGGTAACTTCCCATACGAGCCGTAGGGCCCAAGGGATACCACAGACCGGTAGCGGAGACTAATGCAGCTGTGGATTATGATGCTGTAGTGCACCGTGTCAATCACTGACGCAGTCTGACTGATTCGAAATGCCCAACAGCAACATAGATAAGTCGTACACATGGCTCGTGGTATGAACACGTTAGCGTCAACAACACCAGGGCACTGCAGGTCAGGACCAAACTCAGCTCGCAGGTCAGCGTACATGGGGCAGAACAGCAGAACGTGCAGCTCATCCTCCGACAGGCAACCTCCAAATGTCCAACACGGAACGGAAGCACTATATCACTCCAGGATAAGGCCGCTAAAAGAGCATAACCAAGTGAGCACTGCAGACGCCGCACACGTAAATGCTTCCCAAACTCCTCCACATGGCACGTGGGCACGCACCCACACGTGCCAAGGCAAACGCTGCTCCGCCCTTCACAAACCACACCTCTTCACCTCACCAACCCCCACCCCAGCGCTCCCCATCCCCACTCCCCTCCTCACTCCCCTCACTCCCACCATCCTCCTCCTCCCCCTCCCCTCCAACCCAGACCCCGCCCGCTACCCCACCCCCTCCATCCACCCGCCCCCACCACCCATCGTGGCCCCCACCCTCATCGTTCCCCTCCCAGCTCAGCACGGTAACACACGGCTCCTCCTCCTCCTTTGGCCCCACTCCGTTCGCGTCTCCCCCACCCTGCCTCCGCCCCACCACCACCCTAAGCCACGCCCTCATCCTCGCTGCCTGCCCCCGGCTCAGGAAGGCTGCCTCCACCACCAGGGGCCTTCCCTGCCGCTCCAGCGCCACAAGCAGACCGGGAAGGCCCTGTGGAGGTGGCGGCGGGCAACTTGAGCACGCCGCAGAAGTAAGGGGTAGGCATGCGTGGGGCAAAGGGTGCAGCCTCCCAAACCCAACAGCCCCCCACAGCCCGGGACAATCTGCCGTGCCGCTGCAGCTTGCGATTCGTGCCGCCCCCTGCTGCGCATCCTGCCTCCTACCTCTGCACAGATGCATCAGCGCGTTGCGATACAACCCCTCGACATTTTCATCACCTTCGCTGGCTGCACGCCATGCCCGTCTGCACCATCTGGTATGTGGCCCACCGCCTATGCTACGCCACCTGCCCATGCGTTCCCCTGTTAATACACACCAGCTTCTCCCGCATCACGTGCCACCCACCTGCACCAGTGGGTCGCTGCCCGGAGCACCCCACCGCGTATGCTACCCCACCTGCGCCATGCGCTTCCCTGTTAATACACACCAGCTCCTCCCGCATCACCTGCACCAGCGGGTCGCTGCCCGGTGCACCCCACCGCCTACCCCACCTGCCCATGCGTTTTATTGTTAATACACACCAACTCCTCTCGCATCACGTGCCACCCACCTGCACCAGCGGGTCGCTGCCCGGTGCACCCCACCGCCTACCCCACCTGCCCATGCGTTTTATTGTTAATACACACCAACTCCTCTCGCATCACGTGCCACCCACCTGCACCAGCGGGTCGCTGCCCGGTGCACCCCACCGCCTATCCCACCTGCCCACGCTTTTCCCTGCTAATACACACCAGCTCCTCTCGCCTCACGTGCCACCCACCTGCACCAGCGGGTCGCTGCCTGCTGCGCCCCCCGCCAGCCGCAGCCTCCGCAGCCGTGCCATGGCCCCCAGCGCGCGGGGCAGGTGGCGGGCAAGCAGCAGCGGAGAGGTGGAGGGGTGCGAGCCGGACAGGCCGCCGGGCACCTCCAGCTCCGAAACCTGCAAAAAGAGGCAGGTATGATGTGTAGTCACACTGGCGCGGGTGCGTACATAGTAACGTGCACCTTCGAAGTGGATGGGAAGGGACAGGGGCGCCTAAGCCCAAGCCCAAGCGGTTGCTGTCTGCTTGCTGCTACACATATCAACCTGCCCACAGCACAGCACATCGTTCCAGCACGTCGTAACACCGCCAAACCTTGCTTCCCAGCTCCCATCCTCCGTACCCCAGCCCAGCGCCACCTCCCTCCCTCTCTCCTGGCCACCACTTCCCCCCTCTCACACCGACCCACCCACCTGCCCCAGGCGCCCCATCACCGCCGCCATCTCCCTCGGCCGCAGGTGCCCCAGCAGCGGCAGCAGCCCACCCCACCGCAGCACCCCCAGGCCCCTCACCCGGGCCAGCTCCCCACACACCGCCCACACCACACCCGCCACCCCCTGCACCTCCCCGCACCTCTCCGCCTCCCTTTCCCCCTCCCCTGCCTCCCCCGCCTGCTCCCTCCAACTCCCCTCCCCATCCCCGCCATCCTCGCTGTCACTGTCCGCAACGCCGCCGCTGCTGCTGCTGCTGCTGCTGGTAATACACATGCTCTGCCCCTCCCTAGCTGTTGCTGCTGCTGCTGCTGCGCGGTAGTGGCTGGCGGTGGCTGCCCCCGGCAGTGGCTCCAGCCCCAGCTGTACGGCGGCACGTGGCAGGGCGGACAGGTCGGAGGCAAGGGCACGCAGCGTGGCGCGGCCGCGGGAGGGGAGGCGGTCGGCGCTGGTGCCCCTGGGGGTTGGCGGTTGACAGTTGGCGGGCAACGGCCACAGCGGTTAGGCAGGTGGAGGCTATGGAACCCACAATGCACGGTAAAGAGCAACAGCTCCTTGGCGACGGCACGTGGAGGCGGTGAGACCCACAAGGCAGGCTACGGGGCAGATTGCCCCTTGGCGGTAGGGCCCAGGGTGTACGAGGCAGTAGCAGTGGGCCCTTGCAACACCAGGATGCGCCACCGATGCACGGTACAGTGAAGCATACCTGTCGTGGATGGCATATAGATTCCTGCAACGACGTCATACCCATGGCACACCACGCGACCGCAGCACCAGCACCAGCACCCTACCACCACCGCCACCGCCACCGCCCACCTGGGCCACCTCAGCTGCTCCACGCGCACCTCCCGCAGCCCCCGTGGCAGTGGCCCCGCCGCCACCAGCGCCTCCGCCCGCTGCTCCCCGCACAGCGCCAGCACCCGCCACGAGCCCATGCCCGACACCGCACCCAGCCGCCCCGGATGCCACGTTCCGCCGCCACGCGCCCCTGCCCCCTCCCTTACCCCCCGCCCTCCCTTGCTCCTATCCGGGCTGCTGTCCTCCGCCTCCCAGTCTCCATCCCTAGCCCCAAGGCCGCCAAAAGCGGCGGCGCTGGGCTCCGGCGCTGCCGTACAGGCTGCCGTACAGGATGTACGGCGGCGCTCGGGGATGACTAATGCGGCCATGAGTTCCTCGTAGTCGCTGTCGGGGGCCACGTCGAGGGAGCCCAGCGTCACGCGCCGCAGCAGCGGCAGCCGGGACAGCGCCTTTGGGGGGTGAGAGGGGGAGGGGGATATGTCCATTGACAGTCGATTCATAGCAAGGATGTCGGTTGGCAGTTCAAAACAGGTACCGTTACATAGGACGGGAAAAGGAAAGGGTAAACACAGGTGCGAAGGAGGAAAGAGGACAGAGGACACCCGAGCAGAGCTTCCGGGGCTGTGCAAATGGACGCGAGGGCTTGCCTGCGCTGCTCAAGAGGCCTGCTCGCAGGGACCCAAAGCCAGATCAGGAACATGCATTCTCTCATTCATCGCGTCTGAGCCATTGCCGCTGATCGGGAGCACACAACACAAAGAAGCCAGCACTATACAACGAGTGCCCACCTCGATCTCTGGCCGCGTCGCCGCCAGTCGTGGTGCGTGCAGCTCCGTGAGTGTGGGCAGCAGGGGGCTGGCGGCGCGCAGCAGGTCTGCGTCCAGGCCGCGGTACGGCAGAGGCAGTGCCACGCAGCGCAGGGCGGTGAGGTGCGCCAGGCGGGACACCAGGTCGCGCAGCTGTGGGTTAACGGGGCACGCCAGGTGTGTGTTAGGTGTGGGTTAGTGCACGCGGTACGGCAGCGGCAACTCATGGGCGCGCAAGGACGTGAGGTGCTCCAGGCGGGACACCAAGTGGCGCAGCTGTGGGTTAGGGCGGTCCCGGAGAGTGTCTTAGGGCACGGTGGAGGCGCGGTGTGGGGGCTCGGCGCGCAGGTTAGGCAGCACGTGGGTGTCGGCAGCAGCACCACGTCGGCGATGTGCACTCTGGACTGGGACCCCCGCAGAGCAGCAACACAACCCCGTGCTGCCCCACAGCACGCGCACACAGCGCAGCCACGTGTCTTAAGAGCAGCTCACCTGCTCGCCCCGCCCCGCTCCATACACTGCCGCCTGTGCCCAAGGCACGAGCCGAAAGCCTTGTCAGTTCCCATCCCTGGCACGTGTCTTAAGAGCAGCTCACCTGCTCGCCCCGCCCTGCGCCGTACCCCCTCAGCACCACCGCCAGCCCCAGCCGCCGCAGCCCACACAGCGCGGGGCAGGCGGAGGGCAGCGGCAGCGCAGCGGCAGCCACGTCCAGGGACAGGGACCGCAAGGGGCGCAGCAGGGACAGGCTGCGCACGGCGTGCTCGGGTGCGGGATCCTGACACGTGGCATGGGCAGGAACGAAACGGGGAGGGGAAAAATGGTCGGTCGCCAAGGCAGGCTCAGGGCCATCCACCGCAATGGCAGCGGAGCGTAATCGTGCATGATACAGCGCACAGCGTGCTCGGGGACAGGGTGCTGCGGTGGGGCGGGGAGGGCCGCGTTAGGGTGAGGGGCCAGGAGCGTGAGCGGTGGGCAGGAAGTGGGTCGGATGGTAGGTGAGCATGGCAGACTACAGGCCGCCGACCGCAATGGTAGCGACGCATACAGGCAACCCTACATGTCTACATGACGCAGTGCGAGCTTTAGCCCGAAATGAGAGGGGCACAGCCCGCCACGCGCCTCTCCTTGCAAAGCCGTTACACCTGTGACACCCCCTCCCCCACCCCCTCTTACGCGTACCCCCTTCCCTTCCCTTTGCCGCTACGCGGTTTCCCCCACCCAAGCCACTCACGTAGTTGAGCCTGCTGCTTGTGATCCGCAGGGCCAGGGCCGTGAGGCCGTTCAGTGCCGACAGCTCCCCCAGCCCCGGGGCGGGCTGCTGCCATGCGTCAAAATCCAGGTCCAGGGATCGAACCCCGGGGGCTAGACCAGCAAGCAGCGCCAGATCCAGTTCGGTTATGGGTGCAGAGGAGCTGCGGAGCGACACGTGTGTTAGCCTGCAAGCAGCTCCAGCTCCGGAACCGAGGTAGGTGTGGGGTGCGGGAGGAGCTGGGTGGTGGTTGAAGGAGGAGAGGATGAGGGGGAGGAGGTCGGATAGGGGTGGCGCTTCGTCGACGGTGATTGCGGGAGGGAGGTCCAGGGGGTTGGGGTTGGGGTTGGGGTGGGGGCTGGTGGGGGAGAGGGAGGGGGAGGAGGTGGTGGTGGGCCGGGCTTGGATGGTGCGCTCGATGCGGGTGTGGTGCAGGGACAGGGAGGTGGCGGCGGCGTAGCGGGCAGCAAGGGAGTGGGCGGGACCTGGGGATGGGGGATTGGGGCGGAATGGGGTGGGGTGGGGAAGGGAAGGGGGCGGGGTAGGGGTCAAGGGCTAACGTTGCGGCGGCAAATTCGCTCTGGGTGACGTTGCATCACGTTAGGCATGAGGACGGGAGGCAATGCGGACTAGCACATGAGGACGAGATATCACGGCGGACGGTGCATGAAGGGAGGGCACGAGACTGCGGTGAGGTGCGCGCCTGGGTGGCATGCAGCATGTGCGACACGGCACCGCACGACAGCGACTGCCGCATGTCGCTGTGGCCCACCTGCTTCGTGCCGTGCCCGCAGGTCCAGCAGGCAGTCTGGCCCCAGCACCAGCTGCAGCCGAGTGCACCACTCCTGGCGGATCTGTGGGCATGGGCACGTGCCGATCAGTGTGCGTTGGGCCAGTGCGCGGGGCAGGCGGGGCAGCTTTGCATGTGTATTAACGCACCAGGGCACCACTCCTGCCGGATCTGCGGACAGGGGCACGTGCACGTGTGCGGTGGGGCAGTGTGCGGTGGGGCAGTGCGCGGTGGGGCAGTGCGCGGGGCAGGCGGTGCAGCTTCACATGTGTATTAACGCACCAGGGCACCACCTGGCGCACACCACGCAACCCACAGCCCCTCATTGTCGCCCAACTGCTAGCAAAACGGGCCGCGCCGTCACCACAAGTGGGGTCTCTAACCTCCAATCGTCCTGATTAGCCCGCCCCAGCACTCACATCTGGGTACTCGTCACACCAACATAGCTGTGCCCCAGTCCGCCCATCGCCCCGTGTATTAGCTCTCATCAGTGTGTTTTAGCGCTCACCTGCTGGTCCCACTCGCGCGACAGCAGCCGCAGCGCGCACCACTCCCTCGGCCCCAGCCGCCGCAGCACGTTGCTCCACACCACGTGGGCGGGCAGGCTCCGTAGCACGTCGAACAGAGGGGGGCAGGGCAGGGGGCTGGGGCCCCGGGGCCTGCCAGAGGGCTCAGCCGACGGCTCCACAGCGCCTTCCAACTGCGCCAGCTCCGCTGCCGGGTGGTTAGCCGAGGGGTGCGCCTCTTCCGGCGCTGGGCAGTGGGTCACCCCACGCCCATGGCCTGGATGAAGGTCAGCGCTTTCAACTGTATGCGCAAGGGAAAGGGTACCCCCAGGATCCTCACAGGCAGCAAGCGACTCCTCGTCCGCGGTACCAGTCCCATCGCCACACCACGGCTGTGTGTTGACGAGCGCCCCGCTGCTGCCGCCATCTTGGCCGTGCTGCCGACTGCCCTCCTCTGCCACGCCTCCGCCCGCTTGGCCGCCCGAACGCTGCTGCTCCTCGCAACGAACGCCATTGGCGGTTTGGCCACTGCCAGCCAGCTCAATTGCCCCTTCCGCTAACCCGCAATCGCTGCCGGGCGCATCCCCTGCATCCAGGCTCCCTCCACCGCTGAGCCCCGACGTGCGATCCGTCCCCTCCAGGTCCTGCCCCTTCCCTGGCGCCTGCATGCTGCAGCCCAACCCTGCCTCTTCTCCTGCGCCCGCCCCCACCACTGCTTCCGTGCTGCCACAAGCTCCGATGCTGCTGCTGCCCAACCCTGCTGCCCCTAATGCCCCCGCCCCTACCACTGCTTCTGTGCTGCCACGAGCCCCAACGCCCTCCCCGCCAGGGCCGTCCCCGCCGCCGCCGACCCCATGCTGCTTACCCAGCTCCAATGGGCCCTCCCCCTCTCGGACCTCCTCATCCCTCGCCACGGCAACGGCAGCAGCACCAACAGCCCCTGCCTCATCCCAGCCGCCCCCAGGAGCACTACTGCACAGTGAAGGGTCGACACTGCTCCCGAGCCCACTCCCGCCTTGCTCCCCACCGCCGCGCTCCCGATGAACCTCGGCGCCCTCGCCCAGGCCATCCGGATGGCCCCCTGTGCCTTTACCCCTAGGCCCTCTGTCGGACACGCTCCCCGCGGTGCCGCCCACTCCAGCAGAGCTGTCGGACGCGCCAGCTGCTCCAAGCGTGTCCGCCTTCACATCGGCCTCCGAGTGAGCCCCTTCCTGCACAGCCCGCGCTCCCTGCCCCACACCTTGCTGCTGCTCCTCCTGCTGCCCCTCCCCCTCCCACTCCTGCTCCCTCTCGCCATCCTGCTCCGTCTCCTGTTCCCGCTCCTGTTTCCCCTCCTTCGGCCGCTCCTGCTCCTCCCCTTGCACTCGCCGCTGCTCCTGCACACCTCCACCCGGCCCCCAGCCGTCCGCCGTGGACCCCCAGGATGCCCCCGTCCCTATCCCAACCCCCGCCCCTATCCCAACCCCCGCCCCTGCCCCCGCCCCCGGCCCCTCCGCCA
>VFQN01006885.1_pt1 | contig 12614 bp, 22 predicted proteins | sample 3512371 | NCBI WGS metagenome assembly VFQN01 (sample SAMN10412370, study PRJNA504923) | tailings metagenome | isolation source: Replicate 2 from Balatoc abandoned mine | place: Philippines: Itogon, Benguet | collected 2017-08-28
GGCCTCGGGCGACCTGGCCCGGGTGCGGTGGCTGCATGAGCACGGCCTGGGCCTGAGTGCCCGTGATGCGCTGCAGACGGCGCTAAGGCACGCAGACCTGGACACCATCCGCCGATTGGAGCAGCAGGGCGGCTACCTGCCTGCCGCGGGCGAGGCGGTGTTGACCGACAGCTACAGACCACTTGTGCGCGAGGCAGCTGCTGCAGCCATGGACAGCGCGGCCAAGCTGCGCTGGCTAGCGGGCCGGCGGGGGCCGGGGGCGTTCGACGAGTTGGTGTACAGAGGCGCAGCCCGGGCGGCGGCAGTGAAAGGCAACCTGGAAGCGCTTCAGCTCATCGTAGAGCAGTACAGGGAGCACAACCGCAATGCAGACGCAGCCGCCGCCATGGCGGCCCTGCCACAGGATGTCCTGTTTTCCGCTGCCGCCTCGGGTAGCGTCCCCACCCTTGCATGGCTGCGGCAGGCGGGGTGTGCCCTGGAGGACACCTACTTTCTGTTAGCCGCCAGACACAGTCGCCTGCCCGCGGTGCGGTGGCTGCTGGAGGCGGCCTGCCCGCGCGGCGACAACTGCGTCTCTGACGCGCTGAGCATGTGGCCGTGCAGCGGCACGCCTGCGGAGAGCGGGCTGCTGGCGGAGGCGGTGCGGCTGCTGGCGGCGGCAGGGTGGCCTCTGAACGAGACTGAACGCCCCTTCATGCTTGCGACGGCACTCGGTCACCCCTGGGAGGTGATGCGTGCCCTGCTGGAGCTGCATGCCCAGGACGTGCCCTACAATGCGCTTGCATACGCTTCGCACGCCGGGTGCGAGGCAACGCTGGAAGCGCTGTTGGGCATGGGCGTGCTCCAGGGCGGGATGCGGGGGGTGTCCAGTGACCAGTTGGCGGTTCTGCCGGCGCACCGGTACGTCTTCGCCATGCACAACGGCGACAGGGGCACGCTGGAGTGCCTACGGCGTCTGGGGGTGCCGCTGGACAAGTCTCAAGTTTTGCGGCTTGCACTGAGCGAGCCGCCTGTGCCCGCGCCCGCCCTAGCGTGGGTGGAGGGGCAGCAGGAGCCGCAAGGCGGCGTGCCAGCGCCGTAGACTTACGCACTGTTTACTTTCATGTTTCGAGCTTGGAGCAAGGGTGCAGCTGCCGAGGAGGTCGCCTTCAGCCAAGGGACATGCCGGTGTTGCCAGGCTGACATCGTTGCGAAGCAAGGGGTCTGGACAGCGGTAGGGCAGGGCGAGCGTGGTGCATTGGTGCTGTGTTTGCGTGTCCGTTGCTTGGGTGCCTTTGTGTGCAGCCATGGAAACGTTGAGCTATGCCAGCTACACGCGGAGTCGCGGACTGTGTACAGGAAGCAAAATTGAAGCATCGACCTGCAGGTTGGTGTCTGTTGACAGTTCTGAGTTGTGCTATGTGTCGGGTGCTGGGTGTGTTGTGGGCATGGTTCTTGAGCGATTGCTGGAAGCCGTATTGCACCCCAACAACTAAACCGCCCCGTTATGTCGTACATGTGGTGTGGTACGCTGGGTCGCGATGCCGTTGGATGCAATGCATCGCATGTGGCGCTGGCAACTCATGAGATGCTGGGTGTGCCTGTGCAGGTCCAGGTCCAGGCACAGGAGCATCGGGCGAGTGGGTTCATTGGTATTCGCTTAACAGGTTCAGAGCGGATGGCTTCAAGGCTTGACGCGGCAATGCATGCACGACGACAACACATGTGCACTGACAAGGTTGCCACGCTTCATGTAGTACGCTCATACATCAGCGCGTTGGCCTACATGCGTGTCAGGTTTCACGGTGCAGCTTGGGAAGGTCCCTCGCGCAAGGCCCCATTCATCGTCTTCACCTACCGGAAGCTTAGCAGCACTGCCCTGTTAGCATGCCTGCAGGCAGTACCAAGCCCTACGTACCACCTGGTTCTTCGCACTTCCTGGTTCTGCGCAGCTCCCTTCTCGCCGAAGCCAGCTCTTTCCAGCTGTGCGCCCGCGCCTGCCCGCCCGACGCCATAACTTGTACACACCTAACCAGGGTACTACGTTGCAACCTATGTACGCCGCTTTTGGTGCAGGGCCGCCTCCCGAGCCTCACAACAGAACTGAATGCAGAAATAAATGCATGTAGCACCACTCACTCACACCGCCTATTTGGCCCGCGCTGACAGAGGAGACCTGCCGTATACGGGCCTTCCCCGCCGCGCGGCCCCACGTGTTTCCTGCCTCCTGTCGGCCGCCAGCCACTTCCCCCGCACATGCACCTAACCGAACGTGTTCAGCGGCCCCAGGCTATCCAGGTAGTGCTGCAGGAACAGCGTGCCTAGGCTGCACCTCTCCCCCTCGGCCCCTTTCCGGGCCCCGCCGCCACTGCTGCCCCCAAGACCAGCGGTAACCTCAGCCCCAGCCCCTGTTACGAAGGGTCCTGGCTCCACCCTGCTGGCTGCACCGCCTGTCACCCCCTCGCCTGCCCCGCTGGCCCCTGTCGCTGCTGCCGCCGCCGGCCCCGCCGGTGGCATGATGCGGCACGAGCTTGGTGCGTCGGGGGACCAGCCGTCCCACCAGCACGCAGGCAGCGGCAGCGGCAGCGGCAGCCCCCCGCCCCCGCCCCCACCCGCCAGGTCGCCGCCCGCCGCAGTGGAGTTGCTTGCTATGCTACCAGACTGTGGAGCAAGAGCGTCTGTGTGTGTTTGCTGCTGTTCATGCTGCTGCTGTACTTGACGACCTGGTGGGCCTTGCACCCGCTGCTGTAGCCCTTCTCCTTGTTGTCGTGCCTGCTGCTGCTGCTGCTGCTGCTGCTGCTGCTGCTGCTGCTGCCGCAGCTGTGCCAGCACGGCCAGCACCTCCTCCAGGGTGGCCACCGCGGGGCGAGAGGTATGGAAGCGCTCCCACTGGGGGACCGCCTCGCTGCCTGCGATACAGCGACACGGGGTGCAGACAGAGCAAACTCGTGGGGCATCCAGTGATGTATGTAGTAGTCTAGCAAACAAGCGCGTGAGCACAGCCCACCCAGCCAGAGATCTGGCACAAGACGAGCCCATGTCCATGCACTCCTACACCACAGACAAGCACGCAGGAGCGGCTGTACGTACTGGTGTGTCGCGGGCCTGGCACGGGGCACGTGATACGGCGGTAGGCACGTGGTGTGCCCGCTGTATGTGTCGAGGCGGCCTGCGCTGCGCCCCACGCGACCCACCTATCACCACGCCGGTCAGCTGGTCGCCGTGCGGCGCCAGCAGCCGCAGCAGCGTGCGGGCCGGCACGCGACCGGCACGCAACAGCACGGCCTGAGGGGTGAATGGGATGCCACGTGTCAGGGATGGGCCCTTGCCCGGCACGCACAGAAGGCGGCACGAACAGCAGCGTACGGCTTGGTGTGGTGCGAGGGTTGTGCACGCAGAACGGCGATGTTGAGTCATACAGGCGTGGTTCTTTCGGCAACACAGTATCAGTAAGAGTGCATGACACGCAGATTCCCGATGACGTGCTAACGCGCCAGCATTCCATGCCGTATCATCGGTATCCGCCCACCGCCCCCACTCCCCCGCCCCACGCACCCCTGCCGGCTCTGCCAGCGACAGGTAGGGGTTGGACACCGCCAGGCTGACGCAGGAGGGCCGCAGCAGCACGCCCAGCAGCCGTCGGTACGGCTGCGCCTGACGTAGCAGCGCCGCGGGGGCCAGGAAGCCGGTCGGCAGAGCTGTGGACGCAGCAGCGGTGACGGCCGCTGCTGCCGCTGCTGCTGCTACTGCTGCTGCTGCTGGAGCCATTGTGGCTGTCGTGCGAATGTGGATTGCGGTTGACCTTCGTGTGGCAATAACGACAGCTTCGGCGGGGTGCGAGCAGGGTAGGTGCAGGGACGGGTGTCGTCGGGTCTGCGGCACGTGGCGGGAGGCGGCGAAGTCAGCCTAGTGTGCCGGTGGCCGTAGGGAGTGCTTGTGACTTCTGTGCAGTGTCTTAGCAAGTATTGCGGTGATGTTGGCGGGGGGCTCACGAAGCATGCCTGGCATGCGTTTCCCTGCATCCCCTGCCTACCGGCCGACTTGCGAGGCGATACCGTGTCGCAACAGCTGCCGTTCAAGTCACACCTACACCACACTTGCACTGATGCCCAAACGGCCTGTCATAACTGGATCATTGCTTTTGTCAGAGGAGCGATTTGGCTGATCCCAAAGCGTCAGTTAGGGCGACGCGTTCCTTCCCTGTTGGTGGTTTTGGGGCGGGCCGAAGCTACAGAAAGACTCGTTTGATCTAGCTTGTCGTGCGTTTTGATGTACTGTATTTTATCAGACGATGTGCTTCGTGCCAGGACAACGCTGGCACCGAACGGCCGCGGATTGTCACAGCGGGTTCGGAGCTGGTAGACGCTTTTCCTCTTCTCGTAGCGAGGGCTCAGCTGGATTCCTCATTTCCGCGTCCACGTCCGCGTACTGTGACTAAGACCGAATTGTGCCTTGGTTACCGCAGTTCTTTTGACCTGACTGAGCTTGACCGTTGAATGACCTAGGCACAAAAGAAGACGATGAGACCTCCAGCATCTCGTTCTCACCGCCTAACTGCTCGCCACGACCTGCACTTAGCAAATGTTAGGCTGTGTCCAGCCGCAGCTGGACGGGCGCGGTCGCGCCCGCAGGTGGCGGTCATACGTGCGGAGCTTTCAGCAAAAGGACGTGCTATCCTTCCCAAGTCCTTGGCTTCTCAGCGCATTATGGGGGAGGGCTCCTTCGGACAGGTGCGTATCGGCCGCGCTTGCGCGAACATACTGCTCGGCAATTCATAGGCTGGAAGCAGTCCAGCACCCGCTCTTCCTGACAAGGTTCTATGTAATGCACCGCAGGTTTTTGAGGTATGCTTAGAGGAGCTCTGCCAGTCGACGCTGCGGACGGCCATCGACGCGACACCGCTTGCAACACCGTGCTTCCGTTGCGCAGGGCAAAATGACAACTCCAGCCGGCGAGCAGCGTGTTGTCATGAAACGTGTCAAAACGCGCGTTCAGGTCTGTGCCGCCGGGCCGGGTGCGCTGCAGCTGCTGACGTGGGGGTCCAGTTGACCGGCCTTGACTGGCTGCCGTCTTCACACCCATTCGACGCACGCCTTACCAGCAAATGCTTCCGTGCCAGCTTCTCAACACTTGGCGTAATGTTAGCTGACTTCAACCACAACAAGAAGTACGATTGTATCCCATTTAAGTCTGGAGCCTGTGGAGGGAGTTCTGCTACCGCTGGGCCCATGCCTGCAGCGTTTTATCCTCGCGTGCAGCTCCAACAGAAACCCCGGACTCGCAGCCACGCCATGCCCCCGCACCGCCTCATGCCTGCCTAACGTGCTGCCTTGTGCACCTCCTGCAACCGCACGCCTTGCTGCTCCCCAGGGCGCCGAGGAGATGAGCCAGATGGAGCACCTGCTCAACGTGTACGCCTCCCGCGTGGCTCGCGGCCACTGCGCTGACTTCCTGGGCTACTGCGAGGTGGACGACAGCGAGGCCAACCCGCGACTCACGGCAGGGCTGTGGCTGGTGGGTTGGGGTCGGAGCACCATATCGTATCAGGACACCTACGTTCCAAGAGACAAGCGTGTTTCACCGTAGGACGGCTGGTTTGTGCCTAGGGCAGGTCCATGGGGCACTAGTACGACCTGCCGGCGTCTTGCAGCCGCGCTGTCGTTTGTGGCATAATGAGCGTTTAACCGTGCGGGCAGGTAGGAAACGAGGCGCTGTGGCGGGTTGAGCCAGCAGGATGGGTTGTGGCCGAGCGCTGGGGCTCGGCCCCCTTCCATCCTTTATCACTGCCGTGCAATTCTCACAAGCCGCGTGCCTCCTCGACCCCGCCCCCCGCCCCGAGTGCTCCAGGTGTGGAAGTACGAGGGCAGCAAGACGCTGTCGTACTACATGCGGCGGAGGGACACCGTGCGGGCGCTGGCGCAGGACCTGGGGGTGGGTCGGGGGGCGCCTGGGGCCGCGTTGGGGTGTGCAATGACGCGTACACCTGCCCTGGATCGGGCACGCGGTGTGCAGCGGCTTAAATGTACATTTGTCTGGATACAGGGTGCGCTGCATCACGTAAGAAGGGACTTGATATGCCTGCTGGCTCGGCTTAAGACCCACTTAAGACCCACACTGCGTTTGCGCCCAGCTGTCAGCAACAGTGTGCCTGACACCGGTCGCGCCGCTTACCTGCCCGCCTGCCTGCGCCCTGCAGGTCCCGGACGCTGCGGCGGTGCCGACCACCATGAAGCACATCTTCGAGGGCCTGGCGGTAAGGCGGAGGACGAGCGGTCTTGGGGCGGTTTCGGACAGCACGTATTATTGAACGGGTCGGCAGATACAGGGAAACGTGGTGTGGGTCAGGGACGGTGGCGAGCGGCCAGCAGCGCAGGCTGCAGCCGGTGTGCTGGAGAGCGCAACTACGCCAGCTCTCAACGACTAAAATGCAAAACGTTATCCTCCCCCTGCCCTGGCCGCAGGCATTCCACGCCGCCGGCCTGGTGCACCGCGACATCAAGCCGCTCAACATCATCTTCGCAGAGGACATCCGCAAGTTCAAGGTACAGCGGGCGGGCGAGCGGGGACACACGGATTGCAAAATCTGCAATCCGTGTAGGGCAGGGAGTGTCTGAACGAGGGCCACTGAAACCGATTGTCGGTGTATACCCAGGCGCTGCCCCTGAAACGGTGCCTCCCGCCACTCTGCACCCTCGCTGATGCCCTCAGTAACCCTCCGTTCCCCGCCGTCTCTGCCCCGGCTGCCCTGCCTTAACCCCACTCCCCGCAGCTGATCGACCTGGGCGCCTGCGCCGACCTGCGCACCGGCACCAACTACGTGCCTGAGGAGTCCATCCTGGACCTCAACTACTGCCCGCCCGAGCAGTTCGTCATGCCCACCGACTCGCCGCACCTGGCCAAGCAGGGGCTGCTCAAGATGGCCATCAGCCCCATGCTGTGGGCCAAGCACAAGCCCGACCGCTTCGACACCTGGTCCGCGGGTGGGTGCGGCACTGGCACTAGCACACCGCGTAGGGCGCCAGATCTCCTGCTCCACCCTGTACATGTCCATCCCAGGCGGTCCTGTTTGACACCTGCTGCCTGCAATGGGTGCAGCGAAAGCTACGTGCAGGGACACAATGGTTGTGCAGATATGCACGGAAGCGCATGCGAGCCCCCTCCGCTGCTTGCCCCATGCCCTCGCCGCAGGCATGGTGATGCTGCAGCTGGCCGTCCCCGTCATGCGCACCGACCGCGCGCTGCGCTCCTTCAACGCCGTGTACGGCCCCAAGTACAAGTACGACCTGGAGGCCTGGCGCAAGGCCACGCACCTCAACGCCCGGGAGTGCGCGCTGCTAGACGCGGACGGGGGAGCGGGTGGGTGCAGGGGCATGGCGGCAGCGGGATGAGGGGAAGGAGCCAACGGCGGCACCTGTCAGCAGTTCATCTCTGTGCTGGCAGGCCCAACGCGCTTGCACCACCAAGGTAGTGGATCTGCTGTGGAGTTGCGCACAGTGCAGTGCCCTGGAACGGTACCCACGCTCGGTACCCTGGCCTCTTGCCGCCCTATCCCATCACCACCCTCCCTCACATCCCATGTTACCCTGCAGGCTGGGACCTCCTGCAGTCGCTGCTGGCCCCGCGGCACATCCAGGTGGACGACAACGGGGCGGTGGCGTTCGTCAACGACTCGCCCTTCCCGCGCATCTCCGCGTACGAGGCGCTCAAGCACAAGTGAGCGGGACGTGGAAGGGGTGGAAGCGGGCGGCTGGCGTTACTTGGCGACAGCGAGTCTGCAGCTCAACAGGAGGGGTAGTTGCCCACGATTCGATCCCATGCAGCTAGCTGCTTAAAGCGTACTAGTCCGTTCACGGGATATCGTTCCAAGGCTGATGCGGAACCCAAACGGTCCAATGAGCTCCTCGCCGCTCTGCGCCCCGTTCTCCCTTTGCCCCCCAGGTTCATCAAGAGCGCGGTGGAGGCTGCCGCGGCGCAGGCCGCCGCGCCCGCGCCCTCCGCCGCCGCCTCCACCTCCTCCCGCAGCCCAGGCGGCACCGCGGAGCAGCAGGCGCCGGCGCCCTCGGCCGCGCGCGGCGGCGCGGCGGGCGCTGCCTCCTCCTCCTCCTCTGGCTCCTCCTCCTCTGGCTCCCCCGCCGTGGCCCCCGCGGACGCCGTCAGCTCTGCCCTGGGGCTGTGGCGCGACATGACGGGGCGGCTGTTCGACCTGGAGGTGAGGCGTGCGCCGGTGGCGTGAGGGCGACCTGGAAGCGGGTCGCTGAGGACGTCCCGGTGGGCGCGTGAGGATTGGCTGGTATACTGTTTTCAGTCCATCGGTTCGGGACCTGTGGACAGCTACGCGTAGGAGTCCCTAGGATGCCTGGCCCCTCATGACACCTGTTGCTTGTACCCATGCGCATCTCCTGCGTCCCCGCAGGCCAAGATCATGCGGCAGGCGTCCGCCACGGAGCTGCAGACCACCACCGTGCGGCGGCTCAAGGAGCAGGTGGAGGTGGGGCGCGCCGACCCGGGCGTGCTGCAGAAGGAGGAGAAGGTGCTCAGCAAGATGCAGGTGCGGAGGAAGGGGAGGGGATTGCAAGTAAATGTCCCTGTAAGCAGGAAGTAGGAGAAGGGGTAGGGGCAACAACCTGCGCACCTGGCTGCGTCGTCGGGCCCCAGGACAGCTGCACCTGTCATGCGAACGCGCAAAGCCTGTGTCACGAGCCCGCACGTACCTTCGCGGCCCGCCCTTCCCACAACACTCAACCTCTCGCCCTGCCCGCCGCCCCTCCCTGCCCCCCAGAACCGCCTGGCCGGCCTGCAGCAGGACTTCACCTCCACCGCCAACCAGGCCTCCAGCGGCATCTTCAGCTTCTTCGGCCTGGGGGGACGCAAGCAGCAGCAGCCAGCAGAGCCGGCCGTGTCACCGGCGCCCTCGGCGTCATCTAGCGGCGGCCGCAAGAGCGGAGACAAGTGAGTAGCTCAAATACCTAGGCCGAGTGCAACTTGATCACGCACTGTTTTTACCTGACTGTTAGCATCACGACGTGCTGCGCATGCTGATGGCTGGGCACGTGCCTACCACCGTGTGCTGACCCGTTGTTGCTGTGTGGCTGGGACGCAGGGGCCGCGCCAGCCTGGAGGCCCTCCGCGCCGCCTCCGCCGCCTCCGCTGCCGCCGCCTCCACCTCCGGCTCCCCGTCGCCGTCGCCCACCTCCTCGGTGGACGTGCTGGGCCCCGCCGGCATGTTCAGCAGTGAGCGGGGGCTTCGGAGTTGGGGTTCCGTGGTGGCAGGGGTATCTGCGGTCAATGCATGGGGCGATCGTGCATGGGACCGCAGCCTACTCTTTACATTCCTTCCGCTTGGAATATCCCGTCGGCCGCCTGGCTTATGGTGGAAGGAGGTTCGTGACACAGTGCGCAGCACTTGGTATTTATTACCCCCGCTGGCCCTGCTGTTGCTAACCCCTGCCCCCCTGCCCCTCCCCAGGCATGTGGGAGCGGCTGAGCAGCCGGCTGAGCAAGCTGGAGGGCAAGATCAGCAACCAGGCCTCCGCCACGGAGCGGCAGTCGCTGGTGGTGCGCGGCCTGCGGGCCAAGGTCCGCGCGGGGGAGGCCGAGCCGGAGCTGCTCAACAAGGTGGGTGCAGCCTACACACATCCTAGACAGTCGCCGGACATCCCACTCGCTTCGCCCTCTACCAGTACCTGCTTGTTAATTTGCCAACTTGTCCACGCAACTGCATCGCTACACATCCTAGACAGTCTCGATGACGCCACGTGGCCCTGCCCTGTCTGCCGCACCCTGTTGACACGCGCAGTGGCCACGGGGTCCTCATACAAGCACTTTTTGTCCCCTTTTCCTTCTCGCACACCGGTGCTCCTGTCCCATGTTGCAATCAGGCCGAGCGCACGTTGGACCGCATGGAGCGGCGGCTGCTGACGCTGGACAGGGACTACCGCGCGGCCAAGCAGAGCGCAAGCGGGGCGCTGCAGGGTGGGGCGGGCCAGGGGCGGGGAGGGAAGGAGATCGTTGCAGAGCAGACCTAGAAGTGGGAGTGCGGTTTGCTTTCCTGGGAGTGGAGGTTGCGTTGCAGGGCGCACTTGAGGGCGCATGCAGCAGACGGTGCCCGAGTGTTTGTAAGCGCAGCTAGCATGCACGCATGGGGTCCTTACGTGCACAGCTGCCGCCACTGCATGCCACCAACTCGTCTTCCCTTTCACGTTCTGGCTGCCAGGCAAGGTGCCCGACATGGACGCCCCCCGCGTGGCCCCCGCCGCCAAGCGTGGCGGAAGCGGCGGCCAGTCGGCTATGGTGGCGGAAGCGGCGGCAGCGGCACAGGCGGCGCTCAAGAGCTCCGACTCGGACTCCGAGGTGCGCCGGAAGGGAGGATAGGGTGCCCCTGCGAGCCAGGAACAAACTGGCATGCATGCGCACGTCCATGCGCACTCTGTGATTGCAGGAATGCATATGTGGTTGCGAGGGGCTACGAGTTGCAACGACGCCAGCAGCTCTCCCTGCGAAAGCCGCGGCTTCATTAGCACGTTGCACCCTCTGGCCCCCGTGCGCAGGGCGGCTCGTTCTGGTCGCGCCTGATGGGCGGCAAGAAGGGCGGCAGCGGCAAGGAGAAGGCCGGGCCAAATACGGCCGCGGCCGCCGCCCCTCCGGCCCCTCCCCCGCAGCAGCAGCAGCGCTCCTTCTCCCCCTTCCGCACGCGCTCTTCCTCCCCCTCCTCCCAACCACAGCAGCAGCAACAGGCGAACCCCCGCCCCGGCTCCCCCTCAGCACGCTCCACTGCCAGCCAGCCGCAAAGCTACAAATCCATCTTCGGCCAGGGCAAGCCCGCGCCGCCGCCCCCAACGCCCGTTGCCCAGCCCGCCCCCCAGCTCCCGCGCGCCACCACCCCACGCAGCGGCGGCGGAGGCGGCGGCATCTTCAGCTTCCTCACCGGCGGCGGGCGCGGGTGGGGCCAGGCGCCCGCCAAGGAGCCGGAGCCCGAGCCGCCCGCCGTTGTCGTACCGCCGCCCGCCGCGCCCGCCTCCGCCTCGTCCGGCGACGCGCTGGTGGAGGGCGCCAACCGCGTCATCGGCAGCAGCCTGGGCTTCGCGGGGCTGGCGGCTAAGGTGGCGGCGGACCTGGCGGCCAGCATCAAGGTAACAGGGCATGGCATACACGACAAGGACCCTGTGAGGTGACTGTAAAGGGCTGCAGCAAAGGGCCGGGGAAACGAAGAAGGGACGCCTTTGCGTGTCCCAGCCGCCTTCGACTTCAGGCCTTTGCCTCCGCCCCTGCCTGAACCATCCGTCTGCAGGCGGATGCCGAGCGCTACATGAAGGAGATTGAGGCGCAGGAGGCGGTCAAGGTGCGGCATGGGGTGCCAGGGGCAGGACATTGTCACAATGTTCAGCATGTCTGCATGCATTCCGCCCGTGCAGCGCAAGCGCAGCTGGGAGCTCTAGAGCAAAACCAAGTGGCTCTTTTGTTAGCTTTCCCTTCGCCTTGACATTACGCCATTTGTTTACTGCCTCCCTTTCCAGCCGCTGTTCTCCAACTGTGTCTCGTAGGGTGAACCTTTACACGGGCAGTTCACTTACGCTATTGCCCCTTTCTGCCCTCTTTTCCAACGCCCCGCAGCGTCAGCAGCGGCTGATGGACATGGCCCTCCTGGCGCTGCTCAAGGAGGCGCAGCCGCCGCTGTCGTCCCGCACGCTGTACGAGGACGCGGATGAGCGCTTCAAGGACGAGGCGCGCTGGCAGGCGGTGCCTGAGGTGAACCGGCGGCGGCAGCTGTTCGGGCAGTTCCTGGCCACCGTCAAGAAGGCGGAGCGCCAGCAGGCCGAGGCGCACGAGGCGGCGTACAGGGTGAGGGACTGCAAGGGACGGACTTCGTCTAGCCAACACGCGCGGGCTGCGGGGAACCGCAGCAGGAGTAGCAAGTTATGCTGGGAGAGGGTTGTCTACTGCACACTGACTGTGGCTCTGCGCCTGCACATGTGTGCACGGCCCCCCAGGCCGCCCTGCGCCGCTACAACGTGCGCGCCAGCAGCCGCTGGGAGGAGTTTGCGGCGCTGCTGCCGCACGACACCGACCCCATGCTGGCGGGCGTGGTGGACCCCGCGCGGCGGCAGCAGCTGTTCGTGGAGATCGTGGCGGAGCTGCAGCTGCAGGAGGCGCTGCAGGTAGGCGGGGGGGGGGGGGCTGTGTGTGTGTTGGACGTGCCGAGTCCGCCACACGCCAGGAGCAAATGGTTCGTACCAAAAGGGGGAGGAGGGGAAGTGTAATGTAAAGTTTTGGATGGCGCTCTGTGCCTCGCCGCATGTCGCTGATGCTGTGCTGCTGCTTGCAACGCCTTCCTCCCTGCAGGCTGCGGCCCAGAAGGCGGAGGACGAGTACATGACCATGCTGAGGGGTGAGCGGCGGGCGAGCGAGTAGGAGTCCGTCTTGGGCCTGTGTCGGACAAGAGCTGCTCCCATGCCAGAGCCTCTTCGACACGGAGTGTACGAACTCTTGGTATGGTTGCACTGCCCATTCACGCCTACCGCTCCACCATCTTCACTTGCGCACCTTACCACCCCGCCACCCTCCCATCAGATGACTAACGAGGGCTGCCCCCCCCCCCCCCCCCCCCCCCCCCCCCCCCCCCCCCCCCCCCCCCCCCC
>VFQN01006887.1_pt1 | contig 12610 bp, 13 predicted proteins | sample 3512371 | NCBI WGS metagenome assembly VFQN01 (sample SAMN10412370, study PRJNA504923) | tailings metagenome | isolation source: Replicate 2 from Balatoc abandoned mine | place: Philippines: Itogon, Benguet | collected 2017-08-28
TGACGCCCCGGCGCGAGGATGCCACCTTCGCGGCCTTCTATCTCGTGTCCCTTTGCCTGGGCGTGCTGCTCGTCTCCATGCGTGGCTCCAGCGTCGATCTGCTGCACGTGCTATTCGGCACCGTGCTGGCCCTGGACGACCCGACCTTGGTCCTGATCGCCGGGATCGCGTCGATCACGCTGCTCACCCTGGCATGGGTGTATCGTCCCCTGATCGCCGAATGCCTGGACCCGGGCTTCCTGCGCTCGGTCGGTGGCGGCGGGTTCGTGGCGCACATGGCGTTCATCACCCTGGTCGTGCTGAATCTGGTGGGCGGCTTCCATGCGCTGGGCACGCTGATGGTGGTCGGCATCATGATGCTGCCGGCGGCGACGGCGCGTTTCTGGTCCGAAACCTTGCCGGGCCAGATGATGGTCGCCAGCCTGCTGGGCTTCGCCGCCTGCGTTGCGGGGCTCCTGATCTCGTACCACCAGAGCCTTCCCGCCTCGCCCGCGATCATCCTGGCTGCAGGCGCGTTCTATGGCTGCTCGGTCCTGATCGGCCGGCACGGCAGCTTCGCTGCCTCCCTCCTGCGCCTGCGCCACCTGCAACGCTGACCAAGGAGTCTTCGATGGTCTTGCGTCGTACGATGCTGGCCCTCTGCGCAGGCCTGTCCGTCGCCGCATGGACGACGGCGGCCGTCGCCGCCGATGCCCAGCTGAAGGTCGTCGCCAGCTTTTCGATCTTGGGCGACATGGTGCGCGAGATCGGGGGGAGGCATGTCGATCTCGCCACGCTGGTCGGCCCGGAGGGCGACGCCCATGTCTACGAGCCCACGCCGGCCGACGCGACGACGATCGCTGCCGCCAGGCTGCTGGTGGTGAACGGCCTCGGCTTCGAAAGCTGGCTGCCGCGCCTGATCGAGGCATCAGGATCCAGTGGCGAGGTGATCGTCGCCTCTGAGGGCGTAGTCCCACGTCCCATCGGCGGGCGCCACGAGGAGCATGCCGAGGCTGATGACGAGCACCATGATCACCACCATGGTGCCGATGACCCGCATGCCTGGCAGGATCTTGCCAACGGCGTCATCTATGCGCGCAACATCGGCTCAGCCCTCGCCGCGGCGGATCCGGTCAATGCCGACGAGTATGCCCGCGCGACGGAAGCATATGTCGAGCGCCTGCAGGCGCTCGATGCCGAAGTAAGGGCGAAGCTCGCCGCGATACCGGCCGACCGCCGCACCGTCGTTACCTCGCACGATGCATTCGGCTACTTCGGGGATGCCTACGGCGTCACCTTCGTGGCGCCAGTCGGCAGTTCGACGGAAGCCGAGGCATCTGCGGCGGATGTCGCGCAGATCATCGACCAGATCCGGCGCGAGAACATCAGCGCCGTGTTCGTCGAGAATGTCTCCAATACCAGGATGATCGACCAGATCGCACGGGAGACTGGGGCTGCGATCGGCGGAGCCCTCTATTCCGACGCCCTGTCGGGGCCGGACGCCCCCGCGCCGACCTACACGCGGATGGTCGCGTGGAACGTCCTGCAGCTCACCCGTGCCATGGCCGGCAGCTGATCGGCACGGCAAGGATCTCGAGCGTGTCGCAGATCACACCTGCAGACAGAGGAGCTGGCTATCTCTTGCTGCGCTCATGCGCGATCGTAAGGCCAGCCAAGATGGTGGCTCAGGGAGTGGTCGATGAAAGCATTGCTCATGTTCGCGGCCGGCCTCGCCTCGGCGATGTTCATCAGTGACAGCAGAGCCGCCGGGGCTGGCGGACCGCGCGGCGAATACTTGGCCCAGATCATGGATTGCGGTGGTTGCCACACGACCGGCGTGTTCCTGGGAAAGCCCGATCCTGCCCGCTACCTGGGCGGCTCCGAAGTCGGCTTCATGATCCCCGGCCTGGGCATCTTCTATCCGCCCAACCTTACCCCGGACGAGACCGGGCTCGGCTCCTGGAGCAAGGACGACATCATCCGGGCGGTGCGGACCGGTGTCCGGCCCGATGGACGGATGCTGGCCCCGGCGATGCCATGGCACTCCTATGCGGCGCTGAACGATGAGGACGCGAATGACTTGGCGGCATTCCTGAAGAGCCTGCCGCCGGTCCAGAACAAGGTTCCAGGTCCTTTCGGGCCCGAGGAGGGAGCGAACGCTCCCTATCTGACCGTGGTCATGCCCGAGGGGGCAGTAGTCCCGGCAGGTCAAACAGCCAACTAGAACCGGGACGACCTTCACCCGTTAGGCCCAGTGGACCCCGGCATGCATGCGGCCGGTGGTCCACGACTGCCTATCGGGAACCAAGAGTGCGGCCGCCCATGTCCATCACTGCGCAAGACGAGAGATCTGCTTTGCATCGCGATTCGTCCAAGAAGGACGGCCGCGAGGCGACGAAGCCGACGGAGATTCCGGCTCGCGGCTGGTGGCAGATTCTCAAACGGGTCGTGGCGCAGACGTCGGAAGATCGGCTCACTACCGAAGCAGCGGCAGTGACCTTCTTCGTGCTTCTGTCGATCTTTCCGGGTATCGCGGCGGCGGTCTCGCTCTATGGCCTGTTTGCAGATCCCGCGACGGTAACCGAGCAGATTTCCCTGCTCGATGGCATCATTCCTGCGGGAGGCATGAACCTTCTGAACCAGCAGCTGCAGAGCCTGGCATCGGCCCAGAACAGCGCACTCAGCTTCGGCGCCGTCATCGGTATCGCCACTGCGCTCTGGACGTCGAACCAGGGTACCAAGGCAATGTTCGACGCACTGAACGTGGTCTACGAGGAGAAGGAAAAGCGCAGCTTCATCTGGCGGACCGTCGTCACGCTGCTGTTCACCCTTTGCTCGCTGATCTTCGTGATCGTTTCGCTGGTGGCGGTCATCGCCCTGCCGATCGTGCTCAACTTCGTCGGCCTCGGCCAGATGAACGACCTCCTGCTTCGCCTGGTGCGCTGGCCGATCCTTCTGGCGATGATCATCGTGCTGCTGGCCGCCCTCTACCGCTATGGCCCCAGCCGGCAGAAGGCGAAGTGGCGCTGGGTCACGCCTGGCAGCATCCTCGCGGCCGTCGTGTGGATCATGGGATCCATCCTGTTCTCCTGGTATGTCAGCCGCTTTGGCAACTACGACGCCACCTATGGCTCGCTCGGCGCCGTGATCGGCTTTCTCACCTGGATCTGGCTTTCGGCGACGGTGGTGCTGGTCGGCGGCCAACTCAATGCAGAGCTGGAACATCAGACGGAACGCGACTCCACCACCGGTCGCGAGCGCCCGCTCGGAAGCCGTGGCGCCGTCATGGCCGACACGGTGGCGCGTACATGATCTCCTCAGCCTGCCTGCGGCTCCCAGCTTGACCCAGTGGTCGGCAGCGTCTCACCTTCCTCCGCGCCGCGGACGGCTGTTCGCGGCACCCCAGGGAGCGGACGCATGGCAGATTTCGTGAACAGGTTTTCGGTGGAGGGCCGCAAGGCCATGGTGACCGGTGCCTCCAAGGGCATCGGCGCCGAGGCATGCCGCGTGCTGGCGGATGCCGGCGCGGACATCGTTGCGGTGGCCCGTGACCGCGCAGGCCTGACGGAGACCAAGGCGGCGGTGGAGGCCAAGGGCCGACGCTGCCTCGTGATCGAGGCGGATCTTTCCTCGGTCGAGGAAGGTCGTCGCGCTGGCAAGGAAGCGCTGGACGCCTGGGGAACCATCGACATCCTGGTCAACAATGCCGGCATCGGCTGCGGCGAGCCGATCCTCGAAGCCAGCATGGAGAGCTTCGACAAGGTGATCGCCATCAACCTGCGGGCGCCCCTGCTGCTGACCCAGATCCTCGCCCCGGCGATGATCGCGCAGCGACGCGGCAAGATCATCAACATCAGCTCGCAGGCGGCCGTGATCGGGCTCCTGGAGCACGCGACCTATTCCGCGTCCAAGGGCGGGCTGAACGCCATGACCAAGGTCATGGCGGCCGAACTCTCCCCCCACAACATCCAGGTCAACACCGTCTGCCCGACGGTCATCATGACGCCCCTGGGCGAGGCCTATTGGGGGGAGCCGTCGCGCTACAACCCGTTCGTCGCCAAGGTGCCGCTCGGCCGCGTCGGCCAGCCGATCGAGGTGGCCGACCTGATCCTGTTCCTGGCTTCGTCGGCTTCGGACCTGATCACCGGCGACGACATCATGATCGACGGCGGCTACACCGCAGTCTGACCGGACTCGACAGGCTCGGACAGATCAGACTTCATCGGCCACCGTGAACAGCTGCAGCGGCTCGTCGCGCCCCCGGATCCGAGCAATGCCGAGCGCTCGCAGCTGTTCTGGCGGAATCGGGGCCGCCGCCCCCGGCCCGACCAGGATCGCGGTACCGAACTGCTTGTTCATTCCTTCCAGGCGCACCGCCACGTTCACCGCATCGCCATAGGCGGTATAGTCGAGCCTAGTGCCAAGCCCGACATCGCCGACGATCACCTCGCCGCATTCCAGGCCGATCCGGGTACGGCCGAAGCGGTGGACGGCGACGTCGGGCTCCGCGCCGAACTGCTCGGCCCATTGGCGGATCGCCCGTGCCGCTGCCAGGGCCTGCTGGGCATGGTTGGGCAGATCCACGGGCGCATTGAAGATCCCATGCACCGCGTCGCCCACCAGCTTGTCGATCATGCCGCCATGGGCGACCACGATGCGGCTGATGCCATCGAGATAGCGGTCGAGCAGGGAAATCAGCACCTGGGGATCTGCCCGCCGGGTCAGGCCGGTGAAGCCTTCCAGGTCAGTCACCAGGACGGTCACCACGCGCCGCTCGCCGGCCAGCTTCAGCCGGTCCGGCCGACGCGCCAGCCGCTCGACCACGGCGGGGTGCAGGCGCTGCCCGAAACTCTCGCGCAGGCGATGCTCGCGTTGCTGCGTGATCGCGAAGGCACTGAGCGCGGCCGCCGCGAATGTCCCTATTGCCACCAGCATGGGGCTTGCCGGATCGAGCAACAGGTTGGCCTGGTGCAGAACGAAAAAGGATCCTGCGGCCCAGGCCATGGAAATCGCCGTCAGGGCCAGGACCCCAGGGAACGGTCCCAAGACCAGCGCTGCCAGGATCGCCAGGATCCCCAGGATGACCGCGGCGCCTCGCTCCAGCCAGACCCGCGCCGGCGCATCCATGATCACCCGCCCGCCCATGAGCTGTCCGATCGCCTGGGCCTGGATCTGCACCGACGGGGTGAGCGGATCGAACGGCGTGCCGCGCAGCCCGCCCGATTCCGGCGCCGAGCTCCCGATCAGCACGATGGCGTGCGCCAAGCCGATTTTGGTTCCATGCAGCAGATCGGCCGCAGGTACGGTCCGAGGCTGCCGCATCGCGTTGGAGGCTGGCAGGAGGCGAAGCATTGCAGCCTGCGGCAACGGGATTGGCGGCCCGCCTGCATCCAGCAGCGTCGTGCCATCCGGCTGTGCGCTCAGCCGAAAAGCCGATGATCCAGCCGCAAGGCGCAAAGTCTCGAGAGCGAGCCCTGGCAGAACCACCTGTCCCACCGCCACCAGCAGCGGGACCTGCCGCACGATGCCGTCTTCCTCGCCGGGCAGCGAAAGCGACCCCAGTCCCGATGCTGCCGTCAGGAGCACAGGGGTTGGCCCGGAGGCACCGCTGCCCTGCCAGAGGCCATCGAGGCTGGGGCGGCCGCTCGTCACGAACGCCGCGCCGGGCAGCCGGCTCTCGCTGTCCGGATCGAGCACGAAGCCGAGTGCGACCGGAGCGACGCCGACCGCGTCGGCCAGGGCGGCATCGCCGTCAGGAAGGGTTGCCGCCAAGGCATCGAGGTCCGCCCGTCCGGTCGCTGCAGCGAGTTGGCGCGCCAGGGCGGCCGGCGAGCGTTGGTCTGCTTCCGCGAACAGGATGTCGATGCCGATGGCAGCCGGCTGCTCCCGTGCCACCGCCTCCACGAGGCGTGCCATGGTCAGGCGCGGCCAGGGCCAGGGGCCGACCGCCTCCAGCGAAGCCCGGTCGATGTCCACGACAACGACATCGAATGGCGGTTCCTGCGTCCGCGCAGGTCCTACGCGTGCATCCGCCACCAGAAGGAGATCCAGCGCCCTGGTGCGCCAGGACGCCGGCGCCAGCACCTGTGCCAGAAGAAGCAGGGCCAAAACCGACCCGCCGATCAGCAGCGGCCCCTTATCCTGCATCGAACCCGGCGGGAGGAGGGTGAGCGGTCATTGCACGCTGGCGAGCGCAGCCCGGATCCGGGCCTCGCCCCACGGCACCGGCGGGCTCGGCGGAGCGCCGGGTGCTGCGATATTGGTGCCTTCCCCCTCATCCAGCAGGACGCTCTGGTTGGCGGCCTGCACGGAAACGCGGCCGCTCGCGACGAACACGCCGAACACGCCGTTGCTGGGCCCTGCGAAGAAGCGGGTGCCGCGTACCGCGATGAGGGCATAGGGGCTGCGGACGGTGGCGCGGATGCTTGGCCCCTTCTCGTCATGATCGAGGAGCAGCGGCCCGGCCTGCAGTTCATAGTCGCCGCTTTCATCCGCCAGCATCTGCCGTTCGATCCGCAGCCGCGCGTTTTCGCCAAGAGCCAGGGTGGTGCGTTTTCCAAGGCGGATGCGCAAACGGGATGCGGCACCGGTCGTGATCAGGTCGCCCACGAACAGGGTAGCCTGCACTTCCAGCGGCCGCCTGATCCGGCCACTTTCGGCAAATGCCTGGCCGCGCAGGCTCTGCACATGCCCGATGCCCTCGCCCTGCGCCAGTAGGGCGCCCGGCCATGCCATTGCCGCAAGTCCAGCCATCATCACGCAACGCCGTGGCAGTCCGGGAGGGAACGCGATGGGGACAGCCATGTCGGCTCCTCGGTCGAGAGAACATCCACGACCATGCCATGCCCGGCCCGATTGCTGCCAGTGATCCATATCGCTGCCAAGGGCGGTGACACTGCCAGCATGGGCAGGGCCGCAGCTCATGGGGATGGAGCTAGCCGGCGTCCGCCGCCCGCGCCCCGCGCCAGCCGCGCCGCTGCATCCACCAGGCAAGGGTCCCGCACAGCATCGCCCATGCCGAGCCCACGATCCAGCCCGCAAGGACGTCGGTGGGCCAGTGCACGCCGAGATAGACCCGGCTGACACCGATCATCACGGTGAGCACGAGCGACACGATCATGATGTAGGCCTTGACCCTCCGCCTGGGCTGCACCCGCGCCAGGAGGGCGCCGAGCGTCAGGTAGATCACGGCCGACATCATCGCGTGGCTGCTGGGGAAGCTGGATGTCTCGACATTCACGACGTGCGGCACCAGGTCCGGGCGGACCCGCTCGAAGAACAGCTTGAGCAAGAACGACAATGCGGTGCCCCCGCCCGCGGCCACCAGGACGAGCATCGCTATCGCCGGCCGGCGGATGATCAGCAGGAAGCCGATCACGATCGCCGACATCAGTGCCAGAACCGGCACCCCTCCGAGCGCGGTGAAGTCGGTTGCCGTCTGTTCCAGCCAATGCGGTCCGATTGGATCAGCCAGGTTGGCTGGGTTGCGCAGGGCCAGCAGGATGGCGCGGTCAAATCCTCCGGTTTCGCCTTCCAGTACCTCTTCGGCAAACATGGCGAAGCCAAGGAGCACGGCGGCCACGCCACACAGGCTGCCCAGCAACGCGAATTCGTAGCGGCCCAGCCGCGCCAGAAAATCGGGACGGGGCAGCCTGCTCAGATCGGGGAAGTGCATCGCGTCAGTGTGCTCCGTGTCGCCCGAACGTGACTACGCGATAAACGTAGATCAGCACGAGGGCACCGGCGATCACGTTGGACACTGGATTGAGCCAGCCCTCGACGAGCTCGTACTGGCTGCCCAGCAGATAACCGGCGCCAGCCAGCACCGCCGTCCACAGCGCAGTGCCCACGGTGGAATAGAGCAGGAACGCGACGAGCGGCATGCCCGCGATCCCGGCCGGCACGGAGATCAGCGTGCGTACGGCCGGCACGAGGCGCCCGAAGAACACGGCAAGGCCAGCATGGCGGTCGAACCAGCGCTTGGCCTGATCAACCTCGTCCGGCGCTATGGTCAGCCAGCGTCCATGCCGGCCCGTCCAGTGCTTCAGTCGATTCAGGCCGACCCAGCGGCCGACATAGTACCAGAACAACGCGCCCAGCACCGAGCCGACCGTGCCCGCCGCGATCACGCCGATGATGTTCAGCGCCCCCTGATGGGCGGCAAAGCCTGCCATCGGCATGATCAGTTCCGATGGAATCGGTGGAAAGACGTTCTCCGCCAGCATCAGCAGTAGGATGCCGAAATAGCCGGTCTGCTCAACGAAGCCGGTGGTCCAGTCGAACATGATCGCTCCCAGGTAGCCGCTCCGCCTAACGGCGGGAAACGCCAGGGGATCCATGGCGGATTTCGAACCGTAGTGGCTCGCCTGACGCGCGTACCGGCGGCAAGATGCAGAAAGCAGCAGACGGAGGCATTTCGTGGAAACCAGCGGCAAGACCGTGCTCGACCGGTTCAGGCTCGACGGCAAGAAGGCGATCGTGACGGGTGGCGGCCGCGGCATCGGCCGCGGCATGGTCCTGGCCCTGGCGGAGGCGGGGGCCGATGTCGCCATCGTCTACGAGAAGGCGAAGGACCGGGCGGAAGCGGTGCTGGCGGAGGTGCAGGCGCTCGGCCGCACCGGCTCCTACGTGCAGCAGGCCGATGTGAGCGTCAGCGCCGACGTGCAGCGCATGGCCGAAGAGGCGGAGCGGCGGTTCGGCCGGGTCGACATCCTCATCAACAATGCCGGCATCGCCCACAATGCCGCCGCCGAGGACATGACCGAGGCCGAGTGGGAGCGGATGATCCGCATGAACCTGACCTCGGTGTTCCTGTGCTGCCAGGCGATCGGCCGGCAGATGATCCGTCAGAAGAGTGGCGTGATCGTCAACGTGGGCTCGCTTTCCGCCAAGATCGTCAACTTCCCGCAAAAGCAGGCCCACTACAACGCGGCGAAGGCCGGGGTGCACCTGCTGACCAAGTGCCTGGCGGTCGAATGGGCGCCGCACAACATCCGGGTCAACGTGCTGGTGCCGGGCTACATCCACACCGAGCTGGTCGACCCGATCATCGAGAAGCATGGCGAGATGGTGAAGCAGTACTGGATCGGCCCGTCCGTGCAGAACCGGTTCGGCACGGTCGAAGAGCTGGGGGCGGCGACCGTCTACCTGGCATCGGACGCATCGACCTTCACCACCGGCGAGGAGATGGTGGTCGACGGCGGCTACACGCTGCGCTGAACGCCCCGACCTGGAGAGGAGGCCCCTCCTCTCCACGGTTCTCGACAGTGCCGCTTGATGCGGAGGCTGGTGGCTGGAACCAGCTCCAGGCTCGGGGGGCCGGTGTTCAGGCCGACCCGGCCACCTCGCCTTCGTCGATCAGCACGATCTCGTCGCCGGAGCGGCTATGGACTTCCAGCGTCTGCACCGCCTGCTCGACCGCATCGTCGGAAAAGCTGCGCTCGCCGCAATTGCGGCAGCGCCAGGCAGCCGCCTGTACCTCATGCGCGACCCGACCGGCGCGCCGGATCGCGATGGTGACGCTGTCGGCCCGCAGCAGGCCGGCCTGGCAGTAGGGACAAAGCATCCGTTCACGCCGCGATCGTCAGCCCGGCCTCCTTGCAGCAGGCCACCAGCTCGGCATGACCCATCCTAGCATAGGTCAGCGGGTGTGCCTTGGCCGGATCCTGCTCCGCCTCGACCACCATCCAGCCCGAATAGCCGATCTCGCCCAGCACCTTCACGATCTCCCGGAATGAAACACTGCCCTGGGTGTCACCCGGCACGGTGAACACTCCCTCGATCACGCCCTTGAGGAAGCTCCAGCGATTGTTGCGGAGCTGGGCGTGGACGACCGGGCGGATGTTCTTCGCATGGAAGTGGTTCACCCGATCCGCATGCCGGCGGAGCGTCGCCACGCAGTCGCCCCCTGCAAAGGTTAGGTGGCCGGTATCGAACAGCAACCCCACCGCCGGCCCGGTATTGGCCATCAGCAGGTCGATCTCGCGCTCTGTCTCGACCACCGTGCCCATGTGATGGTGGAACGCCATCGCGATCCCCTCGCCCTTCATCCATTCGGCGAAGTGGGTCAGCTTCTCGCCATAGGCCGCGAACTCGGCTTCCGGCATGCGCGGCCGGTCCGCCACGGGCGTGCCGAGCTGCGCCTGCACCGTGCCGGTCGTCTCGGCATAGACCAGGACCGGCGAGCCCATCGCCACCAGCAGGTCGAGATGCTGGCGGATCGCCTGCTTCTCGGCCTCGATCGACCGCTGGCGCAGCTCGCCGGAGAACCAGCCGGTGATGAGCTGCAGGCCGTGCCGCGCCATGATCGGCCGAAGCTCGTCCGGGTCGTTCGGGAACTTCCCGCCCTTCTCGATCCCGCTATAGCCGGCGAGCCTGGCCTCGCTCAGGATCTGCTCGAGCGGGGTCTGCCCGCCCAGCTCCGGCAGGTCGTCGTTGGCCCAGGCGATCGGCTGGGTGCCGAGGCGAACGGTGGTCATCTTGTGCCTCCCTTTCTTCACGCGCCCGATTCGGAATCGATCAGCCGGGCGTTCAGCAATTCGATTGCCTCGCGATGTTCTGCGGGCGCATCGGCGAGGTCGAGATAAGGGCGCGCGGGCCGCCAGGGACGCACGGCCGCCCGGAAGCGCTGCCCGAGTTCCAGGATGGCGTGTGCCGTGATGGGCGGCTCGCTGACGAAGCTGCGGGTCAGCTCGCAGGTATGGGTGTCCCAGGGATGGAACGGCGTCGGCCGATGGCTCGGGTTACGGGCCCAGAAGACGGGATAGGGCTTGCCGCCGTTGATGCCGCGCAGACCGCACCAGCCCACATGGTGGATGACCAGGTTGCCCGAGGCCGGCTGGTCGGCGATCTGCTCGGCCAGCTCGATCGAGATCAGGAACCGCCCGCTCCTGGTGGAATCGGCAAGGCGGAAGCCGATGTCCATGTCGGGGCCGATATAGTCGGCACGCTGGCCGGAGCGGGCGCCGGCGCGCACTTCCACGTTCGGGGACGGAAACTGCGCCAGCCAGCCCAGGCCCTTCAGGCGCAGCGGGCCGCCGGCCAGGTCCTGGTCGTACTCGACTAGCGCGTCGAAGAAGGCGGCGCAGAGCAGCGTGGTCTTGGCGAAGTCGGTCACTTCGAACACGAACAGGACCTCGTCGCCCAGGAGCTTCCAGACCGAATCGACCGGATCGCAACCGGCGCCGAGGCCGCGCATCCCGACATGGCGCTGGAACAGAGCGGGAAAGTCGCGGAAGAAGCCGGAGATCGATTCCGACCATTCGATCGCCCGGGCCACGTCGCCGGCGATCATCTCCGCCTTGTAGACGGAGCTTCCCACGATGTCGGCTGAAAGGAAGAGCCGGACCTCCGGCTTGAGGGTCACCGCGGCAGACCGAGCTCTTCGCGCGTAGCCAGGTGAAGCGAGACCAAGCGGTAAGCCGCCGCCGTGCAGGAGACGTAGAACCGGGCAGCCAGCTTGGTCGGCTCGTTGCAGCATTCCGTGGCGCAGCTGCAGAAGGAATCCTTGGGCATCAGCAGGGCCGCGGCGAAACGGTTGGCTTCCCGCTCCACCGGCTCGCAGCCCCAGCGGCCGACCCGGATCCGCTCGGAGCCGAGCGGGTCGCCCGAGTGCAGGACATAATGGCCGAGTTCATGGCCGATCGTGAAATTGTCCCGGAGCGGCCCGGTGATCGGCGAAAGCCTAATCAGGAAATCGCCGGGGCCGTATACCTCGAGCGATCCGCCGTCCAGCTCCCGGAGATGGGGAACGTCTACGGTCACGATCCGCCCGCCGAGCGACCCGACCAGATCACGCAACCGATCGCGCCCGGCGATGAAGTTCTGTTCCGCGGCGAACTGGATCGCCCGGGCCTCGATCTGCTCGGCGGTCAGGCCGCAAGGCCTCGGCGCCACGAACTCGGTCACTGCATCCGGCTCCTCGACCGTCATCCGGTCAACCAGATGTGGGCATCGCCCAGCATCCGGCCAACCCGATGAGGATTTCTAGCACGGCGCATCTGCGCCTTCCATGCAGCTCGTCCGGATCTCACACCCCCAGCCGCTGCCGCTTCTTCCCCTCCACATGCTCGCGGAAGGCATCCTCGACCCGCTTGCTGGCCGACACCTCCGGGGTGCCGCACTCCCACCAGGAGCCGTTCTCCCCGGTCCAGTCGGTCGGGTGCACGTCGACATGGATGACGGTGGTGCGGTCGGCCGCCTTGGCCTTGCGCACCGCATCGTCGAACTCGCCCATCGTCGTCACCCGGATGCCGATGGCGCCCATGGCCTCGGCGTGCTTGGCGAAGTCGACCCGGAAGGCCTCCTTCACCTTGGTGCCCTTCTCGATCAGGTTGTTGAAGCTGGGCTGGCCCTTGTTGGTCTGCAGCCGGTCGATCACCGCGAACCCGCCATTGTCGCAGACCACCACGATCAGCTTGTGGCCGGTCAGCACCGACGAATAGATGTCGGAGTTCATGAGCAGGTACGAGCCGTCGCCGACCATCACGAACACGTCGCGGGTCGGGTCGGCCATGGCAGCACCCCAGCCGCCGGCGATCTCGTAACCCATGCAGGAAAAGCCGAACTCGCAGTCGAAGGTGCCGACGCCCTTGGCCTTCCAGTTCATTTCCAGCTCGCCCGGCATGCCGCC
>VFQN01006889.1_pt1 | contig 12605 bp, 18 predicted proteins | sample 3512371 | NCBI WGS metagenome assembly VFQN01 (sample SAMN10412370, study PRJNA504923) | tailings metagenome | isolation source: Replicate 2 from Balatoc abandoned mine | place: Philippines: Itogon, Benguet | collected 2017-08-28
GGGGGGGGGGGGGGGGGGGGGAGGGGGGGGGGGGGGGGGGGGGGGGGGGGGGGCGATGCATGAGTTGAGGTAGGCGGGGGGGTGGGTGCACTGTCAGCTAGTGCGGGGCCGCACACTGAATCAAAAAGGGCTTGCGGTTGGAGGTTTGTAAGGTTAGCCAGAGATAGCGGAGTTGCAGTGAGGGCAACAGGCGTGGAAGGGTAGTGATGGGGTATGCTGGGGGAAGCACTAACCCGCCAGCGGCCTGCCGTGCCCGCCAGGGGGGTGTGGGAAGCGCAAGCTTGAGAGCACAAGAGTGAGCAGGATTGTACACTGTAGTGTGTGCTACAAATGGTGCCAGCACGTATCAGCAGCTGTTTGCCAGCTCTGGGCCGCTAACCACCTGGGCCGAGGTGTTAGAGACCTGGGCCGAGGTGTTAGAGTTAAGGCGGAGACGCGGGGGTTGCGGGTGCAGGAGCGCGACGGGTCGGGTACGCATACCACGGCTCGGGGCGGGACCCAGCAGCTTCAGGCAGCTGTGTCTAAGCCACGGTAATTCTCTGAGTGTGGTGGTGGGCTGGTGCTTCGCTGGCACTATGCCGCCCATGCCTACCATTGGGCACCCCTGGACAGCACCAACACCTGCCACCTGAGAAAACACTGCGCCCCGGCCCACCGTGTAGACGGAGCTATGGCCAGCAGCAGGCTGTGTAGCAGGTGGTAGTGGTTGGCGCGCTTATACACCTCCGTGAAGTGGGGATCCTGGGGGGAGGGGCCAGGAATGCAGTGTAGGGGTCGAGCGTGCGGGGGGTAAGAGTCTCGGGTAGGTAGGCAAGGAGGAGGGGCGGTGGCACATATGATGACATATGTGCAGGCTGGAGCTGTGGACGTCTAATGGGCGGTGCGCTTTGGTAGTTGCTACTTGTGGTACTACCACGGGTATCAAGCAGCAGAAGTCTTTTGCAGAGCGGAAACCACCCAGGTGGCCCGCTCCTTGATGCGTGTGCCTAGAAGCGGTTGACTCAAGTCCGGACGTTGGACTTGCATTTGTCTATCAGTGGTATGCCATCACGTAATGTTGCGTATTGTATAGTACATGCCTGTGGCCTGAAGCTGTGCGCGCCGTAGGCGCCGAGGGCGACGGCAGATGCTCCCGAGACAGCTGCGACCCGCAGCCATATCCCGCCTGCCGCAAGCAGCGCCATCCTGGCCCTACTTCTCTTTTTCTTGTCACCTAAAAGTCCGCTGGCTCTGGCCCTGGTTTCCAGGGTTCTGAGCGTCGCAAGCTACCGCGCGTGTGGCAATCGCGTGCCTCAGCTGAACGCCCAAGCGCAAACACGTCTTGAAGTATCAAGCTCAGAGCAGTTGAGCCAAGTAAGGTATTGGTTCAGCCACCTGTGCATCCTCACCTGTTGTGCGCACTTGGAGCCCGCACGTACTGTACCCAAATGCCGTAACGGCACAACCCAGAACCAGCAACGCTGACACCACTGAATTGCAAGACCTCCTCATAAGCCTCCTGTACAAGGAAAGTACATGGAGACGTTATACCACCCGGATTCATTCATGGGGTTGCATAACACAGTGGAGGAAGAGAGCATACAGCACAGCACCAGCAAGCGGCACCTGAGCGGCACGTGGCAGGAGGGCACCTGGGGGCTTCTGCCTCACGTCCAACCGTCACCTGTCGCCGCTGCTTGCTGGGCCATGGCATCGCTCAATCCTTGACACAGAATACACGAGCGCCGATGATTTGCGCTTGTGCACATAGCATGGAAGCTGGCGAGGCAGGGAAGGACCCCCGCGCCGTCTAGCCTGAGCAGGCCCAGGCCTGCCCAGGCTGAGGCAGGGCCAAGAAGCTGCACATGCCACGCAACATCAGCAGGCCGTGCGAGTGGCATAGAACACTGTTATTTGTTCCAATGTACGACGCTTGTGGCGGACGCGGTGTCGGGGGAGTGGTTCACACAGCCGTAGGCAGCTGGTGGTTGGCTGTAGTGGGCACCTTCGGGTCAAAGATGCCGCAGTGATCATCCTGCTTGCAAGGTAGCGGTTTAAGCGACTTTCGTGCTTGCCTGTCGGTGTTTTATCGATGCCTGGCTGTTCAATCTTGGCTCCGTTACCAGGATTCCTTCCTGTCGCCACACCACGATGTTGATTCCAGTCATCGTTTTTGTTTGTACTTTCAGCTGACACATGTTGGTCAGCGCCAATGTTAGATCCGCCGTTGGCCCGGCCCCAAGTGAGCCTGACAACCAGCCCGAACGGGACCAAACGAAACGACCCATACGCATGGTGCGTTGCTGGCAGTGACATTGAATCAATGGCGGCAGTTTTGTCGCTATTCACGCTTCATGAATGACACGAGCTGCCGTCTGCTTCATGCCATCGGAAGCGCCTCTGCAAGCGCTTCTGAGTACCCCGCCAGAGACAGTGCCGGTATGCACCGTCGGCCGACAACGCCCTCGTGTAGCAACTGCTCCCTGCAGTCACTATTCACGTAATTTTACCGACCCGTGCCTGCGCTCTCCTTTTACTCTACGGCCCACAGGCTGCGGGATGACACGCTGCAAGACAGGGCCGTGCTGACCCACCTGCGGCGGGAGAACGCCTACGCTCAGGAGACGCTTGGGCAGCTCCGCCAGGTGGGTAGCTGTGGGTAGCTGTGGTTGTCGTGCTTGTACCTTCAGAGACATGCTCATGCTTTGAAGCACAGTTGCAAGCTGGTAACGGCTCCCCCTATCTCTTGAAGACAGGGACGAGTAAAACACGAGTGCGAGCTGTGGCAAAGAGGCCGCCACGTGTGTTAGGCGATGGCAGGAAATACCTCACACCACACCTCCACTGCATGCACATACAGAAATTAGTACAGCGCTCCCCTCGTCTCTGCCCCCGAGCCACCCTATGCGGCCCCGTCATCCGCTGCACGCCTCCCACCCGACCGCGCCGCCATCCCACGTCGCACCGTGCAGACCGAGGATGCCCTCCTGGCCGCCATGGACGCCCGGGTGCCCCGCCTGGAGGTGTCCCCTGCACGCCCCTCGCCCGACCTGTCGTACTGGTACGGCAGCAGCCGCGGCCCGGGGCAGGACTACTGGGTACACACTCGGACGCGGGCCAGGCCACGGCGGCACGGCAGCGAGCAGGGCGACAGCCCGACAGGTGGGCCGACGTGGGTTAGCACCGTCTGCGTCCACCACAAGTGTGTAATTGTCGACGCAAAAAGCCGGGACGATATGTCAATGGCTAAGCTTGTGTGAGAAAATGGTACTGCTGCAGGCTCCGTTGGCCGCTGGGACACGGACGGAACTTGTGTACGACATGATAACGTACGTTACGTCGCATCCTGCAGGGCCCCTGTCGTACGGCCCTGACCCAGCTGCCGTACAGGAGATTGTGCTGGACGTTAACGTGCTGTGCAGGGGAGAGTCCTACTGCGACGTAGCAAGCGTCAAGGCACGTGGCAGCGGCGGTGTCGGGTCGGGGCAGGCGCCAATGGGTACCAGTGGGGCCATGTGCACCCGTCGTTACGCTTGGCTACCAGCATACTGGAGGCTGCCATCCGTTGTGCGGAAGCCTGGGAACCCTACTGGCCCCTTAAGTTCCCTGTGCAGTACGTTGCATTGTGCCGAGCACCTGCTGCCAGTGCAGCAGTAGGGAGGGCTACAGCATGTTGACAAGTAAGCACCGGCGTGCAGCTGCATGTGCCTGCATGCTGAACATTACCGTTACTCCCTGCGCCCAATGTGATGACGTCTCCGCAGCCGTCCCCCGATGGCCGCTTTGTGGCCTTCACAGCTGACACGGTGGGAGACGAGCGGTACCGGCTGGTGGTTAGGGAGGTCGTTGGAAAGGTGGTTGGTGGACAGGAGCGGGAGGAGCAGGAGTGGGACCAGCGGCAGCAGCAAGGGGGGGAGGTGCCGCTGGCAGGTGGGTGCCATGCATGGGTCGGTGGGCAAACACGTGCGCTGATGGTTGGCCGTTCGGGGGGTCATGATGGGGTCGTCCTCGGTCGTGAGGTCGACACTGCGGTCGACAGGGGTCAGTGGTGAGAGTAGCACAGACAGAGGCTTTACATAAGTGGAGCGGGAAGTATGCATCTTGCTACATGGATGGGCTACACAGGTGCGCATTGCGGCGCCGGGCTATCCCTGTGCAGCCCACTGTGCGAAGAGGCGTAACAGCCAAGGAGTAAGCACGGATCGCGGCAGTTCATGCAGCCCCCTTGGTGGGGCACGGCGTGCAAGCATGGTACAATCAAATTGCCAACTTTCACCACCGACCGCAGTGCTGTGCTCTGAGCTACTCACCCAGTGTGTGACTGCTTACGGGTGTCTTGCTAATGATGCTGCCGCATGCAGGGGGCCGCTCTAGCGCGCGGGGCTTGGCCCCCCAGGTGGAGTGGGCGGCTGACAGCAGGAGCCTGTTCGCGCTCCGACTCGTGAGTGCCGTGTCGTAATAAGCGCGGGACATAGAGCCTCGTATCGCCGTAGCTGGCATGTACGGCAGGCCCCGTACGACAGGCTGTACGGCAGGGCCCTGCTGGGAGGGCCCCTGTGCCCTACTGACCGACAATGCCGACTGGACGAGCCAGGGGCGCTTGTCCACACCCTCGCGGCACTACCTCCTCACGAGCAACAAGCAGCTCGTCTCCACCTGCCTACCTGTGTCGGAAGACGTCTCCCTTAAAATCACTACCTCTCCAATCTTGCGGTCAGGCCACCTGCAGCTGCCCCTCCCCGCCCTCCCCCACACGCATCCCCTCTCACCCGCAGACCGCCGCCACCAACGAGCCGTACCAGGTCCTGCGCTGCGGCCTGCAGCTGCCGCCATCAGGGGCTGCTGGCATGGCTGTGGAGCCGGCAGAGGGGGCCGCCGCCGGAGGGGCCGGGGCGGAGGACCCCGGCCAGCCCCTTGTGCTGCTGGAGGTGGGAATGTATGGCGGAGGTGTGTGTTGGTTGGGTGCGGCCGGTGTTTTGCCGGCGAGGGGCAGCCCAGGGACCCCTGTGTGCGGCTGTGACGGGTAGAGCCTTGCAATGGAGGTGCACAGGAGCGCGGGGGTGCCTTGCGACGAAAGGGCTTGTAGCTGGCCAGTCAGACAATGAGCTTCTCGTCCTAGCCGGCCTGGTGTGAGCTCTTGCTTTGCACAATGCCTCCTCCCGCAGGGGGAGGCACACGCTGTGCACTGTATCCCGCCTTGCCGGGACGTTACCCTTAAGGCGCCAGGGGTGTCCCGTCTACCTAGTTGGACTGACTGCGTGCCGCCCACCTACGCAGGACACGGAGGAGGGCGCGCGTCTGCAGCTGGGCCGCAGCACTTCGGGGGCCTTCCTCATGGTCACGCGCAGCTCAGGGGTAAGGGTTTGAGGCGGTGCGGGGGAGAATTGGGTCGACAGGGAAAGCACAGGCATGCGGTCATGGCCCGTACTGCCGTACAGCATGGATGCAACGGCGTTGGACTATACCCATTTCAAGTTCCGCCACGGCTGCACCCTCCACACGGCGCTGCTATTGCACCCAGTCAGTCTCTTCGCGTGCCTCACCGCCGCCAGGGTCACACGTCGGTGCTTGCTCTACCCTTGGACTGGGAAGGGGGCACTGCCGGGGCTGCAGGTGCGCCCCGAGGCTTCGGACAAAGCGCCCCGCACTGCCCCGCTTCCATGCACAACACACACCAACGCCTTTGCATGCACACTAAGCCGTGAACTTGCCTTTACCCGGCTTTCATATCCCAAATCCCGCATGCTGCATTGCTACGCACTCAGACGAGGGAGGGCCGACAAGCTGCTTACCAGCTGCCGTCCATCCACAATCTTGTCCCTTAATCACCTCTTTCTCTCTCGTTGACCCTGGACCTAGTACTTTGTCCCTCCCCCCCCACCTCCACCAGGCCGCGCTCCGCCCCTTCGCCTGCCCCGGGGCCTGCGGGCCACCCCCAGGGTCCCCTGGCTGCTGGTGACAGGGGAGTCCACCGCCGCAGACGTGCTGCGCACCGACCACCTCCTGTCCTTCCGAGCAGCTGCACCCCCGGCCAGGGGGCACCGTGGCAGGGGGCAGAGGGTGCACAAAGATCGGGACCAAGGCCAGCGGCAAGGGCGGGGCCAGGAGCAGGAGCAGAAAGAGGTGGAGCCGGGTGTGCAGGTGGAGGTCTTTGCTGCAGTGCTAGACACCGACCGCTACCCCGATGGACACGTGGCGGCGGTGATGGGCGGCGACCTGCGATCACGCGTGGTAGGTTCTTGGAGTGTGGGCGCGACATGAAGGGGGGCCCTTGGTAGCCTGTGCACGCCACCAATGCCGTGGCGGGCTGCCTGCTGCCAACACATGGCCACCATGTCCTGTGCGACCACGACTACCTGCGGCTGATGTACTACACTGTTCGCGAGAGGATGTTAGCCAGCAGTATGCTGTTTTACGGTTATGATCTAGACAGATTCGTGCCGAGGTCGACAGCCTTGTGCTGTTAACGACAGGTGCTTGTGGAGGGGCGGCCGGGGCTGCAGGTTGTCAACTTGGCGGTGGTGTCGTCTGCACCGGGAGCCGATGGCCGTGCGGGAGGCGACGGAGGCGAGCTGTCTGGGAATAGCAGCAGCAGCAGCAATACCGGTATGGACGGCGGTACCAGCGGTGGCGGCCCCTTCCTGGTGGTGCACACCCTAGAGCGCATGCAGGCCGCCGTACACGTGTACGACGCATCGGGGCTGGGGAGGTGGCTGCAGGAACGGCAGCAGCAGCAGCAGGGGTCTACACAAGAACACAGCGGGCGGAAGCGCACAGGCAAGCGGAGAGCGCACCGAGGGTTGATACAAGACCAGCCCGACAGCACCGGAGGGGGAGGGTCCTCGGGTCCTGAGTCAGACAGTGAGGGTGGGTCTGCGTCCGGGGAGGAGGACGCAGGGCAAGCAGCTTCCTCCAGGTTCCTGCTGCCGCTGCTTTGGAGCTACAGCCCGGGGCCGTCCGTGTCCAGCCTGCACCTGGACGCCGGCTGCTGGCCCGGCTGCCGGCTGCCGTACGTACGGCTGTCGTACAGCAGCCTCACAACGCCTGTGACTACGGTGGACCTGGATGTGGCCGCCAGGACGGCGTACGTGCGGCAGGTGCGGCTTATGGGGTTCTGGCCGATCAGCACCAAGAGTACCCATAGGTGCCATTGCTTGTTACCCAGGTCTTAAACCTGGTTCGGGTATGTTTAATTAAGTTCGTTCATGTTTAACTTGCTAGGTGCAAGCAAGTGGCCGGTATACCGGCCAAGGTGAGCTGCAATGTTTTGACGGCACAGCTGGCTCAAACAGACTGTGGTGGCACGCATACGCGGTCAGGCTTCCGTGAGCCTGCTAGGGTGCACTTCCCGTGGCACTTCCCGTAACATTTGAAGGGCTCTAACTCCCCAGGTGTTGCTCCTGCCACAGCCGACATACCCAGGCATGTTGAGTTTTGTCCACGCGCCGGGCCAGTTACATACCTCCCTGCCGGCCGCAGGTGGAGGCTGTGGAGGGCTTCGACCCCTCCGCCTACCGCACCGCCACGCTGTGGGTGCCGGTGCCGGCCCCCGGCTCCGGCCCCAGCCCCGCCGCCTCCGAGACCACCGTGCACGTGCCAGTGACGCTGGCGGGACGCGTCGACACGTGGCCGCCGGACACGGGCCGCCCGCTGCCGCTGGTGCTGCAGGTGGGGGCTGCGCGGAGGCTCCGTCCATGCAGGAGTATGAGTGGGCTACGTAACCTTTGTTCATACCAGCGTTCCGTACTGGCACCTAGCTGGCTCAGTGTCACCTCTTGGGTCTTCCCTCTTCTCCTACGCGACTGCCATACAGAGCTGCTTAACTTGCTGTTGCAACCATTTGTGTTCCTCCTTGCAGGTCTACGGGGCGTACGGCAACAAGCTGCTGCCCAGCTTCATACCCGGCGACATAGCCTGGCTGGACGCGGAGTGGGGCGGCAGCAGCGGCATCGGCAGCACCAGCGGCGCGGCCGGCGGCCGCGGCTGCCTGTACGGCATCGCGCACGTGCGCGGCGGCGGCGAGCTGGGCTCGGCGTGGCGGCGCGGCGGGCGGCGTCTGGACAAGTGGCACAGCGCTGAGGACCTGGTGGCGGCGGCGGAGCACCTGGTGGCGGCGGGGTACACCCGCAGGGACATGCTGGCGGCGTGGGGGCGGTCGGCAGGTGCGGGGAGGGGCAAGGGCGCGGGGCCTGGGGTCATAGGGCGTGGACGCGTCGGGGGCCGAGGCTGTGTAACGCTGTATCTGGCAAACGCTGAAGAAGGCTCTTCGGGTCTGCCTGGCGCGTGAGAGCTGCCCCGTCATGGTTAGCTACCCGATGAGGACGAGGAGCCTACAGGGTGGCGGCTCAGCACTGGGGGCCGCGCAGGCAGACCAGCCCTGACGTGCGAACATCAGCAAGCACCACTCGCACGTCCACCACCAGCACTCCGGGCGGCCGAGCCGTCGCTGCACGCCGCACCCTTCCGTGCTGTCGTCCCGTCTATTAGATGCAACCTGCATACCTTCACCGCATCTCCTGCCTCACTTTCACCGCTTGCTGCTCCCCAGGAGGCTTTGCCACCGGTACGGTGTTGCAAGCCGCGCCCGCCGCAACCACCAGTCCCAACCCGCCAACCATCCCGCCCCTCGGCCCTACCTACTGCACTGCACGGCACTGCTTCCTTCCTTCCTTCCCAGGCGGCCTGCTGCTGGGCATTCCCATTCCTACCCCACCCCTCCCCTATGCCCCATGCCCCCTTCCCCACGCCCCACGCCCCAGGCGGCCTGGCCGTGGGCATGGCGCTGCACGCCGCCCCCGGGCTGCTGCGCTGCGCGCTGCTGGACGTGCCCTTCCTGGACGTGCTGGGGGCCATGGCCGACCCCACGCTGCCGCTGACGGCACGGGAGCGGCCAGAGTGGGGCGACCCCACGGCGTCGCAGGTGGGCGGACCTGATAATTGTACTTACGACTTTTTTTTATCTTGCTGTTCAACTGGAGTACCTGCTGTGGGGCTTGGCTACGGAGTGCGGGGCCGAGTGGCGTGCAGGCGGGCGGCTGAGGGCGCAGTCATGTGGGTCAAGGACGGCAGGGAGCTGGATGGGGTGTCTGGGGGGTCGGTGCGTTCGGGGTAAAAACTAAAAAGGGAGCGGACAGTTGTGTGCTGTATGGTAGGTGCGTCGTGCGGGGGCTTAGGGGTGGGGTGGAGAAAGTGGGATTGAACAGGGTGGAGTGGTGCGTTGCTGTCAGTACGATAGGCTAACATTGGCTTCCGCGCATGTTCTTTTGCTGCTTGCCGCGCGTTGGCTGCAAGAGTACCGATATCTGTGAGTCCGGACGTCATGCTGGAGACCATCTCCTAAGCGGCTTCTAAGTGCCAGGATTGGAGCAGGCAACCCGTACCGTACACGTCACCCAAGCTGCTCACCTTGATATACCCACACTCGCCGTTAGGCCGACTGGGACAACATCGTATCGTACTCTCCGTACGACAACGCGGACAAGATCGTGGAGGGCGGGCGCCCGCCCCCTGCGCTGCTTGCCACATGCTCACTTCGCGACCCGCGCGTGCCGTACTGGGGGCCCGCCAAGTTCGTTGCCAGGCTGAGGTGGGCGGCGGCGACGGCGGCTGAGAGGCGGGCGGCGAATGGGTACGGGGGGCGGGAGCGGGAGGCAGGGCGGGAGGACGTGGCGGGCGAACGAGGTACAGAGGTGGCAGCCGGCGTGGTGGGTGATGAGTCCTCACTAGCGGAGGAGCTGCACGTTGGTGCTGCTGGTGGTGGCGACGCGTTGGACCTGGCACAGGCACAGGCGGGCGGCGGGCGTGGGGCAGGGGGCCGCGGTGGGCCCGTGCTGCTGCTGACGGAGATGGGGGCCGGCGGGCACTTTGGTTCCGGGGCCGCTGGGGCGCGGCTGAGGGACCGGGCCATGCGCTTCGCGTTCCTGCTGCACGTGCTGGGGGGCAGCGACAGCGGCGGCGGCGGCAGCGGCAGCGGAGGTGGTGTTGATAGTGGTAGTGGTGGTGGCAGTGGCACCGGCAATGCCCTTCACGCGTGACCCTGGGCATCACATACCCCTGCACCGCTACGTATTTGTACTGGTTTGAGTTTGGTTTAGTACTTGCGTGTTATTCGTCTCCATGCAACGCCGTTTTAGACCACAAGTTTCCGGAATTGGCGGATTGCTGCAGCCCTTCTGGGACGGTTTGGAACTAGGTGTTAAAGAGTCTGTTTTACCTGATTCTAGTTCTGCTGGTGCTGCACACCAGCCGCTAGCCCGCAATCTCCTCCAGGGGCAGCCGCACCTGCAGCGGCAGACCGCGCGAGGGCATGAGCCTGAACTGGCCTGAATGAGCAAGGGACGTGGGGCCGGTGGAACCCGTTGTACGTACCGCTGTTTAACTGCTGCAACCTGCTGTAGTCGAGTTGGTCAACGTTCAAGTGATAACAACGTATGCGCACGATTGGGGCCAAGGCACGGTGGTACCGGGGCGGTTTAACTGCGAGCATCATGCAGCAGGCACGTGGACGTGGCTGCCATGGCAGGGGAAGGGGACTGCGGTACAAAGTTTCCACATGGCATGGAGATCCTGGCGGTAGGCCCACAGCCCCACAGCATGACGTCCCTTGAAGTGCTCTATTTGCTTCGGTGGTGGTAGAGTGGTGAGCTGGCGACACGTGGTGACTGTGCAGCATCAGGGACATGTGGGTAAGGTCAACCCACGAGCGAGCGGGACATAGCGGAATATAGTGTGGAGGCGAACCAGGGTAACAGCCCCTTCCTTCATCAGAAAGCGCACTACACATACGGTACACTGTTGCCCTGGGCTCCGGAACCCTCTGACAGCCAGGATCCATTAAAGATAGGTACTGCATCGCAGGTGCAATGCAGACACTTTGGACGGTATGCTTACAGTATACACATACTTTCATTATGCGATAGCCACTCGAAAGCAAACTCGCCTGATGTCGACGCCCAATTATTGCAGCTGCCTTATTCAGGCGCCGTCCAAACCCGTCTGCGTCGTAAGCACGCCACCTAACAGCGCACAACCATGCTTGTGGGGTCTTGTATGCACGGAGAACGCCATTGTGGAGCTGCGACGTGCCGGTCCAATGGACAATGGTCTCATGGTTGGCCAGCCGAAACCAATCCGCATTCGCGATTTCCAGCAGCCAGCACCTGCAGCCCAAGCGCAACAGGCGGGCCTTATCTGCGCATGCTGGGACCCCTTCTGCGGCTGCTTGTTCGCGGGCATGGGCGCGGGAGTTGTGCGCGTGTCGGAGAACGGTGACGCGACAATCATCGCAGGCCACATTACGGAGAACGGCAATGCCAACGGCTTAGGAAGTACCGCGCGCTTCTCCTCCTGTAGCAGTATCTTCTCCGACGGCGGGGGCTGCTTGTACGTGATCAGTGCAAGCCGGCTGCGCAAGCTGCAGCTGCCCTCCTCCTGGCAGCTTGCCGCACGGACGGCGGAAACTGGCACCGTCGCAGCAGCTACAGCCCTGGGAAACAACCACCAGCAGTCAGCAGAGGGGCAGCCGCTATCCAGGGAACCGGGCGGGGCAACTGGACACGCAAGTACCACACGCCCTGTCCCTCGCGAGGTGGTGGTGTCAGCAGTGCTATGCGGCGAGCTGGACGGCCTGCTTAGTACGGGAGCGTACGACCCACTCCGCGGCAGCCTGGTGCTGTGTACCACGAACCTCGTGTACCGCCTGTACACAAGTGGCGGCGCAGGCGCAGCGGCGGCGGCGGCGGTGGCGGCGGCGGCGGCAGCAGAGCCCGAGCCGGGGGCTAGCAGTGGGACGGGGCGCGCGGCAGCAGCGACGGAAGGTGCCGAGTCCTCAAACGAGCAGCCAGCGTTTGTGACCGATGTTGGGGACGAGAACTTGATTACGGGCGTTGCTGTGGACGGCACGGGGAGCACCTGGGTTGCTGATATGCAGGATGTTTATGAGGACGTCGAGAGGTTGGCGTACCTGCACAGGTTGGACGCAGACGGTGGCAAATGCCTAGTGGCATCAGGACTGGACAGGTTCCAGGGGAGGTGGTACACGTCTCCCGCTGTACTGCACAACGGGTGCCTAGCCATGGTGTCATGGGCTGATACCCGGCACGAAATCCTGCTGCTGCACCTGGAGCTGCCGCCCCCGGCCCTGCCTGGGCCCACAAGCCGGAGCCTAGGTCGCTGCAGCAACACCTTCAGCAGCTACGGCGTCGGCAGCAGCAACAGAGACCAGTACGCCCTGTCGTCCGACCTGGCCGCGCTGCTGGACCGGCAGCCGGACAGCAGCGCGGACGTGGAGGTGGAGGTGGGCGGCCAGGTGTTCGCCGCACACCGCAGCGTGCTAGCGGCGCGCAGCCCGTACCTCGCACAGCGGCTGGACCCGGGGGCTGGCTTTGCGGACACGGGTGCCTCACGGCTGAGCCTGCCGGACGCCGACCCGCGGGTCTTTGGCGCCGTGCTGCGCTACATGTACACGGACAGCACGGGCCCCGTGCCGCCCGAGCTGCTGCAGCCCGTGGGCGAGCTGGCGGACCGGCTGCTGCTGCCGGGCCTATGCGCGCAGGTGGGCGATCAGCTGCTTCTGCAGGTGCGGCCGGACAATGTGGTGGGCCTGCTGCTGTGGGCGGAGCAGCGGC
>VFQN01006890.1_pt1 | contig 12602 bp, 13 predicted proteins | sample 3512371 | NCBI WGS metagenome assembly VFQN01 (sample SAMN10412370, study PRJNA504923) | tailings metagenome | isolation source: Replicate 2 from Balatoc abandoned mine | place: Philippines: Itogon, Benguet | collected 2017-08-28
GGCGGTCGGCGTCGTACGGATCGAAGTGCTCGCTCATGGTGCAACCTCTCGTCTGGGCATGGAAGGAATGCTAGGAACGAGAGGCCCACCGCAACATCGGGGCCAGCGGGATTCGCCTGTAGGGCTGGCCCTACAGGTACCGCGCGCCGGGCCAGGTCATTTCGCGGGCAGCGTGTAGTTGGCCTTGAACTCGGTGTAGCCGTCACCAGACGGATAGAAGCCCTTGCCCGTCGAGGTGGTGGTGCCGCTCACGCCCGCCCAGCGACCGGTGCCGGCAGTGAAGTGGCCGCTGCCGGATTGCACGTTGCGGCTGGCGGATTGCCGCTCGGTGCGGCCCTCGCCCTCCTGCACCAGCGTGGAGCCATCTTCGAAGGTGTAGACGATCTTCGTGCGGAAGGTCTGCGTAGTGGCCTCGCTGCTGAGGATCTGCCCCTCGATCGTGAACGGCACGACCTCGCCCGGGAACATTGCCAGCCCGCGGCGGGCGAACTGCCCGGTGGCCTGGTCCATCTTCGTGACGACGCTGGTGGCGGCCCAGGCCAATTCGGCCGCCTGCGCGGCGGGGATCAGCAGGGCGACGGCGAGCGCGGCAAGGATCTTGTTCGTCTTCATGGCGGGACTCCTGTGGTTGGCATCCACAAGCTTCCACGCCATTCGCCGCGGCCGGCTGCGCCTGATCAAGGGCCGCGCATCGGACCGTTCAGACGATCTCCTGCCGCACCGCGTACAGCGCCAGCTCGACGTCGTTGCGCACGCCGGTCTTTTCCAGCACGCGGGCGCGGTAGGTGCTCACGGTGTTGGGCGCGAGCACCAGCTGCTCCGCGATCTCGCCGACGCTGCGGCCTTCGGCCAGCAGGCGGAACACCTGGTACTCGCGGTGCGAGAGCCGTTCGTGCAGCGGCGACTCCTCCTCGCGCCCCGCGCCCACCGCGCTGGCGAGCTGCTCGGCCACGTGCGGCGTGATGAAGCGCCGCCCCGCGGCGACGCGGCGGATCGCCTCGGTCATCTGGTCCGAGTCGGCGCTCTTGTTGAGGTAGCCGGCCGCACCGAGCTTGAGGCTGCGCACCGCGTACTGGCGGTCGGGGTAGGTGGAGAGCATCAGCACCGGCAGCTTGGGGAACTCGCTGCGCAGCTGCTTGAGCACGTCCAGCCCGTCGCGCTGCGGCATTGCGATGTCCAGCAGCACCACGTCGATGCCCCCCTCGCGCACGCGGGCGATCGCCTCCGGGCCGCTGGCCGCCTCGCCGGCCAGGGCGAGATCGCTCGCGTCGGCCAGGATCTGCTTGATGCCCTGGCGGACGATCTGGTGGTCGTCGCAGATCAGAACCCTGATCGTCATGCGGCCTCCGGCAAGGGCATCACCAGCCGCACCCGCGTACCCAGCCCCGGCGCGCTGTCGATCGTCAGCGTGCCGCCGAACTGCGCGGCGCGCTCGCGCATGCCCATCACGCCGTAGCTGCGCGGGTCGTCGAGCGACGCCGCGGTGGTGCCCACGCCGTCGTCACGCACGTCGAGGTAGAGCACCGGCTGTGGCGGGTCGTCCACCGCGATGCGGATCTGCACGCGCCGCGCCTTCGCATGCCGGGCGATGTTCGACAGCACCTCCTGGAAGATGCGGAACACCGCAATGGCCAGCGCACCTTCGGGCGGCGCCACGCCGGCGGCCACGTGCACCTGCAGGGCGCTTTCGAGCTCGGTGGTGTCGACGAACTCCTGCGCCTGCCACTCCAGCGCCGCCCACAGGCCCTGGTGGTCGAGGATGCTCGGCCGCAGGTCGGTGATGATGCGGCCGACGTTGTCGACCGCGGTGTCGATCATGCGGCCCATGCCGCGGCACTTGGCGGCGAGTTCGTCGCGCTCGGCCACCCGCTTGGCGAGCCAGTTGACGTCCATCTTCAGCGCCACCAGCAGCGAGCCGAGCTCGTCGTGGATCTCGCGCGCGATGCGCGTGCGCTCGGCCTCGCGCACGGCCTCCTGGTGGCGCGCCAGTTCGCGCACGCGCGAGAGCTCCTGCGCGCGACGCCGCGCCGTGATGTCGGAGAAGGTCACCACCGCGCCCTGCACCTCGCCATGCTCGACGATCGGGTGGCTGGAGTACTCGGCGTAGAAACTGGAGCCATCGGCGCGCCACAGCACCTCGTCGTCGATGCGGCAGGGCAGGCCGCGTCGGAAGGCGTTGAAGATCGGGCAGTCGCACTCCGGGTAGTGGCGGCCGTCGGCGTGGGTGTGGTGGATCAGCTCGTGCATGTTGCGCCCGAGGATCTGCTCGGCCGGCCAGCCGAGCTGCTGCGCCGCGCTGCGGTTGACGAACACGCAGCAGCCGGCCATGTCGATGCCGAAGATGCCCTCGCCGGTGGATTCCAGCAGCAGGGCGAGCCGGTCGCGCCAGACGTCGGCGACACGGCCCTGTTCCGGGGCGGTGGCGGTGCTCATGCGCTTCGCCCTGGTGCAAGGCCCGTGCCCGTGCGCACCATGCCCGCGGCGCACCATCACGAGGCGCGGTGCACCGCGGCCGGTCAGAACACGGTGCCGTCGCTGGCGATGTTCACCGGCGGCGCGCCGCCCGGCCGGCGCTCGGCGGCGATCTGCCGGCCGGCCGCCCAGCTGCCGCCTTCGAGCATGCAGGCCAGCGGCAGTGCCGGCACGCCGAGGCGCTCGCGCACCATGGGTGCGAGCGCGTCGAGCAGCGCCACGGTGAGCGCGCGCCACTCGATCACCCAGGGCTCGGCGGGCGTGCGCGGCCGCGCGGCGAACGCTGGATCCTTCGGCACGATCACGCCGGCGTCGAGCAGCAGCCCGCCGTTGCGGTACTCGGGTAGGCCGGTGAGCGCCTCCAGTCCGTCGACCCGCACGCCGGCCCACTCGAAGGGTTCGAGCAGCGAGTAGCTCAGCCACTGGCTGAGCTTGTGGAACGGCACCCAGCCGGCGCCGGCGCCCTCGCCGCCCGCCGCCGGATGCGGCCAGGCATCGCCGACCGGAACGCCATGGAAGACCTGCCCGCTCGGCCAGATGCCGCTGAAGGCGTCGAGCAGCGCACCCAGGATGCGCGAGGCCTGCACGTGATGATGCAGCAGCGCGGGGTGTGGATGGTGGTGGTGCAGGCGCGGCGCGTGCGGATGGTGCGTGAGCGCGTCGAACAGGTGGCCGGGCTGGCCGATCGAGGTGAAGGTCTGCGGCTGGGCGCGCAGCGCCTCACCGAGCCGGTTCATCAGCGCCGCGCGGCCGTCGAGGCCCACCAGCGGGTTGCCGTCGCGCACCTGGAAGATCTCCGCCAGCGCCGCGGCATCCAGCTTCAGCAGAGCTGCCGCATCGACACGGCAGGGGTCGCCGGGGTCCGACGAGAAGCGCCCGGCCAGGAAGGCGCGGAAGCTGGCCACGCCCAGGCCTTCGCTGCGGCCGAAGGATTGCCCGCTCTCGGCCTCGCGGTAGCGCCAGTCGGGCCCGGCGCCGGCATCGAGCAGCACGCTGACCAGCGCGAGGTCGATGCGCGCCCGTGCCATCGCGATGGTGCTGCGGCCGGCGAGCTTCGCGTCGAGCTCGGCCCGGCGGTCGATGCCGCCGGCCTCGAAGTGGCGCCAGCGGCTGTGATAGGGGATCTTCAGGTCGGGAAAGCGCGAACGCGTCAGCGCGGCGATGCGATCGGCCACCGCGCCGAGCGGCGAGCGGTCGAGCGTGAAGTGCGTCGAGCGCGCGCTGGCCACGTGCGCCGTGATCGCCGCGCAGCGCGAGCGGATCGTCGCCGGGTCGCGCAGCGTGCGGACGGCGGCGTCGATCTCACTCAAGTCCTCTTCCTTTCACGCTGGCAAGTCGTTCTGCATCCGGCACCGAGCCATCGGTGAAGTAGCCCGCGGCAATCTTCGCCTCGATCTCCACCTTCGCATCCGCCGGCACCAGCGCATCGGGAATCTTGATGCGCTCGCCCACCTCGATGCCGCTGCCGGTGATGGCGTCGTACTTGTCGTTGCTCATCGACACCAGACGGTGGATCCTGCGGATGCCCAGCCAGTGCAGCACGTCGGGCATCAGCTCCTGGAAGCGCATGTCCTGCACGCCGGCCACGCACTCGGTGCGCAGGAAGTACTTGTCGGCGCGGTCGCCGCCCTCCTGGCGCTTGCGGGCGTTGTAGACGAGGAACTTGGTCACCTCGCCGAGCGCGCGGCCTTCCTTGCGGCTGTAGGCGATCAGGCCCACGCCGCCCTTCTGCGCGCCCTGGATGCATTCCTCGATGGCGTGCGTCAGGTAAGGCCGGCAGGTGCAGATGTCGGAGCCGAACACGTCGGAGCCGTTGCACTCGTCGTGCACGCGCGCGGTGAGCGTGACCTTCGGGTCGGCGAGATCGCGCACGTTGCCGAACACGTACAGCGTCTGCCCGCCGATCGGCGGCAGGAAGACCTCGAGGTCGCTGCGCGTGACAAGCTCGGGGTACATGCCGCCGGTCTCCTCGAAGAGGGCGCGGCGAAGGTCCGCCTCGCTCACCTTGAAGCGCCTGGCCACCCCGGGCAGCCACCACACCGGCTCGATGGCGATCTTGGTGACGGCCGCCGAGCCGTCCTCGAGCAGGAAGGTGCCGTCGACCTGCAGCCGCTGGAAGGCCAGCGCCTGCCGGATCTCCGGCAGGTGGATGTGCGCCTTGGTGACGGCGATGGTCGGGCGGATGTCGTAGCCGGCCTCGAGGTAGTCGGCGAACACCGTCTGCACCGAGGCGCCCCAGGGGTCGATGGAGACGATCTTCTCCGCGTCGCCCCATTGTCCATGGGGCCCGATCGGGTCGGTGGGCGCGGTGTTGGTGAGGTCGGCGCGGTGGCCCTTGACGAGGTTGCCCGCCGCCACCGCCAGCGCGCGGTAGACACCGTAGCTGCCGCTGTGCGTGCCGATCACGTTGCGCTGGCTGCGGTTGCTGGTGGTGCCGACGATCGGGCCGCGCTCCAGCGCATCGGCCGCCCCCCAGTGCAGGGCCGGCGCGCCGGTAGCGCCCTGGCCGGGGTGGGAGGTCAGGCGGATGTGACGCGCGCCGGGGGCAGCGTTGTCGGTGGCCATGCGAACGCGACTCCAGTGGTGTTGAGACAGCATAGCTCTGCAAGCGCCGTGCTGGCGCAGAATCTCGGGCCCACCCAACCCTTCCCGGCCTTGGACGACACGACACCCGAGCGGCAACTGCCGCACCTGCTCGCCGCCGCGCTCGCGGCGCGATCGCGCGCCTACGCGCCCTACTCCAACTTCGCCGTCGGCGCCGCGCTGCTCGACGAGCACGGGCGCATCCACAGCGGCTGCAACGTCGAGAACGCCGCCTATCCCGAAGGCCTGTGCGCCGAGGCGGTGGCGCTGGGCGCACTGGTGCTGGCCGGCGGCACGCGGGTGCGCGCTGCGCTGGTGGCGGCCGACACCGTCCACGGCGTGACGCCCTGTGGCGGCTGCCGGCAGAAGCTGCGCGAGTTTGCCGACGCCGGTGTGCCGGTGTGGTCGGCCGATGCGCACGGCGTGGTCGCGCGGCATGCGCTCGGCGAGCTGCTGCCGGCGAGCTTCGGGCCCGATCAGCTGGGGCCGCGATGAGCAGACTCAACGTCGAGCAGGCCGACCGCTGCGCCGCGCAGCTGCTCGCCCACCATCGCCGGCCGCGCATCGCCGTGCTGCTCGGCTCCGGCTGGGGCGCGCTGGCGCAGCGCGTGGCCGATCCGCTGCGCCTGCCCTATGCGGCGCTGCCCGGCTTTCCCGACACCGGCGTGGCCGGCCACGCCGGCGAGGTGGTGCTCGGCCGCATCGGAACGCACGAGGTGGCGGTGCTCAGCGGCCGGCGCCACGTCTACGAGGGCGGCGACCCTTCCGCGATGAAGGGCGCCATCGCTGCGCTGGCTGCCGCCGGCGTCGAGCTGCTGGTGCAGACCAACGCCGCCGGCAGCCTCGACGAGCGCATGCGCCCCGGCGAGCTGATGCTGGTGTCGGACCACCTCAACCTCGTGCAGCGCTCACCGCTGCTGCACGAGACTGGCGCGGAGCGCTTCGTTGATCTGCGCGACGCCTACGACCCGGCGCTGCGCGCGCAGGCCCTCGCCACCGCCCGGCGGCAGGGCCTCACGCTGCACGAAGGCGTCTACGCCTGGGTGCTGGGCCCGCAGTTCGAGACGCCGGCGGAGATCCGCATGCTGCAGCGCCTGGGCGCGCAGGCGGTGGGCATGAGCACCGTGCCGGAGACCATCCTCGCGCGCCACGCCGGTCTGCGCGTGCTGGCCTTTTCGCTCTTCACCAACATGGGCTGCGGGCTGCAGGCCGAGCGCCTCAGCCACGCCAACACCCTGGGCGTGGCCGAGGCGGCGGCGCCGCGCGCGGTCGACCTGCTCGAGGCGGTGATCGCCTCGCTGGTGCTGTGATGGTGCGCACGCCGGCCGAGGCCGCCCGGCTGGCGCTGGCCTGCCTGGACCTGACCACGCTGGGTGATGCCGACACCGAGGCCGACGTGCAGCGCCTGGCCGGGCGTGCCGCAGCCGCGCCGGGCCGCGTCGCGGCGCTGTGCGTGTGGCCGCGGCTCGTGGCCTGCGCGCTCGCGCACGCACCGGCCGGCGTGGCCGTGGCCGCGGTGGCCAACTTCCCCGACGGCGGCCCCGACGTCGATCGCGCCGTGCGCGACACGGCGCAGATCGCCGCTGCCGGCGCGCAGGAGGTCGACGTGGTGCTGCCCTGGCGCACCCTGGCCGCCGGCGACGAGGCGGCCGCCGCGGCGCTGCTGCGCGCCGTGCGGCGCGAGAGCGAAGGCCTCGTGCTGAAGGTCATCCTGGAGAGCGGCGAACTCCGCCAGCCCGCGCTGATCGACCGCGCCGCGCGCCTCGCGATCGCCGAAGGGGCCGACTTCCTCAAGACCAGCACCGGCAAGACGCCGACCGGCGCCACGCCCGAAGCCGCACGGGTGATGCTCGCGGCGATCGCTGCGGATGCCACGGCGTCCGCGCGCGTGGGCTTCAAGGCTTCCGGCGGTGTACGCCGCATGGCCGAGGCGGCGGTCTACCTCGATCTTGTCGAGGCGCTGCTCGGCCGCGACGCGCTCACGCCGCAGCGCTTTCGCCTCGGCGCCAGCGCGCTGCTCGACGACATCGAGGCGGTGCTGGTGGGTCGCACCGGCAGCGCGGGCAGCGGCTACTGACGATCAGGCCGCCGGGGCCGGCCGCGCCGGGATCTTCAGCCCGCGCTGCACCGCCGGCCGGGCGAGGAAGGCATCGAGCACACGCTTCACGTTCGCGAAGTCGGCGAAGCCGACCAGCTCACCCGCGCCATAGAAGCCGACGAGGTTGTTCACCCACGGCCAGATCGCGATGTCGGCGATGGTGTACTCCGAGCCCATCATCCAGTCGCGTCCCTGCAGGTGTCCGTCGAGCACCTTGAGCAGGCGGCGCGACTCGGCCACGTAGCGGTCGCGCGGGCGCTTGTCCTCGTAGTCCTTGCCGGCGAACTTGTGGAAGAAGCCGAGCTGGCCGAACATCGGCCCGACGCCGCCCATCTGGAACATCACCCACTGCAGCGTTTCGTAGCGCGCCGACGGTTCCGTCGGCAGGAAGCGGCCGGTCTTCTCGGCCAGGTAGACGAGGATCGCGCCGGATTCGAACAGCGCCAGCGGCCGGCCGCCCGGACCGTCGGGGTCGAGGATGGCGGGGATCTTGTTGTTCGGGTTGAGCGAGAGGAACTCCGGGCTGAGCTGGTCGTTGGTCTCGAAGCTCACCAGGTGCGGCTCGTAGGGCAGGCCCAGTTCCTCGATCAGGATCGACACCTTCACGCCGTTGGGCGTGGGCAACGAGTACAGCTGCAGCCGCTGCGGATGCTTTGCGGGCCACTTGCGGGTGATGGGGAACGTGCCGAGATCGGTCATGGGTTGCCTTTGAGAGGAAGCCGACATTGTGCGCAACACACGGCGCACGACTCCGCACGATCGAAGGGGCGACAGGAACGCCGACTTTGCAGAGAATGGGCGCGACGCCCATCAACACGACATCACGCCCGGCGCTCTCGATCCCTCCGGCGCGTGAGCCTTCTCTATGCTTGCGCAGGAAATCATCCGCCGCAAGGCGCGCGCCCAGCGGCTCGATGTCGCCGAGGTGCAGGCCTTCGTTCGCGGCCTCGTCGATCGTTCCTGGAGCGAGGGCCAGATCGCCGCCTTCGCCATGGCCGTGTGCCTGCGCGGCATGAGCCGCGAGGAGTGCGTGGCGCTCACCCAGGCGATGACCGACTCCGGCGACCGGCTCGACTGGTCGCGCGCCAGGCTGAACGGGCCGCTGCTCGACAAGCACTCCACCGGCGGCGTGGGTGACAAGACCAGCCTGGTGCTCGCGCCGTTGGTGGCCGCCTGCGGCGGCGTGGTGCCGATGGTCTCGGGCCGCGGCCTGGGCCACACCGGCGGCACGCTCGACAAGCTGGAGGCCTTGCCCGGCTACACCGTGACGCCGCGGCGCACGACGCTGGTGCGCGTGCTGCGCGAGGCCGGCTGCGCCATCGTCGGCGCCAGCGCGCGCATCGCGCCGGCCGACCGCCGCCTGTACGCCATCCGCGACGTCACGGCGACGGTGGAATCGGTGCCGCTGATCACCGCCAGCATCCTGTCGAAGAAGCTGGCCGCCGGGCTGGACGCGCTGGTGATGGACGTGAAGCTCGGCAACGGCGCCTTCTGCACCGACGCAGCCACGGCCGACACGCTGGCGCGCAGCCTCGTCGAGGTGGCGGTGGGTTCGGGCCTGCCGACGCAGGCGTTGGTGACCGACATGAACCAGGTGCTCGGCAGCACCGCAGGCAACGCGGTGGAGGTGCGCGAGGCGATCGACTTCCTCACCGGCGCGGCGCGCGAGCCGCGGCTGCTGCAGCTGACGCTGGCGCTGGCCGGCCGCATGCTGTGGCTCGGCGGCCTGGCGGCCTCGCCGGCCAAGGGCGAGCAGCAGGCGCTGCGCGCGCTCGACGACGGCAGCGCTGCCGAGCGCTTCGAGCGCATGGTGGCCGGCCTCGGCGGCCCGACCAACGTACTGGCACGCGGCGGCGCCCGTCTGCCCGCCGCACCGGTGCACCGGGTGCTGGCCGCGCCGCGCAGCGGCGTCTTCGGCGCGATGGACACCCGGCAGATCGGGCTGGCGATCGTGGCCCTGGGCGGCGGCCGCCGCCGCGCCAGCGATGCGGTCGACGCGCGCGTGGGCATCACCCGGCTGCTGCCGCTGGGCACGACGGTGAAGGCCGGTGACGCACTGCTGCGCGTGCACGCGGCCAGCGCGGCCTCGGCCGACGCCGCGCTGCTCACCCTGCGCGATGCGGTGCAGATCCACGACGGCCCGGCGCTGCCGAACCCGCCGGTGCTGCGCAGCGTGGTGGGGCGGCCGGGGCGCGCGGGCTGAGATTCAGGGGGCGCCGGCCGGATCCCACAGCAGGGCCAGGGCCAGCGAGGCCTGCAGCAGGCGCTGGCGAAGGACGGCATCGCCGGCAGGCAGGAGCAGTACCGGACGGCTGCCGTTGATCTCGACCGCGCCGACGGCGCGGCCGCCCTCCTCGAAGACGTAGCCGATCGGCGCCGCCAGCGGCAGCGCGCCACCCTGCACCTCGTGCACCGAGCGCAGCGCCACGCTGCGGCCATCGAACCGCAGTTCGCCCTTGCGTTCAACCTTGAGCGTGCGCACGCCGCCGCGCGGCTCCTGCACGGACAGCATCGCGCCGCCGAGCTCGCATTCGAAGGCAAACGGCTTGGCATCGAAGTTCACCACGCCCAGCGTGATGCTGCGCTGGCGCATGCCGCAGCGGGCAGACTGCGCGGGCTGCCCTGGCGGGGAGAGCGAGAACTCGACGCGGCCGCGGTCGCTGAGCTGCAGGTCGTCGAACAGCGACAGCCGGCTCGCACTGCGCGTGAACGACAGCGTCTGCCCCAGCACGTTGGAGCGCCCCTGCGTGCCGGCGCCGAGGCCGCTGACTTCCACGCGATCGCTGCGCGCGGCGAGGTCGCCGGGGACCATCATCTTCGCCGCCGTCACACAAGCGGTCAGGGCAGACAGACAGCACACCGCAAGCAAGGCTTGACGCAAACGCATGGCCGGCAGCCGCGCCTTCGCGGCAAGTTCGGAGGTCGCGGATCTTAAGACGGCTCAGCGCTCGCCCTTGCGATAGGGCTTCATCAGCGCCTGCGGGTAGGCCGCGCGGCGCGCCACGACCACCAGCGCGACGATCGCCATCGCGTAGGGCAGCATCAGGTAGAACTGGTACGGCACCTCCAGCCCGAACACCCCGCCGCCGGCCTGCTGCAGGCGCAGCTGCAGTGCGTCGAAGAAGGCGAACAGCAGCGCGCCGATCAGCGCCTTGCCCGGCCGCCACGAGGCGAACACCACCAGCGCCACGCACACCCAGCCGCGGCCGTTGACCATGTTGAAGTAGAACGCGTTGAAGGCCGACAGCGTGAGGAACGCGCCGGCCACGCCCATCAGCGCCGAACCGCCGACGATCGCGGCGGTGCGCACGCCGGCCACCGACAGGCCCTGGCCCTCTGCCGCCGCCGGGTTCTCGCCGACCATGCGCAGCGCCAGGCCGGCCGGCGTGCGGTACAGCCCCCAGGCGATCGCCGGCACGAGCAGCAGCGCGAGCAGGGTCAGCGGCGTCTGCGCGTTCAGCACCGGCACCGGCAGCCATTCCATCGGCGCGAAGGGCTGGATGGTGGGCGGGCTGTCCACCTTGGGGAAGCCGACGCGGTAGGCGTAGCTCGCCAGGCTGGTGGCCAGCAGCGTGATGCCCAGCCCGGCCACATGCTGCGACAGCGCCAGGTTCACGGTGAGCAGCGCATGCAGCAAGCCGAAGGCCGCGCCGGTGGCCGCGGCGGCGAGCACGCCCCCCCACAGCGGCGCGCCCTGGTACACGGCGAGCCAGCCGGTGAAGGCGCCCGCCACCATGATCCCCTCGATGCCGAGGTTGAGCACGCCGGCGCGCTCGCACAGCAGCACGCCCAGCGTGCCGAGGATCAGCGGCGTGGCGATGCGCAGCACCGCGATCCAGAACGGCGCGGCGGCGAGCAGTTCGAACGTTTCGCCCAGCATGGTCAGCGCAGTCGAATCCGGTACTGGGTGAGCATGGTCGCCACCAGCACCGCGATCAGCGACACCGCCACGATCACGTCGGCGATGTAGGTCGGCACGTTGACGGCGCGGCTCATGCTGTCGGCGCCGACCAGGATGCCAGCCACGAACACGGCCGCGGCCACCACGCCCAGCGGATGCAGCGCGGCGAGCATGGCGATGACGATGCCCGAGTAGCCGTAGCCCGGCGACATGTCCAGCGTGACGTAGCCGGCGCGGCCAGCCACCTCGATCGCGCCGGCGAGGCCGGCCAGCGCACCCGACAGCAGCGCCACCTTCACCTGCACCCAGCCCACCGGCATGCCGGCGAAGGCGGCGGCGCGGGCGTTGGCGCCCACGGCGCGGATCTCGAAGCCCAGCGTCGTCCGCGAGAGCAGCCCCCACAGCAGCAGCGCCGCGGCCAGCGCCCACAGCAGGCCGGTGTGCACGCGGCTGCGCTCGATCAGCTTGTCGAGCTGCAGCGCATCCTGGATCGCCACGCTCTGCGGCCAGCCCATCGCCAGGCCGTCCTTCATCGGCCCGTCGAGCATGGCCGAGACGAACAGCAGCACGATGAAGTTCAGCAGCAGCGTGGTCACCACCTCGTCGACGCCCAGCCGTGCCTTGGCCAGCGCCGGCCCCAGCAGCAGCAGCGCGCCGGCGAGCATCGCCGCGCCCATCATCAGCGGGAAGAGCAGCCAGGGGCTGGCCTCGAAGCCGCTGCCGCCGTGCAGACCGCCGACCGCCACCGCGGCCAGCGCGCCGGCATAGAGCTGGCCTTCGCCGCCGATGTTGAACAGGCGCGCGCGGAACGCCACCGCCGCCGCCAGCCCGGTGAGGATCAGCGGCGTGGCGCGGGTGAGCGTCTCGGTCCAGGCGAAGCGCGAGCCGAAGCCGCCTTCGAGCAGCAGCGCATAGGCCCGGCCCACCGGCGCGCCGGCCCAGGCCACCAGCAGCGAGGTGATGGCCAGCGTGACGAGCACGGCCGCCACCGGCGCGCCGACCAGCAGCGCGCGCGGCACGGCGGCGCGGCGCTCAAGCTGCATGGGCACCCCCAGCCATCGCCAGGCCGATGCTGGCCAGCGTCCACTCGGCCGCCGGCCGCGCCGGGCCGAGCCGGCCGTGGTGCATCACCGCGATGCGGTCGGCCAGCGCGAAGATCTCGTCGAGGTCCTCGCTGACCAGCAGCACCGCGCTGCCGGCCGCGCAGGCATCGAGCAGCTGCTGGTGCACGTAGGCCAACGCGCCGATGTCCAGGCCCCAGGTGGGCTGGTGGGCGACGATCAGCGGCGGCGTGGCGCTGGCGTCGGGGTCGCCCGCCAGGGCACGCCCGAGGATCAGTTTCTGCATGTTGCCGCCCGACAGCGAACGGGTCGTCGTGTGCAGCCCGGCGGCCTCGGTACCGCGCACGTCGAAGCGCTCGACCAGGCCTTTCGCATGCGCCATCGCCCGCGCGCGGCGCACCACGCCGAAGCGGGCGAAGGCGCTCGAGGCGTAGCGCTCCAGCACGGCGTTCTCCCACAGCGGCAGGTCGCCGACCACGCCGACGGC
>VFQN01006891.1_pt1 | contig 12602 bp, 21 predicted proteins | sample 3512371 | NCBI WGS metagenome assembly VFQN01 (sample SAMN10412370, study PRJNA504923) | tailings metagenome | isolation source: Replicate 2 from Balatoc abandoned mine | place: Philippines: Itogon, Benguet | collected 2017-08-28
TTTGATTCCTTGCATAATATTGATTATTTTAAACGGTTATTGATTTCTTGTTGAATCATGTTATAATTTTTTTGATACGTCGCTGCAAGTGCTTCAAAGTGCATTGTATCTTCTTCGGTTTCTGCAACAATGATGTTGCTACGAGTGTTTTGCATGCATTCTTCAAGCTCTTTTTTCATTATTTTCAAGTCAGATAATGAAACGATGGTTAAATCGATTGGCATTGTAGTAGGGGGATTTTATTGTGGTAAAAAATTACGATTAGTAAGCTGTCGATGGATTTGGCCAAGTACCATGTTGAGACTTTCTGGTATGACGCTATTGGTCATTTCCGTCATTAGGATTCGAGCCACACTTATGGGGATATCCAATTTTTTGGCGATGTTGGGCGATCCTCTTCTAATGCGGAAATAGGCGGCCAAGTATTTGTTGTTGTACCACTCAGCCAACACGATATGGGTGTTAGAAGATTGGCATTGTAGTTCATGTACATTGTCGCGAATCGTCCGTACAAATTGCTCTAAGAGTCTAGCTTCTGAAGGATAGACTTTGATGGCGATTGGCTGTACTGTTGGCAACCATTCTGGCTCATTCATACTTCACCCCCTTTCTTGACTCTCCCCCAAATTTTTTCTTCTTCGGCTTCGGTTAACGTTTCGCCCTTGTTAAGTTTCTCCACCAGACGCATTAAGTAGTCTGTCTTAGGCGAAGCGCGTTTGTATATCCAGTCAGTAGTGATGAGGCATTGTTGCCCTTTGTGGTCTTGCAGAAGTTTAAGAAACTCGACCTTAAATTCTTCGGTAAATCCATAATGGAAGGTTTTCATTGCTTCAGCTATTTTCAGAAACTCATCATCAATCACTTGGATTGTGTTGATTTTGTGAGTTCCTCCAGCTTCAATGAAGCTAGCGAGGGCATTGACGCCGAGGGTGGCGAATTTATCTTGAGTAATGATGGAAAGTCGTATCATGATTTTTCAAGTTGACTTATTGGCGTTTGCATATGATGTCTTGGGAAAAAGTGAAATTTTTGAAAGTAAGAATCGTCATATATTACATGAACTGCCTTATCTGTTACTTTCCATACGTTCCCCAACACACCTATTCTACATTTGGATTTAACTCTATCCCCTTTTTGAAAAGTTTTCATAGCTCACCTCCTTCCTTTTTTGAACGAGCGGCCATCATATCGTCGGCAACTTCGTAAGCCCATTTTGCAGATAGTGGCACTTTACCGTATTTGTTTAGGAGAGCTGGTATTGCAGCCGCCGCAAAGTAGTCTCGAAGAGTCAATTCATCAGGTTTATTTTTCTTTACGGCTTCTTCTCTTACTTCTTCCCCTGTAAGCAGCTCCACCACTGATACACCTAATGCACTTGCTATCTTTTCAATTTGGCTAATTGTCCAGTCTCGCCCCGTCTTTTCATACTTATTGTAATTAGAGGGGTCTAAATCTAGTATTCTGCTCATTTCTGCTTTAGATATGTTTTGAAGCTCTCTAAGCACTTTTATCTTGTCTGATAAGCTCATACCTCACCTCCTTTCTGAAAAACAAAGGTGCCGAGTACAGCTGTACGCTCCTTAGTGTTGTGGATGATATCGATATGGACCGTGGAGCCAAGCTGCTTGAGCTTGATTTTTGTCTCTTTGTGAATATCTGGATACTTGGCTAGTATCACATAACAATCAAGTTCTAGCCTTTCGCGGAGATGCTCAAAATTAAGGTCTGGAGAGTAATATACTTTTTCGCTAATCTCGGTTTTGAAGGTGTTGATCAGCATCGTAAGTATATCACTGGGGGCTTTGCAGCAGGAATGAAAATGCTTGTACATGGTCTTAAAATATTGAAAGTTGGCGGAGAGATTCGTGGTATTCCCAAAAGGATTTGAAACAAGAGAATTGGGGCCGGTAATGCGGCTGCTGATTGGCTTGAGTGGCCTTAATCCATTCTGCTACAACGTCGGTAACAGCGATGAGGACTTCTTTTTCAGTCTGATAGTTACAGCGGACTTGGGCAACACCCATACCGCATCCAGCACAACTCCCAAATAGAATTTCAACATGGTAGCCGTACCCCCATTTGCCCTCATGCTCGGCAATGGAGATTTTAAGTTCGCAACCCTTATTGAGAAGAAGATATGGCACCTGCGGGTTGATGCAGACACCGGAGTCGTTGAATTCGTACTTAGGCATATACATTAGTGAGATAAGGTAAAACAAGGATGAGCAGGTCTTCGCCGTCTTGGGGAGCGGTGGGCGTGAAGTATACCGCTTTGTTGGAGGCTTCCATCGATAGGGTAAGCTCCTTGGCATGTCCAGGAATATTGGCCAGCATCGTTTCCAAATCTAGTAGCCGAAAACACACTTTTTCGGTAACTGTGTGGCTCAGGCTAAATCGTTCCGTTGCAGCCCGGCCACGGCTCATGTCTTCGGTGGTTATGATACAGCGGTCAGGCACCAAAATAAAATTGACGTAGGGGGTATCTGATTCGGCGAGTAAGTGGATCCTAGTGAGGGCATCATTTAGTTGACTTACCTGAAAATTGATTTTTTTTGTAGCGCTGCTATAATGAATCGCGTCCTCTATGTTGGGGTAAGTCTCCTTAATCTGAAGCGTCGAAAATAGAAACATATCACTACTCACGACGACACGTTGCGCCGAAGCCGCGAGGGTTATCGTTTCGTTTTTGGGGAGTATTTTTTGCAATACCGAAACTCCCGCTTTGGGGATCAACATACTGACGTCGTCATTGATCACGACGTCGTTTCGTATGTAGCGTACCAACTTCCGACCGTCGCAACTCGATATCGTCAGCTTATTTTTAGCGGCGCCGATATACATCCCAGTGAGATTCATTCTGAAGTTGTCAGTAGATATCGCATAAGCAGCGTAGCTGATCGCGGAGGTGAGTACTTCGCTATCGAGCTGGAAGGAGACGACTTTGCTTTGCTTGGGGAAGTCTGGAAAATCGTCGGGGTTCTCGCAACCAAAATCGTAGTTGTTTTCGGCACACTCAATCTTTAGTTTGCGATTGTGAGCCGTATAAACAAATGTAATAGGCTCCGCAGGGAGCAAGGCCACAAGGCTGATGAGCGTCTTGGCCGGAACACACATCGAAAAAGGAAAGTCCTTTTGCTCCTCGATGCTATCGTCGGCCGAGCGAGCTTGAATCATGTTCACGTCGTTGGAGGCAGTGACTGTGATGTAGCGAGCTGAAGTTCGGACGTCGATTTTCAAGAACTCATAGATAGGTACAATCGGTTTGGCCGCTACGGCGTGCTTGACGAGGTTGAGCAAGCGGTGCAGTTCGCTTTGTTCGATTGTGAATTTGCGATCGGTTTGCATATATTTGTCAGGTTTATAGTAAAAAATCCCATTTTTCCCCCTGCACACTTGCACTGTGCAGGGGGTTTTTGTTAGAATAGAAAATGCCCGTTGGTGACCAGCTGAGCGATTCTATTTTCTGGAGTGAGGTCAGATACCTGGCTCACATCGTGAAGTGATGCTTCCAACACAAGGGCAGAGTTTCGCTTCAGGTAATTTTTGAAGTGATTTTCCCAATACGTAGGGCCATATCCATTGAGGCGTTTGAGTTTGTACACATATTGGTTATCAAAAAACCATTTGCTTCTTTCGCCTGGGCGCTGATTGGTGAATCTTACTGCAATGGCCCGCGTGGCATAGTACTTTTGAGCCTTGCGTTTTTCTTCGGTGAGTTGAGGCATGAGAGTATGGTGGTTTTAGTTAGAGTCGGAGTAAAAGCCTTCGCCCATTTCGTTCATCCACGATTCGACGTACACCACATGAGCCGTTTTTTTGTCGGCCGCTTTTTGGACCCGAATCGTGATGGTGTTGCGTTTGGCGGGTCGGAAGTTGTTGGCTTTTTGCTTGAGATATTGTTCACAAAATCGCTCAACTACGTCTTGGCCATAGGGCTTGGCGAGGTTTTGGTAATACACAAATAGCTGAAGCTCGTTTTTTTCGATGTGTTTGGCACGAGGTTTTCCAGCGGCCAAGTTCTCAAAATCGATACGAGCGGCATTGAGCAGGTATTCGACGCGATTTTTACGTTTTCGGAGCTTATCTTTTTCGAGCCACGTCGCCGTAGTTGAAAATCCAAAGTGATTGAGAGGGTCGAAGTATCCCATTTTGCGGCCAGCCTGATAGGGTAGGTCAGGGTGTCGGTGGGGGTTTTGGTGGAACCAATCACTCGCCATGTTGACTCGTTGGACGAGTTCGTTGTAGTAATTATCCCACTCTCTATCAGTCATATTGACCCGAAAGCCTCCAAAAACCCCTTCTACAATGGCCAGTACTGCTTCGTTGTTGTCATGATCGCTGAATTGTTTGCCAGGGTAGAGGGTGGTGCGAGCCAGCAGCCAAAAGTTTAAGCTCAGGGTTTTGAAATAGGCGGGCAGTCGGAGAAATTTCGCATAGGGAGCGGTGTTATCCACAGGGGGCAGAAAATCGCCGCCGCGCCCCCCCGGCTGTCTTGTTTCCGTGCTAGGCTTCGAATTTGCCGGTTTGTTGGCATTTTGAGCCAGATTGTGCGGATCCTCGTTGTTTCCGTGTTGTTGTTTCCGTGTTTTTCCACTATCTACCGCTATTATTGTAGTTGAAGGTTGTTTCTGTGAAATATCAGAAGGCGGCAAATTTTGCCGTACTGATACGGAAAGAGGGCTTTTTGAGGCTTTTGAAACGATTTTTTCGGCCTTTTCGCTTTTTTCGCCAAACAGGATTTGGGGAGATATCCACAGGCGGTAGCTGTGCTGACGGCCGCAAAATGTGTACTTCGAAATCAGCCCCACTTCGATGAGCTTCTGCACGTGGTCATACACACTACGCGGCGACCGCTGGAGCCGCTCTCCTATCTCGACGCGATTGGTACGTAGATATACATCATCAGGGTGAGCCATGTTGTGGTGGTGGCGGTTGGCATTGGCCCAGGCTTCGGCATACTGGGCAATGAGGTGCATTCCCGTAGCCTTGACAGCTGCCTTGAGTGTGCCTTTTTTGCGGGTGACGGTACGCTCAACGACATCGCCATTTGGTAGCTTGATTTGCCTGCGGGAGCTGACGCTAGCACACTGATTGTTGTACTCTTCTACTCGCTGGCACCAGCGTTTTACGGCTTCGTGATAGTTGATTTGGGGCGTGTAATTCATGCTTTTGAAAAAAAATGTCACAAAAATCACCCTATAGGTGGGCGTTACCCCACCTAAGAGCTTTGTATGGACTGGCGTCCTCGTTGGGTCTCCTGACTGGACTCGAACCAGTACTTTACCTGTGGCGGGGGTGTGTTACCATTACACTACAGGAGACTTCATCCTCTTCCTTTTCACCGGACACTCCTCCCAACCAACTGGCTGGGTGAGTATCCTTCCTATAACCCTTAACCTCTAGGAGAGTCCGGTGGGGTGGATTTGGGATATACTTCTAAAATGGGGGTCTGCTTTACGGCGTCGATGACATAGGGTACGAGTAGGGTTTTGAGGTTTTCATGAATACGCTCAATGGCCTGTTTGATGTCGGCCGCATTCAAGAGCATTTGGCTTACAATCTTCTTCTCAGTACCTTTCACTTCATTAATTGAGATGTAGTACATCCTTACTAGGTACCAATACTCTCCTTCTTCCTCATGAAATACATCAGAGAGCTTAATTGGGCTGAGGGCCTTGATAGCGTAGTCTCGGATGGCGTTTTCTTCCGCGATTTCGTACATACGAGCTTCGGCATCAGTGTAGCTTAGAGCCTCCAAAAGGTAGGTTTCGGAGAGGTTTTTGAGGGAGCCATTTTCCTGCTCCCGTTGATATGAAAATTTACCTTGGTACCAACTCATGGTTTTCGAGTTAAGAGGTGATTGAAATAGCGTGTCTGGGCGCGGTTGAAACGGTAGTAGACATACGCATATCGAAGCCGTGCAAAGAAGTTGCCTCGATGCTGCTTTCTAAGCTGCTTGTGCCAATAGAGTACCGGCTTGGCCGAACACTCAACCTTCTTGATGAGTGCTTCCGAAAATCGGACACTCTCTACGGGAATCGTCTCCTTTTTCATTTTTGAGGCTTTTTAGGATTTACGCGGATTAACCAAGGCCATAAAACCACGAACATGATGAACCATAGAATGACATCGGTACTCATTTTGCAGCCTCCTTTCCATGCTTGACTAAGCATCGACTTTCGCCGTGGCCGTTGAAAGCCTTCTGTGAAAATTGCTTGCCGCAGCCTCGGCAAGTCCTCAAATCGGGCTTGGCCTCAGCAGTACTGGCTATGATTGGGGTATTAGTGGCGGGTTTCGGGGTATGAAGCTGACTGTAATAGGTATCCAAAAACTCCACTATCGGGATGCCAGCTCTGCAAAGTAGAGCAGTAAGCAAGCGCATTTGGGTTTCTTGTTGGATACGATTGCCGGGCTGGTCTCGCATACTATCCATCCACGCCATCGCTTCCGTGTACATATCTTGTTGGCTAGGTGGTATATGGGTCATTCCTTTACACATTTTCTTGAGGTTTAGGGTTATTAAGAATCATAAACTGAAACTCTTGACTCATGTCAGCCTCACCGGTGAGGTGAGCCGCTACGTTGGCTGCTGCATACTTGAGGTGACGCCTTGCCACCACATCGGAGCTTTGCTCTGCCATACGTACCACCGTCTGGAGGTACTGAGCGATTAGAGTAGCGTCAGGATGTTTCATGGCTTTTTCTTACCTATAGAAGCTAATAACCACCCTGCCAAAAATGTCAGGACAAATGTTAGGAGCATTCTGATTGCGTCGCACATGATTATGATTATGCTAATTGATGTTGGGGTAATTGAGGCATCCGGTTTTCTAAGAAGTGAGCATCTCGGAAATCCATGTACTTCTTCATCATTATCATGATGACTGCGGGAGTCTTTCGCAGGTTAAAATCATCTCTCCTACACATGGTGCCTCTGAAGTAATCTATCATTCCGTAAAGTGATAGTTCCGCATCGAATTCGTTTCGCCGATCCGAATCTTCTTTCAGGTGATCGTAGTGATCCTTTATGGTGATTCTAACTTTTGCCATAGGTATTTCTACGTGTTTTAATGGGGTTAGCTTGACTAGTGTAAATATTTCTGTAATATTTGCTGTAAATGTTACTGTAAATATTTATGCAATAATAATAGATTTATCTATAAATAATAGTAAAATGTGTTACATTTTTTTTGTCCATACTGTATTATGTTGATTTTTAAAAGGTTGTGTATGGTTGTTGGTAGGCAAAAAATATTATTTATAGATCGATTTTTATAGGAGAATCAATTTTTTAAACATATCAAATCTATAAAAACCCCCTAAATCAATTCTCTATGGGACTCTTTAGTAAATTATTTTCAGGAACTTCACAACCTTCAATCCAAATTAATGGTGAACAAGAAGCCTTTTTCGCTATTGTGTATGCGTGTGTTTCTATTGATGGAAATATAGATGATGACGAGATAGAAGCCTTAGTAGGATTTATGCATAGCAATAATTACATGGAAGGGTTTGATAGCCTTTCTGCTTATCATCGCTTTGACGGGTTAAGGTCTAAATATGGGGTACCTGCTATTGTCTCAGCAGCTCTACCCAAAGTTAAAGAGTCTATGAAGCCAACGTTGTTTGCCACAGCGGTAGATTTTGTACTCGCTGATGGTGTGGTTAATTCCAAAGAAGAATCCCTGCTGGAAGATTTACAAAAAGGGCTTGGTGTATCTGAAGAATTAGCAACAAAAATTATTGATGTGATGATTATTAAGAATAAAGCCTCTTAAATTAACAAAAGTATGGAGCAACCGAATAATATAGGAAATCGTGTTAAAGAGCTGATTTTTAGACTCAATATGAATCAGTCTTCATTCGCGAAGTCAATAGGTGTTTCGCAGAATGCTATTTTTAACACCATCAATGGGGGGAGCATGCCACGATATAAGCTTTTGTCGAGCATACTTGAAACGTACTCTTCAGTAAATAAGGATTGGCTATTAGAGGGTAAAGGGGAGATGTTTATCAATGAGCCACTTTCTAATCAATCACGTTCAGGAGGAGAATATTTAGAACAGCATCTTAGAGAGCTGGAAAGCGAGTTTAAGAAAGAACTTATAGAAATGCGGAAGGTTTTTCAGCACGAACTAGAGGTGAAAAATCGGCAGATTGAGAGGTTAATGGATTTACTGGGAAAGGGTAAGCGTGTCACCGGGACTGGCGTTTTTAGGAAGCTTCCATTAATAAAGGAACTTCAAAGAAAAGTTGTGGCTCGAGGAGCCTAACTTTTTTTTGCTCATACGGGCGAAACGTCGGTGGCACAGTGTTAAGTTAAGTACTTAACTCAGTCATTTAGAAGAGGGTTCGATTTCCAAAGGGACGTCCCAGCGGGATCACAAAAAGTTCAAAAACCCCTCAAAACACGCTGTTTTGAGGGGTTTTTTGTTTTTAATTCTTCGGTAAAATTGTAGAATGAAAAAATGCTGTAGAATGCCATATAACTGCCTTTATTTGATTTTATATTTAACGCTGTATTTCACACAGGCAATAGATTATGAAAGCCAAGAATCTTTGGATTGCTGTAGCCCTGCTTTTCGTAGTGGAAATTATACTTGAATTTAATGCCCGATACTTTGCCAACTCAGACGAGCTAGTAATTTCTATAATTGATTGGATAGTAGGTCTTTTGACATTCTTTGTATTTGGCCTTCCTTTAGGTCTATTAATGGCTCTTGTTCCATATAAGGGAATTTCGTTTATAGAGAAGTTTAAGAAAACCCTGCCTATCTCAATTGCTTTATTAATGATATTTATGATTTGTTTCACAGGATATAGGATTTATTTGAAAAAGATGAAAGGAATTGAGTCAAGACCTGTGACTCAATCACAAATCTACTATTGAAATACTACTGTTTCCTTCCTGAGCACATTAATAACTAACTAATCACAAACTCATATTTTATACAAACCTCGTATTATTGCGTAATCAGTTTGCTATTGAACTTACCTCTTTTGAAATGAAGTGTTTCGCCCTTTGAGCTTGTTAAGGTTATATTAAATCGGCCTTGTATATTCCCCGTTGCCCGATTAAGTTTAGTTACTTTTATCCAACCTTTATCGCCTTCTGAGAACTGGTAATATGCTTTAGAACTTCCCGTCTGGGTATTCATTATGTGCAAAGAAGCTTTACCTCCTACCGCAAATAAATCCGACGATTTGGCGGTTTTATAGGGTAGACAGGTGTCTGGTAATGCTAAATTATGAGTGCCTTTTTCTAAAGGTATATGATAAAAGCCTAGGAGCTGAGTGGGTGTACACGGACTCACGCAGCCTGTGATATTCAAAGTACTGTTACGATTTTGTTTAGCAAACGGAAGGTCTGTTCGAATTATTAGGCTAAATCGCTCGATTAAACATGTTTCATTTTCTTTGGTATGGATTTCTGTGGCTTCTCCAGAACCAAACCAACGAGATTTATTTAGCGACGCAGTTAGCGTATAAGGTCTTGAACAACACGTACTAATCAACAATATGATAGAAACCCATTTTATTTCACGCATATAAATACGGTTTTAGCCTGTTTTATAATCTTTTTAGTCGATGGCTAAAGTACTAAATATTACGTTAAATACATGTTTCATCCAATCTTGATGTAGCAGTCTGTTACCTCTTTTGGATATTTGTAAGCCGAATCTTTCCTCCTGGATAGGGGAGTTCTAACTCAGGATTTGGGCCAAAACAATGCTTTTTGAGGTCGCCCGAAATGGTGTAGTTCCAAGTATTTTCATCTTTACTAATTTCCCAAGTAGTATCTACCTCACACGGATAGACCTGAATGAATCCAGAATTTATGTCAGGAACTACAAACACACCTTCACCCGTGTATCGGGCTTGTACGTTTTCCAGAATACGGCGCGTTGAACCATTACACCCGCAATCTTGATTGTCTTTTGAGCAAGAGGAGGCAAAAGGGAGTAATAAAATACAGTAGAATAGAGTTTTGAGCGTGAAACGCATAAAAATCGCTGGTTGGATACTATACAAAAGACGTCCGCAAAAAGAAAATAGTTGTAATACTGCCCCCAAAACTCTCTTCTTTTTTATGAGTGTTTAGCGATTTTCTCCTCCGCTTCTGTTTGACTTCTCCAAAGTCGTTTGTTTTTGCGGAGGCTTGTGAGCTACAAACCTTGCGCCTTTCCGAGATAGAGATAAGAATGTTCAAGAATATTATTTTTTGCTTTCTTGCCGTATGCGGTTGAGAGTGTAGCTAAAATCAGCATTTCCAGTCAGTAAATGTCCATGATTATCAACAAAAAACAAGATATTTTCGCTTCCTTTCTGTAAGTCCAGTGGACGACTCCAGCGGTCAAAATAAAGCCTGAAAAGCGAGTGCCCGCTTGGGGTGGTTACTATTTCCCATTTTCCTTTTGCCATATTGTTTTTTCGATAACCCATGCCTGTCATAAGGAAGTAAGAGGGCTTGTGCGTAACAGAATCGGTATAAAAATGAAGATACCATTTCATTTTTATGCAAGCCTCGTTTTTATTTAATCCTAGGTAATCTGATAGTTCTTGGCAGGGAGTTCTTCCTTCAAAAATCAGTGGAGTGGAGGCGGGGCTAAGTTCAGAATGAGTGTTGAATTCCTCAGTTTCAGTAGGCTGAGCGTTGTTTAAAGCATAGCTATATCCACCATTTCCGCTAAGCATACGACGGTGGTCATCCAGAAAATGGAGGACATTGGTGTTTAATTCTAGTATTGAGAGGTGCTTATTGTTGTGGCCTAAATCATAAAAATGATTGGATAAGGTAAATGTTCCTTCAAAAGCGACACGTTTTTCATCCAGAAAACCTGAGGTATTGGGCTTCGATATACCATACTGACACTGGAGTTTGTACTTGCCCGAGTCCACCTCCAGTTTCCAACGAATGAAATCAATCGAATCGGTTGAAGAAACCCCTAAGAAATCTCTTATAACGCTATGGGCTGGAGTACTACCTACATAAGTTTGCATTTTTGCCTCTACTGTAAAGCAGACTAATACTGAAAATAGAAAAATGAAAAAAGCTCTCATGTCTTTTTATTTTAAATGAAATTTTCAGTTAAGGTATAAACTGTTTTGGTACTATTGTCATAAATTACACCACAGGTCGTTTTTTCTTGACCAAACACCTATATGCTAGAAATGATGAATCAACTCTTTATAATGGTTTGCTTTAGTAAGGCTCTAGAAGTTAACGAATACAGCATTTATAATGATGGTGAAGAGAAATATGAATAAATGGTATTGATTATGAGGTATTTTCTTATTGCAGATTTCTGAAATTGGGCAAGTTTTGAAGAAAAATAGAAAACCCGTTAAAAAAAGATTTTCGGCTTTTTAACGGGTTTTTGGCTGAAAAATACGGAAAATTAAGCTTTCCCTTTAAGTATCATATTCCAGTACATGCGTGGGAGTATTTCTTTTTTGAGCATATACATACTCCAACGTTCTTTACTTTGATCAAAAGGGAAGGTTTCTTGAGGTTGATTATTGTAGTCAAATTCGGCCAAGACGAGTTTGCCATAGCCTGTCACCAAAGGGCATGAGGTGTAGCCATTGTAGGAGGCATTGAGTGGATGGTGAGCAATCATAGAAAGGAGATTTTCCACTACTACCGGTGCTTGTTTACGAATCGCTGCACCTGTCTTGGAAGTGGGTAGTCCTGAAGCGTCGCCGAGCGAAAATATATTGAGGTATTTGGGATGTTGTAAAGTGTTTTTATCAACGTCTACCCACCCTCCGGCATTGGCCAAAGGACTATTACGGATAAAATCGGGTGCTGATTGGGGAGGAGTGACGTGTATCATGTCAAAGTCCACCCAAGTTTCTACGTCTTTGTTGTGGTCGCCAAAGCCTACAAAACGAGCGCGTTTGTTAGGACCATCTATTTCTTCTAAGCGTTGAAAAAAATGAAGCTGGATATTGGCTTTTTCACATACGCCCAGCAGCGTCTTTTCATATTTCGGAACAGCAAAAAGCTTGGTGCCACCACTCCAATATTGAATGTCGATATGGTTCAAAACATTGTTTTTACGGAAGTAATCAGCCGCCATGTACATTATCTTATGCGGGGCTCCGCCGCACTTTACGGGTGTATGTGGATTGTGAAATATCGCCTTTCCCTTTTTGAGGTTTTTGATGCATTCAAAAGTGTAAGGGGCATGTTGAAAACTGTAATTGCTGCATACGTTATTTTTGCCGAGGGTCTCGGTAAGGCCCTTTACCGCCGACCAGTTGAGTTGAATACCCGGACAAACTACCAAATAATCGTAGGTATAGGTGCCGCCCGTGGTATGAACAGCGTTGTTGTGGGGTTCAAAACTTTGGGCTGTTACTTGGAGCCATTTTACGCCTTGGGGCATCACCGATGCTTCGTTACGTACGGTCTTGTTGATGTCGAATATTCCACTTCCCACGAGCGTCCAAGCAGGTTGGTAGTAATGTTTATCGGCAGGGTCAACGATTGCAATGTCAAGCTTGTGATTTTTGAGAAGGAGCTGAGCAGCGAGAGATATTCCAGCATTGCCGCCACCTATGATAAGGATTTGATGATGATTGTCCATCGAATTAAG
>VFQN01006893.1_pt1 | contig 12596 bp, 8 predicted proteins | sample 3512371 | NCBI WGS metagenome assembly VFQN01 (sample SAMN10412370, study PRJNA504923) | tailings metagenome | isolation source: Replicate 2 from Balatoc abandoned mine | place: Philippines: Itogon, Benguet | collected 2017-08-28
GCGAGGCCGGTCGTGTTCTTCCAGAATTTCGCAGCCGACAGCGTGCCGAGTGTCAAGCCAAGCCCCGCCATCACGGCATTGTCGAGCCTGATCGTATCGGCTGCGACGTTGAAGTCGGTGAGGTTGTCGACATTGGTTATCGAATTGGGGGCCGTATCGAACACGAAATAATCGGAGCCGACGCCACCGACGAGCGTGTCGTTGCCCGCTCCGCCCCGCAGAACATCGTTGCCGCCATATCCGGCCAGGACGTCGTTGCCGCCCGCTCCGAAAAGTATGTTCACGCCGTTGTTGCCGTTGATGCGCTGGGCGAACTCGTTGCCGCTCAGGTTGACGGCGCCGGTGCCCGTGACGAGGGTGGTCGTGAGGGTCTCGACATGCTGCCCAACGCTCAGCGCGTAGCTGACGGAACTATAGACAATGTCGGTACCCTGGCCTGCGGCCTCGAACACCCTGTCTCCTGCATTGTCGACATAGAAGGCATCGTTCCCCAGCCCGCCATACATCTGGTCTGCACCGGCGCCACCGTTCAAGACGTTGCTTTCCGCGCCGCCGTAAAGCACGTCGTTGCCGTCACCGCCCGACACGCTGCCCTGCACCTTGCCGAGCCGGCCGTCATACACGTCGTTGCCATCGCCCAGGACAACGTTGCCGATCATGGTTCCCTTGTTGGTGACGATATCTCTCGACGTTCCGTCCGAGATGAAGGAAGCAACACCTCCTTTGATCATTCCGGAATTGTCGACATAGAGGGTCTCCGGCGATCGGTAGTGGTTCACCCCATTGCTGTCGGCCTCGACGATTCCCGTGTTGGTGAAGCGAGATGCCGTGGTACTTGTCGATGCGCCCGAATAGAAGAACACAGCCTCGTAGCCCGTGTAATCCCCATCCATGGAGCTGATGAGGCCGTGATTGACGAGAGTCTGTGAGACGCCCTGCAGGCCGACGCCGCTGGCCGTGAAGCCACGAATCTGGCCGGTGGCTTCGATCGTCACGGAATTGGCGCCCGTGATGTTCCCGACGAGGATGACGGGCGCGCCGTAAAGAGCGACCGTCCCGGCCACGATCACCTGATGGCCGGTGCCGGGGCCATGGATCTGATCGTTGATGAAGACCTGCTGGGCGACAAAGACGTCATCGCCGTTGGCCAGAGTGACGACGCCACCGCTCTGGGGAAAGAACCATGTCATATCAGCCTCCTCTGCTTAACGGGAGCCCTCGGATCGCCACATGTGAATGGATTGTAGCAGAAGTCATGGCATTTGGTACTTGGCCAAATGGAGAGTGATATATATTCTTATTGAAGTTAAAAACAGTTTCGGGCTAGAACCGGGGCTTCACCTTATTATTTTTCCGGTATTCACCGCGCGCCGCAGCATGTCGGGGGTTAGATTTCGTTCTACAATCGAAAGGCTGATTGTGAGAGCCAAGTTGAGGATCATCGATTGCCACGCTCGTCGCCGGAAATTCTCTGCACTCAGGCAAGGCGTTGTTTCCAACAAGAACCATCAATCCCGGACAACAACTTCCACGTCATCATCGCCACAGGCTTCGCGTATCCACCGGAGGTTGCTGCCGAGCATGAACGGCCGCGAGCCCTATTTCACATCAGCCACCCGCGATCGTTTTTCGGGGCGGGCGAGGCTTTTCAGGCCGGCCAGTTCATCGGCCAATATGTCGTAGACGAGCCGGACGCGCCGGCTGGTGCGCAACTCGCGGTGGGTCACGAGCCAGACGGGAAACCTCGCCAGTTCGATTGTCGGGAGCAGCGCGACGATGTCCTTGGTACGTGCGGCTATCTCGCGGCTCATGACGCCGATGCCCAATCCGCGCCTCACCATTTCCCACACCACCACCGTATTTGCCGAAACGATTCGGAAGCTGTCGCCGGCAGCGGGCAGGCCGGCACGTCTCATATATTCGGCGAAGTGCTCGGTCTCCTCGTAGCCGATGAGATCATGCGGCGCGATGTCCTCTATGGATTCGGGGAGCTTGTTGTTCGCGACCCATGACCGCGAGGCATAAAAATGCGTCGTGCTCTCGCCGAGCAGCTTGCCGACGAGCGTGTCTCCTTCTGGCCGCACGTGGCGGATGGCAATGTCGGCTTCGCGTCTCTGCAGGTCCCTTAAGGCATTGCTGGAAAGGACGACGACCGTGACCTGTGGTACTTCCCTGCGGATGCGTTCGACGACGCCGGGCAGCAGATAGGCGGCATAAGCATCCGTCGCGGAGACGGTAACGCGCCCCTCGATCGCCTGGGCGCGGCCGGAGGCGGCAAAGGTCAAGGCGACGGCGGCCTCGCCCATGGTGCGTACGTGCTCCAGCAGACTCTCGCCGGTTTCGGTCAGCGCGAGTGTTTTGCCGACGCGCTCGAACAAGGTGACGCCGAGTTCGGTCTCCAGTGCGGCGACCTGCCGTGAAAGGGTAGGCTGGGTAAGGCCGAGCTTGCCTGCGGCGGCGGAAAGCGATCCGGCTTCTGCCGTGGCGAGGAAAGCGCGGACGTGGTTCCAATCGATGCTGGTCATGCAAATCCGTATATATCTTCTGCAATTCTCCGCAATTCTATGGCTCGGTGCATATGCTACAGCGTGTCGCGTGAGAACGGATTCACGCTACGCGCTGCAGGTCTTTGGTTTGTCGCATGTCTTTGACCCGAAACCGGTACCCACTTTCGGGAGAACATGCATTGGAGAACGGCGCAGAGGGAGACTGCCATGTTCCGCGTCACGAACGATGCGCGCTTCTGGGACCGCAGCGCGCGCAAATATGCCGCCGATCCGATCGCCGACATGGCTGGTTATGAGCGAACGCTCGAGCGGACGCGGTACTATCTCAGGGGTGACGAGACGGCGTTCGAATTCGGCTGTGGCACGGGAACCACGGCGCTCAAGCTCGCGCCTTTTCTCCGGCGTATCGTGGCGACCGACATATCAAGCGGCATGATCGCGATTGCGCGTGAAAGAGCCGTAGCCGGAGGATGCACGAATGCCGAATTCGCAGTTGCTACGCCCGATGCCGCGCCCTGGCCGGACAAGACGTTCGACGTTGCTCTCGGCTTCAACGTCCTGCATCTGGTCGCCGCGCGGGATGGAGCTTTGTTTGGTGTCCATCGGCTGTTGAAACCAGGCGGCTTGTTCATCTCCAAGACGCCGTGCCTGAAGGAGATGAACCCGCTTCTGAGGATCGCCTTGCCCCTCATGCAGGCAGTCGGCAAGGCGCCCTATGTGGCATTTCTATCCACCGAAGACCTGGAACATGAGCTCGCGACGACCGGGTTCGAGATCATCGAACGCGCTCGCCATGGTTCGCGCGGAAGGGACGCACGGCCGTTCCTCGTGGCGAGGAAGCGGTGAAGGTTAGAGGCCGCAAAAGGATTGTTACCAAAGGCGACCCAGCGCGTTCCTCGGTCGCCGGTTGCAGACTCAAAAAGCGGTCTCTCAGAGAATAGCCTGACGACGATAGAGGTGAGGTCGTGCCCGAAGAGCCTCTCAGGTCACGACGAAATCCGCATAGGTCAGGGCCAGGTTTGGCGCCAAGACGGCGAATTGGATCGCGCCGCCAGCGGCGTTGCCGTTGCTATCGTAGAATAAGCGTCCGGTGTCGGTGTCGTATATGATGCGGTCATCTGCATCATGCGCGACGCCTGCCGTGCTCTTCCAGAACTTGCTGCTGGCGAGTGTGCCGAGTATCGCCCCAAGTCCGGGCATCACGGCGTTGTCGACGCGTATCGTGTCCTGAGCGACGTTGAAGTCGCCGATCCGGTCGAGATTCAATGTGGCGCTCAAAGCTGCGTCGAATATGAAGTTGTCGAGGCCTGCGCCTCCGTAGAGGATATCGTTCCCTGGACCGCCTTTGATCCAGTCGTTGCCCGCATATCCATAGAGCGTGTCGTTGCCGCCCATGCCGTAGACGGCATTGGCACCATTGTTGCCATTGATTCGCTGTGCAAGCTCATTGCCGAGCAGATTGATGGCACCGGTGCCGGCCGACGCCGTGGTTGCTATCGTCTCGACATGTTGTCCCGCCGGGAGCGTGTAGCTCGCCGAGCAGTAGACGGCATCGGCGCCCTGGCCGGCAGTTTCGAAAACCTTGTCGCCCGGACTGTCGACGATGAATGTATCGTTGCCGATCCCACCGGTCATCTGGTCGGTTCCGCCACCGCCATGAAGGTAGTCGTTGCCGGCTCCGCCTTCGAGAATGTCGACCGACAAGTCACCGGTTGCCATGTCGCCGGCGAGGCCGGTATGTGCCTGCGCCCCTATGTTGGAGTCGTTGTCGCCATTGTAGTTGATGACGATCGACAGCAAGGCCCTCGGCACGGAGGCGGGGGTTGCGCCATAGATGACATCGTTGCCGGCGTCCCCGGCAATGCGGTCAGCGCCATTGCCGCCCAGCAGGTAATCCGCCCCAGCGCCGCCATAGACGTCGTCGTCGCCATCATGAGCATTGACGTAGTCGTCGCCCCCACCTGCAAAGATCGTGTCAGTTGTCGAGAAGCCCAGAATATGGTCGGAGCCGGATCCCGCCGCGGCAACATCAGCCTCACGACCGGTATCGCCGAAGATGACCGATCCGAACGCAGCCACCTGATCGAAATAGGAGCTCCCGATAAAATAGGGTTGTATTATGTCATTTCCCGCGCCGCCGACGAATGTGATGAAACGGCTGGTGCTGATCACAAGTCCTGTGTAGATCGCATCGTTTCCATCTCGGCATTCTATCGAGGTGGCAAGTGTGAACATCTCGTTCCGGCCTGGTTGTCCATATTTGATCGGGCCCTCTGTCGTCATCGTTTCTTCTCCTCACTTGGTGGGAAGCATTCTCCTTCATGAATATCCGTCCTGCCAGATGGCGAATTGGATGAGAGATGGCCGTCCGCGCCGTGCCGGAGGGCGGCTCAAAAAGGACGGGGGACGTTCGAACACCTTTCCATGGACCGCAGAACTGCGCTTTGGACGAACGAATTGCCGTGCCGTCATGCGTGCTTCATGGGGCGCAGTTAGGTTTTTGCCGGCTTGAGCCGAGGCGACCCCCTGCATAGGGCGGTCGGGAGTGCCCAGTTCAATCCGACCGGACTGCTCGATGAGATCATGACCATCGTCTCGACCTTCAATACCGCTCCGGCTTCAGCCGAGCCGCCAGGCCTCGTCTGGGCGTTTCAGGGAAGGCCGGGTCATCTACCGGTCCGGCTGGAAGCGAGGGACGTCAACCGGGCCCTCCAGGACGAAGGCTGGGTGTGGCTTCATTTCGACCTGGTCGACCAGCGGGCGCCGGGCTGGGTCGCCGATGCCTGCGGCCTTCCCGTTTCCGTGCAGGCGCTGCTCGCCGTCCACGACGACAGCCTCGCCCTGAGCTGCGAGGCAGGCATCATGCACGGCATCTTGGCCGATCTCCAAAGCGAGTTCGGCGAGGGCTCGGACAGGATCGGCCGACTGCACTTCGCGGCAACCGAGAGGCTGCTGGTAACGGGTCGGCGACACCCGCTCGAGGCGGTGGAAAAGGTGCGCGGAGCGCTCTCCTCCCAGATGCGGCCTACAACGGCCTTCGAAGTGTTTGAAGCCATCATCCAGGCGTTCTGCCGCAACATAAGCGGCAAACTCGCTGCGGCGGCCAGGACTTTGGACGAAGTTGAGGACCATCTCGTCGACGAGCGGCTCACCGATGAGCGCCGGCACTTGAAACAGGTGCGGCGTCTGGCGGTCTCCCTGCATCGTCCGATCGCGGCTCTGGTTTCCCTGTTCGAAGAAGAGGATCGCTCCAACTGGGACCTCTCCGAAGCGGGTCACCATGTGCTGGGTCGCCTCGCACGACGCCTCGAAAGCCTCGACCGCGAGATCCTGACGATCGGCGATCGTGCGCGGCTGCTTCAGGAAGAGATCGCCGCCGAGATGGCCGACGAATCCAACAGGAGCCTGCGAGCGCTTTCGGTGATCACCGCACTCCTTCTGCCCGGTACCCTGGTTGTCGGCATCTTCGGCATGAACACCGCCGGCCTGCCCTTCACGACTTCCCCGACCGGTTTCTGGCTGGCCATGCTGATCGGCGTGGGCGCAACCGGGCTTTTCTACTGGCTGATGGCGCGGGCCGGAGCGAAGATGCGGTTCTGATGGAGCGCCCGGGCGGGGCGCCAACTCCATAGGGACGAACTGGCTTGGAGCTTGCGAGGCACAGCGATGATCACTGAGCCCGCGAAAGGCCGGGGCGATCAGCCGATTTCCCCTGTCCACCTTGCGACGGCGCAGTTGGCAGCGGCGCTGTGTCTCTTTCTCCAATGGAGACAATACGTCTTTCGCATAGGTGCGCCCTGTGGCGCTTCGGGCTATGCTGCATGTTCCCTACAGCGGGTGCGTGAGAACGGATTCACGCAACTCGCTGCAGGTCTTCGACCTGACGCATGTCTTCGTCCCGAAACCGGGCCCACTTCCGGAGACATGCTTCATAGGAAACATCGCGGGGCGTCTGGACCTGTCAGACGGGTTGCCACAAGGGACGGTCGCGCATTCGGTTTCGCCCCCAGGGAGGCGTTCCATGACTGCATCGATTTCCGTGGATGGGCCGAGGCCGAATGGCCCCATACCTCACCGCTATTCTGCCGAGATCGACGGAGATTTCGTCGTATTCCTCATCGGCATGCGTATCAACAGTTGGTGGAAGATCCACAAGTGGCTGCCGGTGCTCAGGGCGATGCGGCCAATGCTGGAGGAACTTGTCGCCGATCCGGAGAGCGGGCTGCTATGCTTTCATCGCATTGGCAAGCTCTCATTCGTGCAGTACTGGCGCTCGTTCGAAAAACTGGAGGCCTATGCCCGGGCGCCGGACAAGAAGCACTGGCCTGCATGGCTCGAGTTCAACAGACGCATGAAGGGCTCTCGCGGGGACGTCGGCATCTGGCACGAAACCTTCCTTGTGCGCGCTGGTCAATATGAGGCGATCTACTCCGGTGTGCCACGACAGGGCTTGGCCGCTGCCGGCCCCCTCAAGGACACGGATTTCCGCGAGACCGCTCGGCTGAGACTGCGGTTGTGAAGGGCGCCGTCATTTGAACGGGCATTTGAGATGCCGTCCTAGGGCTGGTCCCATTCCTGCGTTTCGCCTCCCTCCCGTTGCTTGGTGTGATTGCAATTTTGAACATGTACATCTGCGTGATGGCAGCGTGCTTGTTTCTTCTCGCCGATGTCATGGGCCGTTGCAAAGTCCGGCTCCGATCCATCCGCTGGACGGTCAATGCCTGATGTCGAGCACGGCGAGCGCCGGGTCTATCAGACGTGACAGTTCTGCGCGGGATGCCCCGTCCCGGGCCTGGAAGGAAATCGCCTGGAGGATGCCGTGATAATAGTTGGCGAGAGCGGCGGCGTCGCATGCCGAGGCCAATTCGCCTTCCTCGATCGCGCGCCGAATGCGCTTTTCGATCAGTTGATGGGTCAGCTGTCGTGCTGCCTTGAGATAAGCCGCCGCGCCGGCGCTCTCCGGCAGGTGGTTGACGATGCCGAGGATCAGCATGCATCCCCCGGCTTCGGTCGAAAGCGCCACGTCGATGCTCCCCTTCATCAGCACCTTTAGTCCGCTCCGCAAGGTTCTCGCGCGTTCGAGGGCCCGCATCGGGGCAGAGCCGACGGTTTCGACATAGAGGTCGACCGCTTCACGGAAGGCTTCCTCCTTGGTGCCGAAGGCAGCATAGAAACTCGGCGGGCTGATGCCCATGGCGCGCGTGAGGTCGACGAGCTGCGCGCCTTCATAGCCCTTGGACCAGAAGACCTCCATCGCGCTCTTCAGCGCCGCATCCCTGTCGAACCCTCTGGGTCTGCCTCTCATCGGTCGCCGTCATTTCTGTATCATGAATTTTATAATTCAGTTGACGGCTCGGTTCAAGCCCGGTAGCTGATTCTGTAGTCAAGATTCCAGAATTAACAGGACGTGAACCAGATGACGGACATATGCTCGACCGCCGAGGAACCGGCACGACTTGGCATAAGGGATCGACCGGCCAGGTCGATCCCTGTCGCGGTCTACTCGTTCGGTGCGGGGATTTTCGCGATGACCACCGCCGAATTCATGGTGGCCGGGCTGATGCCCGAGCTGTCCGCCGCCTTCGGCGTGACGTCGGCTCAGATCGGTTACCTGATCTCCATCTATTCCGCGGGCATGGTTGTCGGCGGACCGGTGCTGACGATGGCGCTGTTGCGGATCGATCGCAAAAGAGCGCTGCTGATGATGATGGTGGCTTTCGTCATTGGACAGATGCTGGCCGCGTCCGCTTCGAATTACGGTGTCATGGCGATCGGCCGTTTCGTCACGGGAGCCTCCTCGGCGGCTTTCTTTGCGGTGTCGCTTTCGGCGGCGGCCGACATGGCGGGTGCACATGCCAGGGGGCGTGCGGCCTCGGTGGTGCTGGCGGGACTGATGCTGGCAACCGTGCTCGGGGTGCCGATCGCGACGATCCTCGGCCAGAACCTCGACTGGCGTACGAGCTTCTGGATCGTCGCCCTGCTGGTGGCACTGTGCACGCTCCTGGTCGCGGCGATCACGCCGGCAGGGCCGCGCCCGGCTGACATCGATCTGCCTGATGAGATCCGTGCGCTCGCCCATGGCCGGCTTTGGGCGGCCTTTGCTACGAGCGGGCTCATCATCGCGGCCACATTCGCAGCCTTCAGCTATTTCGCGCCGATCTTCACGGAGGTGAGCGGCTTCGACCCTGCCACCGTTCCCTATCTCTTCGGGATCTACGGCGCGGCCACGGTGGTCGGCAATCTCGTGGTCGGCCGCTTCGCCGACCGCCACACGATCCCCGTCCTTGTCGTCGGCCTTACGGCGCTCACCGCGACCCTGGTGCTTCTCGCCGTCCTCGCGCGGTTCCAATCAGCGACGATCGCCTTGACGGTCGTCCTCGGCCTGGTCGGCGTGACCATGAACCCGGCGATGTCGACGCGCGTCATGCGTGCGGCCAATCCCCGCCCGCTTGTCAACGCTCTTCACGGCGCCGTCATCTCGCTCGGCGTTCTGGTCGGGTCGTGGCTCGGCGGGCTGGCGATCGGCATGGGCCATGGCTACCTCGCGCCCGTCTGGATCGGCGCCGGTCTCGGCCTCCTCGGCCTGATCTCGCTCGCGCCGCGACGGGCACGGGGCTCCTGATCATACGATGATCCAGCCGGTCGGCCCTGCCGGCTGGATGCCGCGCAGGGGCGAAGATGCGGTTCTGATCGCTACAAGCCGAGTGCTCTTGCGACCCTGATGACCTCGGCGACGATCGATGCGGTCGTGTTCCCGTCGTTTTTCCCGAAATCCCAAAATGCGAAGACGATCAGACCGACTATGGCGATGACATAGCGCATCGGGCAATTTAGCGCCCACGAATATTAAGACTCTCTAAAACACGCGCGGCCCAGGCTGCCGCTGCCCGAAGCTCGAATTCTCCGCGCGGTGAACCCTCTGCGGAAGACATCCGTTCTCTTGCCGAGGCTGCCTTGATATCAGAAGGATGGAATCACAGGGACAGGTGCGGAAACGTTGGCGAAAGACCGTATCGCGATCATCGGCGGCGGGCCGGCCGGCCTGGCGGCGGCGGAAGTGCTGTCGGCGGCGGGGCATGGCGTGACGGTCTACGAGGCCATGCCGACGCCGGGCCGCAAGTTCTTGCTGGCCGGCAAGTCGGGCCTCAACATCACCCATTCCGAAGACTACGTTTCCTTCGTCTTGCGTTTCGGCGAGGCCGGCGAGCGGCTGCGCCCCGCGCTCGACTCCTTCACGCCCGAGGATGTGAGGATCTGGGCGGAAGGGCTGGGCAGCGAGACTTTCGTCGGTTCCTCGGGTCGGGTCTTTCCGACCGCGATGAAGGCGTCGCCTTTACTGCGCGCATGGCGCGGCCGGCTCGAAGCCCAAGGGGTGACGATCCGGACGCGCCACCGCTGGGTCGGCTTTGACGGGAACGCGTTGGTTTTCCGGACATCGGACGGAGAAACGAGCATTCGCTGCGATGCTGCCCTGCTGGCGCTCGGTGGTGCAAGCTGGCCGCGCCTCGGCTCGGACGCAGCCTGGACCGGCTGGCTGCGCGACAAGGGCGTGGCGGCCCGTGATTTCCGGCCGGCCAATTGCGGCTTCGACGTCGCCTGCAGCCCGGCCTTTGCCGAGCGTTTCGCAGGCAGTCCGGTCAAGTCGGTCGTTGCGACATCGGATGCCGGCAGCATCCAGGGTGAATTCGTGGTCAGCAGTACCGGCATCGAGGGCAGCCTGGTCTATGCGCATTCCGCGGCCTTGCGCGACAGGCTCGAACGGGATGGCGCATCCGTGTTGTCGCTCGATCTCGCGCCGGGCAGAACCGAGGAACGGCTCTGCCGGGATCTCGCAAGGCAGGACCGCAAGGCAAGCTTTTCCACCCGGCTGCGCAAGGGTGCTGGGATAGACGGCGTCAAGGCGGCATTGCTGCGCGAACTCGTTCCTGATGACGAGCGCAAGGACGCCGCGCGGCTCGCCAGCCACATCAAGGCGCTCGCCGTTCCGTTGGTCGCCCCGCGTCCCATCGCAGAAGCGATTTCCTCGGCCGGAGGTGTCGCCTGGGAGAGCGTCGACGAAGCTTACATGCTGAAGGCGCTGCCGGGCGTCTTCGTCGCCGGCGAGATGCTCGACTGGGAGGCGCCGACCGGCGGTTATCTGCTCACCGCCTGCCTGGCGACGGGGCGAGCCGCAGCCCGGGGTGTCGAAGCCTGGCTACAACGTTGAGCGGCGGCCGGCTCCCAATGGCCTTCGAGGATTGGCGGCGTCGCATCAATCGCTGCGTCGAAGTACGAGGGAATTGCGCAGCACCGTGATCTCGGCGCAGAGGAAGTCAGGGAGCCCCTGCGTTTCAGCGGGCTTCGAATCGGTGCGGACCGCGGCGGCGAGATTCTCAAGCGCACGCCTTGCTGCCGCCTCTTCGCCGGTCCGGAAGAGTTTCCGGGCCGCATCCCCATGCAGCCCTTGCACCGAAAGCAGCCGATAGGCGAGACGCTGGGTCGCGACGACCGCGGGCCACATCTGCTCGGCGATGGCGCGATGGGCCGGCGCCGCGCCGACGCTGGCGTCATAAGCTTGCAGGATCGCGATCGCGCCTTGTTGAAGATCGCGTTGCGTCTCACGCGCTGCCGGCGAAGCGACGTCTCCCGCGGCGAGATAGGCGACCATGCGTTCGGCCGCCGCGAGCGTTGCGGCCATTTCCTGAGGGATGCGGACCGCGGCCTGGCGTGGTGTCGTCAGGACGAAGACAAGCAGCCCGACCGCGCAGCCAATCGAGGTGTCGACGCCGCGCACCCACAGCAGGTGACCGACATCGGCGACCGGATGGCCGCCGGCTGCGATGGTCAGGGCTGCCGGTGTTATGAACATGACCGCCAGTGCGTAGTTGCGGACCACGACCATCTCGATCACGAACTGCAGGGCCATGAGTATCGCGGCGAGCCAGATGCCCTGCAGATGAAATGCCAGGATCGCCCCCGCCACGATCAGCCCCGCCCAGGTGCCGCTCAATCTTTCGAGACCGCGCTGGAGCGTTCGTGTCCAGTCGAACCCCTGGTGCAGCATCAGCACGGCGGCGGCGGTCGTCCAATACGTCCGTTCGAGGCCGAAGGCCGCGCCGATCGTTCCCGCAACGACTGCGGCAAGTCCGGCGCGGGCGGCGACCAGCAGGGAGGGTGACCATGGCCGAAGGGCCTGGCGCAGGGATTCCACGAAGCCGGGATGACCGAGCGGCAGATGCGCGGGGTCCGTGCGCTCACCGCCCGGAGGAGGGTTTTCCGCCAGTTCTGCGATGCGCAGTGTCGCTTCGACGGCCGCGGGCTTCATCGGCCTTCCCTCAGCCGCGGCATTCATGGCTTCGACGAAATGGAGATTGAGTTGTCGGCCGAGCGCACGCAGTCGGCTCAGAGCGCCGTCGGGGCGCGGTTGCGCCGGTTGATGACTGATCAGCGTGGTCCAGGCGTCGTACGTCGCAAGCGCGGCCGCATGCCGTGCCGCGTCAGCCTGCGGGCTGCCGATGGCAGCCATGAAACGCGCAACGGAGTTGGCCGCGGCGGCGACAGCCGCCTTTTCCGGACCGCGCGGCCAGAGCAGGGCGCCGCCCATATGAACCGCCCAGGCGAGGCTGCCTCCGGCCAGGACCAGCACGGCAGCGTGCAGCGGGCCGATATGGGTCGCGTCCATGCCGGTCCCGGCCGCGCAGGCGAGGACAAACATATAGGCGCCGGGAGGCGCGACCCTCAGCGCGTTGCACAGGAAGGTCAACATGATGGCGATCAGCGCGACGGTCGATACGGCAAGCCATGGTTCGGACGACGCCCAGACGCCAAGCCCCACCGATAGCGCGAAGGACAGCGCGATCGACGCGAGATGGCCGGCGCGATTGAGATAGGGCCGGCCGCTGCCATAGAGGGCCGTGAAGGCGCCGATCGTGGCCATCAAGCCGGCGGGAACGTCGCCGGCGAGCCAGCCTGTTATGACCGGAATGCCCATGCATACGGCCGCTCGCAATGCGAACGGCCAGCGGCGCTTCGCCTCACGCAAGCGGAACAGCGCACGGACGCTGAGCACGACCCGCGGCGGCGCGGGCGGGACCGGCAATGGCGAATTGT
>VFQN01006894.1_pt1 | contig 12596 bp, 7 predicted proteins | sample 3512371 | NCBI WGS metagenome assembly VFQN01 (sample SAMN10412370, study PRJNA504923) | tailings metagenome | isolation source: Replicate 2 from Balatoc abandoned mine | place: Philippines: Itogon, Benguet | collected 2017-08-28
ATCTTTCTTAGCTTCTCTTTTCTTTGTTAAATATTTCATTAATCTACCAACATCCATCTTCTTTAATCTTTCTAAATCAGAGAATAATAAATCTTCATCATCTTCTTCATCACCATAATTATATTCATCATCACCATCATCTTCATTTTCTGCTAGTGCTCTTTCTTCTGCTAACTTTTGCATCTTTAATTTATATTCTTCAAAAGCAGATAATTTCTTCCCACTTTTCTCTGTTTCTAATAGGGAGTGATAGAAAGCATCATCTCTCATCATTCTCTTATATAAAATCATAACTGCTCTCTCATCTGCTGTGAGAATATCATTCATTATTATTCGATGAGGTGGAATAGACTTCTTCACAACTGTTGATGTGGTTGTAGTGCTTCCTGCGGTTTGAGTTAACCCTCTTCTACTCACAGCTGTTCTATCATTTGTACCATTCGTAAGCAGTAAAATATTCGTAGGAGCTGTCCCTGGTCTACTCAAATCACCACCACTTGATGCAGTGATTGGTCGAGGAATAGTAGGATTATTCATTAAATATTTCACTAATTTATGTTTCTTTTTCAATTCTTTCCATAGATAATAATAAACATTTGTTATTGTAACATAACACGATGTATTTGTATCTAAATTACGGAAAGTTTCTTTTACAGCTATTTCATTTAATGTAAGATATTTCCCTGAATTTAATAATTTAATAAATCCTAAACGACCAATAATATCATATTGTGCATTATTATTTGTTGAACTTTGTAATTCATCTTCTTCATCATTTGTTTCTTTTTTCTGTGTTGTTTGATTGAGAATAGATGGTTGAGAGAGTAGATTTGAGCTTGAAGGAGCTGTATTGGGTCGATTTAATGAACTCATTCCTCGTTTGAGTGGACTTTTATTCTTGTTGGCAGAAGGAGCACGAGAGTTTGTCTTACTTCCTTTATTGTTATTTGGTCCAATCGATGGTAAGATGAGTTGAAGTTTTTGTAGTTTATTCTTTGCCAGTACAAAATGAGGAGTGTATATTGATGAAATAAGCTGAAAGCATTCAATAATCTCTAATTTGACAATATTTTCAACCATCACAGATAGAGGATGAGGCTCTTCATCAGCGGCTAAAGCGGTTCCAGGTCGACTTAGTGTACGATCTAAAGTTGCACCCATTGCAGAAGGAGTATTAAGAAGTGGAGTACGAAGACGAGAAGGTGATTGAGAAGATGCAGGACGACTTGAAGCAGCACTGAATGGTCGAATCGGTGGACTTGAGGGATTTGAGAGGAAATTTGCGTGGCTATTGTCTCCACGAGGAATAATCGGATTGTCCTCGCGGATGACTTCTTCTGGGCTTGGGGGACGAGATGTTTTGGATCTCTCCGCTTGTGATAATGCGGTTAGCTCAAAGGTTCGCGAAGGAGTTGCATTTTCCTCTTCAAGATTATTACTTGCCGCAGTAGTCGGTGCCTCAGAAATTTCATCAATTGGAAGCAATTGATTTGACGAAAGCCCTGCAGTTAAAGACAATATTTGAGGAGATTTGTCTCCCTCCGTGTCTGTCGGTAGAATGAACTGTTTCTCAGGCGAGCGGCGAGAGGATGAATTACTTTCCAACCTTCTTGACGGAGAGGTCCCTGGTCTGGAGGTGACTTGAATACCATTTAATTTAGCACTGAGATTTGTAATGGTCATCACTTTAGCACTATAATCATGTCCTTCTTCTTCATCTTCCTCTGCTAATTCCTCTAATTGATTATTTGAGCGTATGGTGGTCGTCAAACCTCTATTGTTAGGAGTAGGATTAGAGCTGCTCATATTATCTGAAGCCATAGCTGCAGCCATCGCTGCTTGTCTTCTTCGCGCAGTTGGTGATAAATTTGAAGTATTTGAAGACGAAGAAAACGGTAAAGTAAGAATATTGGATCTTGTAGGTGAAACAGGTAAACCTTTCTTTCGAAGTCTATTTTCATAATAAATTTGATAATTCTGCATAATTTTACTATCATTCTTTATAATGAGAGCTTTCTCTTGTAAGAAGATAGAATATAATCTTTGATTCTCTTTCTTTAATAAACTCTGTTTAAATACTTCATATCGTGCTTGCATACCAATTTGACATAATTCTTGGAAGGTAACCTGTGATCTTCGATGTTGGGATAGAGCCTTGCTTGCGATGTACTACAAAAGGAATTTCATTAATAAATCGAAATAACGGACAATAGGCGAAATTGTTTTACCTGCAGAAAGGTTGCTGATCGTTTCTTATTTCTCATATGCTGTTTCGCGCGGCGTCCAATGGCAGCTAATGTTAATTGAACCTCATCTTGATGATCTAAGACATCCCATAGTTTGTAAGGTTTCTTACGAAGAAATTCGATCGCTTCTTGTTTTCTAGCGATAAAAGTCTTCGATTTCTGACATCTTTGACTTAAATAGGCAAATGCATGTTCTCTTTGATTCATAAAGTTCAAAATCTGCCTTGCCTTAGAGATTAATCCGTATCCTTTGGCATATTTCTGTTCTAAGAATTCTTTCGTATGCTGTCCCTTTTTAGTTAACCATTCTAATGAATCAATTTGATTACATAACCATTCCCGTTTCTTTGTGCCAATACGCAATAAGGCGAGTTGTATTTGATCTTTCTCTAAACAGAATGCTAATGCCCTTTCTGCCATCATCACTAATTCACGTCGTATTTTCTCTTTCTTAAATTGTTGTAATAAAACTTTTTTAGCATATTTGACTAATGCTTCATTGGCTATATCTTGTTTCGAACAATGTTTTAATGCCTTCGCTGATTTAATTTTTAAAGCTTTCACTGCTAATTTTTGTAATTCATGAACTTTATAAAGGTTTGAATAATTTACTTTCTTTTGTAATATTACTTGCATTTTTTGTTCTTGTATCTTTGCTAATGCTTCTCTCATAATTCTTTGTTGTGCTAATGAGACTCTTTCAGCACTTGTTAAATTCTTCTCTGCTGCCGCAGCTGAATTTGTCGCACTTGTCATTGCTGCTTGACCGTAATGTCTTTCATAATAATCTAAATCTTTGATTGCCCCATATCCAACAAATTTCAAAAATTCAAAAGCGTCTTTGACCTTTCGCATATAAGTTCTTGCGTGATAAACTCGTCGTGTTAATCGCTTCTTCGCCTCTTCTCTCTGTTGTTGAGCTAAAAGAGCATCGCGACCTATCGCCATGAGGTCAGTCTGAGCAAAGGCTTTCCATCTTATTTTCTTTAGAAAATCAAAAGACTTTATCAATTGGATCTCATATTCTAAAGCTCGCCTAGCTCGGCGAATCAACCATATAAGAACTTGTGATTTCCTTTTCTGGTACCATTTAATATGATTCTTCCAAGTATACGTTGAGGCTTCTCCAACATAAAGCTTTTGACGTGATAACCATGCTTTCGTGTAAGTCGAATTTTCATTACGATAAGAAAAGACTTCATTTGTATCTTGCATCATCTGTCTTTCTTGTGTTGATGCAGTAACACTTTTCCCTTTCTTTTTAAAAGTTTCATATTGCTGTTGCTGAAGTCTTGTTAAGATAAGTACTTTACCAGATATTAAAAATTCTTGATAATCAATCATATTCGACATTGATTCAGTTTGAAATTCAAAAAATTGATGAATATTTTTCTTTAATAAATGTTTTGGAGCAACAGCACAAATAATTTTAGTAAATTGTTCAAATGATATATATCCTGTTTCTTCCGGATCCAGAAGGAATATAATATCTTCCATGCGACGTATTAAATCTTGTGTATCTTGTACAGTCATTTTTTTCACAAATAATGCATGAATAAATTTATGATCAATTAATTTTTCTGCACGAATACGTAATCGTTTAATTTTAATAAAAGGATTTAAGGTTTCTTCTTCAATTTCTGATTCAACTAACTTTTGGTAATAATCATTCATTTCTTCATCAGAAGAATCCCAATACTCATCAACTAAATTATCTACCGCTTCATCTTCATCCTCAAATCTAGCTTCACCAACTTTCTTCTTTCGACCTCCTCCTTTGTCACCTTCTTCATCAGAAACACCATTCTTTCGCTTTCTGTTCTTTATCTCCTCTTCATCAATATCCGATGTTAAGTCCACATCGCGTTTACTATAATCTGGAACACCTATGTTTACTCTAAATCGATTGGAGAACTTTTTCATGGTATGAACTTTATTTGGTGCATCAGTCATCATTGAGGATGCCATCGTTGCTGGAACTGCAAAAGGATCCAGCTCGCTCATTAGTTGGTCAACATTTGTCGATGACATTGCCTGTAAGGGTTGCGTTGCAGAGAGGATAGAGGCACTAAACTTTTTTCTTGCATAAATCTCATGAGGTGTTTGAGGTGTTGAGCGTGCTGGAGGACCGAAAAAACCAGAAAACCCGTGAGCAGATTCGTCATCTCCTGTATGGTCTTTCCTTTTACGATGTCCGTATCTCATCGTAGATATTGTTTGAGGTCGTTGAGTACTGTTCATTATTGTTCCTGCGGGAGCGCTTGCCAACGCTCCTCGACTTGTTTCACCATAGTTATTGTTTTCATTTTGATTGTATTCGCTCCGAAGTTGTTGAACCATACGATGAGGGGCAGACGCCACTTTGGGAAAACGATCTAATGATTGAGTTGCGAAAACACCACCCTTACTAACAACAGACCCCGAAGCAATGCTATCCATCACGCTACTTCCATTCTGTGATGAATAACCTAAAGAATTTAAATCATCAGAATCCTCCATAAGATGAGACAGCTTTTGATCTCGTTTGTTCTCGTTAATCTTTCCAAGTCGGAAAGGCGAGTGAGTTGCGGTCATTGGCTTCGTCTTTCCATCCATTTGATGAGCCGAAAGACCAGGCTCAAGTAAGGCCGAAGATGTTTTTGGTCTCTCCATCATATCAATATCGCTTTTATAGAGTTGGTTCACAGTCATTTTTCGTTGTGTCGGGAGGGAAGAAAGAGAGTTGTTATCGGTGTACTGGTGCATCAGAAAGGAGTTCCTTCGATATACTTCACTCTTCTTCTTTTTTCCAATAATTGCAAGATTTGATGACTGCCTTCGGTTCTTAGTCATCAAAACATCTTTATTAGGGTGTAGATTAAAGCTGTTGAAGCTGAGATTACTCGAGTTTACGTCACCAGAATTTCTGCTACGATCATCATTTGATCCTGCGCGACTTCTTTCATCTTCACCTTCACTGCTACTTTCAGAAACTCCATTTTCATTATCATTGTCGTCATCATCGTCGTCCTCATCATCATCTTCATCTCTTTCATCCGTACTCGCTAATCTCTGGTATTTCGATTGAAATTGCAGTTCATCTTCGTCGATTTCATCTTGATCATGAGAAAAGCCAAATTTCGACATCATACCAACATTAGGCAAGGAAGCTGCTAATTGTGCACCATAACCTTTTTCAAATAATGAATCCATTTTTATCATATTTTGGGCATCTATGCGATATGGAATAAAAGCTTTTCGGTAAGGTCGATCATTGTTATCAGATCCAGATACATCAGATAGAATTGAAATATCATCTAGATCTGGTTGGTATCGATTATAAGCTTGGATTTCAGGGAATTTTGTCATTGGTCCACCACCAGGATTCGCTTCATAAGTATGATTTGTTGTAAGGAAAAAGACCAATTCACTTGCATATTGTCGAGAGGAACCAGAAAGTAAACCTAACTTTAAAATATCATGCAAAATTCCAGGTATCCCAGATTGAAGCATAACAGCTTTAATTTCAACCGGAAATAGACGGAAAACAACAATCAGTACCCATACTGCAGTCGTTTGTAAAAGGTGATCTTCCTTGGCTTTTCTTAATGTCTGTGTTATGTAATAGACTAAATGCTCACATTTCTTCAATTGTTTCCTCTTTTTCGAATTGCGTATCTTTTCTAACTCCTTGAGTATATAATAAACACGTTTATCAGTTTGAAGTGTGAACTTGGGGAGTACGGGACGAGGAGCTTTCAAGTTCGAGAGGTCACTGTTAATCTGCGACATTTGCTTGATTATACAATTACCAAAGCTTCGACAGTTCGGCCACAGCAATCATCAAGGTTGAGAAAACAATCAACTATAAAAGTATTCAAAATCTGAAACGATTTGAGGAAGAAAATATCGATTTTAGCAAAAACCGACTTTTTGAATACTCCCTTTGGTTCTATTGTTCATAAACTATTAAATAAATAAAAACAAAAATCAATAGTATTTATACGAAAGAGAATAGAAGCGGAGAAAACAATACATTCATTTCTTCTTAGAATAATACAATTTTTTTATACATCCTCTTGTAAATCCATTATGGTTTCATCCTCTTCCTTGCATTGTCTCTTTCTCTTGCTTCCACTACCTGTGGTTACTTTCGCCCCACTACCTTCTTCAGACTTTCTCTTCTTCGTTCCTGCAACGAACGCAGTTCGAATCACTGACTTAATTGGACTCAGGCCTTGCCATGCTTCTTGTTGTCTTGGATCACCAGCATCAGGATTTGTAAATAAATTGTGTGGTTGAATCCTTTCACTATCGTAATCAATCCATTCATCAAATTTTGCCGACCATCCTTTATAGTGAAAAAGCAATTTGACTTTATCGGAAGCTTTCTTTGGTTGTTTGATCTTACGTATTTGTGCCTCATAATAAACATGATTCTTTGTGCAATAGACATCACGCCAATCATTAATTTTAGAATTTTCTAAATCATTTGTCGCTGATAAAGTTGATTTTAATTCAAAAGTATTTTCTTTTTGCGGGTCATAAGAATCTTGTGGGGCATTGCAATTTGCATTATCAATATCCCATGTATTCATTGAGCATTCCCATAAATCAGGCAAAGTATCGGCATCAACATGCCATGCAACACGACGCCATTTCTTACATAACTCACATTGGACCCAATTAGTTGGTAATTCAGGTGGAAGAATATTATCGTATTGAGTTGATTCCTGTAGAGACTTTTTCTTCCCTTCTTTCTTCTTTCCCTTACCTTGATTACCTTTGTCAGAGACACTTTTATTGTTTTGAAACTTTAATTCTCTTAGCACTTTCATCACCGCATCTACTTGTCCAAGCGCAATGTCTAACATTGGAGAGCCGTATAACGGTTTTCTTTTCGTTGAAAGATTAGAGAAACTTGATTTCAAGTTTTGTGGCCAAGGCATTGTTTGCAACTTTTCGTCCATCAAAATTTGGAGCAAGGTTTCTCGTTGCTTCTCTCCATACGGTAATTCGGAACTCCCAAAACATTGCGAAGGTTCAGGAAGCTGGGTACAGCCAAATAAATCAGGAGCTAAAATCTTTTGGTCAGTACCAGCATTGAACCAACCAATTAGCTGCCAAAAGCAAAATAATGGAGAAAATACTTTGCTTCCCATGAAAACAGGCTCATTAGGGGATAAATACATATCTTTTTTCCAGGAGTTACTTGACTTCTGAGTTTCTTTTCCTTTAAGTTGCAGCTCTTTGTGGTCTTCCATATTTTCATTCAACCGTTGCAACAATTCAACTGATTGTGCCTCATTTTGACGTTCGTCAAAAGTTTCTTCTTTGTTGCAAAGTTCCATCACAGCAGGGGTTTCGGCAACACCATTCTCAGATTCATCGAAATCCATCGCAACAGGGGAAGGTGCCTCGATAGACTCGACAGTCGTATCAGCCCACCCTTCATCTTCAACTGCTGAAGATTTTCCATTTTCTTCCTTGGCAGACTCGCCATCATCGCTATTCTTAGATCTGGAAGGTGGGCGAGCAGCTTTGCCAGTGCGATTCCTGACAGATTCGCGATAGGTAGCGAAAATCTTGCTTCTTGGGATATTATTCCCCAATTCTCTTGAGACAACAGTAATTGGATCAGATGTAATTTGCTCATATTCCTGAAGAAGATATAAATGATGAACAAAAAAGCACTTTCAAAGGTTTTATTACCCGAGCAAACGAATAGTTTACGGTAAATGCCCATAAAACCATAATATCACTTAGCTGCGTTAGCCTAGTTCTGTTGTAAGGCACATAAATCGATTACAATCGCATCAGACCTACCTTGCACCAGCAGTAGAGTACGTTTCTATCTCCAGAATTAACTTTCTCACAGATAGACATACTTCTCGCAGTTTTGCAAAACCTTTAGGAACATCTGCTATCAACAGTCTGATTTCATCGATTACATTTTTCGTTTTCTCTATGCAACAAAGGTTCAGTTGAGAAAAATTGGCATTGTTGAAAAGTATTACCAATCTTTACATCAAGGGGATCGGATGTTTTGACTTTTTTCGGATCATCACCACCTTCAAGCCAAGGCTTCAGGAGATGTTGTTCCAACAAGTCAGGGATCACTCGGATCCTTTCAAATACCTCAGCTAAAGCTTCCTGTGGAGTATGAGCAGCGAGAGGACAAGCATGCTGTAAAGACTTTTGCTCAGAATTGCAAACAATTCTCATAACCATCGATAGACAGCAAATCATACTCTGAATTCTCTGTTCCATCACACTTCTTGCATCCATGTCGGCATTGGAATATGAATAGTTGGTTGCATCTTCGTTCTTTCGAATTAAGGCACAAGGCAAAGCTTTTCGTTCGTATTCAATAAATCGGAGAATCTCCGCAACATACTTGATTACCCAATTTGGAGGTTGACTTCCCAAAGCAACTTTTTGTATACCATGCCTTATTAAAGTTGATCGGTCCTCAGAACTGACAGGAATAGACGAACATGCACGCAACAGACTTGCGTATCGCCAAAGTGGGCCATAATTTTGATTTAGGATTTGTTGGAGCTCATCTTGTGTCGCATAGTGAAGAAAAGAACCACGACAACTTTTCGTTCCGCACAAACATATCGCAGCCCTCCATTCCACATCAGATGTGGTAATAGAATAATAATCCATAGTTAACTCTTCCCCGCAACTAATATGTCGGTTCTAAAACAACAAACAGTTAGAAAAGGAACCATATTCGTATTTAGTGGGAAAAGATCTAACCGTAGTGAGAGCGATGGTGAGCTGACCGTGACGAGCTACCACAGCTGAGGTGCAATTAGAATCACAAGAATGCGAACAACTGCTACCAATATTTGCCCTTTGCGAGGCATCAACGTAAAGTAGCCCTTGAAATAACATAAATGAGGTCAGAAAAAAAACCTCAAAAGTTGCAAATTCTCAACTTACCGTATCCATCTGGATCTTGACGCGGCCGTTCTAATAAAATATTGTAAAAGTCTGGAAGAGTGGGTTTCAATTCAAATTTTTCTTGAGCCTGTTCCACAACATCTAGTTTTTCGCACCATCTATAAGGTGGATATATTTCGCCTAAATATTGCGTGACTAAAACATGCGCCGGAATCCCCTCAGGTCGAATACAGATAACTCCTGTTCCCTTGGGATGAATTCGAAACTCGTCCATTCCATATTGTTCAAAAGCTTGGAGTGTCGCATCAGCAAAAGATTTCTCCAGATCTCCAACATCTTCCTTTGCTAATAGATAAGACAGGGCTGATTTCATATTATGGGCTTGATCGACAGGCTGCTGATTTATTGCTGGTAATAAATACTTTTCAATAAAATTTTTCACAGCCAATGGCATCTTTTTGCTTCCTGGAACACGATCCTCAATCGCAAGTTCTACCATTCTTCTTGTATAACAATCGATTCCCCAGACAGGCACCTCCTTTACATCTTTTCCGAGAATTAACGGATCTCGCTCCAAGACCTTTTCCTCCGTGCATACCCTGTCCTGAACCTGTACCATCATTATTTCAAGTAAGCTCACTAACTGTGTTCTAATCACATCTTTATCGGATGGAGCATTTGTCTGACGATCGCTGAACGTTGTCATCCATTCCTCAGTTAACCCATGATCGTCATAGTTGTACGCTTGCCCTAAGTATCCATTTAGCGGGGTTTTAAGCATTTCGAGAAGAGAGTTTCCTTCTTCTTGACTGACACTATTCGTTACAACATAGTTATTAATTGGCTCATAGACTCTTGCTGTAAAAGGTTCTTTTCTCCATTTTCCTTGCATGATGGGCTGATTATTTCGAATCTAAAAACATTTTAATTCCATAAATTATATCAGGAAAAAGTAGTACCTGTAGTTGTCGAATTTTCTCCTTCGAAAAGGCTTTACGTAGCTTTTCATCATGCACACTTTTCTCTCTTTCAATTTCTTCTATCACCGCCACTGGCAACTGGTAGGTAGGATCTCCATTACCTGCAGCTAAAATCAAATCATTGATAAAGATATCCCAATCTATCTTTCGCAGAATCAACTCAGAGTTTTTGCTCATCGTCTTTTCAACATCTTCTTTGGAAAACTCATTGGCATCGACAATACATGAACCTCTTTGCACTTGTTTCGATAATGCATCTAATCTTTCGAAAATTGAATCATAAACCAAGGTTCCAGTAGGAATGAAAATCTTTTCAATTCGATTAAAGAGTTTCGCCAAATCTTTAAGCAAACTACTATCTGCTTGTTTAATCAAAACTTCCATACTACTGGGTTTTGTTCCTTTGTTCATTCTTAACAGTTCCTTGAGCCCTTTCAGAGATATCCAATCCTTCTCGAGAAAGCTGCAGAACGTGAATTAAATCGCGAATTGCGTTAAGATTCTTCCAATAGTTTTTTTCAAATTTAAATAATTTTGGATTTTCGGATTTTGGCTCTTGATAGAAAACTCTTATAACGAGAGTCCACTTCCATCAGTTTCCAACTTTCTCAAGGAATTGAGTCGATCTTGACCCATTCTTTTGTTACTGGAACATATGACGATTAAATATCACTATGAGAAGAGATTCCTTTAAGACTGTACGGTTTGGGAATCAAAGCTCCCGCACGAGTAGTAAAGCGTCAAGCCCGAAGACGGTCCTGCAAAACACTCCACCCTCAAACCCTTATAGAGACATTCAACAATCGTTTCCCAATCAATCGTTCTTTTTCAGCCATGACTCAATCATTCTATGGATATTAGTTTTTTCCATTTATCATTTACTTGCTCAAGCGTATCTGATATTTGGAGAGGTAGATATTCTTTTTTGTTCGACACTTCCTCCGCTTACAAGCTCTTCTTTTCAATCAGAAAATTTTATTTTGGCCCTCTCTCACTATTGTTACTTCCACATGTTGCATTTGTGATCAATGCTTTTCTTTATTATACAAGGTAAGGAATACAAAGGTATCTGGCACCCATGCACTGATATATTCATCTAGGAAAGTAGCGAATGCATTCCCATACGACGATACTCATGGAAAGAAACAATACTGAAATCGAAAGTGACTATTTTATGCAATTTTATCATATGTGTTACGGCAATTTCTTCCTATTTTGTATATAAAAGGGCTAACCCATTAAACTGGTAAGCAAATTTTCAATCCCATTCTTTTCATGGTGACCTTTTTCGACCCTGCATAGGCTGATTTCATTAGTCTTCTTTAATGTGATGGTTTTAATTCGGCAAATTGATCGATCAGCAGTTTTAGAAGTTTGTTCAAGCAAAACAAGCACCAAGCATCATCAGTTTCAAGTCAGCGATACTGATAAATCTATAGAAGCTACAATTTTCACCCATATGCTATCTTCATTTTGGCAATCTATGAAGTTATGCATTTTAGCCTGTTTATTGCCTTGCATCGGATTATTCTTTGATGCTCGCTGGTTGCTTTATAATCATATTGATCTTTTCGTTAATGCATTATTCTTTCTTGTTTTAGTCTTCCCGTTAATGATTTTATACGATTTTGAACGAAACCAACTTTCTTGGTTGTTAAAGATTAAATGTTGGAAGAGTAAACACCTGAGTAAGAGTCCGAATCTAGCCATAAAAGGAATGATGAATGTATTAGTAATGGCTATGGAATTCGAATTTTCTCACGTTTCCATTTTTCAAGGGAAACATTCAATATTATCACTTAGTATCATTATGGTATTAGGTTTTTGGGTTGTGACAGAGATAATATGGGGTATATTTTCCTCGCGTCGGGTAAGTCTGTCTATTCTGTATAATATGTTTTTCACTATTCTTTCTTGTAGAAGTTGAGTCGAGTCTTCATAGTTGGTGCGGTCATCCATTTATCTGTGTTAAGCCTATTCGTTTACCTCAGGAATAAAACCCCTCAATTTATTCGAAAAAGTGGTGCTGATCGATCCACGCCAGCTCCTCTACAAACCCAATCTTTTCATCCCCCGCCCACATACCAGCATCCAATTATTCCTGAATTTGATAAAAACCTGAAGAATATTGTTGGACAGATTTATTCGTCAGAGCAGATACAGGAAAGGTATGAAGACTATGTGAGGCGGATGAACGAGCTTTATAACTCTTCCAATGTTCAATTTATGATATGGCGAGAACATCAACAACAAGAACAAGAAAATCGACAAAAGATATCCCTAGCGTTATCATCGGGGACGAAAGAGACTGAATCGAATAAACAATCTGCTTTAGCGAAGCAGAAAAAGAATCCGAGAAACGCACAAATTCAGAGTCAAAGCCAACCTTCTCCATCAACAGCATTCGCAACTGCAATTCAAACAAAAACAAATTCTTCTCATCCGTCACCCTCTCGGAAGAAGAAGAAAGATAGTTAGA
>VFQN01006895.1_pt1 | contig 12592 bp, 15 predicted proteins | sample 3512371 | NCBI WGS metagenome assembly VFQN01 (sample SAMN10412370, study PRJNA504923) | tailings metagenome | isolation source: Replicate 2 from Balatoc abandoned mine | place: Philippines: Itogon, Benguet | collected 2017-08-28
TCGCGGCAAGAGCAGAACTCCCGGGCTAGCTGTGTAAAAGGCTGTGCTGGTCTGCAAGTGCGCCGCTAACGAAGCCCAGAGCAAGTTGCTGTGGCTGTTGCTGACACGACAGGGGAGACCCAACCTAAGCTACCCTCCGCAAGAGCGTCACCTAGCTCGGCTTCTAGGCTAGAGTTATAGAGGAATGCAATATGAGGGTCAGGGCAAACGCGTTTTGCCAGGTCAAGTAACAGGCCGCAGCGAAGAGACACAAAGCCACTTAGTTCTTACAGAATGGCGCACAGGTGATCAAGCTGATTGCACATAGTCTGCTAGAAAGTCTGTAGAAACAGGTACAAAGTGACGCACAAAGTGCTCTTGCCGCGACAACTGGCCTCGGGCCAGTGTCGCGGCCTACCTCCCCCACGGACCCAGGAGCGGTTAGACCGTTCTGCACCCTCAGCAACTCGCCCACCAGGCGACACCCAGCAACACAACTGCCCTGTATACTGACATCACTGCTATTGTACACACCGCAAATACGAATACACTTGTGCAGAATTGATCTATCCAAACCTGAAGCACGCGCTCAAGGTAGAGGCCTGCGACACACCCAAAGGCCCCCAGTCGACGCGGCCGGGCTTCCAGCCAGGTACACGCACACCACTGACACCAACCCCGAGTCATGACACACGCCAGTTACGCGATTACGCCATCGGTCCTCAAGCGAAGCGCCCACAAGGCATCCTCCAAGTAGGATTAGTAATACCAACAGGCAGGGGAGAACTCCCTTGCCTGACAGCAACATCACAAAGCAAGCAGGCCCAAGCAGCCAATAACACGCGAAGTAAGCCGAACACTACACACATTATTCTCCCAGCCGGTAAAATACCCGTAACACCATCTGGGCCCGACAAGGCCCAAGAATATGGCGGCACACGCTGGGTGACGGGGAACTGATATAACCGTTACACTACCGCAGCTTGCCCGCCGTGCACTCTTGTGACACACTTGGACTTGCAACCGGAACCAATGACAAGCAAGGACGCTGGAGAAGTAAGGAACGCATAGTGGCATAGATAAGAGGAGGCTTGCCAAGCTCTATCTGCCAAGTAGCTCGACGTAAAACCGCCAGCCGTGCAGGAATCGCGATCAATGGTGCCTAAGCCATGAATGTTTTGCCTAACGCATGCAGCGCGCCAGCACAGGATGCAACAGCTACAACCCAACAACCTGCGTCTGGCCGGGGCCGCACAGCAAGCCCCAACACACCTACGATTCTAAGAAGATGAGCACCCTTACATCTATTGCAATAATAATAATAATAATGTTACGCGGGCATGACCCTGCGTGAGATTAAGGGGGCAGGGCGTTTGTACGCGTCTGCCACCATCTATTGCACCTTTCCTGCGCACACTCAACGAACCGAGCTGTGCTCGCCCAGCGCTTAACGCCATGCACCACCACATGCGGCCTCAACCGCCTGCTGCCACTTCAACCCCAGTGCATCGCGTTGGGCGCACAACCCTAACCGCTGTTGCGACTCTCACAGTTGCATGGCACAGGACGGTTCTGCGCCATGCAAATGCATGTGAGCCGACGCGGCACCCTACCGCTGCCCCCAGCTCCTTAAGAGGCTGCTAGCTGACGCCTCAAGAGTTGCTGGGAGCGGGGGACATGAGCGGTGCCGGGGCGGGCGGCGGGCGCGGGTTGTTAACGAAGAAGGCGAATACGAGCACCGCCGAGTTGGTGCCGCCCGGGTGCGGCACACCGCCTGTGAACCTGCGCGCAGCAGCATGTGGGCGTCCGGACGCGTTACACCCCGGCGTGAGGGGTACAACGGTACCGCAGCCTTTGTGAACTCTTGTTCTAGGGATGCAGGCTCGCAACAGTGCACGATGGGCGCGGCAAGGGTTACTTCAGATGCAGGTGTCACGACGGAGGCCAACTGATCTGACGGATGTACGACAGCAATTGTCACCTAACTATTACCGTACCGGTACTTCACTTTCCCTTGTAGGCCCTGGTTCACAGCAGAAAATAGCACAGCAGCTTTAAACCGCTCAATGGTGGCCAACACTGCTAGCCCCCACCCTGCCGGCCCCCACTCACGAGTGCGTGACCCCCGGCAGCCGGGGGATGGTGTCCGGCAGGATGGCCCCGGCCGGCAGCGTGCTTTCGGTGCGGAAGAACAGGATGTTGCGGCCGTTGGGCAGCAGCGTGGTGTCGATCTGGATGGGGGCCCGAATGTGGACGGGGCAGGGGGCACGGCAAAAAGTACACGTCAGCAGGCTCACCAAGTAAGGGTTCTACGAGAAGCGTGGAGTAATAAATCTTGGGTCACGGAAGGGTGGGGCATGAGCGGCATGCGTTTCCCGGACCTGCGTCTGCAGTTGAGTCCCCTGGCCTATGGCAAGTCGGCACGAGAGCGGCTGCGCCCACTCCGCTTCCTCGCTCCTAGCAGATGCACCACGCACCGTTGCAGGCTGCATGGCAGTCCGCTCACCAAACCGAATGTGCCAGGGCCTAGGCTAAGGGTACACAGAACACGGGTCCACTCACCCCAAGGACAGGGGTAATTACCTTGCCGCCAGGTTGAGGTGTGCACCGGCAGGCCTATGCACGCCGGCGTCCGCCCGCCCCTCCCTGCCGCCGCCACGACGGTCGCTGCCACGCAGCGCCCCAAACGTGCAGTAGCCTGCAGGCCAGCCCCCAACTTTTTTGGCATTTTGCGTTACATTTCAGGTGGTGTGGCCGCACGATCCTTGTTGGTCCCGACCGCACCTATCAGGAATCAGTCTCATGTAGCGCTGCGTTGCTGCTGTACAGCAACAAGGAAACGTCCAACTTTGACAGGGCAGGAAGTGTCCCACCACGACTTGAAGTCCTGCTCAAAGCAGAGCCCACTACGGTACTAGACCGAAGGTCGTTGTAAACATCACATATCAAGACCACATGATACTCATCCTCAGGCTTACCAGCACTGCACTTTTTACACACACGCTCACGCTCACTACGCGCACGCGCAGTGTTCCTATATACCTCCAAATTCCAACTGCAAACACGCAACCGCATGAGAGCCTGAACCTGCTTAGTGGGGCAGGTACACACGCTGGTACTGACATGTGTCATGATCCCCAGAAGCATCTTCGTCATACGTAAAAGGCCCCATCCACTGCACGTACCGAGACATGGTAACACCCGTGCTTTCACAATAGTCTCGCGGATCCAGCTGCGCTTGATCATGTACGCTCCACTCATCAACCAGAAGACTGCGAAAAGCACCAAGTACACTAGGAATGTTAAGGGGGCGAAGATGCCCGTCCACTCTGTGACACCCTGTCGGCCACTCGTAACCCAGACGCCGTAGAATGGCCAGGACCGTAGCAGCCCACGAAACACTGCGCTCATCAGCGCGCACATCGACACTCTGCACCCTCCCACGCTGATCGACAATCCGCGTGGCACCAGACAATGCGAGGCGCAAGTCGTACTTGAAAAACGTACGAAGATTCTTGACCAGCCACAAGCCTGTTCCAGAACGAACAAACGAGGCCCAACCAATAGTAATGCCCCCCAATATTAAAATAGTGATGCAACGGTAGCTGACCCAGATCCCTGTACAGCAGCCACAACGACGGGACACGTGCACCACAACACCGTTTGGAAAAGTCCTTCGCACATAGGATGCTTCATTGCCTCATCAAAGATGGACACTAGTCACTTCTCGGCCACGGCGTCCCGGGCAAAACCCCTGCAAAGCGCATATCACGTCTGGAGCCCAGACCTCAGCCGCGTACGACAGTACTAACCTAACCTTCACATTGAAACTTGATACACGTATGGCAGGGGCGAATTGACGATTGGCGTCGAGGTTGGCCACCAGACCATGCATTGCCCGTTGGCCCTACGCCCCACACACACTACTCCGGCTTTCGTCTCCTGTGCTACGGCTTTTTCTATGAACACACTCCACGCACGTCTTGCACATGCACCTCCAGCGGCATGCCGCCATGAAAGGGCAGCACGACGGGCCACTAACGGCAGGCAGGCGTGCGCCACATGCAAGCCCCCTGTACAGCGTTGACCACGTCCGCCATGCTACTACAGTACATTAGAAGCAGCTGCGCGTAACGAAAGGCGAGCTGACAAGCAAGTCAAAAAGCAACAAAGCATCAGAAGTGCAAAAATAGTTCCCAGTCGCAGATCGCGCCCGGCCTCCTCACATCCGGTCCCGAACGCCAGCCACAGGGAGCTGAGTGCCCAGTGCCGGGGCACGCCACCCTGCTGCAGGATGCTGCATTGGCGGGCAAGCCGATCTTTTACTCTGCGGCCCACTGGAGGCCCAGCCTACGAATCCAGCCCTGCCGCACTTTACCGCAGACCAGGGCCCATCCACGGGGCGAGTGCACGTCGCCCACCACCGCACCCTCCTCGCACCGTGCCCCGCACCGCACCATCCAGCCGTACGAGCGGACACGACTGGACGGACACGTTACGCAGTCTCGCCGGCGAGTACTCTGTCCACCTCCTCTGGCACAGGCGCCCTGCAGCGCTGCCTGCTTCCCACGAAACCCCCCTCGGAACACGGTCGCCCCCCTGCATGGGTTCCTTTTCCCTCTGCCTCACCAGCCGCTCCACCCCGACCCCCATCTCCCCACCGCAAGGTAGTGCCGGCCACGCCCTGCTGCCAGTCCCACAATGCGGTGTCGCTCGCGTTCCCACCGCCACTTGAACCGGGTTCAGCGGGTCAAGGGGAAAGGCCAGTTATCGAGCCCTGGTCGCTTAACATTGCGCTCAAGTCTTCCAACTCATCCACCTCGTTCAACAAATTCTGCAAATTCTGGCCTTCTGCGTGCTCCTCATCGAGGGGGTCGGGGGTCGGTGCGGGCTGCTGGTTCAGGCCGAAGCCGCGGCGCTGGCGTCCTGCGGTACCGCCCGCTGCTGCGGCTGCCCCATGGGCACCTGCTGCTGCTGCGGCTGCGGCCGAGGCATCGCATTCCCCCATCCAGGTTCTGGCTGCCTCGCTGCCCCCGCCTGTGCAGCCGAGTCGCCATGTGGCAGCTGCGGCTGATGCTGCACTGGTAACGGCAACGGTGCGGCCCGCCCCTGCCCGATCTGACCATGCGCCGCTCCTGCACCCCACACGAGGCTCTGCCCAGCGAAGTGCTGCTGCGGAGGAGCCTGCTGCCCCTGCGCCGAATCGGGCGGAGACATGGCCGCCTGCCAAACAAGCGTCTGGAAGCTGTCCGCCGGGACCCCCGGGGCTGCTGCGGCGCCCCCCTGCACAGCAGGAGGCACCTGGGCCTCTGCAGCTGGTCCCGAGCGCCGTTCGCTGTACACATGCGCCGGTGCTGCGTGATGGGCGTGCGCGTGCGCGTGCAGCTGCGTGGGCTGCTGCGGCGCGGACTCGCACAGCTGCAGGAGGGACATCAACTGCTGCAGCTCCTGCTCCTTGCGCTGCACCAAGTAACGCAGCTGCTGCGGGTCAAGGGGGTCTGGATATAAGGTCGTAGGGCCGCCGCTGAGGGCAACGGGCTGCTGGTACGACGCCGCTGCAAGCGCGGCACCTGCGGCCCCCACTCCCAGCGGTTCGCCCGGCGCTACCTCGCGGTCCTCCTGGGGCAAGGCGGGGTGGGGCAACGTGTGACGGGCAGAGAAGGAAGGGCACGGATCGGCAGGGCGCCTGTACTCCCGCACAGCTGGCTCACGCCCCCTGAGGCTCGCTCCCTCCGTCCTGCGCCTGCCCTATGCTGGCTCGCGGGTGTCTCCTCTGGCTACAGCATTGCGGCACCCTCATTCGCCATTCCCCATGGCCCATGGACCATCCGCATCCCACCACCAGCAGCGCTGGCACCTCGCCGGCTCGCCACTGCAAACGCAACACGCCACCGGAAACGCGCGCTCTGATTGATGTCGTACGGGTCGGTACGGGGGCGGCCTGCCCACAAACCCAGAACCCACCGCGTCTCGAGACTGTGCCTGCTTCCGCCGCTTCTTGCTGCCGCTCCCCGCTGCCGCGTTCCCTGCAGCGGAGGAGCGCAGCAGCAGTAACGTGGGCGATATGCAGGTGGGGAGGCAGGTTGAAGGTGGCCCCCGTGCTGCTGCAGGGGTGGAGAGGCTGCTCAGCGGTAGTCAGGGGCTCGCGCGCGCAAAACGACCAGCTTTCCGCTCAACACTCCGCTCACTCCACTCCCGTCCCCCTCATCAAGTCACACACACCTGACGACGTGCTTGCACGCCGCGGCAGCGGGTCCGCGCCTGTGGGCGTAGGCGGGTTTGAGCCGCCGCCGAGGGCTCCATCTTCGTCCGAGCCCTAGGAAGCGAGCATGCGTGGCGGCGTGAGCGGTAAGGAGTGCGGCGCGGCAAGCACAAGCTGTAAGCCGCCCCATGGTTGGTTTGCGGACAGGGGGCCCGCAGGGCACCGCATACACCAACCGCCGTGCCTGTGAATTTTATTGATGCTACCTCCCAACCGCCAGGCACACCACGGAGAATCTCCCCGATGCAGGGAGTGCAGGGTGGACTGTCGTTTTCCTGATACGGGCGGTCTGTAGTACCCCCGCGGGAGTCTGGGTTGGCCATCCCCGGTGGCTGGGGTGGCCTATGGTGCTGCCCCGCCTCACTACCCCACCCCCTTGCCGCACACACAGGGCATTTCGTCCGGGTTTTGGTATTCGATTTTCCCAGGGATGCAACACATGTTGCGACCGCATTTCACGCATGCCGCTGCTGCGCCTGCTCGTCCTTCTGCCCAATGAATACGCGCGCACGACCTGTGGTGCAGCATCCGTGGCTAGGGGCCAGCCGCGGCTGTCGACCGTGCTTTCAGGCAGCTGCAGTGGCCGCAGTGCCACGTGGGCATTCCCATAAATGCTTGAACCATTCGGTGTCATCCCCCCTTACCATGCCAGCAAGGCGCCCCGCACCGTGGGCGGCGGCGGCAGCGCCGTCAGCACCGCTGCTGCTTATCGGCTGCGTCTCTGGCCGCAGGTCCCACAGCTTGACGTGCCGATCCCAGCCGCCAGACAGCAGGTAGCGGCCGCAGGGGCTGAACGCGCCGTCGTACACCCTTTTCTTCTCGGTGTGCGCGCCGCCGCCGTGGGACAGGTCGGCAAGTAGCTGCAGCCCCTGCGCACTCGTGTTGCCCGTACCACCCGTACCGCCCGTGCAGCCGTATACCCGCAGCGTGCCCGTACCGGTGACCACCAGCTCGCACGCCGGGCTGCAGGCAGGCAGCGCAGAGGAGGTTGGGACGCTCAGTATGCCCTCAGCAGTGATGTTGGAAGGTGGCCGGCGGGGGCTTGGAGGGAGCAATGTGTGGTGCAGTGGGCAAAGAGGTCCCAGAAGCCGACGGCCCCCCGTGCAGCACCCACCCGTGCGGACGTGGATCACAGGTGTAGCGAGCCGCACCGGAGCGGTGCGAACCCGCAGGCAGTCAACCTGTGCGGCGCGCACAGTGCACCCGCGTGTACCCCCTCTCAGGTCTCCCCCTGCCACTGCGGTACCTGAAGGCCAGCCGATTGAGTTTAACGCCCAGGTCCAGCACAGCGAGCTCCTTGCGTTGGTGCACGTCTAGGATGCGCACAGCGGTGGCCCAGCCGCCCACCGCCAGCAGTAGCTGTTGCTGCTGCGGCGGCTTTGGTGCGAACGCCAGGCCCACCACCTCAAACTTGGGGTCCGGAAATGGGAACTCATGCTGCCTCCATTTGGTCGCCGACCACGTGGCAGGGGGCGGGTGCTCGAGGAAATCCAGGCTCAGTAGCCACACCCGCGAGTCGCTGCTGCCCACAGCCAGATGCCCCTCGCACGCCGCCACGCTGTTGCATGGAAACGGGAACTTGAGCACGTGCGAGGGCTGCCAGGCGGTGCCGCGCGCCAGGTCGGAGAAGGGCCTGAAGACAAGCACCTCCTTTTCCGTGAAGGCGACAGCGAGGAAGTCACCACCCGGGCACCAGGCCAAGCCGCGCGCCTGCTCCTTGCTGGAGTCCTGGTACGTGCACAGCAGGGCCGGCGGGCTGCTGCCCAGGTCGAAGACGCCCACCGCGCTGGACCAGGAGGAGGCGGCCAGCAGCTTCCTCTCCGGCCAGCTTGGGTGAAAGGCCAGGCCCAGGGTGTCCTCGCCATCCCCGAACTCCAGCGTGCACACGTCCTCAAGGGGCACCCCCGATGCCGTGTCCCGAGCAGCGTACACCGAGATGCAGCCATTGCGAGGCATGCTGCCCGCGGCCATGAACAGGCGCCCTTGATCGTCGTACCCGGGTGCAGTGGCTACGCAGTACACTACGCGTTTGCTTTCCCGGTCGGCGAGAAGCTTTGGCGCAGGTCCCAAGGGTACAAGGGGATCCGGATGTGCGTCAAGCCACTCGATCGCTGCATTGCTGCGAAAATGCGTGTTGAACACCTCGGCCACGTCTTGCCTGAGGTCCTTATCGCCGGTGTGGACCGTACCGGCGGCCTGCGCTTCCTCCACCGCCTTCTGCCACGCCTTCTGCGCTTCCGTCAAGACCTTGCTGTGCTGCTTGAAGTAGAGCTCCGCCGCTGCCTTGCGCCAGGGAGTCAGCCCCGACAGCTCCGACAGCCACTCTTGGTACTCAGCATACAGGCATCGGAGCACCTCTGGCTTGCCAAGCTGCGTGCAGCGTAGAGAATGGGTGTGGGAGGGCTTTCATGGGCCTCGGGGGTGCTGCGTGCTGCGTGGTGCGTGCCGTGTGGGGGGTGCGTGTCGTGTGTAGATGCGTGCGGCCCAGCTCACCCATGCCGGTATCAGCACCCACGCGCGTGCGTGCCAGTTTGGGCAGGTGATCAGCAGGACCCACCACCTATGCACGCACCTTGTCCGCTGTGCGCGCGCGCGCAACAACACGCACGGTCCCGATATCTAACCTACGCCAATAGCCCTAGAGGACTCATGCTGCCCTATCCCAACTATACCCAATAATTGTCACCTCTACGTACCTGCCCTGCTCTCTCGCTTCTTCCGAAAGTGACTTTCTGGTCCTGCCAAGGAACCTGCAACGAGCGTTGTAAATCAGGGGTCCTGCGTGGCACTACTACTGCAGAAGTACCGCGCTCACCGTCAAGCGCACTCTGCTCGAGTCTTGCGCGTTGGGCATCGCGTCGCCGCGTTGGGACTACCGGTCCAACAAAGCACTAGCAGTAGCTGGTACTACTGCTCCAGCCAACCACTAGCATTAGGTGCAGCACCAGAGGCAGCAATCCGCTGCATAGCGGCGTTCATCCCGGGAAGGCAGGAACAGAGGCAGGAAGGGTTCTTCGCGGCGTGGGCGCGGTCGCTTGGCTTGCTAGCTTCCGCAGATATGAGGACTATATCATAGGCAGATGATTGCGTTGTAGGCGCGCTCCTGTCTCGCGATGCTGCACTCTGCGAGCAGGCCGAAGCATGAGTGGTACGACGCGAGCTTGCCAAAGCGGCAGCTGATGCGGCCGCTGCAGCTGCCGTGCTTGGAATCAACAGTAGCGAGTTCAGTGCGGCAGGCCCGTCCTCTATCTCTCCTGTCAGCTCGCAGCCGCCCAGCGATGCTTTCCCAGGAGAGTGGGGCGGCCACCGGTGTGCCAGCACCTCCCGCGCCGCCTACGTGCCCCAGCCAGGGCGGCGGCGGCGGCAGCAGCAGCGACTTTGTGGACATGTCGGTGAGCACTGCTGGCGTTGTGCGCACGGCATGCAAGTGGCAGCTTCCGGCACGCACGCTGACTTCTGCTAGATGGCCACTGTCGTTATTGGCGAACTGAACTTCCCTCTGTCACCAATCACAGGCGGACTCTGATAAGCCGCACCACGTGCAGCTGACCGAGAAGGGCATGACCGTGACGCCCGTCAACACAACGGTAAGCTGGGGAGGAGAGGAAAGGGTTACGCGGACACACTTACCAGCAGCCTCTCAAGTGCTGGTGCGTGATCAGACCCCTCAAGGTAGTCCTGGTTATCTCACTGGATGCGTTACAGCACATGCCGTGAGCGTCCCTCCTCACTTCTCCTCCTCACTTCTCGACCGTCTCCTGCTACCCCCAGGCCCCCACGGCTGGTTCCAGTGTGCCTGCTGGGGCACCAGGACCTTCAGCGCCGGCCTTGCGCCCCTCCAAGGGCGCCTGCGAGAGCCTTGTGGTGTTGTGGACCTGTCGGTGAGCGCAGGCACCGCTATGCTGGCTTGAATAGCTCCGATGACAAGCTGTAGGTCGTGCGTGGCCTGAGTGCACCGCTGCGCGCTTCACAAAATCCCTGCCTGAAAATGTACCTGCGTCAACTCTGTCCCCACAGAAGGACTCCGACCGCCTGCCGCACGCAGCGGTACCCAAGCACGGAGTTTCGGCAACCACAACTGCCACCCGTGCGGTAAGTCCTGGCCAGAGAGACTCCGTGCACGCCATCTTGCCTTGTTTTAACGCACGTCAAAAAGGGCAGCAATTACGACGTACCGTGTGTGTCCCTGTTTCAGTACGTTTCAGTTCCGGTCCCTTGTATTGTCTCGTATACTCTCACCCTTACTCGACCTTGGTGCAGGGGACGTCCGCTGGGGCCCACGGCCAGCCGCATGGCCGTGGTGGTCAAGGAGAAGAAGCTCGCCGCGGGCATCCGCCACAAGGGTACGTGCGGATCCCATTCCTTGCCTTTGCCTCCGTTTTGCTATGAGCGCACTTGACATGTGACTCTCACTCGCACATCCTTTGCAGTGCTGGGTTCGGCCCTCGCGTCCTTCATGAAATCGGCCTTTGCTTGGCGAGGGGGCTGGGAGCAAGACACCGGCTCCTGGTGAGCCCAGCTGTTGGGGGCATGTGGGTTCCCATGGTCGTTAGTGTTTACATAGGTGGCGACAGTCATGACCTGCAACCTGGTGTTGTTCCTGACAGGATTTTCTTGTATTGTAACAGGAGACCACTGCATGGCCAGTGCCACGCGTATCAAGGTGGAGGGCGGCTCGCATGCGCCCATTGCCCGGCCCTGCTGACGGTGCTGGTGCTGGAGCTGGCCCCGGCGCGGGTGCGGGTGTGAATGCTGGCCACGGTGTGGGTGCTGGCGCCGCCGCCGCCGCCGGTGCGGGTGCCGGCGATGGCGCGGGTGCTGAGGCCCGCGGCGAGTCCGACCTGTAAGTTCTGGGAGCACGTTCGTCGTGCCCTTTGCTGAGCTGCCCTGCAACACGCTTTGTTCAGCCCATGACGGGTGCCGATATGGTTTTGCAACGGCCTATCCAGTGGCTCTTCCACGTGCACATGTAACATCATGACATGCAACTTTTGCGGTTCCTGGTGTCACATATGTACTGCTTAGGTTCGTGGCATGTACGAAGGTGCACAACATACGGTACATCCCTGCATCGCCCAACAGGCCGAAGTGCTGGAGCCTGGTTTGCGTGGGAACCTGTGGCTCCGGACGGAGCTCTCCGACGTGGTGCCCCCGGCGGACGGCGTCAAGGTGGTGGGGTACCAAAGGACGTTCACGTGCAGGCCAAGGTGGAGGACAAACAGGAATGGCATCACGTGCGCTTCCTTCTGGAGTTCAACTGCCGGTGCTCACGCCTGTCCGTGTCGGTGCAACAGCTGCGTTTGAAGCCCGATGCGGAGATCGACATCACGCACGTCTCCTGCGAGGGGTGCAAGTACAAGGTGACCGCCAACGCATTCGCGCTCTTTCTGCTGGCGGCCGTCACCGTCTCTGCTGCGAAGGCCAGGGCCCTGCAACGGCCCACTCAATAGCTCAGGGTCTTCCTAGTGTATGGATTGGTAGCACTGGCTATGCACCTCAGTCTCTTGTATATATTGAACGTGAAAGCAACAGATAGCGTAGGTATCCACAGCAGGACGGGGTCTGCCGAGGGTGCTTAGGTGCACGTACACGTAAGGTGGTTAGGAGTGGACGGGGTTGTGTAGGGTTTTTGTCTATACGTGGTGATGCGGGTGACATTTCCCTAATGGCGGTTAGCAGTTGAAGGGTTGCATGACACACAACTGCCGTATGGGGCTGGTTGCCTCTTTGGCCTGTAGTACTGCTAGCGTGCCTGCGCTACAACATGGCGTGGCAGTGAGACTGATTTCCAGGATGTGGGTGGGTTGATGTGAGACTTCGGCTTGGTTGATTGGGATGTGCTACTGCTACAGGTCGCTCGGCAACGGTCCTGCTGGCAGTTGCTTGCTGCTGTCGTATTCTCCTAATCAGCCACGAACATGGAAGTGCGCTTGTAAGCACAACGTGACGTGTTGTTGCCACTTCCGCGAATTCGCATGTACTGTTATGATACGCAGGCACCTTCACGTTTGTTGTCAGCAGCAGCACGGGGTAGGGGTGCAACAACGAAAGCAATGCAATGCATGCACGACAACAGCTGTTACGAGCTGAATTACCTCAGGATCCAGTAGACAGCTTGCTCTTAAGGACTAGCTAGGGAGCCACGGCGCCGTTTCGCACTTGCGGCCGTCCTCCCGTCCCCCCTAGGTCACTGGTGCGCTATAGTACCTCGCTGCCAGTGCTTGCCACTCCATGCCCCGCACCAGCCCCGCACCTACATGGCTGTAGTAGGACACACAGTCCACACACCTCCTGCTCCAGAAAGGAGCGTTCCTGGCAACTCGGGTTAACCTATTGCGGCTCCTACTAAAT
>VFQN01006896.1_pt1 | contig 12590 bp, 7 predicted proteins | sample 3512371 | NCBI WGS metagenome assembly VFQN01 (sample SAMN10412370, study PRJNA504923) | tailings metagenome | isolation source: Replicate 2 from Balatoc abandoned mine | place: Philippines: Itogon, Benguet | collected 2017-08-28
AAAAAACGAGAAAAATCGACTCGAAACCATTTTCGCCTAAATATGCGTGGCACTTCGGTAAACCGGTAGATATCGGTAAGTCGGTAATGTATATAACGTAAAATATAGAAATAAATTCACTCATTAAATTTGGATTCATAGTGTGTTTGTTTGATAAAAGAAAAACAAAGAATGGAGTTGAAAAAGGTTCTTTCGTCCTCAATTTTACAGGATGAGGCAATGTTTGATGTTTATCATGCAATGTCATTAGAAATTCTTCAAGTTGTTATTGAGAAAAACCGTCAAGTTGTCATAGGCATTACTGGTCCACCTGGTGCGGGAAAAAGTACCGTCGCTCAATCCATTGCAAATATTATTCCAGATAGTATTGTAGTTCCTATGGATGGTTATCATTATACTAAAGCCAAACTAAACACATTCGATGATCCGAAGGAAGCCTTCCGTCGTCGAGGTGCGCATTGGACTTTCGACGGTGAGAAGTTTGTTCATGACCTCGAGCAACTCAAATCTCATCGATCAGGTAAATTTCCTTCCTTTGATCATGGTGTTGGTGATCCAGTTGAGGAAGATATTACAGTCACGACTCATCATAAGGTTGTTTTAGTGGAGGGGAATTATCTTCTGTTAGATATTGAACCATGGAAACAGATTAAAGGAATCTTAGATTTTACCTATTTTATTAATTGTGATGAAAGTATTCTTCGTGATAGAGTTATAAAGCGTCATATGAAAACAGGTCGAAGTGAAGAAGAGGCCATAGAACGAGTTGAAACGAATGACATTCTGAATGCTAGAGAAATACAACTAGCAATCAGTAGAGCAGATAAAGTCATACAATCAGTGTAAATTGTAAATTATCTTCATTTATATATACTACATATCAATTTTGTTGTTCTGATAGATAGATAATGTTCGAATTGAATAATCAATAAACTAACTATATCTCATACGGAATGGAACAAGCGCTGTATTGATCTCTCTGCCTCTCTTGTAGCGTTTGGTCACAACCCCTTTTTAAATTCAAAAATATATTAAAACCTGATAGCCGATCAGGAAAGCATAGCATTTCCTGTCGATCAACTAGTTCTCTTTTAGTTGATTGTTTTATGAAGTGATGATGTGAATAGTTAGGTTATTATTGATTTAGAATTCGAGTCTTCATGAAAATTTACACTGTCCTTTATATTTGTTTTAGAACTCATTCAACAAATAAAAAGCATAAAAAATATGCATTCGCGAAAGAAAGAAAGAATTAAGGAGGAATATAAACATTTTTTTTTTCTCTGAAAGCATTATTCGGTGATTGGGGGAAAATAAAGTGAAAAAGGGTGATCATGAATAAAGCATATGAGGAATACATATGATACGACCGACCAGATATGACAGCAGCATCATCAAAAACTTATTGAATAAGAACAAAAGAAACATCAAATCCTAGCTACTAATACTAATTCAATACGTCTCAAAGAAATTAAAATAAGGTGTAAAAGCATCATATAAAAGGCGGTGAAATACATTGCCATCCATCACTTACAACGAAGGTGGAATCTCTTAATCTTCCAATCTTATCAGACGACAAACACGTGGGGCTGTGTTGTACTGTTCGCAAATAAAAAGACTGTTAGAAAAATGACATTTTCATAATCAATCAAAAATAACATCAACAAATGAAAAGCAAAAGAAATCTACACTAATAACAACACACAAATGAAACAAATAAAGCGGATGAAAACTAAGAGGAGGGAAACATTATATACGACAAGAGAATTTCCTTTTAGAATGCATAGAAAGACTAAATAACAATTTCATCCTATATAAAGAAATTATTAAAATATTCCATAGAAACAAACACATTATTTGAGTGGAGGAAATGGGGGAAAAGTAAGACATCTTCTATTATAATAATCATAAACAGCGATCTAATAATAACGAAAGCCCATAGAAAAATCAGTTTTGAAAATCTTTTTTGTTCTTGAATTGATATAAGAATAGTCAAATAAGTTTATGAAGGTAATGAGGATTCAGGATGATTATAATTATTATTACTATTTAAACCAATAATATTTGCTCGAACCTTTCTGACAACTTCTATAAAAGAATCAACAGAGAATGGCTTTGGTAAGAAGTCGTCAGCGCCTGCTTTTAATGCTTCGTCCATTGTCTCGTAATCTGAGTTAGCTGACACTCCTATCACTATCTGATGACCTGAACCAAGGCTTTGCTCATGCGCTCTAATCCTTCGCGTGGCCTCTAATCCATCCATTACTGGCATCTGTAAGTCCATTAACACTACATCATATTTATTACAAGACGGGGTAAGGAATAGTTTATCTAAAGCGATTTGTCCGTTCTCCGCCACATCAGTGCGATGTTTCTGTCTTCGTAAAAGCATTGCGGTCATCTTTGCGATGGAAGGTGTATCTTCTGCTAAGAGAATCGATAATTCTTCGGACTCAAATGGTTTCCTCTCTAAATAAGAAGAATGAATACTTCCAAGTTTATCATCTCTTTGCGGCGCAATACGACAGGATTCTAGGCTTGAACGATTGGTAGAGGATTCTTCCTTAAGCAGAGTTGCATGAGCTGCGACAACGTCATCTGGTTTATATGGGATAGTAAACCAAAACACAGAGCCTCGCTTCTGATCTTCTCTTTGATGCACGCCGTATTTTCCCTTTAACGCTTCTACTCGCTTCGCGAGGGAGTACAAACCAAGACCAGTTCCTCCAGCGAGACGTTGGGTTTGTTTGAAAGGATTAAAGAGGGATTTCATAGCATCTTCAGTCATTCCTATTCCCGAGTCAATTACTTCAAACATCAATTCTTCGTGCTCAAAGTCATAATCCGACCCTCTTGGTGAATCTCTCGTAAATACAGTCATGTTTGCGGTGTCTCCATCAGACCCTCGAGGACGTTTTATTACTTTTCTGAGACCCGCTTCTATATCTTCTCTGGACAGGTCACCCTCCGACTCAATTTCATTCTGATTGTATTTTGTTGGAACAACTTTGCGAGAATAAGATGGGTGTGACAAAGACATGAGAGCATTCTGATTACGGGTGCTTAGTTGACGAATCCATCCACTGGTGACAGCATTATCTCCGGGAATTGGGGTAAAACTCATCACATCAATGCTATCGTTTCCACTGGTAATGATCTCATCCTCAACTGCACCACACACTTTATCAGTAAGTGCAGAACGCTCCAATGCCTTTCCTAGTCTTGCTCCTTCTGTTTTTGACAACTTTTTGACTCTAATTGACACCTCACCTCCAGCAGAGTACTTCACAGCATTCGACAACAAACAAAGTATATTCTCTTGCAACCATTGTTTATCTGTTATAATATGAGAACAAAGCTTTTGCTTTTCATACGGTAACAGAGATATCTTGATTTTATTTTGAATGTTTGTCATGCATTGTAATGGCATCTGCAGTGTTTCAGCAAAATCAATTGTCTCGTTCTTTGGTACTAACTTTAGACCATTCGAGGCTTTGGTATAATCCAAACAACGATTAATTGTCATCATCATGAACGTATTCGTATTTCGAACATTATAAATACAAGTTTGAACACCAGCTATGAAGGATTGCATATATGCTTTATGAAAATTCTGTTTGTGGATCTTCCTGCTCTTCCCGTCATCACTCAAGGAGGATCTTCTCAGCATCTCTTCTAACTCCATGATGTCTGAGGAAATAATATCAATTCCATTCATGAAGGATGAAAGAGGCTATAAAATTGAATTAATGATAAAAAAAAATCAAATGCTCGCGAAAAACTCACTGTTTTAAGATCATGGGCGACATTCGCTATCATATGTCTCATTTCTGTGGCTTTGTTTTGATCTGCAAGTCTTTGATTCGTCTCGATGGTCTTTTTTAACTGACGGCTAAGCGAATAGAAGAGTAGGTATTGCTTGTAAGAATCAGTAATCATAATTCCACCGATACAAGCATAAAAAAGCACAAGAACTAGAGAACGATAAGATCCGAGCATTACACAGCTAATAACGATCGAAATCATAGCAATCCCCCAAGCTAACAAAGACAAACGAAATCTTGTCTCTCGTAATACATAAGTGAAAATGATGGGGATCATCATCACAAACACCGCCGAGTCAGTAGGGAACATATGACCCGGTGCATTCGGATTACACGCCCAGCTATACAAATAACTTTGCTGATTACATTGCCCGATCCATGTTCGATGAACTAAAATAAATCCTTTCATTGTAACAAGAGAGATATACAGGATTGCTTGAACGTAATCGGCTAACACCTTCCACGAACTAACACCAGTCCAACGCAGTAGAAACTTCCCATGTATCTGAAACAAAGAGTTTTCTTGGAGGCAACCATAAAGCAACCAACCATTAATAATCACAATTGAAACTAAAGAAATTTCAATTATTAAAGAACTAATATTCTCGCGGCAAACAACAACAAAGCAGGCTGAAACAAGGGGAGGTACAAACACGATTGTAAATAATACGTTTAACATAAATACAAAATTTGTTGACTTGCTAAAGCTCATAAACTCCATGAACTCTTTGTAAATTGTCGGATCTTTGAGTTGGTTCAGCAACAATGATCGATTCTTCATCAAAACCCTTTCATAATCCACTACAGACATCAAATTCGTCCATTCAGCAATATTCCCATCATCAGACGAGATCATTCTCGAAATATCAAACCACTAAAAGGTGGCTCCTGTAGCTGTTGTAGTACTTATTGTCGGTGAACGAAAGCGAATGACGATTGAAGGAGTTTTCAACGAACATTTGGCTGGAGGCCGCTTCTTTCATACCGGACACAACATCTGTGCACTCCCGCCAGCCGCAGTACTACTCCATTTCATATTAAAATTCGGACTTCGCCATTTATCTACTTTCTTCGTCAGTTTATACCTTTATAACATAAAAATATGCGATAAGTGAGTAGACTTAAGTAGCTACTGGAAAATCAATTCAGCTGGAGATACGAAAGAATGCCTTTGATGATCGAGCCCTGGAAAGCCAGGTCTTCAGACAGGGTAAAATTGCAGCAGGTAGAACCAATGAATTACCATATTTGATGCAGTCAGGCACGATTTTCGTGATCCGATGCGTCTAGGGCATGTCTAATATATACCTGACAAAGGCCATGCAAAAAGAAAATTTATTATTCATCATGATCTCGAGAAACCGCTTTTTCGTTCATAGCTTTTGTTTGGTTTGTCGTTGATCAGCAATTAATACCGATTCTGAATCGTCGTTTCTTGGACTTTCATTTTTTGTAATATTACCTGCCCTAAATGTCCGTCCCGAAAGGAAAATGCCGGAAGACCAAAATGACCGTTAAAATTGCCCAAAATTTTCTTCAACCAATACTGGTCCTTAGAGCGTGGTGAGAAAAGTTTTCAAGAACAAATCGAAAGTCCTTTCAAACCCATTACTGAAAATGGAGTCAATATTCCTCTAATCTGAGGCTCCTGTAAAATCGAAAATAGCTGTTGATCTCATAAATATTTTTATCGCTGAAAAAAACGTCTTTTTAGCGATGAGAACGTTTTTGTTCGATCGATCTCATGGAATTTTCAGAGTTGTGACATGAAACTGAAGGTAATGAATCATGCTTTACTATATTACAATATGATAACGTTCATTTACTACATCTCGATCTAGAAGTTCTCGAACAAAGTCCGAATTTTAATATGAAATGGAGGAAGTACGCACTTGAGACTGTTTTAAATTCTGATTGTGTTATTTAGAGAATTCTTTTTATTGAGACTAAAAAGAATATAATTGTAAAAATGCTAGAAATAATGAACAGAATATCTCTAATTTAAACTTTTTGAAGAAGAGTTTTAGTTCAGACAGAACTGTTATACAAAGACGTGGCTTTTTCAAGTTGGTTTGTTACAAGTGGGATCACAAACCATCTTAGTCCCTTACCAAAAATAAAAAACGACAAGTCTCTCTACATAAAATCGAATCAAACTTTGAGAACGATTGAATCGAGAATGACAACAAAAATTAAGTGTGCCCGTTCACATTTCTATTTAACCAGGAACATAAAATAAATTGGACGAGCTATCGGCATCATCAGCTTCCTCTTCTTCATCCTCCTGATTGACCACGACATCTTGAGACCTTCTCGCTTCAGATGGGCTATTCACAGATCTCTTTTTGTCCTCTTCCGCTGCTTGTGCTGCATTTGCCGTTCGTGCAATCGATGGAGGTTGCTCCGGGGAGTTAATTACAATTGTCGGAACTGCGGTAATAGAAGAACTTTTTGGAGAGCGAGGAGAACCTTTTCTTCCCTGTAAATTCTCACGGCCCAACTTCATCGCTTCATCGACAGCACTCGCACTTAGACCACTGAGATGACTATTACTATTCCCGTTCGCTGTACCAATAGAATGCGTCCTACTCGAAACATCAGAAGAATTTGATGACGGTAATTCATCAGTCTTCACATCACTGCTAAATAAAGGATTCTTTACTTCGTTTCTCGGACTATTTGTCATTCTTCTCTTCGATGATCTCGCCGGTTTATCTTCAATAACATGATTGTTGCTACCATTACTATGTGACTTGGATGAATCTTCTTCATTAATTTGATTGAGAAATGTTTTATTACGAAAAATTAAAGAATAAATTGAACCTTGTTGTACTGATGATGGACGTAATTTAGAATATTGATAAATAGGTTTAGTAAAAGGAAATAAACAATACATACATTCATTACATACATTACATGTTAATGCAAAAGAACACTCCATACAAAAGAAACATGGACAACATGTCCAACCAATAATATCCAGAGAAGAACAATATGGTTTTTTCTCTTCATAATAAACATCTGTACTATTCCATAATTGTTCTTTTGCTGATGATGATTTTGTACTACCAAAGGCTGATTTTGGTAATTTAGGAATATAGGAATCAGGTGTCATTGAATATCGCTTAATTGTATCTTTATTCATTGGTAATGGGATAGTAAAACTTAATGCATTCACTTTATCTTCATCTTCTTCCAATGGATTCATTTTCTTTTGTGCTAATATTTCTTGATATTTATAATAATGTTCAATTAAAAATTTTTTCATTGGTTGTACAACATCTTTCTCATAATCAAAATAATTATGTCCTTTAATATAGATGGCATCACTTTTCTGTATATACAATGATGATAATAAACCTAATTTTAATCTTTGTTCATGTAATGTTTGACTATGTGATATATTAATAATTTTATCTTGATCAGCATGTATAAATAAAACAGGACATTTAATCGTTGATGATAATTGTTGATCATTTACAAGATAATAATGATTTTCCCAACGATTGATTAAACAACAACTAATTCCACCTAGTAGATCTGATGCTGCATCATTAATAGAAGCGAAGGGTGATTGTAACATTAATGCGAAAGGTGCTTTACCAATAGATTGTAAGTGTCCTGTGAGGAAGCAGGCAGGTCCTGTACCAATAGATCTACCGATAATTACAATCTGATGGGATGGAATATGTAAGGTTTCTGTAATAAATTCATGTACAGCTAAAGCAATTTCATTAAATACAACTTCATTTGGTGAACCATGACTAATGCCATAGGCGGGGTACTCTACTATGAGGTAATGTGCGTTAAATGCTTGACTTTCTCGACCGGCGCAGATACCGATCTGACCGATATCACAAGCATTACCGTGGAAGTGAATACAGAAATATTGACAGGTTTTACTGTGAGACAAAGACAATAGTGCAGGAATATAGTCTGGTGCAGAATATAGGTAATTGGTGGAAATTGGACAGTTTTTCCTCTTGAAAGGGATGTATAGTAAAGTAAGGTGATGTAAATCTTGATAGGTATTGGTATTGTAAGTAGATTGACTTAACTTTCCTGGAAATAGAATCGTGTTAAGGCATTGATTTTGACTTTTAATGCAGTCCATTTTAATAAACCTTAAGTCTCGTTTCTTCTGGACTCGATTGGGATGGAACCTTTCCAGGTGATAAAGATAATCTCAGTGCTTCTTCAATCTTGAAAGCCTTTTTTTCAGATCGTCTCTGGCCTTGGTTACACTGCGAAAATGAGGGTTAATTAAAAGTTCGAACAACTAACGTCCCCAGAAATATCAATTTTCCTGAAAATAGAAAAAACCGAATTTTAATATAAAGTTAAGCTGCTTTTGGAGGTATTAAAAAATCGGTTTTTAGGAAGAGGTTGTTGAGTGTATTGGGATCGAAAGAGATTGAGATCAATAACATGCAGAATATTCGAGAAAAGGAGATTCAGTTGTTGGGGAAAGTCCTTACTCTTGCAACATCAGGTGAGGGATCCAGAGAATTGGGGTTTCGAGTTGAAATTCAACATACCATTTTGATTTCAGGAGGATCGACCACAGCTGTTGATTTTAGTGAGCAATGGAAGATCTTAATTTATGATCACGAGGGTCGAGATATTATCTCACCATTATTGAATGTTGGTGCGCTCAGACAGAAAGGTGTCACCCTCCATCTTATGGTAGGTTTTTCATTCCACATCTCTCTTCTCATTTATTCTTACTTTCTTTCGCATTTATCACAGCTTCATAGCGAAAGAGAGGCCATCCCTGATGCACCAGCAGTCTACTTCATAAAACCAACTGAGGCGAATATTAAAAGAATTGCTGAAGATTGTGCAAAACCTGTAAGTTGTAAATCTTTCGCCCCTCATTTCAGTTTTTCTCAACCCTTAATAGCTTTATCGTGCTGTTTATATAAATTTTATAACCAAAATTGATCGTCCATTATTAGAAAAATTTGCACAAGAATTAATTGCACAAAATGCAACAAATAATATTATTAAAATATATGATCAATACCTCGATGTGATCTCATTAGAACCGAATTTATTCTCTTTAAATATTAAAGATTCTTTTGTAGCTTTTAATGAACCTTCATTAAATGAAACACAAATTCGGTAAGGTCTCCTTTCCTTGTCCCCTCTCAGTTGTGGTTTATTGTTTTGATGTTTTTAGATCTTTCATGAATCGAGTAGCGTTAGGATTACTTAGCACAGTACGTGTATTAGGAGCATTACCAATTATTCGAGCTGCACCTGGTGGAGCTGCAGAAATGTTAGCACATGAATTTAATCAAATCTTAAAGGAAAATATCTCATCACGAGGTCCTGCACAAGCTCTCTTTGAGGATTGTCTTGTCCATGATCGTTCAAGACCATTAATGATTATTATGGATCGTTCCAATGATTTTTTCCCAATTTTCCAACATAATTCAACCTATCAAGCATTAATCAATGAGTTACTAGATTTCAAATTAAATCGTGTAACAGTCGATGTGGTTGAGAAAGGTTCATTAACATCCACAAAAAAGAAAACATATGATTTAAATACACAAAATGATCAATTTTTATTAAGATATGCATCATCACCATTCCCTGAAGCAGTTGATGCCAATGAAAAAGAATTAGCTGAAGTATTACAACGTGAAGCAGCTATACGTTCTCGACCTGATTTTATGAAAGTTGCTAATTCAATGGGTGTTGATGGATCTATTACCTCTGATACATTAAATGCTACATCATCAGTATTAGAAGGTAAAGGTAAAGATCTAAGTGAAGCAATTGAATCATTACCAGAGATACTCTTAAAGAAAGCGAATCTGGAAACACATACTAACATTATGCAAGCATTAATGAAAAAAATTGCATCACGTGAAATCCCAACTTATTTTGAATTAGAACAATCTATTCTTTCATCAGGTGGTGGTAAAACCATTGATCGTGCAGCAGTGATTAGTTTATTAAAAGATGGTACAAAGGGTAATATTTATGATAAAGGAAGATTATTAGCCATTGTTGCTGCAAGTAGTGATCCATCAACACTGACAAAGGCTAATAATGATGAATATGATCAAGCTTTCACTCAAGGATGTCAAGCAATAACCGCTTCTAATCCTTCAGGTAGTACTACTAGCTCAAGTACTGGTACTCCTCCTTCGAATGACGAGATTCAGAAGATTCTTGCTGCTGTTGCTTTTATTCGACGTTTATTAACATTACAATCTTCTCCAATGTTACGTGGTGGTTTTGGTTCAGGTGGTTCATCATCAAGTAGTAATGCAATTTTATCTTCTTTTCTGACCACTGCTCAATCAAGAGCTACATCATTAATTGCTAAAGCTGCTTCTTTCTTTACTAAATTTACACCTTATCTTATTACTCGTATTGTTCATAACCTAGCAGATGGTCGAGGAGGTAATGAAGATGAGTCTTATGTTTATCTTGATCCAAAGCAGACAGGTTCAGTACCAACAGCTCCACCACCTGGACAGAAGTACTCTGAAGTGATTGTCTTTGTCTTAGGTGGAGGTTGTTATTCGGAGTATTATAATCTTCAAGAATCATTAAAAGAGAAAGCTGGTAGTTCAGGTGGCTATCCAAGACATATTCTCTATGGATGTACTGATTTAGTGTCAGGTGATGAATTCATTCGTCAAATTGAAAGTATATTACCACCACCTTCTTCAACGACGGCTGCTACTGTCGCAAAATAAACAAGAACATGGAGTATTGTTATCATGTAATGCTAATGACAACACGAATTATTCATGGTTCGAACTAAAATTTTAATTAAAAGTATAAAAAAACAGAAATTTGATGCTAACACTCCCTTCAACTATATATATAAAGCACATAGTGAAATGAAATGAGATTGCGAGGACAAAAATGAGAGGTGGTATTGTAGACAGTAGAGGATTCTTTTAGTTCAAAGGAAAACGAGTTTTCTGGTCTCCCATGCAGGTCTTTTCTTCTCGTGCATCTCGTTCACTGATTTCATGACTCGATCCATGACCTCACGAATCTGTTCTTCAGTCGGGTTGTCAATCTTCTTCACCTCTACGATCTCTGCTGAAATCATTCGAATTGGATGACGATAAGGTACAGGAAGGTAATTGCGACCATAAAAGAAAACAATTGAAGCCTTCAACTTACGACTCAACTTCGCAAGCCCATTACTACTTCCAAGAACGCTCAGAATGTTTGTATTACCAAAGAAGAACACTGGAATAATATTCGCTCCTTGTTGTAAAGCCATCTTTACTGTGCCATACCGTGACTTGAAATACACTGACTCCGTCTCCTTGTTGTTATTATCCACCAAATACATCTCCGCTATGCCTCCTGGAATCACTGCTGCGTAGTTCCCTTCTTCAAATGTCTTCGCGAAGTTCTCTTTCGTCGCTCTCTTCGTTCCGATCCATGACATGATCTGTCTCATAACTGGAAACATGAATACTGCATCCGCTCCGGAACCGCATACCATCTTGCCAGGGGTGATATCTCGAATATGTGAAGCTGATAACACCTGACCCATGGGGAAAATACCATGAGGAAACTCGAAGAAGATGTACCTCTCTCCATCCTTCAACTTCCCTTTGATACTCGAGTCGTCATATGTGAAGTCGAAGTACTCCTTCCACACTCCCCAGATCCAACAGTACATGAAGTCCTCCCATGGCTCATACGACAGTGGAACATAAGTGAGGAAGAGAAAGAAGGCGAAGATACTCCCAGCCACATACGATCCTCTCAACGCGAGGATGATCAAAGTTGGATAAAGAAGAAAGATGAAGTAATACCAGCCGCAAAGCAGGCCTAAAGTGACGTAAGCAACAGTGTGTCTGAAGAGACTCATTGGCTTCATCTTAATCTCGTGATTCTGATTGTTCATCATTCAGTCAGCTAATAGACTATCTATTTGATGGCTTTGATCGGCGTCTTTTTTCACTGGATACTGTTTTCTTGACAAAGTGAATAAATGAAGGTGTGAAAGATCAGATCCTGTCTTCTTTCTAGGAAAATCACTCTTCGATTGATTAATTACATACATAAGACACGAGACTATCAAACACTAAGAATATAAATCATCTGAAGATGTACTCAGTAAGGTATATCGACGAATTCACAGAAGTAAATTAGGAGGGGAAAAGAGTTTCAAAATTTTGTTGTATAGAAGCTAACTTGAGAGAAATGGGGGTGAAAATTAATTTCTACTAATAATCATGCTGTTCTTCACGTATCATAATATAGACAATAAACCCATTTTCTGTTTCTTATCCATATTGCCGAGAAGGAAACATTTACTCAAGACTATGGAGGCTTCCACTCATACACAGATATAGATCGCTGGTGATTTACTTCACAAGAAGACGAGTTTTCTAGTCTCCCATGCTGGTCGTTTCTTATCATACATATCGTTCACTGACTTCATGACTCGTTCCATGACTTCGCGAATCTGCTCTTCAGTTGGGTTCTCCGTCTTTTTAATCTCTACAATGTCTGCGAAGACCATTCTGAGCGGGTGACGATAAGGAACAGGAAGGTAATTGCGACCATAGAAGAAGACAATCGAAGCCTTCAACTTACGACTCAACTTCGCAAGACTATTATTACCACCTGCAACACTGAGAATTTTCGTATTGCCAAAGAAGAACACAGGTGCGATGTGAGCGCCTTGCTGCATCGCCAATTTGACAGTACCATAGCGTGACTTGAAATACACTGACTCCGTCTCCTTGTTGTTATTATCCACCAAATACA
>VFQN01006897.1_pt1 | contig 12589 bp, 7 predicted proteins | sample 3512371 | NCBI WGS metagenome assembly VFQN01 (sample SAMN10412370, study PRJNA504923) | tailings metagenome | isolation source: Replicate 2 from Balatoc abandoned mine | place: Philippines: Itogon, Benguet | collected 2017-08-28
ATGGCCGACAATATGGCCTACAAGTACAATGCTACGTACAACAAATACCCCATCAACCCCGACAATTTCGGGTTTGATGCCACGCGCCAGCAAATGTCAACGACCAACATAGACCTCCTTAAAGCGACCCAAGACCCGCGTCTTTTCTACATTGCTGAGCCCGCAGAAGCCCAGTTGAAAAAAGGCCTCGCCCAAACTGACTTCGCCGCGTTTGTGGGTGCGAATCCCGCCGAAAGCTTGGATGATATGTCAACAAAAGCACTGGCTGGACAGTATTCGTACATCAACCGTAACCGTTATTACAAAAACTATTCTCCCGAAGCAACCATCCAAATCGGCTACATCGAAATGTGTTTCAACATTGCCGAAGCTGCCAACCGGGGCTGGGTTACGGCAAACGCCGAAGATTGGTACACAAAGGGAATTCAGGCTTCTCAAGGATTTTTTGAGATCAAGAACGGGGAAAATAGTGTCGTATTGGAGACCCGCAACGGAGCCAATGCTTCGTTGGCATCTTATACCATCAAATTTAATTTCGCCGACTTTTACGCCCAACCTTCGGTAAAATACGCTGGCAACAACGCAAAAGGATTGGAACAAATCAACAATCAAAAATACCTTGGCTTTTTTATGAACTCAGGGATGGAGGCCTTCTACAACTGGCGACGTACTGGTTTCCCAGCCAATTTTGCCAAGGGCGGGCCAGGAACCGGGAATTCTGGCGTCATTCCGCGCCGTTGGTTATATCCAAACTCAGAGCGTATCTACAACGAAGCCAACTATAAAACTGCGGTACAAGCTCAATTCGGCAAAGCTACTGAGAGCATCAATGATGAGCTTTGGCTTTTGAAATAATTTTTTTAATAGGTTAAGAATGCACAATAAAGTGGGAGATTGTTTATCTCCTGCTTTATTTTTTTTGTTAATAAACTCCTGACCATATATGCGTTTCTTTTTTTCCTTTTCCCTTATACTTTCCCCCCTTTTGCTAACGGCTCAACTCCGTACAATCAAAACCCTTCAAGTACCGAGCCGAGCTGAGTATTGCAAAATTGACACCACAGGGGGCTACTCAGTACTGCCCAGTGGGCGGCGGGTTACGCCCGTAGGCATTACCCTCCGCATCACCAACGACCCTTTTGGACTGGCTGTCAGTCCTGATGGGCGGCGGGTCGTGGCACTACACAGCGGCGCGGTTTCACTCATTGATGCCGAACACCCACGCCACGCCCTTCGCATTCCCGATTATGCCAAAACGTTGGCCGACCCTTTTAAAGGTGCCACGTTTTTGGGCGCTGCCTTTGCGCCCGATTCCAGAATTGTGTATTTGAGCGGCGGAGACAAGGGGAATGTCGTCATTTTTGACACCGAAAAAAAGGAGAAAATTGACGATATTTCACTCAACCAACCCGTTAACGGTCAGCAATTTGAAGAAAGTTTTACATCTGACTTAGTAATAAATTCCGCTAAAAATGAGCTATTGGTACTTGACCGGGCGCATTTCAGAATGGTGCGGATTGATTTGGCCACCAAAAAAATCACGGCTTCCATTCCCGTAGGGCGGCAGCCGTTTGGACTTTCGTTAAGTCCCGACAAAAAATACGCATTTGTGGCCAACGTCGGCTTATATGAATATCCACTTGTGCCGGGCGTAACGCCCAAAAACAAAGACACCATGATGCTGAAGTTTCCGCCTTACGGCACCTTCACCAAAGAATCTATCGAGGGCCTAGAAGTGGAAGGGCGGAAAATCCCAGGCTTAGGCAGCCCACTCGTACCCGAAGCCATGAGCGTTTGGATGGTAAACTTAGCCACCAACAAAGTCACGGGAAAATTTAAAACTGGACATCAGATCGGAGAAATGATTGAGGAAGCCGAAATAGTGGGCGGAGCAAGCCCCAATTCCGTTGCCGTTGGAAAACGCTTTGCCTACGTTTCCAACGCCACCAATGATAATATTTCAATTATTGACTGCCAAACGCGCAAAATCGCGGGACATATCGCGCTGAAAGTACACCCAAGCATTGACAAGTACCGAGGATTGATGCCCTTTGGGATAGCCCTTACCCAAGATGAAAAAACGCTATACGTGGCCCTTTTGGGCTTCAATGCCGTAGCGGTGGTTGATTTGACCACCCGTCGCGTAAAGGGATTGATTCCTACGGGTTGGGGACCAACCAAAGTAAAACTATCGCCCGATGAGAAAAACCTTTATGTGGTCTCTGCCCGGGGTTTGGGCGCAGGTCAAAACGGTGGTAGCGACTTTGTAAAACCAGACCGGGGAACCTACATCGGCGACATTCAACTCGGGACATTCCAAAAAGTTACGCTCCCAGCACCCACCGAATTGAAAAAATGGACACAACAAGCCATCGACAATACCTTTGAGACCGTATCAGTCACCGACGACGGCAAAAACCCCCTCCCTCCCCTGCCCGGCTCACGGACAAGTCCCATCAAATACATTGTGTACATCACCAAAGAGAACCGCACGTACGATGAAGTCTTGGGGCAGCTTTCCAAAGGTGACCCAACGCTCGCTCGCTACGGAACAAATGTGACAGTAACGACAAAGACGGACACTTTGCGTCAGGTAGATGTGATGCCCAATCACCTGCGTATTGCCCAACAATTTGCGTATTCTGATAATTTTTACTGCGATTCGGATGCATCCATTCACGGCCACCATTGGATGATGGGCGTCATCCCCAACGAATGGGTCGAAGCCAATTCCAATCACTCTTCGAGCTTCAATGCATTCTCTAAAGCACCCGGACGGCGCTTTCCAAAAGCAACGGGCGGAATTGACCCCGAAGACTACAACGAAACTGGCGGACTATGGGAAGCCTTAGAACGCAAAAAAATCCCATTTTATAATTTTGGGGAAGGAAATGAGTTTGCCGCCGTTGCGGAAGAATGGAACCATTTTGAATACGGCGCACGACAGCCCGTAGTGTTTCCTCTGCAAAAAGCTGTTTTTGAACATACCTCGCGCAACTACGCGGGTTTTGACATGAACATTCCAGATTGGCTCCGAATGGACCAGTTTGAGAAAGAGTTTACCGAAAAATGGCTGAGTCCGCAAAAGGGCAAAAAAGTAGATTTGCCCCGACTGATTGCCCTCCAACTTCCCAATGACCACGGCGCGGGCGTCCGTCCCGAAGCAGGATTCCCGTACCCCCATTCTTTTATGGCCGATAATGACATTTCATTGGGCCGATTATTGCAGTTTTTATCGCATACTCCTTACTGGAAAAATATGCTCGTTGTTATCACCGAAGACGACCCGCAGGGAGGTGTTGATCACATCGACGCGCACCGCTCGGTATTGATGCTGGCGGGCCCCTACGTAAAGCGTGGGCACGTATCGCATACCCACGCCAATTTTGGGTCCATTTTGAAAGTAGTTTATAATACACTGGGCGTGCCCTACGTCAACCAATACGACGCCACGGCCTCCTTACTTCAGGATTTTTTTACGGACAAACCCGATTTTACGCCGTATCAAATGCTGATTCCTGACAAACGCATTTATGATGTAGACAAAGCAATGGAGATTTACAAAAAAACGTACGACTGGAAAACCGCCAAGCCTGGCCCTAAAATGGATGACCCCAATGAGCAGCGCAAGGAGCATTATCGGCAGCAGAATAACTAAGGCCGCAGTGGGTGAAATAACACCCACTGCCTCTCAATTTTGACATAAATAACTACTTTTACTTTTCTAAATAAACACCAATATGCCTTCATCCATCACCGAAATTCGTCAATTATTTGAGTCACAAGGCGATGAACAATACTATGGCGAAGACGTAAGTCAACTCGAACACGCCGCACAGGGGGCTGATTTGGCCCGCAAAGGCGGCTTTGACAAAGAAGTACAGGCAGCGGCTTTTTTGCACGACATTGGCCATTTGATGCCTGCCGAAAAAGAAGAAGAACTCATGGAAATGTACGGCCGCAAAGACCATGAAGAAGTGGCCGCCGATTGGCTGCGCGACCAGGGCTTTCCCGAAAAAGTATGCATTCTTGTCGCCAATCACGTCAATGCCAAGCGTTATTTGACCTACAAAAACCCCAAATACTTCGCGGGATTGTCCGACGCGAGCCGCAAGACGCTCGAATTTCAGGGTGGCCCCATGCAAGCCGAAGAAGCCAACGCCTTTGAACAAAACCCTTATTTTGAGCTTATTATCCAAATGCGCCGCTGGGATGAGGCCGCCAAAGTGACCGGATTACCCAAGCCTGATCTGGAGAAATATCTGTCGCTCTGTGAGGAGGTATTGCCATAAAGAGGTGTAACACTGCTTAACTATAAAAACGGGGTGAACTGTGCGGCCCGCCTTCATAGTTAACAATATCCTTCAAAGCCAAAAATCGTTGATATATTTCGAAACATTTCAATTCAAACAAACAGTATTACCCTGACTATCGCAGAAGCCATAAAGCTTGAAGGCAAAATTCAGGGCAAGATCGAAGGTAAGATTGAAGGCAAAATCGAAGGCAAAGAAGAAGCAACCATCGTGTTTGTGCAGAAATTGGTAAAAATCGGCATGGATGCTGCTACCATTGCCCAAACCTTTGAATTGCCCCAATCCAAAGTCGAAGAAATCATTACTAAATTGTAGCTGCTATTACTCTAATTCGCTTTGGACAATTTCCTGCAAGGTTTTACGGTTCACCGTGCTGATTTCGGATTTATCATAAATAGTGACCAAGTAGAGCGTTTCACCTTCTTCAGTTTTTTCAATGTAATAGGTGATGACCCGAAAACCGCCGCTCTTTCCTCCACCTTTGCTTTCGCTGGCCATACGTACTTTATAAAATCCGCCGCCCAAATCAGCCCCCTGCTTGGGGTTATTTGATAGGCTTTCGGCAAATTCGACCAACTCGCTTGACAAGGTTTTGTATTTTTTAGCGAGCCTCTTAAACCTGCTGTCAAAATAAGCCAATGATTTAATTTTAGAGGCCATTTTCAAGTTCTTTAATCAGTTCGCTCACCGGGCGTGCCTGTATTTTCCCCTCGCGCAGGAGTTTTACCTGTTTGACGGCTTTTTTGAACTCGGGCAGGTTGATCTCAATCAATTCTTCCTCTTCGGTGTTGATGAGTTGCTTTAGCTCGTTCTGCAAGCGTTTGGGCAATGCCTTGTATTGTTTGTAGAGAATCTGTGCCGTACTCATGTTTTGGTCGTTTGTCGCTTTTTGTGAAGTAAAAATAAACAGTTTTTACGGAAAAGTGATTTTTTTACTAAACCCCTACCCCCACACTTTTGCAATTACTCCGTTGATTTTGGCCTGCATTTTTTCGCGCAGCCGCTTGGCCCCGTTGACCACGGCCACATCCGCCTCCAACTCCGCCACAATCTGCGCCTGCTCTTCCAATGAGGGAAGCGGGATTTCAATACTATTTAGATTTGCTTGATTTAACTTTGGCTGAGCTGAACCTGTCACATAATTAGAGACATCTATTTGATTTATGAATACCTCTACCCATTTCTGAGTTACTTGATTTTCAAATTTCAAGACATGAGCATGGTTATTAACCCATATTTTTCCTGAAACTGAAAATGCTATTGGCTGGGTTCTTGACAGCAAATTAGCCCCGTCTTCACTAATCAATAATAAGTTTTCATCAAAGATGTAACTCTCAACATAATCAACAATTCCAGAAGCACCATAGTATGGATATATTCCCCCTTCACGTACTTTTCCTGCTATTGGAATCCTTTTAGAATCTAAGTTTTCCGCTGCCTCCCCCAATTTCACCCTCTCCCACTCCTCTTTCACTTCAAAAACAGGTTTATAGTTATCAATCAGGAGGTTACAGCCGTCTATTACTTTTTGGTATTGCTCAATTTCCGCCACTATCTCCGCCTGAATAGGTAAGGGAGGGAGAGGAATTTCTAAGTTACGTATAAAACCTAAATTGGCCATTTTAAAATTTCCATCACCTAACTTCGTAAATTCAGGATAGAGATATTGGCAAGCATGATATAAAAATTCAGGATTTAAAACATTTTCATCAATCGGGTAAAGCCCTGCAACATTCTGATTTGTCCCACTTTCAAATGTTAAAAAAGCAGTCTTACCAATGGTTGCCCCAACAAGAGCAATAAGCGTCGTTTTGGGGGCAAACAATTTTACCGATGATTTCTCAAAGCCAAGGTTTGAAATAAACTCTTTAGCTTCGTATACATAAGAATCTTTGCAAGCCTCCGACCTTAACCAAGGAATATTTCCATCATTCCAGTATTCAGCAATCTCTCTGGAAGGTGTTCCTCCTGATTGAATCTTACAAACCTCACCCAACTCCACCATTTCATAACTTGAGACCTCCTGTTTTCGGCCTTCTTCACCATACCTATCAACGCTCAAATTATACTCACGTTGGGCGTCGAGGTGCTTTTTGAGGTCGTTGGAGAACTTGAGGGTTTCCCAATCGTTCGCCAATGTGCCGTAGTGGATGGCGGGTTCTTTGAGGTAGTTTTCAAAACACTGGACCGCGTCTTCGTCGTCGGTGGGCAGGGCAACAAGGCCCGTTTTGGTCAAAAACTCGGTTTCGGCTTTTTCGCGTTGCTCTTGGTATTTCTTGGGTTCTATTTTCTTTTTTTCCAACAGCGCGTCGAGTTTTTCGAGGGCGGCGGTCAGGGTTTTCCACTCGCGGTCATAAAAATGGCGGGCATCGGTAGCGGCTTTGTAGGCATCCAACCGCGCAAAATCCTCGCGGGACAACAGCCTCACCCCCGGCCCCTCTCCAATTGGAGAGGGGAGATTTGTAGGCAAATTTTTTGCCAGTGTGAGCAGGCGGAGGGCTTCGGGGAGGTCGTTTTTTTTGATGGGCGTCCGGTTGGTATTGAGCGAAAAACCGTCGTTTTCGATCTTCATCAAAATCACCTCGTTGCGGGTGCGGGCTACTTGGCGGTCGATAAACACAATGGAGGTTTTGACGCCCGAATACGGCTGAAACACATTGGCGGGCAGCGATACCACCGCCCACAGGCCCGCTTCTTCCACGAGCCACTTGCGCAGCTCCACGTAGTCGCCGCTGTTCTGAAAAATAATACCTTCGGGCACAATCACCCCCGCTTTACCATTGACAGAGAGGTGTTCAATGATGTAGTCCATGAAAAGCACCTCGGCCTTGTTGGCCCGAATCCGGAACCGTTGGTGGGGCGTGATACCGCCCTTGGGCGTCATAAAAGGCGGATTGGCCAAAATACAGTCAAATTTATCCTTCCAGCGCTCGTCGCGGCTGAGGGTGTCGTAGTCGTGGATTTTGGGTTCTTTAAATTCGTGCAGGTAGAGATTGACCCGCGCCAGCCGCTGCATCATGGGCGTGATGTCGTAGCCCTCAATGTGCCGCCCCAGCGCCTGCCGCTCGGGCGAGGTGAGTTTGTCGCCCCAGCGCACTTTTTCCTCTTCGGGCATTTCGTAGCTATTGAGGCTCACGTCGGTACGGTCTTCGTAGTCGGTGGTATAGCGGCGCAAAATATGCCGAAACGCCGACACCAAAAAGCCGCCCGTACCGCAGGCGGGGTCGAGGATGGTATCGGTTTTGTCGGGATTGACCACTTCCACCAAAAAATCAATGATATTTCGGGGTGTTCTAAACTGCCCGTTGGCTCCCTGCGAGCCCATTTTCATGAGCAGGTACTCAAAGGCATTGCCGAGTTCTTCGGAATGATCGTAGCGAAAACCGTTGATGATTTTCAGGAATTTTTCGAGCGTGGCCCCGTCCCTAAACTTGAGAAAAGTATTGGAAAATATCTCTCTGAACAGCAGCGGCAGGTTGTTTTCGGGCTTCTGAAACGCCTCAATGGCATCAATAAAAAGCTGAACTTTTTGGGCAACGCTGATTTCGTTGCTAATCAACTTGGTCCACGAATACGACTCCAATCCTTTGATAAAGAAGCTCTTGGGTAGACCAATGTCTTCCAGCTCGCGGTCTTGGTCGTCCATGAACTTATAAATGAGGGCGATGGTAATCAACTCAATCTGGTCGGTAGGCAGCGGCAGCTGTCCCACCAAAATATCGCGGGCATCGTCAATGCGTTTTTTGGTATCTTTAGAAAGCATAAGTTGGGATTCAAAGACCTGTGAGGTTTTTGAATAGTAAGTACGTAATTAGAACCGGTTGATAGTGATAAACGGAAATTCAGAGACCTATGGAGGAATTAACTTTGTGGTTCTCTGTGGTAAACTCCGAGTAACTCCGTGTCAAAAATAGTATGATTAACTCCTTAAAACCTCACAATTGAAGATTATTTTGGTAAAAAGCGGTTGATAGATACGTGATCTTTGATGTAATTGAGAATGGTTTCACGGTTTTCTTTGCCGAGATTTTTGAGGTCGTTGATGGAGATTCTCATGTCAGTAGCCAAGCGTCCGACTTGGTTTTCGTTGAACATCTGCCGAATATCATCAAAGAGCAGGTACGACGAAAACAACTGTTTGGCTTCGTTGTATTTTGAGCCGTCAAAATTGACCGAGCCCAAAAACTGCTGAAAGTTTTCTTCGACCAGATCAGAACGGGTTTTGAGGGGCTGGCCCATGAATATTTTTTGCAGGATTTCGGGCAGCGACACCCGACGGTCTACGTCGTAGGCGTCCTGCAATTTGTTTAGATTCCAGTAGTCAGCCGGGCGGTCAAAAACGTTGGCCCTGATATAGGCCGAGAGCGTTTGCCAATCTTCGGCGGCCACGGCCTCCCAGAGTTCGGGGGTGTTCCTGATGGCTTCCTCGGCGTGCGATTCAAACGACTTGCTGAACGCCTCCAAGTCCACGCGCATCATACGGTATTGGTCTAACTGCTCCTCCTGCACCTTGGCAATGTCGTCCACACCCGTCCAAGTATAGGCATCGCGTCCTCCTCCTCCACCGCCTCCCCCTCCGCCGCCGCCTTCGGGCTTTTCTATGAGGGGGATGATTTGGTCGTAATCGTATTCATCCTCAAAGAATTGGTGATTGGCAAAGAAATCAAAAATGTAAAAATTGTCTTTGGGGCGGTCTATTTTGGTCACGCCGTTGTTGAACTCAAACGTATGCCGCCGCGTACCGCGCCCTTTGATCTGGATATAATCGGTAGGCGAAAAAATGGGCCTCGCCAGTACCACATTGAGCAAATCGGGGCAATCGTAGCCCGTAGTCATCATCCCTACCGTGACACACACGCGGGTTTTGGCACTTTCGTAGCCTTCCAAGTCGGCGTTGTATTTGGTCCAGCCGTTAAGATTGTTATTGGAAAAATTGATGGTGCGGCTCTGCGAACCCACAATGTCGGAGGTGATTTGCAGGGCAAAATCCGAGCCGCTGCCGTAGTTGTCGGGAAAGAGCGCAGCGGCCTGTTCATTCAGCAATTGGGTCATGATTTGGCAATGATGCCGCGATACGCAGAAGAAAATCGTTTTGCCAATCTCGCCGCTAATGGGGTCGCGTTTGGCATTTTGCAGAAAACATTTGACCAGCGACAGATTGGTTTCGGCCGAGAAAAACCGCCGCATAAAATCCCGTTTGAAATACGTATCTTCTTCTTCGTTGCCGTCTTCGTCGGTCCATTTGACCGTCCAACCGTCCTCGCTGAGCATTTGGGTAGTGATGTCGGTACGGGCATCGACCAATTTGGGCATACACAAATACGGCGGATTATGCTTAACGGCATCTTCCAAACTGAACCGAAACGTGGGTGTGCCGTCATCACAGCCAAAGGTTCTGTACGTATCCAACAGCATCCGTCGCTCGGCCTGGCGCGGGTCTTCCCGTTGAAGTTGGGCAAAATCCACGCCTTTCAGATAGTCTTTGGGTGTGGCGGTCAATCCCAATTTTGAACCGATGAAATACTCAAAAATCGCCCGATTGTTGCCGCCGATGGTTCGGTGGGCTTCGTCGGAGATAATCAACTGAAAATCAGAGGGAGAAAACAACGTCAGATAACGATTGTTGGCGGTCAGGCTTTGGATAGTCGTGACCAGCACGTGGGCTTTTTGCCAGTCGGTATTGGCATTGGAAAGTTCCTTGCGCGGTTTCAGCAGCGACGGAATGATGCCGTCGCTTTCGAGGTATTGCTTAAAATTTTTATAGGCTTGGGTTTCGAGTTCAATTCTATCCACCAAAAACAGTACCCGGTCGGCATTGCCGGTACGCACAAAGAGTTTGACAATGGCCGCGCTCAACAGCGTTTTGCCCGTACCCGTTGCCATTTCAAATAAAAAACGTCTTTTTCCTTCTACGTATTTATTCTTCAATCGTTTTGCGGCCGAAATCTGGTAATCACGCATTTCACGAATGCCTTTGTTCTTTTTGGCTTCCTGTTTCTGTGCCTCGTCATAGGTGAGCCACTTAGAATCCTGCGAAAGAGCAATGTAATTTTGGTCCATCTCCACCTCCTTCATTTTATCGGGCGTTGGCTGCCATTTACCAGCTTCGCCCAATTGCTCCAAACTCAAAAACCGCGAAACCACCGTTGGGTTTCCCTGCTCCAAGTCCCAATAATGATGTACATTGCCGTTAGACAGAAAAATATGACGAATGCCGAGGTTGCGGGCATAGTCGCGGGCCTGTTCTTTGGCATCAAGCGGGTTAATGCGTTCCCGTTTGGCTTCTACCAGCCCGATGGGGCGATTTTGGTCGTTGAGCAACAGATAATCTACAAATCCATTAGCGACTTTGTCAAAGTCATCGCCCAGCTCATTGGGGTTCATTTTTGCGTTTGTAATGCGGTGTTCGAGGCTTACATTCGCCTTTTTTGACTTTGCATCCAGCAATCGCCAACCAGCATCGGTCAGCAATTGGTTGATTTTAATACGTGCCTGTGCTTCTTTGTGGATAGACATCTGATTTTCGCTGCTATTTTGGGTCGAAAAGCAAAGATACTAATCAAAATTTAAGTACCTGCCCAGCACTCGAAAACCCTGCAACATAATTCTCAAAAACTACAAACCAAAAAAGGCACGGCTTCAAGCCGCACCTTTTCAGTATTTCATTGTTGTTTGATACTTATTTCTCCAAGAGCATTGCCCCAAAAGAATACCCTCCACCAAAAACGGTAATGACGATTCGTTCTCCTTTTTTAAAGCGTTCCCAATTTTCGGAAAGACCGATGGCGCAACCCGCGCAACCCGTGTTTCCTAAATACTGAATATTAGAGATAAGTTTGTCTTCAGAAAGGCCCAACGTATTCATGACGTTCATACTGATACGTAAATTGGCTTGGTGCGGCAATACATAATCGACGTCCTGCACCGTAAGTCCGCACCGCTCCAACACCTGCAAACTTGCCTTAGGCATGTACGTACAGGCATTGATGAACACATCCCGCCCAAAAGGCATAATCACCCCACGCTCGTTGGGACGAAGCACCACGGCTTCGGTGGCTTTTCCGCTGGTAGCCGCGCCACCGGTGAGCAAGGCGCGTATTTCCAAATCTTCTTCGCTGCTGCGCTCTTTGGTGATTAATAACGCCGCCGCGCCATCACCCCACAAATGCCCCGAAACGGTGTCGGTTTCGTTGTAATAACCCGTGTTGTGTTCCGACGTGATGACCAGCGCTTTGGTGGCTTTGTTCATGGCAAAGTACCCTTCCACTACTTCAATCGCATTGAGCAACGACGAACAAGCCGACGAAATCGTGACGACGGGGATATCAGGAATTTCCAGAAAATGCTGGGCCGCGTGTGCTAATGTTACAATTGTATCGTATGAAGTATAAGTAGCGCCTACAATTAAATCTATTTCACTCGCAGGAATTTCAATTTTATCAAGTAATGCCTTCACCGCTTCTACTCCCATGGTGTGAGAGTTTTCGGCAGAGGCAGCTTTACGACGGAGTTGAATTCCGGTACGCTGTACAATCCATTCGTCCGAGAGGCCGTTCAGCTTGGTAAAATGTTCGTTGTCAACAACTTGCTCGGGCAGGTAGTGACCAACTTGGTGAAGAAACATACTGTGGTTGGTTTAAACCGAAACTTTTAAAGCCGAAAGTTAAACATTTCCTAGAAATCATATCACACTATATTGAAATCTTACAACAAAGTCATCATAATTTACCATTTTACTCCATGCCTTTTTCCCAACTACCCTCAAAAAATAGCCTTATTTTCTACCAATAAATAAAATCTATTCACAGAATGACGCTTCGTTCCGGAATGTACCGTATTTTTGCCCGATACTGAAAACCGAGGTCAATGCTTCCAACCAAGTTATTACTTGTTGTTCCCTGTTACAACGAAGAAGAAATTTTACTGAAAACCCACCGTACTCTTCAAGAATATTATACGCATCTGGAAGCAGAACGGCTCATTGCGCCAGAAAGTAAGATATGTTTTGTAAACGACGGCAGTCGCGACCGCACATGGCAACTCATCGAAACTATTTGCCAGAATGATCCAAAAAGTATCGGCATAAAACTTTCCCGTAATTTTGGTCACCAAAGCGCTATTTTGGCAGGTTTGACACACTATACCAACGATTACGATTGTTTTATTACCATCGACGCAGATTTGCAGGACGACATCGCCGCCATTGGCAAGATGCTCGAACAACATCGCGACGGGGCGATGGTGGTCTACGGAGTCCGCGATGACCGCAGCAATGA
>VFQN01006898.1_pt1 | contig 12585 bp, 19 predicted proteins | sample 3512371 | NCBI WGS metagenome assembly VFQN01 (sample SAMN10412370, study PRJNA504923) | tailings metagenome | isolation source: Replicate 2 from Balatoc abandoned mine | place: Philippines: Itogon, Benguet | collected 2017-08-28
CCCGCCACGGTGCAGGAGGCCTACCTGCAGGCGGCGGCGCAGGCGGCGCGGCCGCTGCCTGCGGGCCCCGTGCGGCGGCCGGCCGGCACCCGCGTGCAGCTGGAGCGGGAAGGCGATCGGCTGGACATCGTCATTCCGCCAAAGGTGGGTACTGCCGTACTGGGTAGACTGCCGTGGTGAAAGCTAATGGGGCTGGGGGTTCCAGCGCGCCCGCCAGGTCACGACACCGCCTGCGCTGTACCGGTAGCTTACCGCGCTCCGCATAGCCTACCTACACGTTTGAGCAAACACCTGAAGCCCCAGGAGCATTACCGGTATCGTCCATTCACTGGGGCTCACTCCAGCGTCTAAAATTGCCCGCTGGAGCTCACTGCACATATACTGACATGCATGGCATGGCAATTTGGCGTTGCGTTGACCGTAGATCTCTGGACCTCCCCTGCTCATGCACTTGTCCGTCACCAAGCGCCCTCCGCGCCCCTACGTTTCGCTTTGCCCTCACTACCGTCCTACTACCTTCTGTCCATTCCCAGGGCCTGACCATGGACGTTGCCTTCACCGGCTCCTTCGCGCTGGCCTGGAACGCCTTCGTGGCGGTGTGGACGGTGTCCGCCCTGGCCTCCGGCGGGCTGCTGTTCGCACTCTTCTCCGCGCCCTTCTGGCTGGCGGGCGCGCAGCTGGCCAAGGGAGCCCTGGGCGGGGCGCTGATGAGGGAGCGCTTCGCCGTGGGCAGGTGAGGCGTGGGCGTGGGCATCATGTATGTGCACGCCGTACGGTGTGGAGCTGTGCCGTACAGTTGTGCAGTACCGTTCGGTGCCGTGCAGGCGTTGGGGTTAGTAGTCGTGCCATCGCCCGTGGTTCAGGGTGATGGGTGGCGGGACAGGGAGGGAAGTGGAGTGAGCGTTGCTTTGCCTACAAGTCTGACGAGGACTGCATACGCGGTATGGTGGGGGGACGGTGTTGGAACGACGCGTACGGCTGAACGATGGCGTTGTGGCTCAGGGTCATTGCTCGGGGCCTGGGCGCCCACCCCAGCCCCCTGCAGGTCGTGCTCAACTGTCCTCCGTTTCTGTTACGCTTCTGCTCTGCGGTTGCCGATACCCCCGCAGGACTCGGTGGCGGCTGGGGCAGCAGCTGGCGGTGCTGGGTGGAGACGGCCAGGCGGACTTCCTGGAGGGCAGGAACGAGCAGGTGGGGCTGCGTCAACAGCTCGGCAACCCCAACAGCTACTTACCTAAATGTACCTACCTAGACCTGTAACTAGCCCGATGTGCGCATTCCAAGCGGGTCTGGATCTGGGGCAAGCGGTTACCGTACGGCCCTTTATTTGGGTCTGGAATTGGAAAGCCCGCCTTTCCCCAGGCCCGCTCGCTTTTTCCCTGCCCTGCTCCTTGGACGGCCCGGACTAAGGCATCCCACTTTGGCCGTTTGCCTCCCCGTCCCGCCCTCCGTCCCTCCCTCCTACGCCACCGCCCCGTCCCGCCGCCCCGAGCAGCGCCAGGAGGGCTCCACGCGTGACCTGCTGGGTGCACGTGTCATCACCACCGCCTTCATCAACGGCTCGCCGCAGACCGCCATCGAGGTGGTGGCGGGGGTGGCAAGGTGAGCTGGTGCAGCTGCAGTGCGCGGGCCTTTGCCTCGCTCCCTCCATGTCCGGTATCTGACGCATGCGGCGTGAGGTGCGCGCGTCGCTCTGCATGCGTGTGTGCATGCGGTTTTGCAGGCACCTGAGCGCTGAGGGGTAGGGCGGCAACACGACGGGCTGGGCATGTGGGCGTGCTGGTGTGCGTTCTAGGACGCCGGAAGAGGTGCACCTCATGTCAGCAGTTGTGTTGAGTCTGCTGGTGGTCGACAGTTTCCCCATGTGCGCATGGACAGGCACCGCTTCGGCGAAGGGCTTGAGCTGCCGGAGCAGCAGTGGCTGGTGGCCGAGATCAACGCACAGCTGCAGGAGGTGCAGGTGGGGGCAGGCGGTACGCGTAAAACGCGAGAAACCGTGTAAGGCGTCAGGGAATCGCGGAAGTGCTGGTGCCTGCACGCGAAGGGAAAGTGGGTTGACAAGTCGAAGCCAAAGCAACAGATAGTTACCTGGGGGTCCCAGTAAACGCTGTGCTGGCTGCAAGCTGAAGGTCCACGCAGGCCGAAAGGCGGGCAGCGAACCCCAACCCAACCCGAACCGGCCCGCTGAAGCTGAGGCTGCGAGCTGTGGGGGCAGGGGGACCAACGAGGCTCAGTGGTCGATTGCGCTGTCAGCATCTTGTCCTAGCTGGAATCATCGATGACAAACGTGAACCAAAAGAGACAAGTGATTCTTTGGGGGCGATGAAGTGTGGTGGGTAGGTGTGGGGTGTGGGCTGTGGCGTTGCCCCGTTGTCAGGTGCGCGGCGCGGCTGCGATGTATCACGCGTGGATGTACGGTGGCGTATGGCACGGCAGGGCAACCTGCATGCTTAGGTCCCAAGTCTTGGCGTGAGGTAGTCACCATCTTGATCACCGCCCCCGCAGCGCAACTTACGGTCCCGTACTTCAACGGCCCCAAAACGTACCCAGTCGGTGCCCATTCTCAACCCTTACGCAGCCCTACCGCGCTTCCGCGGTCCTCACTCCCACTCTCGCCCCTCCCGCGGCCCCCTCCCTGCCCGCCTATCGCAGGGCCGTGACATTGACTACAACGCGATGCCCGCCCCCGAGATGCCCCAGATCATCAACGACGATGACAGGGACCGGTCATAGGGGCGGTGCGCCTGGGTGGTGACTGGCTGCCCTCAACACGAGGGGCGGCAGGAGGAGCAGCAGGGAACAGGAGCAGCACCACCGTTGCTGCAAGCTTGGTGCCATGCAGCAGCTGCAGCGGCATGACAGCGGGCGTGTGGACGTCGCATATGTTGGAACGAGTCAGGCAGAGTCAGGCTGAGTCAGGAATGAGTTTTGGTGCCACACAGGCAAAGTGGTGACACACTCCAGCAACTCCTCGACTAGCTAGATCTGCCGCAGCTGCTCGACACAACGGGCCCTGCGCGTGTGCGCCTTCCTGCGAGTGTAGGTGCACAGGGGCAATTGCGTTTGAGACACTAAATTTGGTGATTACCGTAAAGTGAATCGAGACGGCTAGGTTGGTTGGTATGCCACACGAGCATGCATTCCTGCCAACGGGTGCCTGTACCGCAGCGGCCCAGGAGTGTTCAGGCGGCTCTGGGACAGGCACGTGAGGCTCATCTCGGCGCATTGCAGGCAAGGGAGGGGGGGAGGGAAGCTGCGGCTACCCCCGTATGTCCTTGTGAGCCGACATGTGCTCGCCGGGGGGAGGCGCGACCGGCCCGCGCTGCCCTGCATTGCGCCCGTGCGGTGCCATCGTATCACTCTTACTTTTGGCGGGTGCGAACAGGGGCTGCTTCGCGTAGCAGTTAGCTGCCACGTGATACAGAAGTTGTGCCTTAAGAAGTCAGACTCAGGGCCGTGTTTTGAAGCCAACCTGAGCCAACTGGGCTGGTACGTGGGGACTGGAAGCTTACGCGCCCTGAGGCATGTACCGTACGGTTTATGACAGCTTGTTTGCGATTGCCCGAGGAGCCCAGCTGCGGTACACACCCGTCGCCGCTCTCACGCAGGCACGTGAAGAATGCATGACATGTTGCATGACACCTCTCCCCTCTCTCCGTCAGAAAGGCGCAGGGGCCCGGTCGCCACGGTAGCAAATCGTTACGGCACCAGCAGGGGAGCTTCCCTGCTCCCTACGGGCTCCCCTGCTCTTTCTCGTATAACCAGTCGCCGTTGGACCACGTGGCGGTCCCGAATGGCCCACAGCACTCACCACCACGCATGGCCAGGGACTAAAGGCCACAGAGACGACGGCCAGCAGGGCCCAGGAGGGTCTCGCCTGTGCTGTGGTGCCAGTGGCTGTCGCTTCCCCTGAACACAACCGACGACGGCCTGCCCTTTTTGTCGGCAGGTGTGGGCAGTGGGCCACCTCTTCGCCATAACCCGGCCCTCGGCTATCTGCAGGCCGGTTACTAGCCGCTCGTTCGCCACAGGTTCCGCCTGGCCCTTGCACACAGCTGCACCACGCTAGGTGATGCCCACGTTGCTCTTGCAGCTTCTTGCTTGGGCCGCTTGCTCCCTGACAACGCCCGCTACCTGGGAGGCCCCTGCAACGCTACTACCCCAGCAGGAATTACCCCGAGCAGCAACACCGCCATAAGACGCAGACATGCGCGCAAGAACACGATGCTGTTGGAGAGAACGTGTGTCCGCAGACGGCTACCGCTCCGCCGACGCAGGTGGTGCGCCCTATATATGTGAATTTGCTTGAGTCCCCAAATTTCACTCTGGCACGTAGCTCTTGCTGGATTGTGCAAGTGTCCAGTGGGCGCTGTCGTCAAGCGACAGCGCGGCAGCTTGGTGCCCTTTCCCTCACATTAGAGTAAGGCAGCCTACTTCTCTTCACATAGCTCAAGCCAAGGACAGCCACAGACCGTTGCCAGCGTGCACCCCCGACGCGAAGTTCACCATGTTCGTGGTAGTTACAGGTTTACTATGCCGATATCTTCACGCGCTTGAAAACATTGAGTGCCTATGTTCTATAGTATATCTGGTAGAATGACCCACGGGATCTGTTCCACCTCATTCCGTTGACAGGTCGTTATGACGCACTCCGGAAACCCGCTGGCCGACGCTCCTTTTACTATCACCACTATACTACTCTTGGCGCTTGCCTACCCCATCGCTTGACTCCTGTCTGCTACACACAGAGCTGGACCTTAAGAACAGCGACTCTACACGACAACGACGTGGGGAAGGAGGGTGCGTAGTCGCATTGCCTTGCAGAGAATCTTACTATTGCTTGCGCAACTCATAGCTCTCGCTCGGGCATCTTGCTGGGGGAGGCAGTGCCAACGGCCAGTGCCAGTAGTCGACTGGTCGTTGTCCTCTCGGGTTGCTTCTTCCTACGAATCCCTACAAATGCATAGAGGAGCCTATTAACAAGGCCATGTCGCGACAGCACAAACTATGATACTTTCACGCGGCGCTGGCATGGGCCCATTTGGGCAACTAGTATACAAGAACAATTTGCACCTGATAATCCCGTTGTGGAACATGCGATTGCTCCTGGCCTGTAGGTGCGAGAAGGCGAGCCGTTGGGCAGCGTGTCTTGGTCAGGCAGGGCGCTCGCGCAACGGCACACTGCCAGGATGTCCCATATGCAGCTGCACCACGATCCAGGCGCATCGTGGTTGCCAAGTGTGCGGACTTCTGTTTCTGAAGACACTCCTGAGGGCAGGAAACAAGGTAACAGGCCCCACTTGCCAAACTAGCCTTAGCCACGTGGCAAAAACCCGAGCGCTGCGATGCTTACACCAGACAGCTGTGACAAACGATATGCAGGAATGAAGACCTTCATACGTAAACTTGTGGGCAAAGTATTGCCGGTAAGTGACCCAGTAGGTTGTCGCCATTGGTGTCGTTTGTACCTGCGTTCCGTCCTGGGGCGACGGCGCTCAGATTGTCGTAGACATTATTGTAATCAAGCCGCTCTAAGTTTGCTCTCGCACAGCCGCGTGGTGGAAGCGCACTGTTGCCCCCTGGGCTCAGGCAGGCGTTTCAACGGCGTTTCGGTCGGCACATAGCTCTGCATCGCATTGTCCTGCCTCTACGCATCAACCTTGTTCTCCATATATGTCGAATCATGACAGCGTATCGGCCTGTGAAAGCAGTCCAACCCTGACACTTGCCACGTCCATCTCTTGCCCAACAGCGCAGCCCTGCAGCTCTACGCAGCGCGTACATGCTGTCAACAGGCCTTCAATTCACCCATCCTGTGCATTACTTTCTTGCCCGCAACCCGCAGGGCGCAAAGGCTGCGCGTCGCAGCGGCAGTAGCCTGGAGGCCGACCCCAGCAGCAGCGAGTTACGTCCCTGGACACCCCTCGCGGGCAGTGCAGCCGCGGACAGCGATGACAGCGACGATGAGTTGACGGGGGCGTCCGAGGATGAAGAGGAGGACACGGTGCGTTCGCTATCCGTCCACGCACACGGACTTATATGTTCGACACCGCCCTTATGGCATCGTGGCCTGTTGACCGCTGGCCGTTCCTCCTGATTCAGGCACGTGCCGCCCCACGCACACCACTCTCCACCTGAGGCCGCCGCCGGCAAAAGCCCCATTCCCGAATCTGGCCTCCGCCCCTTCCCTGCACCCACAGGTTGGGCGCGCCAGGCTGCAGTGGCTGCCGCTCAGCCTGCAGTCCCCCGGCCCCCTGTACCTCACCGGCTGCAGCTTCCTGGCCCGCTGCCGCGCCAAGGCCCTCAGGCGCCTGGCCGGGCGCGGCGGCAGGGGCAGAGGCGGCGCCCGCCGCCGCGCCCGCCGGTACGGCAGTAGCGACGGCCGGTCGTCAACCGTCAGCGACAACGCCGCGCCCGCCCCTGCAGCAGCAGACACCAGCAGCTCGGATCCCCACGCGGCACCCCCTGGCCTGCTGCTGTACCCCCTGCCCAACTACAGCGGCGGCTGCTGCCCCGTGCTGTGGACCTTCGAGCCGTACGACAAGCCCGCCGCCGTGTGGGGCGTGCCCATTGTCGTACAGGGCTGCCCCGCGCTGTGCACGTACGAGTCCGTGGAGCAGTACATGCGGGGCGCCAGCTCCATCCCCGTGCCGGAGGGCGCCACGGTGGTGACTCCGCCCACCTCCCCCGCCGCCGCCGCCGCCGCCGCTAAAGCCGCCGCCACCGCCGGCAGCACGACTACCTTCATTCCGCCCCTCCCGCTGCTGCTGATTTGAGCGGGCGAACGGCACGACGTACGCTGCGTGCGTGCGCACTTGTACAGCCCCAGCTGTTGCTGTGGCTTAGCCACGCCGGGACAAGAATCGCTGCAGCGGCTGGGGAGGTGGATGCACTGGTCATACACCTGGCAGGCAAGTTAAGGGGTGTGCTCTGGGGCGATTAGAGGCCAGCGGGACAAAGGTTCCCTGTACTGCCCTCTCGCTGATGGCGAGGTGTTGCCCAAGGGCTGGTGTTGCGTGTGTGCCTACTGCGGGCTATACGTGCCTCACATAGTGCACCACAGTCGCGTCAACGCTGGTGGTCGTGTTTGATAAGGGTGGTCAGGGACAGACTCCTGTGCACGACCGTTGGTTGACTGCTGCGGGCATGGGTAACAGTCGCAGGAGGTGGGCTAACTGCAGGAGGGGCACATCAACGAAGTACGTCGGTGGTTTATCAGTTAATGGGCTGACATGGCGCATGGTGTATGCGTCAGCGGTCTTTGGGTGTGTTGCTTGAGGTAGGACACGTAGAGTTGTCGGCAGGTGCCCTGACCCAGGCGGCGTTGTCATGCATCCGCTGCATGCATGCGTGTGCCACAGGTGGTTTCATTCGAAGCATGTCACTGTCTACGAAGTAACGCATGGGGAATCACGTGGGCACGGTAGCTAGCCCAGAGCAACCTATGCATCTCCAACATCGCATCCGGTCTGCAGTGCACGGCATGGGGTATTGCTTTGATGAGGAGGACACGCAAGGCAGCTCCTATGAAGCTGCAAGGAAGTGTTTATCGGCCATGGTTTAGTGAGCTCGACAGTCTACCTTCATTTGGAGCATAGATGTGCACCGGTATTGGACCGTCCTGCACTCTGTGAGCGGGACCGTCGCATCCGTACCGTCGCACGTGGTGTACAACTCGCCGTTACGTGCACCCAGATGCACTAAGATCATGGCAGCCGGCGCATGTCATCCAGACTGTGGTAGTGTTTATGGTATCGCATTTGAGTTACTCATCCTTATAAGCATCCGTGCCGCCGTGGCTTAGCTGAAGCTCCGTCGCCAGCTTGCTTAGTAGAGTAGTGCGTGTGCCTTTGCCAGGCCGTATGTCCGTGTCGCCTGCCGTACTGGTAGCGGTTGGTTGTGGCGGCTTTGGGTACGACTCACGGCCGTGCTGCTGTTGACAGGGGTTTGCTAGCTGGAGAAGTACAGAAAGCATTTGGGGTGTGGTGCAGGGGCAGAGACCGGGGTGCATGCTGTCGTGGGGCAAGGTACCAATGCGGTTCACACAGCGGATGACACCGTTGGGCCTACTCGGGGGCGCTATTTCTCAAGCCGGTCGTCGCAAGCCTTTTGCTGCGATCCAAGCCCAAAGAGGTCACCTATTCTTATCATGTCAGGGCGCCTTTGCCCTATTTGTGTTGCAGAGCCCAGGCGTGCGATGTTGGCGTTACGCTACGGCTACGTACGTGCGCTGTGGTGGCTGCCGGGCATATGTGACTGCCTCCGGTAACGCCTTCAACACTGCTGCAAAAGGCTTTCTGGACGTGACGACTACGGTATTGCCGTATAAGGCTTGTGGCTTCGCATGTGCAAACCTGTGCGCTGTGCGAGCAGCAGCCAGGGGTGCGCCTTTGCCCCCCTTTTTTCAGCGTTTCATGCTTTATGGTGCTTCGCGACGTCGTTATTGCGCGTTGCGTTATTGCGTGCGATGTTGTGCAAGGACTTGTGCACGAGCCTGTTGATCCCGGGCAACCTTTCATAGCGATGCATGTACGGCAGTGCACCTGGGCTGCCGCCTGCACGGTTTCATCATGCACTCCATGCAGCAAGGCATGAAGATCGGGGACTTGCGATGTGCAACGCAGAGCTCTTACGGCCCCGGTATTTGCAGAGCATAATGCTGCATCCGAAAGTGGTGTAGTGTCCCTTTCATGGCGCATCAGGCATCACATTATTGTCACTGCTTACTCGAAGCACGTTCCGTGCCTGGCACTGTTTCGTACGTGTACCTGCTCTCGCGCGAGGCGAGGGTGAGGTGTTTCATTATCAGTCCGGAAGATGCGTGACCCTTGCTGCCGTGTGGTGTGGGTTGCACCGCGTGAGCAACTGCATTTTGCCGCAGTGCAGTAGCTGGTGTGTGATAATAATTGTCAAGGCTGTCGCTTGGCCTGTTGACACCTGTGTAAGGGGACGGAGCGGCGAGTGGCGTGCTGCTGTAGCTGCGGTGTCTCCATGCAGCAGTTACGCTTGGTGGCTGGACTGCGGTGTGGCAATGCGTGCCCGTTTGATATGTATTGCGCGTGTACGTACGTCAATTCCTTTATTTCCAGCGCCAGCTATGGTGTTGCTTCAGGAGAGCCGTCTACCGTATGCGGCTGTAACAAGAGTACAGCCCTCCTGTGCTCCTCTGCTGCGCGTTCAGTAGCATGCACCACCGGAACCCAGGTGCCACTCAGTAGGGGGATCCCCTCCCTGCCAATCATTCACGTGCTTTAGTCCCAAACGCTGTGAGCGCCAGGCTGGAGCTGTGGGCGCTACAGGCGTCGAGCTAGGGGCACGCATTAGCACAGGCAACCGTCTGCTTGCCCGCGACGAGGCGACTGGGTCGGTGTCCACTTGCGCGGCAGTTACAATCTGGCGTTGACGCGTTGTTACTCAGCTCGACAAAACTGCAGAGTTACGCAAGCAGTTTCTGTTACATGCTGTTGCAAAGCTGCAATGCTGCACCCTTGCATGCCGCCGATGCGCACATGCTGCAGACGGCACGACCGGGAGAGTCAATACGGTATACTCAGGTATACTGCAGCTCCTACAGCAGAGGGACGCTGTACCCCTTGTACCGCACGCAAGACCTGACGCCCCGCGTCACCCTATGACCGGTCTCCTTAAATGTCCACAGAGAGAAAAAGCTCCTGGGTATCAAACAGCATAGTAGACGCCGGACGACCAGGGGAGGCACACTTCTGTCGCCTGCCCTAAACAGGCGCCGCGGCGTTACATTCGTAGACGCTCAGCCACAACCAGCTGCCTTGTGGCTACAGTTATCGGGCTCCGTCAACAACACAGAACTGACAACAACACGACAGTTACAGCATACAATCGCTACCATTATGCACCAGTCCTCGGTCGGCATACGATACATGTTGCCTAAAATGCGCCAACCGCTACCACGCAGCATTGTAAAACGATCTCCGCTCGATGCCCCGTAGCTGTGCATGCCCATTCCCCCCACCTACCTAGAGCATGCGTAACAAACAAGAAAGCAATACGCGCTACAACTCCAGACCGCGCACACCTCATTGCCAGCCGCAGCTGCACCCACACTTCTCAGTCCGCAAAAATGTCCCCCCACCCCTCCAACCCCCATGCACCTCCTGTGATGTCTCCCAGCAACATCAGTCGCGCTCATTGCGCTACCCCGCCGCCGCCAAGCCCCGTCCTCAGCCCCCCACGCCCCCTCCGCCAGGCCCGTCCACGGCTTGCGCCCCCTCCGCCAGGCCCGTCCACGCCTTGCGCCCCCTCCGCCAGCCCCTCTCACGCGCCCTCACACCCCCTCCGCCAGCCCCTTCCCACGCGCCCTCACGCCCCCTCCGCCAGACCCTGGAATAGGAAGCGCAGGTCCTCCAGCGACAGCCGCCCGCCCGCCGAAGCGCCGTCGTGCCCCTCGCTCAGCGCCGCCGCCACCAGCTCCCGCTTGCGCTGCTGCAGCTCCAGGATGCGGTCTTCCACGCTGCCGGCCACCGTGATGCGAGTGACGTGCACGGTGCGCGTCTGGCCTGCGGGGCCGTGGGGTAAGGGGTGTGTATTAGGGTTCGTGCGCCGGGGTGTGTGCCAGACTCTGTTTGGGTGCGGCGTCTGAGTATGTGCCGGCTGGGGCACCAGGTGTTGTGGTCCGTGCTAGATTTCACGTGCGGGCTCCGTTCCGCGTGTTGGCCCGAAACACCAGGCCGTTCGGTAATCAGCCCTGCGTACAGCACCGGCAAGCGCTGCCGACTGGCAACTGCCCAGCATGTTGCGGTGCAGAGTGGGGCGAGGGGGTGCGGTACCGGCACAAGCCGCGTGCCGTGCCTTATGCTTGCCGCCAGGCCCTGCCTCCTGGCACCCACCCCACCCCGCCGCAGGCCCCGGCCCCTCCCCTTACCTATGCGGTGCGCCCTGTCAATGGCCTGCTCCTCCGTGGTGGGGTTCCACCACAGGTCCATCAGCACCACGTGGTTGGCCACCGTCAGGTTCACGCCCAGGGCGGCGGCCTTGAGGGACACCTGGAGAAAGGGGACATTTGCACAAAGCATCACCCACAAGTGCCTACAAGCGGTTGCGGTCGAAGAGTGGTGTCGTCGTCTCAGGTTCACGCCCCAGGGAGGCGGCCTTGAGGGACACCTGGCTGTGTCAGTGGAGGCGAGGGGGTTGCACGCGCAAAGAGATGACGAGAGGCATGGAGAGGCGCTGGGATGGGTGCTGGAGCTTGCGCTGCACTACATGTCCAGGAAAGTGGTGCACTAGACATGCGTCTGCAGGGACAGGCAGGGGTGACGCGTCCTGTACGATGCCCCGGCGCCCTCTTATCAGCTGCCCGGCGCCCTCTTATCAGCTGCCCGGGCCCCCCCCGGGCCTCACCAGCAGCACCAGCACGTGTGTGTTGCTTTCGAAGTCGTGGATGGCGCGCTCACGGGCAGCCACCGTCATGGTACCGTCCAGCCTGGGGGTGGGGAGGAACGGAGGATGGAAAGTAGGACTTCATGAAGTGTAAAGATAAATGGGTCGGAGGCGGGGACAGTGACGAGAGAACTGGCGCCGTTCAGGCCAGGGGGCAGAGGATGGGCGATAGGAGGGCGTTGGGTCAGCGTTCGACAGCAGCGATTGTACACGGTACAGCAGTGTGATGGGCGGGCGGAAGCTGCAGGCGAGCAACAACGCCCTCCCTTCCACCATCGGCACCGCGACCCCCATCGGCATGCCAGGCACCCACCCGCACCACACCCCTACCACGGCTGCACGTGCCCCTTACCTCCTGAACGCTATCTTGCTCTTCTGCATCGGTATCTCCAGTAGGTCCAGCATGCTGGTCCACTGGCTGAACACGATGACCTTGTCGGGGGGAGCCACGGCTGCCGCGCCGCCGCCCGCGCCGCCGCCGCCGCCGCCCGGCGCGCTGGGCAGCGGCGGCAGCTTCCGCAGCGCCCCCACCATGCGCTTGTCGGACTTGGACTTGACGGCCAGCGGGTTGGCGGACGGGCCGGAGCTGCGCACAATGGACCACCGGTATGAATGGCACAGGTACGCTGGCACATCATCCAACAGGCATGCAATATGTCTGCTAACAGCACGGCTTTTGTTTTCACTGGCCAGTATGCAAGGTGTCTGTTAACGCTGCTTGGTGTACGAAGAGGACATGACATGAGCCAACGGTACGGCAATACCCACAAGGCGTGGAAACCCTTTGACAATTTGCTTGTTGCAAGTAAGGTACGTAGTCTAGCGCCTTCCTGTCCACGTGAGCCTTTGGCTCAAACAGGGCCAGGCCACCCAGGCTAACCGGGAACACCTGTACGGAGCGACAACTCACCGTGCCGCGTTTGCCGCTGCCGCAGCCGCGTTGTTCTTCTGGCGCACCTCCTCCAGCAGCGCCATCAGCCGCGTCACCTTGGCGGAGGTCACCCACGCCTCGCCGCCGCCGCCGGCGCCGTCCTCGCCGCCACCGCCGCCGCCAAAGGGCAGCGCCAGCGTGGGGTCCGCCACCGCCAGCGCCGCCGCGCTGTGCAGGTCGGCGGGGCGCAGCAGGCGGCTGCAGGCGGGGCACAGCAGCTCGCCCTCCACGCCTGTGGG
>VFQN01006900.1_pt1 | contig 12581 bp, 8 predicted proteins | sample 3512371 | NCBI WGS metagenome assembly VFQN01 (sample SAMN10412370, study PRJNA504923) | tailings metagenome | isolation source: Replicate 2 from Balatoc abandoned mine | place: Philippines: Itogon, Benguet | collected 2017-08-28
GCGAGGCAAGCGAGAGAATCTGCTGATAGTCGCCACCGAACATGTCCATGACCTGGAAGCGCCGGTCGAGGTTGGTCATCATGGGCACGTCGCCGGAGCGCTTCGTCATCTGGGTCATGGTGCCCAGTTCCTTGACCAGGCGGTCGAAGAAGGGCTTCGGCCAGATGTGGTTGAAGATGTCGATCTTCCGCATGGGATCCTCCAATATGTCAGGTTGCCTGATACTGTATCGTGTGGTTGTGGCGGGTCAACCGGTGGCGAGCCGATTCAGCCCGCCTGGCCCAGCTTGCCGGGGTTCATGATTCCGGACGGGTCGAGCGCGGCCTTGATGGCGTTCATCACGTCCACGGCCTCGCCGTGCTCGCGGCGGAGATAAGGCAGCTTCGAGATGCCGATGCCGTGCTCGCCGCTGAACGTGCCGCCCATCTCCAGGGCGCGGGCGTAGAGGCGGCCGGCAAGGCGTTCGGCCTCGGCCAGTTCCTCCGCGATCTCGGGCTTGATGAGGTAGCCGACATGAAAGTTGCCGTCGCCGACATGGCCGATGATCTTGGCGGCTAGGAAGGACCGGTCGACATCCGCGCGCGCCGCGATCACGGCCTCCGCCAGGCGGGAGATTGGAACGCAGACGTCGGTGGTGTAGGTCTTGCAGCCGGGGCGCAGAGACTGGTTGGCGTAGATCGTCTCGTGCCGCGCCTTCCACAGCCGCTCGCGATCCTCCGCGAGGGTCGACCAGGCGAAGTCCGAGCCGCCATGCTCCGCCGTTATCTCGCCGACCGTGCGGGATTGCTCCTCGACCCAGCGCGGGCTGCCGTGGAACTCCAGGAAGAGCGTCGGAGCCCGCTTCAGCCCGAGGTTCGAATGCGCGTTGGCGGCGTCGATCGCCACCTCGTCCAGGAATTCGATGCGCGCCACCGGAACGCCGCTCTGGATCGTGGCGACCACCGCCTCGACCGCGCCGCGCATCGTCTCGAAGCTGCAGATCGCGGATGCGATCGTCTCCGGAACCGGCTGCAGCCGCACGGTGACCTCGGTGATGACGCCGAGCGTGCCTTCCGCGCCGACGAAGAGCTTGGTCAGGTCGTAGCCGGTGGAAGATTTCTTCACGCGCCGCCCCGTCGTGATGATCCTGCCGGTCGGGGTGACGACGCGCAGCGCCAGGACGTTCTCGCGCATGGTGCCGTAGCGCACGGCGGTCGTTCCGCTCGCCCGCGTCGAGGCCATGCCGCCGAGCGAGGCGTCGGCGCCGGGATCGACGGGGAAGAACAGGCCCATGTCGCGCAGGTGGAGATTGAGCTGCTTGCGGGTGACGCCGGCCTCGACCACCGCGTCGAAATCCTCGGCGTTGACGGCGAGGATGCGGTTCATGCGGCTGAGGTCGAGCGAGATGCCGCCACGCAGCGGTATCGTGTGGCCCTCCATCGAGGAGCCGGCGGCGAAGGGCGTCACCGCGACGCCGGCTTCGTTGCACGCGGCCACCACGCGCTGCACGTCGTCTTCGCTTTCGGCATACACGACGGCGTCGGGCAGCCGCGTCGGCTGGCGCGACATGTCGCGGCCATGATGCTCCCGTACGGCCTGCGCGACGGAGAGCCGCTCGCCGAAATGCGCCCTCAGGCGCTCGATCGTGGTCTGGAGGTTCGTCATCGAAGCTTCACGCCCCTGCCGCCGCGCGGTGGTAGCGGGAGCGCTGGATTTCCTTCGCGGTGATGAACTCCAACAGGACCGGAACTCCGGCTCTGGTCTTCTCGATGCCGCGGCGGATGGCGGGCACGATTTCCTCGGGCGAGGTCACGCGTTCGCCATAGGCGCCCATCGCGCGGGCGAATGCGGCGTAGTCGCCGGAAATGTCCGTCGACCGGTATTTCTCGGTCGAGACCGGCATGATGGGAAGCTCCATCGCCATCGAGAAGTTGTTGAGCAGGATCGACAGGATGGGGATGCGCTCGCGCACCGCCGTCTCGAAATCCATGCCCGTGAAGCCGATCGCCGCATCGCCCCAGACGTTGATGCACAGCTTGTCCGGATGGGCGAGCTTGGCGCCCATCGCCAGCCCCAACCCGTAGCCGAGCTGGGTGGACTTTCCCCAGCCGATATAGGTCAGTGGCTCGACCGTCTTCCAGAACGGCGAGAGCTGATCGCGGGGGCTGCCGGCATCGTGCGTGATGATGGTGTTGGCGACGTCGACGGTGTGCTGCAGGTCCCACAGCACGCGGTAGGGCGACAGCGGCGCCTCGTTCGACGTGAGCTTCGGCATCCATTCGGCCAGCCAGGCGGCCTGGACGGACTCGATTTCGGCTGCGGTCGCCGTCGCATCCCGGCCGGGCGTCGCCCGCCTGTCGAGCTCCGCCAGCACGGCGTCAAGCGTCAGGGCCGCATCGCCGACGAGCGCCACCTTGGCCTCGACGTCCTTGTTGACGTGGTCCGGATCGAGCGTGGCGTGGACGACCGTCTTGTCCAGCGGCATCTGCACGCCGAAGGCGGTTTCGGTGAAGGAACAGCCGATGCCGAAGATCAGGTCGGAGGCGTCGAGAAAGTGCCGCAGCGTCCTGGAGATGGCCGCGCCGCCAGCACCCAGAGACAGCGGATGCGTCTCGGGGAAGGCGCTCTTCCCTTCGAGGCTGGTCGCGACGGGGATCGCCAGGTGCTCGGCGAGCGCCCTGAGCTGCGGCCAGGCGCGGGCGTAGTGGACGCCCTGGCCGGCATAAAGCACCGGCCGCTGCGCGGCGAGCAGCAGGTCGACGGCGGCTTTCACCGCTTCGGGATCGGGGCCATAGCGCGTGGCGAGGACCGGGCGGTAGTCCAGCGGCTCAGGCACGTCGAGCTGCCACATGTCGTTCGGGATCTCGATCAGGACCGGCCCACCTCGGCCGTTGCGCAGCCGGCTGAAGGCGCGGCGAAAGACGTTGACCAGTTCCGCCGCCGAGGTGATGGGCTCGGCCGACTTGGTGATGGTGCGCATCGAAACGGTGGCGTTGTAGTTTGGATCGACATGGGCGAGCCGGCGTTCGTAGCCCATCGGCAGCACAAGCAGAGGCACCGATTCGGAATAGGCCTGGGCGATGCCGCCGTAGGAATTCTCCGTGCCGGGGCCGAGCTGCATGGCGAAGACGCCGATCCTGCGGCCGGAAGACAGGCGCGAGATCGCATCGGCCATGTGGATGCCGGTGCGCTCCTGGCGCACGATCACCGGGCGGATGTCTGCCTCGGCCGCCCGCTCCAGCACATGGTTGACCGGATAGCCGCAGATGAGATCGACACCCTCGCGCTTGAGGATCTCGGCGATCGCCGCTCCGAGCTTCATGGCGTGTCTCCTCTCAAGGCGTCGCACGGCCAGGCCGTCGGGTGTCGCACGGCCGCATGGCGGGCATCGGCGGCCGAGCGCAGTCCGGACTGGCCGAGGGCGATCGAAAACTCTTCGATGAAGCTCGCCGCCATGTGGCGCGCGCCGTCGTCGCCGATCGCGGCCAGCGCCAGCATGAAGGCGCGTCCGGCGAAGGTGGAGCGCGCGCCGCAGGCAAGCGCGCGCAAGATATCGACGCCGGACGTGATGCCGCTGTCGAGGATGACGGTCAGGTCGGAGCCGACTGCGGCGTCGATCGCGGGCAGCATGTCGATCGAGGCGGGCGCGGCGTCGAACTGACGGCCGCCATGATTGGAGACGATCACGCCGTCCATGCCGATCGCCCGCGCCTTCTCCGCATCCGCGGGGTGGAGCACGCCCTTGACCAGCATCGGCCCGCGCCACGTCTCGCGCAGCCGCGCCAGCACGTCCCAGGCAAAGCCGCCGCCGACATGGGCGCCGACGAAGGCGGCCGGATCGCGCCCGCCAGCATAGGGGAGCAGGTTGGCGAAGACCGGCTTGCCGCGCCGCGCCAGCCCGCGCAGCCAGGCCGGCGAGGCGGCGATGTCGAGCGCATTGCGGGGGCCGAGGCGGAACGGCATGACGAAGCCGTTGCGCAGGTCGCGCGGCCGCTTCGAGCGGACCGGCACGTCCAGCGTCGCGACCAGCGCTTTCGCGCCCGCGGCCTCCGCGCGCCCGGCGAGATCGAAGCTGACCCGGTGGTCGTCGGCCGGCAGGGGATAGAGCTGGAACCATGTCACGTCCGGCGCCCAGCCTGCGACGTCCTCGATGCGGGCAGTGGCCAGCGTTCCGACAAGATAGGGTATGTTCATGCGCTGGGCGGCGCGCGCGAAGAGTTCAGTCGCACCCGGCCACATCAAGCCATCCATGCCGATGGGCGAGATGCCTATTGGAGCTGCATAGCGCCGGCCGAAGAGCACCACCGAGGGATCGACCCCGCGGACGTCGTGGCCGTAGCGGGGGACGATCTCGATGCCGCGCAGGGCGGAGCGGTTGCGCGCCGGCCCGCTATCGTCGCCCGCGCCGCCTTGGAGGAACTCGAAGGCGAAGCGCGGGATGCGCCGGCCCGCGCGCTGCTCCAGGTCTTCGACGGTCGGGAAGCGTCGGCGCAGGAACGGCAGCCGCCGGGCGAGCCGCGCTTCGTCCCCGCCGCCGTGCGTTCCCTCCTCCACTAGTAGCTCACCATGACGTCGAGGAGCGCCTGCCGTCCCGAGCGGGTGGCCTCCAGCGCGCGCCGGATCGCGGCGGGCAGGTCGGCGCCGTTCTCGACGCGCTCGGCATGGGCGCCGTGGGCGCGGGCGATCGCCGCGTGGTCGGGCGTAGGATCGAGCGCGGTGATCGGCATCACGTTGGCGGCGGCTGCCTTGCCGTCGGGATACATGTAGAGCGTGGAGCGGCGAACCGCGTTCCAGATGCCGTTGTTGAAGACGACCGTCAGGAGCGGGAGCTTCAGCGCCGCGGCCGTCTGATGGCAGGCGACCGGATTGGCGAACATGTAGGAACCGTCACCGACGGTGGCGATGACCTGCTTCGACCGGTCCCCGAACTGCGCACCGAGCGCGGCCGTCAGGCCCCAGCCGAGGCCGCCCGAAAGGGGCGTGCCGAAATAGCTGCCCGGCGCCTCGAGCCGCATCGCGGCCGGCTCGACACCGAGCTCGTTGTAGAAGACCGTGTCCGCGTCGGCCGCGTCCGACAGGCAGCGGCTGACATACGCCGGCGACATCGGTGATCCTCCGCCGGTCGCGAGCCGCTTCTCCAATGCCTCTGCTGCCGCGGCGCGAAACGCGGCAATCTTCGCGCGACGCTCGGCAAAGGCCTCGTCAGCCGGCACGCGCTCGCGCAGGGCCGCATCCAGCGCTGCGAAGCCGGCATTCACGTCGCCCGCAAGCGATATGCCAACGGGGAAGCTGCGCATCGGCAGACGGGGATAAAGCGGCTCCGGGCCGAGCGCGACAATGGTGCAGCCCTCCGGCGGCTGCACGTGGGCCGGAATCCACGGCACCATGGCCGCGGCGACCACGATCACGTCCGCCTCGCGCAGCCAGGGCGTCGGCTCCTGGCCGACATGCATCGGATGGCTCGTCGCAAGTCCCCGGCGGGTCGCCCAGTATTCGACCACCGGCAGGGCGAAACGTTCGGCGAAGCCGGCAAGGGGCTCGAAGCCGCCGCGACTGCCGGCGCTCTGCGTGATGATGACGGGGTTCCTCGCCCGTGCCAGGGCATCGGCGGCGCGCGCCACCGCGTCCGCGGGCGGGGGACCATAGGCGGTGGGAACGACGTTCGCGCCGGCAGCCGGTGCAGCGACGGCTTCGGCGAGGGCTTCGCGCGGCAGGCTGACATAGACGGGTCCGCGCGGCTCGCTCATGGCGATGGCCATGGCGCGGTCGATCGCCGGCACGGCCTGGTCGGAATAGCGCAGCTCGTAGTCCCACTTGACGATCTCGCGGATCATCCCGGCCTGGTCGCGCATCTCCTGGCCCCAATGAATGGGGCTCGACCGGCTGCCGAAGCGGCCGCTTTCGGTTAGCGGCGTGCGGCCCGAGCACATCAGGATCGGGACGTTCTCCGACGCGGCGTTGATCAGCCCCATGACGGCGTTGGCGAGGCCGACATTGACGTGCACCATCACGGCGGCCGGCTTGCCGGTGGCGAGGTAGTAGCCGTGCGCCATGCCGACGGCGACGCCCTCATGGGGAATGACCAGAGGCTCCGGCATCGCGATGCCGCTCTCCGGCGCCCGCGCATAGGCTTCGATGATGGAGGGAAAGTCGGTTCCGCCATTGGCGAACAGCACGTCGATCCCGGCGGCCTTCATGCGGCCCAGCACCGCCTCCGCGGCAAAGGTGCCTTCCGGCTGCACGTGTTTCATGGCGACGACCTCTCTGCGCGCATCCTGCCTACACGGTCACGCTCAGCGTCTTGGTGACCATGAAGGCGTCGATGCCTTCCATGCCGACTTCCGATCCGTGGCCGCTTTCCTTGACCCCGCCGAAAGGCGTCTCGGGCATGGAGATGTTGAACGAGTTGATTCCGACCATGCCGGCCTCGATGGCGTCGCCCAGCCGGGCGATGTTGGCGGCTGAGGAGGTGAAGGCATAGGCCGCCAAGCCGTAGGGGAGGCTGTTGGCCTTGGCGATGGCATCGTCGAGCGTATTGAACGGGTTGATCACCGCGACCGGCCCGAAAGGTTCCTCGTGCATGATCCTCGCATCGCCGGGCACGTCGGCAAGCACCGTCGGCGCAAAGAAGCTGCCCTCATTGCCGACGCGGCGCCCGCCCGTCAGCAGCTTCGCGCCCTTTGAAACGGCGTCCTGCACCAGCGCCTCGACGGCGTCGCGCCGCCTGGTGTGGACGAGCGGTCCCATCTGCGTGCCCGCGGCCAGCCCGTCGCCGACGCTGATCTTCGCCGCTCGTTCGGCGAAGCCCTCGCAGAAGCTCCTGTAGGAAGCCTCCTGCACGTAGAAGCGGGTGGGCGAGACGCAGACCTGGCCGGAATTGCGATACTTGCGCTGCACGCCCATTTCGAGCGCGACGGACATGTCGGCATCGTCGAAGACCAGCACCGGCGCGTGTCCGCCGAGTTCCATCGTGGTGCGCTTCAGTCCGTCGGCGGCGAGCTTTATCAGGTGCTTGCCCACCGGGATCGACCCGGTAAACGAGATCTTGCGGATGATCGGCGAAGCCAGAAGATGGCGCGAGATCGTGTCGGGAACGCCGAACACGACCGCGATCGCGCCGGCCGGCACACCGGCATCCACCAGGCATCGCGCGACTGCCAGGGCAGAGGCGGGCGCCTCTTCGCCCGGCTTGTAGACCATGGTGCAGCCCGCCGCGAGGGCGGCTCCCATCTTGCGCGCGGCGTTGCCGATCGGGAAGTTCCAGGCGGAGAAGCCGGCGCTCGGGCCAACCGGCTCGCGCACGACGGAGAAGCGCGTGTGGTGCAGACGGCCGGGGATGACGCGGCCGTAGCTGCGGCGGCCTTCCTCGGCGAACCATTCCATTTCCTCGGAGGCGAAATGGGTTTCCAGCCGCGCTTCGGCCAGCGGCTTGCCCATTTCCAGCGTGGCCAGGCGGGCAATGTCGTCCTGGCGCTCGCGCATCAGGTCGGCCGCCTTCTTGAGGATTTTCCCGCGCTCCCGTGGGCTCACGTGACGCCAGGTTGCAAAGGTCCTGTTCGCCGCGTCGAGGGCTCGGTCGAGATCGGCTGCGGTGGCGTGCGGCACAACGCCGATCGCGCGGCCGTTGGCCGGGTTGACGACCGGCTGCGTGGCGCGGGCCGATGCCTCGATCCACTCGCCATCGATCAGGAGCGCAGGAGAGACGTAGCCGACCGGCGCGGCTGGGGTGCTGGTCACGGCGTTCATCAGTCGTCCTCCTCGATCCGATGGCAGCCATGGTATCATCAGGGGCCCTGATAAATGTCAAGCCCCTTCGCCTTGTCGGAAACCGAAGCGCCCCTCCCTCTCTTCAGGTTGCAGCGTATCAGGTTGCCTGATAACACAATCGCCGATCGGAGGCGACAGGATGGCTGGTCTGGACGTGCAGGACGATGTGGGCGGGACGGAGGTCTGGCGGGGCGGCGTGAACGCCTGGGAATGCGACGAGATGGGCCACATGAACACCCGTTTCTATGTCACCCGGTGCATGGAAGGGCTCGCGGTGCTGTTCGCCATGGCGGGCTTGCCCGGCATCTTCGCCGCGGGCGCCAGGACGACGATGCAGGTGGACGAGATGCACATCCGCTTCCATCGGGAGGCGCCGGCTGCGACGCCGCTATACCTGACGGCGGGCTTCGTGCGGGTCGGCTCTGCCGACGCCGAGGTGGTGGCGCTGCTTCGGCACAGCGTCGGGGGAGCGATGGCCGCGACCTTCCACCTGACCCTGCGCGCCGCCGCGCCGGACAGTGCCGAGGTGCCCTGGCCCGCGTCGCTCCAGTCGCGGGCGACAGCGCTCGCCATCTCCGTGCCGACGCAGGCGCTTCCGCGCAGCGTGGATACCGGTCCGGTGCGGCCGATCGACCTGCCGGGCGCGCTGCAGGCGCACCGGCGGATCGCTCTCGGCTCGCTGGCCGCTGCCGACTGCGATGCCTTCGGCCGCATGCTTCCGCAGAAATTCATGGCCGCCGTCGCGGATGGCATCCGCCAGCTGACCATGCCTCTGCGCGAGATCGTGGCGGCGCATGCGCAGACCCCACCCGTCAATGTCGGCGGAGCCTTGCTCGAATTCAGGATGGTGCATCTCGGCCGGCCCCGCGTGGGCGACTGTTTCGAGGTGCGTTCGGCCTTAACGCGGGCGGACGCCAAGACGATGGCGCTCGAACACTGGATGGTCGATCCCGTCGACGGACGAGCCTGGGCTCACATGCAGTCGATCGCGGTGGTGTTCGATATCGATCGCCGCGCGATCGTCGGCATCAGCGACGCGGCGCTCGAGGCGCTGCGGCCGATGATGCTGGCGTGACGCGAAGGCAGCGCCGTCCGTCCCTCCTCAGCGGAAACGTTCGGCCGTCGCGACGCTGTTGATCAGGGCTGCGAGTTCCTTGCGCGAGGCGAATGAGGCCTCGGGTGCCGTGGCCAGGAAGGTCTTCACCGCCCGCACGGTTGCGACCGAGTTCCGGACCAGCTGCCCCACGATACGCTGCGTTTCGGCCTCCAGCGCTTCGGCCGTCGCGACCACGCCGATCAGCCCGAGCGCCCTTGCCTCTTCCGCCGGGACTGCATCGCGTGTCAGCACCAGGCGCGCTAGCACGGCGCGCGGCAAGCGGTCGGCGAGGGCGTTCATCACCAGGGTCGGAGCAATGTCGTGGTTCATCTCCGGCAGCTGGAACCGTGCGGTGTCGGCGGCGATCGCGACATCGGCGAGAGCGGCAATCGCGCAGCCCACGCCGCTGGCGCGACCGCGGACCTGGCTGACCACCGGCACCGGGACCTCGCGCAAAGCCTCGTAGAAGTCGAGCACCGGATCGGAGACGAGCCGTCGCAGGTCGAGCGCCGTGGCCCGGCTGCCGGGCGGCGGCATGGCGGGGCTGCGCCCGGTGCAGAAATCATCGCCTGCGGCCTTCACCAGCACCACGCGCGTGTCCGGGTCCAGCCCGCGCAGGGCGGCGCCGATCGCTTCGGCCATTCCAGGCGTCAGCGCATTGCCGTGATCCGGCCGGTTGAGCTCGATCTCGAGCACCATGTCGCGCTGGCCGATCCTCACATCGTCGCTCATGGCTTCGTTCCTTCACTGGTCGCGGGAATGTTCTGTGCGTTCCGGATCGCCTGCCAGATGCGCAGCGGCGTAGCCGGCATCTCGACGTGGAGCACGCCGAGATGGGCGAGTGCGTCGGCCACGGCATTGATGGTGACGCCAAGCGCAGGGGTCGTGCCGCCTTCGCCACCTGGACGGAAACCCATCGGGTGGTTCGCGGACGGCACTTCGCTGAGTTCGGTGGCGAAGCTCGGAAAGTCGCTGGCGCGCGCCAGAGCGTAGTCCATCATGGTTGCAGCAAGAGCCTGGCCGCTGTCCCCGTCGAAGCGCGACCATTCGAGCAACGCCTGCCCGGCGCCCTGGACGATGCCGCCATGGGTCTGGCCATGCACGATCATCGGATTGAGCGCGCGACCGACATCGTCGATCGAGACGTAGTTCTCGATCTGCCAGGCACCCGTCTCCGGGTCGATCTCGATCTCGCAGACCGCAGCGCCATAGGGAAAGGCGAGGCCGGGAGTGACGACATCGGCGGCGGCCCGGAAGGCTGCGCGCAGCGGTGGCGGCAAGCCGGTGCCGTCCTCCGCGTGGCCCGCGAGCTCGAAGAGGGTCGCAACCCTGTTGGTGCCGGCCACGCGGAACAGGCCATCCTCGAACTCGATCTCGTCCAGGGTCCGGCCCGAGAGGGCAGCGAGCACGGAGCGCGCCCGCAGCACTATCTCCCCGGCCGCCTGCTGGAACACGATGGAGGCGAAGCGCAGCGAGCGGCCGGAATGCGAGCCACCCCCGGCCATGACGAAGTCGGTGTCGCCGGTACGGATACGGACGCATTCGTGCGGGACGCCGAGCAGGGCTCCCACCAGCTGGGCGAAAGCCGTCTCATGGCCCTGGCCCGTGTTCTGTGTGCCGAGGACGACGTCGACGCTGCCGCCCCGGGCGTCGATCGCGATCTCGGCGCGTTCGCGCGGAATGCCGCTGGTGCCTTCGATATAGTTACCGAAACCGATGCCCCGGCAGCGCCCGCGCGTCCTGGCCTCGGCGCGGCGGGCCTCGAACCCTTCCCAGTCGGCCAGGTCGAGCGCCCGCTGCATCACCGCCTCGTAGGCGCCGTTGTCGTAGGTGATGCCGAAGGGATTCCGGTAGGGCTGGTGTTCCGGAGGGATCATGTTGCGGCGTCGCAGCTCGATCCGGTCGAAGCCGCATTGGCGGGCCGCGAGGTCGATCATGCGCTCGATCGCATACATGGCTTCCGGTCTTCCCGCGCTGCGATACGGGATAGTGGGTGGGGTATTGGTCATCGCCGCCCGCGCCTTCACGCATGCCACCGGGATCCGGTACAGGCTGGTCATCAGCTGCGCGCCCTTGTTGAGCGGCACGTAGGAGACGGTGTGGGCGCCGATGTTGGATGTGTTGGTGGAGCGAAAGGCGAGGAAGGTGCCCTCCGCATCCAGCGCCAGTTCTGCGTCGATCTCAAGGTCGCGCCCCTGGTAGTCCGAGAGAAAGGCCTCGGTGCGGTCGGCGACGTGCTTGACCGGCCGCCCGACGTGACGCGCGGCCAGCGCCAGCAGAACGAACTCCGGATAGAGGGCGTTGCGGGTGCCGAAGTTCCCGCCAACATCCTGCGGCGCGACGACCCGCGCCCGGGAGGGATCGACGTCCAGAATGGCTGCGAGCTGGTCGCGCATCACCACGACGCCGACGCCGCTGGAAGCGTGCAGCGTGAAGCGACCCGTGGCGGGATCGTACTGCGCGGCGCTGCTGCGGGGTTCGAGATGGACGCCGGTAACGCGCTGCACGTGCCCTGCGAAGACGACGCGATGGGCTGCCGTGGCGAAGGCGGCTTCCGTCGCCGCCGCGTCCCCGATGATCGCCTCGAGCGCGATGTTGCCAGGGACGTGATCCCACAGCAGCGGCGCGTCCGGCGCGGTCGCTGCTGAACCCGACATGACGGCGTCGAGTACCTCCCACTCCACCTCGATCAGGTCGGCAGCATCGCGTGCGACGTCGACGGTCTCGGCCACGATCGCCGCGTAGGCCTCGCCCACGTAGCGCACGCGGTCGGGCGGCAGGACGTGGTGCGGGGTCCGGGCACGTTCGGTGCCGTCGGCGTTGACCAGCGGCACGTCGGCCCCGATCGTCGACGCGCCTATCGCGTGGGGGATCGGCCGCAGCTGCCGCACCGCCGCGTCCTTGCCGGTGAAGACGGCCAGAACGCCCTTCATGGCCAATGCCGCCGAAGCGTCCATCGCCGTAATGCGGGCATGGGCGTGGGGCGAGCGCAGGAAGACGGCGTAGGCGGCGTTCTCGAGCCGCAGGTCGTCGGCGAAGCGGCCGTCGCCGCGCACCAGGCGGTCGTCCTCCCTCCGCGGAACCTCCTCGCCGAGCCCCTTCATGTTCTCCTCCCTTCCCGCACCGGCACCGGGCGGAATCGCCGCCGTGCGCCGATGCCCCCTCATTCTATATCAGGGAGGCTTATAATCAAACATCAGTACGCCGGATATGGGTGTGAGGGCGGCGTCGGGCACCCAGATGGAGAGATGGTCGCAGAAAAGCGGCTCGGGGGTCTGCAATGACGTCGTGCTTCGGCGACGTGCGTTCAGCGGCCGATCGATTTGCGACTTTCGACCGCGCGGGCGGCACGTGCCGGCAGCCGCGTCCCATGAGAGCTCGAGGTTACGAGATTTCCGTCTGGAACAGTGCGGTGCGCGTCGTGTCGGAGACGTCGCGAGCCCGCCCCTTGTTGACCAGGAAATTGACGTGCGCGAGCGTCTCGCCCAGGGCAAAGCCGATGTTCTCCGGTCCCTCGATCTGGGGAAACATCTCCGTTGCCAGTTCGGCGGCCGTGCGCGGCTGTCGGAGAAACTCCGCTGCGGCGTCGAGGCGCTCTTCGTGGTGATGCCGCAGCTGCTCGATCCGGGTCCGGATCCCAAAGTAGGGGCGGCCGTGAGACGGTTGGATCAGCGTTCCGTCCGCAATGCAGTCGCCCTTACGAATCGACCCTAGATTGTCCGCCAGCCGTTCGGCTTTC
>VFQN01006901.1_pt1 | contig 12580 bp, 15 predicted proteins | sample 3512371 | NCBI WGS metagenome assembly VFQN01 (sample SAMN10412370, study PRJNA504923) | tailings metagenome | isolation source: Replicate 2 from Balatoc abandoned mine | place: Philippines: Itogon, Benguet | collected 2017-08-28
TCAGCTTGCGGAGGTCGGCGGGGACATCCACCGTGTCGAGCAGCGGCGTATGCGGACGATCGGTCATCGCGCCGTCATACTGGTAACCGCCGAAACTGTCGAACGAAAAGCCGTTCGGCCCGGCGGGCGCCTTCCCGCCCGTCATTTTTGCCCGGATCGCTGCTAGCCGCCTGATAGGCCTTGCCTTTTGTCCCAAAGCGCAACAGATTTGGCCCGTGGGGAGCGGCGCGCCATCGGTCCGGGGGACTGCGATGGCGCGGTGCGGCTGCATGCAGCCAAAACGGGGGGGACCATTATATGATCGGTGGAACGGCACGATTTTCGGGCTTCGGCGTCCTGTGCGCGCTGGCCGTGGCGCTGGCGGCTGCGCCCGCCGCGGCGCAGAGCAGTACCTACGGCCCCTATGCCGGAACGAGCTGGTCGCTGAAGAAGGTACGGGTCGGCACCGGCGAATGCACGATGATCGTCAACCATGGCTCGATGGGTCTTGACCGTTCGGGGGCAAAAATCGCCAAGGAAACCAACGCATCGGGCACCGTCGCGCTGATCGAGTGGACGGGCGCCTGCGATGCGAACCGTCTGATCAGCGGGCGCGGGACGCTCTTCATCGACCTCGATGCAACGGGCAATTATTTCTCGAAACGCTTTGTCGGAACCGCCGATCGCGGCGCGTTCAACGGCGCGGTCAGCTACAATGGTTTTTACGACCTCGAAGCCGACGACTATGGCGAGCTCGACCCGGACCAGGCGATCACCTTTGCCAATGGCTGCAATAATTGGGCGGGCGCCGCGCCAAGCAATTGCGACAAGGAGCAGGCGGCACGCCTGCGCACGCAATATCTGGCCGGATTCACCCCGGCGTCCAAGCCCGCGCCAACCGCGCCCAAAGCCGCACCGGTCAAGCCCGCCGGCCCGGTCGCCGTCGAGATCGCTCCCTCCGCGACGCGCTCGCTCAACGCCGAGCAAAATACTGCCGCCGCGGCATGGCTCAAGGCCGACACCGAGGCGAAGCGCATCCAGGCCGAAAAGGTCGCCGACTTCGAGCGCAAGAAGGCCGATTTCGACCGGCAGCAGAGCGACTATCAGCGTCAGCAGGCCGAATATCAGGCCGCGCTCGCCGCGCACAAGGCCGAGACCGACCGCATCGCGAAGCACAATGCCGATGTCGAGGCGTGCAACAAGGGCGACAAGACCCGCTGTCCCTAGCGGCCGTCAATCTTCGGTGCGCGGTGCCTCATCGACCTGCGGGGGCGGGTCCGCCTGTTTCGCCGCCTCCACCTGCGCATAAAGCCCGCGTACCATCAGGTCGGTGAAGACCAGCATCACGCCGATCATGCCGACGAGCAGTGCGACTGCCGCGACCGGGAACGGCCCGATCGTGTCGATTATCCCGCGCCGCATCGCCACCGCGAGCAGCACCGCCGTCGCCATCAACCCATAGCCGGCGAAGCGTCCAACGCGCGTCATGCGGCATTCTCCGCGGGCGAGCCATAGTCGGCGAGGTCCACGCCCATGATGTCGCGCACGACATCGCGCTTCGCAAGATAGCGCGCGGCATCCTTCAGATCCTCGGCCAGATGCCGCTTCAGATAGGGCGCCGCCGCCATCGGGTCGCGCCCCGCCAGCGTTTCGCTGATCGCGAGCGCGGACATCAGCGCGCGCTCGGACAAATAGCCCTGCCAGCCCGAGACATACCAGCCCGCACCGATCGACGTCCCGAGCTCGTCCTTGGTGTGATAGCCATAGCGCGCGCTATTGCCGAGGAAGATGCCGAAGCCGAGCGCGACGGCGGTCAGGTCGGTCAATAGTTCCTCGCACTCGGCGCCGCCCGGCGCGAGCCGCATCGTCCCCGTCATCCAGTAATGCGCGGTCTCGTGGCCGAGCGTGGCGACGAGCGCAGATTCATCCTCGAGCTGGCTGCGCGAGGCTACGATCTCGGCAAGCCAGCCGCCCGCGCCGTCCTCGACCAGCTGAAAGGTGCCCGCAGCGCTTGCCCCCGTGTGCGTCAGCGTGTGCCGCTCCGACACCGCCATATGCGCCCGCGCCCCGTCGACCATCACCAGTCGTGCTGGCCAATCGCCGATCCCCGCGACAGTCATCACCTGCCCCAACAGCTCCTCGGCGCGCGCGTCTCCGGTTAGCCGGCTGTCGGGAAAACAGTCGCCGTCGGGCGTTGCCAGCATGCGCTGCGCATGCGCCTCGACCCCGCCGAACTCGTCGAGCAGCCAGCGAAAGCCCGCCAGCTGCCAGTCCCATTCGTCCGCCGACAGCGGCCGCTTCGGCCCGAACAGACTCATCGCCCGTTGCTCATCGCAACGGAACCAAAGCGCGTGCGGGGATTTAGAAAGGAAATCGGGCGATGCTGGTGCATGAAAGTCACGATCACAGGAAAAGCCGCCGCTCGCAAGACGAAGCCTTTGCATTGCGGATACAATCACCTAACACCTCGGCAACGGGGGGCAAGAACATAGGAATGCCGATGCTCGAATTGACGAAATTCTCCCGCTTTCTCCGACCGCTCCGTACCCTTCCCATCATCACCGCCTTCGCGGCGGCGGGACTGGCCGCGGCACCGGCTTCGGCGCAGGACGCGGCGCTTCCCTATGATCTGCCCGCCCAGCTCGACACCGGCCTGACCGCCGGCGACGAACAGCCCGTCCGCTATCTTCAGGACAGCGGCGAGATCGACGAAAATATCCTCCTCCCCGCACAGGGCCACGATCCCGACGGCGATCGCAAATATGCGCGCGACTATTTCGCGATCGCGGGCGGCGTGATCACCGTGCCGAGCTACAATGGCTCGGACGAGCGTAATGTGCTTCCCGCCTTCTATTTCCGCGGACGCTATAAGGGTTTCGCCTTCTCGACCCGCGGCACCAACTTTCAGGTCGATCTCGTCCGCCAGAAGCGCGGGCAAAAGACCGACATCAAATTCGGCCCGATCATCAACCTGCGCAGCGACCGCACCGGCCGCATCAAGGACCCGCAGGTCGAGGCGCTCGGCGATCGCAAGATGGCGGTCGAACTCGGCATTTCGGCGGGCATCACCCACACCGGCGTCGTCACCAGCGGCTATGACCAAGTCGGCGTCCGCGTCGTCGGTCTCAAGGACATCTCGGGCCGCCACGGCAGCTGGGTCGTATCGCCGACGATCGACTATGGCACCCCGCTGTCGAAGCGCGCCTATATCGGCGTCTCGGCGTCGATGAACGTCTATGGCAAGGGCTTCGGCCGCTATTATTTCGACGTCGATCCGGTCGGCAGCGCCGCGAGCGGCCTACCAGTCTACACCGGCGCAGGACAGAAGGTCACCGCGGGCAAATATACGCTCGGCGTCGCGGGCGCCTATGGCCTGTCAGGCGACCTCCGCAAGGGTCTCGTCCTGATCGGCGGCGCACAATATGGCCGCCTGACGAGCCGCTATGGCGATTCCCCGATCGTTGACATCGCCGGCAGCCGCGACCAGTGGCTCTTCGGCGGCGGCCTCGCCTACCAGTTCTGAGCCATCGGAGCGGTCGCAGGGCGGCTGCACCGGTACATCGCCGGGTTGTGCGGGCCGCGCCCCCGCTGATAGGTTGCGGCCATGATACCGCGCCTCGCCATCGGCCTTTTTGCCGTCTTCGCCCTCGCCATGCTGACGCTGCCGCAGCCCGCCGCGGCCGCCTACCCCTGCCCCAACGGACCCGGCCCGGGCGAGGTTCAAGTCGGCGTGTCGGGGGGCAGCCACGGCGTCGCGGCCGTACCCGTGTGCGAAAGTACCGGCGGGGGCGGTGGCGGCGGCGGCGGCGGCGGCGTCTATTATATCTATGGCTCGATCGCTTGGCACCAGGATGCCAGCGACGTGTGGATGGAGGGCAGCTACGACGGCCCCTCCACCGCCGAACGCAATGCGCTGGCCGCCTGCAACCGCGACATGGGCGGCGGATGCGCGTCGATCGGCGAATGGCATAATTCGTCGATGATGATCATCCGCGACCGCAGCGGAATATTATGGTCGGCGTGGAACGGCGACGGCGGCGTCCACGCCAAGCGCACGCGCGACGAATGCAGCGCCAAGCAGCTGCTCCCGTGCGAGGTGCTGGGCACTTTTTCATCGAGCAAGAACCGCCACATGCCCAAGCCCGCGGCGCGCAAGCTCTATGCCGCGGGCGCGTGGGTCGAAGGGACCGAGGGCTATGACAGCCGCCTCTATATCGCCAGCGGCCAGCACGACATGGCGACGGCGCAGCGCCTCGCGCTCGACGCCTGCAACAAGGCGACCCGCCAGCAATGCGCGCTTCTCGCCTTCACCGGCAACGGCGTGATCCAAACCTACCGCCTCGGCGACGCCGAACAGAGCGCGACCGCCGAAACCAGCGCCAAACGTGCCGAGCAAGCCGCGAAAGTGAACTGCAAGAAGCGCGCCCAGCCCTGCATCCTGCAACGCGCCTATGACAGCCGCACGCCCGGCGAATTCGTCCACGACTTCATGGCAGCAGTAAAGAACTAGGCCAGCCCGGTCATCCGCATCCGCGCCTTCATCGCGTCGACGAACAGCCGCACCGATGGCAGCGTGGCACGCGAAGGCTCGAACAGCAGGTGGACCGGCAGCGGCGGTGGCGCGGCATCGGGCAACAGTGCGACGAGCCGCCCCGCGTCGATCGCCTCGGCGAGCTGGTAGCTCAGAAGGTTCGCGATCCCGCGCCCCGCTTCGACGGCGGCGAGCACCGCGTCGACGGTGTTGAGCACGAGCCGCGGGCGGCGTTCGATCCGCCAGCGCCCTTCGGCGAACTGCCATTCGCTCGACGCGCGCGGCCCGACGGTCCCGATCAGCTCGTGCTCGGCAAGGTCCGCAACGCTCGCCGGCGCCCCGCGCCGCGCCAGATAGGCAGGGCTCGCGACAAGCATCTGCCGCACCGCGCCGATCCGCACCGCCTTCAAGCTCGAATCGGCGAGCGGCCCGATGCGTACCGCGACGTCGATCCCTTCCTCGACGATGCGGACATTGCGGTCGATCAGCATCATCCGCACTGCGAGGTCGGTATGTTCGGTCAGCAGCGCATCGACCACGGGCAGCACGTGCAGCCGCCCGAACATCACCGGTGCGGTCAGGTAAAGCTGTCCACCCGGCGCCGCCTGCACCCCGCGCACCGCGCGCTCGGCCTCGGCCAGTTCGCCGAGCAGCCGCCGCGCCTCGCCGAGGAAGGCGGTACCTTCGTCGGTCAGCGCGACCGCGCGCGTCGACCGGTGGAAGAGCGCGGCCCCCAGCCGCGCCTCGAGTGCAGCGATCCCGCGCGTCACCGCAGGCGGCGAACTCCCGAGCTTCCGCGCCGCCGCCGCGAAGCCGCCTTCGCTCGCCACGGCAACGAACATTTCGAGCGTTTGCAGGCGATCCATGATTATTCCGTTTATTGAAATTAACTCGTTCGAGTTTCTCCGATTATCGCATCATGCGCAACAATCTACATCGGCTCCCGAAAGGATAGAGCGATGGCGCAGAACTACAGGCACACATTGTTCGACGATGCGGTGAGGGTGCAGCAGGAACGGCACGGCTCGCGCGGCTCCTATGCGAAGATGGATGCCGGCGCCGACGGCACCCCCGACACGCTGACCTTGCGCGAAATCGCCTTCATCGAGGCGCGCGACAGCTTCTATATGGCCAGCGTCAATCCCGAGGGCTGGCCCTATATGCAGCATCGCGGCGGCCCCGCAGGCTTTCTCCGCCACATATCGGGCAATCGCATCGGCTTCGCCGACTATCGCGGCAACAAGCAGTATATCAGCACCGCGAACCTCACCGGCAACGACCGAGTCTCGCTGTTCCTGATGGACTATCCGAACAAAGAACGGCTGAAGATCATCGGCCACGCGGTGAGCGTCGAACTCGCCGACGATCCCGCCGCGGTGACCGCGCTGATGCCCGAGGGCTATCGCGCGACGCCCGAGCGCGCCTTCTTCATCGATGTGATCGGCTGGGAGTGGAACTGCTCGCAGCACATCACCCCGCGCTTCACCGAGGCCGAAATCTCCGCGGCGATCAAACCGATGGCCGCCGAGCTCAACCAGTTGCGCGCCGAAGTCGTCGCGCTCAGAGCAGAAAGGGACGAAAAATGACCACAGCTTTGACTCAAGGCGCCCACCATGTCGGCCTTGCGGTGCGCGACGTTGCCGAGGCGCGCGATTTCTTTGTCGACGCGCTCGGTTATAGCGTTGCGGCCGAGCGTCCCGACTATCCCGCGATCTTCGTCAGCGACGGCACGACGCTCCTTACCCTCTGGCAGGTCGCCGATCCGGCCGGCGCGACGCCCTTCGACCGCCGCGCGAACATCGGCCTTCACCATCTCGCGCTCCGCGTTGCCGATCATGACGCACTCCGCACCGTCTTCGCGCGCGTCCAGAATCATCCCGGCGTCCGCATCGAATTCGACCCCGAACCGATCCGCGAGGGCGCGACGACGCATCATTTCATTTGCGCGATGCCCGGTGGTATCCGGATCGAATTCGCTACCCTCTTCGCCTGAGGAGAGCCGCCCATGCCTTACGTCAATATCCAGATCACCCGCGAGGGCGCGACACCCAAGCAAAAGGCCGAGCTGATCGCCGGCGTCACGCAGCTGCTGGTCGACGTCCTCGGCAAGAATCCCGCGACGACCGTCGTCGTGATCGACGAAGTCGATACCGACAATTGGGGGATCGGCGGCATGCCCGTCCTAGCCTATCGTGCGGCGCAAGCCTCGAAGGAGCCCGAACGATGACCGCATCCGGCAACGCCCCCGCCTTTGCCCTGATCATGCTGCTGACCGGCATCGGCATCCCGATCCTCGCCGCGCTCAACGGCGGACTGGGCACGCGACTCGGCAGCCCGATGGCGGCGTCGATGATCCTCTTCGGCCTCGCCTTCCTGATCGCAACGATGGGCGCCTTGCTCACCGGCTCTGCCGGACAGGTGCGCTTCACATCAGAGATCCCGGCCCAATTCTATTTCGGTGGGCTCTTCGTCGCTTTCTATGTGATCGCGGTGACCTTCATCGCGCCCAAGTTCGGCGTCGGCAACGCGATCTTCTTCGTCCTCGTCGGCCAGCTGATCAGCGCCGCGACGATCGACCATTTCGGCCTGTTCGGCGCGATGCGCTCGGCGATCGATGCGAAGCGCGTCGCCGGCATCGCGCTGATGATCGCGGGCGTCTATCTGGCGCGGCGGACCGCCTAGCGCCGCTGGTAAATCCAGCTGCGCGCGCCCGATCCGTCGATCTTCGAGATCGTAGCCGTCATGACGTCGCCATTCCGCTCGTAACGGATACGCTGCGGATAATCATGCGTTGGGTTCTCGAAGGTTGCGCTCGCGGCGTCATGCTGCGTGAGGCGAAACGCCACCGGCGCGCCGCCCTGTGGCCGCGCGATATAGGCGACGATGCCGTCCGCCCCGGCCTGCAGCTGCAGGAATTCGAACTCGCGCAGCGTCTCGCCGCGCCCCGACCGGCTGTGCCCCAGCATCACGCCGGCACGCGGCGCCGTCCAGCTCTCCTCGGTCCAGCGGTCTTCCTTCTCCTGCACCCACCGGCCCTCGAGCCAGCCCAAATCCTCGACCTTCGCCGGTGCGGCCGCGCCGATCAGCAGCAGCGTTGCCAGCCCGATATTCAGAAACCGCATCGCCCTCTCCTCCTTGACCTCAAGCCACCTCGCGCCCGGCAAAGGCCGCACGCGCCGTCAGAACGGCATCGAATTCGCGCTCTATCCATTCGAACAGCGGCGTCAGCGCATGCCCCAGCGACACGCCCAGCGGCAGCAGATGATATTCGACATGCGGCGGCACCGTCTGGAAATCGCGCCGCTCGACCAGCCCGTTCGCCTCGAGCGCGCGCAACGTCTGGGTCAGCATCTTCTGGCTGATCCCGCCGACCCGCCGCTTGAGCTCACCGTTCCGGTGATAGCCCTGCGCGATGACGAGCAGCAGCAACAGGCTCCAGCGGTCGCCGATCAGGTCGAGAATGTCGCGCGACGGGCAGCCCGCGTCGCACGGATCAATCTTGCCTATCCAGTCGGGTGCCTTTTCTTTCATAGTTACCTCAAGGTGCGTACTTCACTTTTGGTTCCTACCCTATCATCTTCGCTGAAGCAAGCCGGGGGGCCTCCCCTCCCTTCCCCCGGCTGCACAGGTTTCAGGAAGGAATGACCATGACGCAGATTGCCATCATCTATCATTCGGGCTTCGGCCATACCGAGGTCATCGCGAACGACGTCGCGCGCGGCGTCGAGGCGGCGGGCGGCAAGCCGCTGCTGCTCGCGATCGAGCCGGGCCAGACCGACTTCGACGAATTTTTCGCGATCGCCAATGAATCGGACGCGCTGATCTTCGGCTCGCCGACCTATATGGGCACCGTCTCGGCGCCGATGAAGGCGTTCATGGACGCCAGCGCCGCAGTCTATTTCACCAAGAAATGGAAAGACAAGCTCGGCGCCGCCTTCACCGTCTCGGGCTCGCCATCGGGCGACAAGCTCAACACGCTGACCAGCCTCGCGATCTTCGCGGCGCAGCACGGGATGCTGTGGATCGGCACCGGCCAGAACCCCGGCAACAATGACGACACGTCGGCCGCCACCGATGTCGAAAACCGCCTCGGCAGCTTCATCGGCGCGATGGCGCAGGCCGCGAACGACAGCCCAGAAGTGACCCCGAAAGCGGGCGACCGCGCGACCGCTGCGTCGCTCGGCAAGCGCGTCGCCGAGGCCGCGGCGCGCTGGCGTCACGGCGCACGCGAAAGCGTCGCCGCCGCCTAAGCGTCGAGGACGATCCGCACCGGCATGTGTACAAAGCCATGCAGAAAGGGGCTCGGCAGTCGCTCTGCCGGGCCCTGCGGCTCTATGCGGATCCCGCGGCCGACGATCTCCTCGATCAGCGTGCAAAGCTGGATCTCGGCGAGCCGCGCGCCGACGCAGCGATGAATGCCGTGGCCGAAGGCAACGTGCCGCCGCGCATTGTCGCGGCCGACGTCGAAGCGTTCGGGATCGGGAAACACACTGTCGTCGTGATTGCCCGAGATATACCAGAGGATCACCTTCTCACCCGCGCGCAGTTGCTGCCCGCCCAGCTCGACGTCGCGCGTGCAGGTCCGCCGCATATGCGTCACCGGCGACTGCCAGCGGATGATCTCCTGCGCCGCATTGGGGATCAGCGTGTGATCGGCACGCAGCCGGTCGAGTTCGCCCGGAAAGCGGTGCAGCGCCTCGACCAGCCCGCTCATCGAATTGCGCGTCGTGTCGTTGCCCCCGACGATCAGCAGCGCGATATTCGCGAGCCGCTCCATCGGATTGAGGCTGCCCATCGCCTCGCTATGCACCATGCGCGAGAGCAGGTCGTCGGTCGGCGGCATCGCCTTGCGCTTCGCAAACTCCTCGTCGAAGCGCGCGAGCATCGCGGTCATCTCGGCCATCCACTGCGCGCGATATTCCTCGGTTGCGGTTTCGGGCGAGACATTGCCGCCATAGTCCGACCAGCGCTTGAGATCGTGGCGCTCCTCCCACGGAAAATCAAAAAGGATGCACAGCATCCCGATCGTCAGCGGCACCGACACGCTCTCGACCCAGTCGAAGGTCTCGCCGACGGGCAGCGCGTCGAACAGCTCGCGCGTCCGCTGCCTCACCGTCTTCTCGCGCTCGGCCATCTGGCTGGGGTTGAAGGCGGGCGCGATGACCTTGCGCTGCGCGGTGTGGACCGGCGGGTCGGCGGCGATGAAGTTCGGCAGGTTCGACTGCGGCGGCGGGTCGGCGATGACGATATTGCCGTTCTCCCACGACGAGGAGAAGGTCGCCGGATCGAGCTCGACCTGCTGGATCAGCGCGTGGCTCGCGACCGACCAATATCCGCCATAGGGGCTGTCTGGGCACCAGCTCACCGGCATCTCGGCGCGCAGTTTCGCAAAGGGCTCGCGCCAGCGGTCCTCGACATAGAGCGCGATGTCGCTGACATCGACCGGGTTTACCGCACGCGCTTCGTCCATCACCGACGCCATATCGCTCTCCCGCCGCCCGCGTCACCCGCGGGTCTTGCCGGGCGACTATGCCATGCGCGGCAACGGAGTCTACATGTCATGCTCGCGCAGATAACGGTTGATCTCCGACGGCGACGCCGCGCCGCTGCAGCCGCCCTTGCGGACATAGACGCACTGCTTCTGCTCGCCGCCGGTGCACGCCTTCTTCTCGAACGCGGGCGACAACTCCTTCGCGAAGCCGTCCCAGACCACCGCATGATTATAGAGCGCGGGGTCGATCGTCGCGTCGCCCTTGCCGCGAATGAAGATCGGCACGTCGCGACGCAGCCGCGCATAACCATAAGTCCCGTCGAACTCGCGCCCGACCAGCGCGAAGCCGCAGAGATCGGCGCGTCCGCGCGCCCCGTCGATCGCCTTCGCGGTGAAGTCCGTCACGATGAAAGTGTCGCGCGCCTTGTACACCGGCACCACCGTCGCCGCGGCGAGCAGCCATACGATGATCAGCAGCCGCAGTCGCCCCTCGGCGCTCAACCCACGCTGCTTTGCCCACCAATCGGCAAAGTCCGCGGTCGCGACGCCGGCGAGCAGGATCAGCGCGCTGAGCGACGGGATCAGGAAGCGATATTCCTTGTGGCCGATGAAGCTGTGGACGACGATATTCGCGACCGCGAAGATCATCAGCAGCGGGTAGCGCTTCGCCCCCCATGCCGCGAGCGCCACGATGGGGAGCGTCCAGACGGACCAAACTTGCCAAACTTCGCTCACATAGCCCATCGGGCCGGAGACGCCATAGCGGGCGGAGACGTTGTCGACGATGTTGCGGGTAAAATTATTCACCATCCATTCAAAGGGATAGTCGCCGCCGAGCCAGTCGCTGCCCGCGCCGACCGCGAGCGCGAGCAAGCTGCCGCCGAGCAAAGGCACGAAGCCCGCAAAACGCACCGTCCAGAGGTACCACAGCGCCGCCAGCCCGATCGCGGGCGCGAGGTGCGGGCGGAAGAGGAAGGCCATGCCGAGCGCGAAGCCGATCGCGACCAGCACCCGCGCGCTCCAGTCGCGCTTCGCGAGCAACGCGATCGCCGGCACCGTCAGCAGCGCCGCCATCTGCTCGGTCAGCGGATGCGGCGCGAAGCCGACGAGGTCGGTCCAGACCGCCGCGACCAGCCCCGCGGTCCAGAAATGCGCCCGCGACACCCGCGCCCCGAGCCACCCCGCGGCCGCAACGATCCCGAGCGACAGGATCGCCATGACGACCCGCGGCAACAGGATCGGCAGGCGGCTGTCCGGCGCGATCCACTCGCCGAGCCGCATCGGCCACGACAGCAGCCACGGATAAAGGTCCGCGCGCATGCCGTCACGATATTCCCAAGTCATCACCGAATAGGCGTGCGTCGTGCGGAACGCGCCCTCGAGATATTGATACACCTCGTCGGGGTGCAGCACCGTCTCGAACCACGCCGACACCAGCCGCAAGGCCAGCGCCAGCCCCAGCACGACCATCCAGTCGCGCCGCGTCACCCCGTTCGTTGGATTGTCCCCCATGCCCCGGTCGTAGCGGGCCGGATTCGCGCTGTCATCCGCCACTTTTCCCCGTCATTCCCGCGAAGGCGGGAATCCCGCTTTCTTCTTCGCGCCTTTGCGCCTTTGCGTGAGATTTTCCTGCCTCACGCAAAGGCGCAAAGGCGCGAAGAGAAAGAGAGGAAAAAGCGGGATCCCCGCCTTCGCGGGGATGACGAGCAGAGGGACGGGATGACGAGATGTGGACATTCGCACCGCCCGGCCCTAACGTCCGCCCATCCCCGGGGAGCCTGTAGGAAGCAGCAGGTTGAGAGCGGAACAGCCCGCGACCCGTCGAACCTGATCCCGGTAACTCGGGCGGAGGGAGGGTCGGTATTCCACGCCGGAATTCCCATTCTCGCTCCGATAACAAATGGAGCGACTGCACATGGCCGACATCGACGCGAAATTCGAAAACTCCGCCCCTATCGGGGTGACGACCGGCCCGATCCGCGGCAGCCGCAAGATCCATGTCGCGACGCAGACCGGCAGCGGCATCCGCGTCGCGATGCGCGAAATCGACCTCGACCCGCACAGCGGCGAGCCCCCCGTCCGCGTCTATGATACGAGCGGCCCCTACACCGACGCCAACGCGACGATCGACATCAACGCCGGCCTCGCCGAACTCCGCCGCGACTGGATCCGCGGCCGCGGCGACGTCGAGGAAGTCGCGCAGCGCGAAGTCCGCCCCGAGGATAACGGCCAGCTCGGCCCCGATCGCAGCGGCGGCGTCCCCGCCTTCCCCAACGTGAAGAAGCAGGTGCTCCGCGCCAAGCCGGGGCAGAACGTCAGCCAGATGCACTATGCCCGCCGCGGCATCATCACGCCCGAGATGGAATATGTCGCCGAGCGCGAAAATCTCGGCCGCGCGCGCCTCGCCGAATATAAGCGCGACGGGCAGGACTGGGGCGCCAGCATCCCCGACTATGTCACTCCTGAGTTTGTCCGCGACGAGGTCGCGCGCGGCCGCGCGATCATCCCCAGCAACATCAACCACCCCGAAAGCGAGCCGATGGCGATCGGCCGCAACTTCCTCGTCAAGATCAACGCCA
>VFQN01006902.1_pt1 | contig 12579 bp, 13 predicted proteins | sample 3512371 | NCBI WGS metagenome assembly VFQN01 (sample SAMN10412370, study PRJNA504923) | tailings metagenome | isolation source: Replicate 2 from Balatoc abandoned mine | place: Philippines: Itogon, Benguet | collected 2017-08-28
CCTAGAAGAGACGACGCGCGGCACCACAGCAGGTGCCATTCGTCGCAACTGCCCATGCGAATCCTCGTCGTCGAAGACAACGCAAAGCTGGCCGGCCATCTGCGCCGTGGTCTCGCAGAGACCGGTTACGTCGTCGACGTCGCGACCGACGGCATCGACGGTCGCCACATGGCGATCGAGGGCAACTATGACCTCGTTCTCCTGGACGTGATGCTGCCGGGTGCGGACGGATTCACGTTGCTCGAGACACTCAGGCAGCACAAGGACACGCCGGTCATCATGCTGACCGCGGCGGACAGCGTGGAGGATCGCGTGCGCGGCCTGCGCGCAGGGGCCGACGACTACCTGGTCAAGCCCTTCGTCTTCACCGAACTGCTGGCACGCATCCAGGCCGTGCTGCGACGCGTGGCCGCGGGTGCACACCACGAGCCCGACCGCATGGTGCTCGGAGACCTGGAACTGGACACCATACGGCGGCGGGCGTTTCGCGCCGGCTCGCGACTGGATCTCACGGCGCAGGAGTACACGCTGCTGTCCGTGCTGCTGCGCCACCGCGGCGAAGTGATGTCGCGCACGGTGCTCACCGAGCTCGTTTGGGACATGAATTTCGACGGCGACTCGAACGTGGTGGAAGTCGCGATACGGCGTCTGCGCTCCAAGCTCGACGAGCCGTTCCCGACCAAGCTGCTTCACACGGTTCGAGGGATGGGCTACGTCCTCGAGCTGGACCGCGGCAACGACACGGATGCGTGATGACCTGGCGCCATCCCTCGATCGCAGCCCGGCTGACTGCCGGCCTTGGCGTGGTCGCACTCGTCGTCTTCTCGACTGCAGGTTGGCTGCTGCAACGGGCCCTCGAGTCCGAATTGGTCGATGCGGATCAAATGAAGTTGGCAGGCAAGGTCAGCGTCGTCCTTCACTTCATCGACGAAGCCAATCGTTCAGGCGATCGTGCAGCCTTGTTTCATCACCTCGACGACCTACGCATCGGCCACGACGGCCTCCACATATGGCTGGTCAACGAAGGAGGCGACACTATCTACGGCGCGTCGAGCACCACTGGAACGACGGTCGCGCCACGGCCAGCGCCCGGTGTCCGCGCGGATGTGACAGAGGCTGCCCTGCCGTCGGCATCGTTGTGGCCGGCCGGCCGGTTGCGCGTGGCCATCGAGTCCGGCCCCCGCGATGAGCTCCTCCGTTCGCATCTCGCGACGCTGGTCCTCATCTGCGCATTGGGCGTCGGCTCGACCGTGCTGCTGAGCTGGTTCGCCATTGGTCGCTGCCTCAGGCCGGTGTCACGCCTCTCGGCAGAAGCAAGCGACATCACGCCCAGTTCCATGGGGCGGCGCTTGACCATGACCCCCGAGGGCACCGAGCTGACGGGTCTGGTGCGCGCCTTCAACCATGCTCTCGATCGGCTCGAGGACGCCTACGCGCAGTTGCAGGCCTTCAACGCCAACGTGGCTCACGAGCTGCGGACCCCCCTCGCATCGTTGATCACGGGTACACAGGTCACGCTCTCATCGCCAAGGTCTCGTGACGACCTGCGTGAAGTTCTGATCTCGAACCTCGAGGAATTGCAGCTCCTGAATGCACTCGTCAACGACATGTTGTTTCTCTCTCGCGCAGATCGTGGCGACCGAGCGGAGGGACTTGAAGAGGTCACGCTCGGGGCCGAGGCGGACAAGGCCATCCGCTACTGCGACGCACTGCTGCAAGAAGCTGGCGTGGTCGCGGAACGGTCCGGCGACGCCGCAGCGGTCTGCAACCCTCCCCTCGTGTTGCGTGCCCTCGTGAATCTCCTCACCAACGCCATCCGCCACACCCGCGCCGGCGACACGATTCGGGTGCTCATCGAGCCGGACCATGGCCTCATCGCCCTGAGTGTCCTCAACCCCGGGCTCGAAATACCGACGCAGGTCCGAGCCCAGATGTTCGACCGCTTCTATCGTGCAGACACCTCCCGCTCGCGAAGGCAAGCGGGCCATGGGCTGGGATTGGCCATCGTGGCGGCCGTCGCGCGGATGCACGGTGGGACTGTGTTCGTCGAACGCATCGGCAAGGCCAATCGCGTCGGACTGACGCTGCCGGCAAGGGACAGCCAAGCGGCTGTTGCTCCAGTCAAGAGCCTCGCCGCGGTGGAGACTGCGCCCGCTACGCTGCCGCTGAACTCGACGGTACGTCCAGCCCGATCGCTGTGACGCCATCCGCCGACCTGGCGAACGGTTCGCCTTGGTGCATTCGGGCGATGGCGGCGACGATGGCCAGGCCCAACCCATGGTTCGACGTCCCCGTCTGGCGCCGGGACCGCTCAGCCCTGTAGAAGCGGTCGAACAATCGCGGCAGGTGCTCCTGCTCGATCGAACTGCCCTCGTTCTCCACCGCGATCCGCACCCTGCCTGCGTTCGACGCGATCCGAACCTTTATCGTCGAGCCGGTTTTCGCGTAGCGAGTCGCGTTGCTCAACAGGTTGGACAGCGCGCGACGCAGGAGTGACACGTCGAACGCACCCTTCGCATCCCCTTCGCAAACCGCTGACAGGCTTCGCTCCTGAAGCGCGGCCTCGTGGTACTCGATGATCTCGCCGAGCTCGGCAGCGAGGCTCGTGACCGGTGCGCGGCGCGCGGACGCGCCGCGGTCCGCATGCGAAAGAAACAGCATGTCGTTGACGATGATCGCGAGCCGCCTCAGGTCCTCCAGGTTTCCGGCGATCACGTCCTGCAGTTCGGCAGCGGGACGGTTGCGCTGTAACGCCAGTTCGCTCGACCCGATCAAGGTGGTCAGCGGTGTCCGAAGTTCGTGCGCAACGTCGGCATTGAAGCCCTCCAACTGCGCGTACGCGCGTTCGACCCGCATCAGCAGCGCGTTGAAGCGATCGACCAGCGGCCGGAGCTCGAGTGGCTGCCCCGCTCCGTCCAGCCGCAGCCCCGCTCGTCCCAGAGCGACGGCATCCACTTGGGCGGCCAGGGCGTGCACCGGCAGGAGGCCCCTGCGGACCAGCAGGTACCCGGTCACGCTGACCAGACCCGCGCCGACGAGGGAGGCTGCCAGCAGGATCCAGCCGAGACGCTGGAGCAGATCCAGGTCGCGGGTGACATCCAACCCCAAGACGACCCGGACACCGCCGCCGGTGCCCGCGAGCCATGTGTCATCCCAGGAGCTCTGCTTGAAACGGCGGTTCGAACCCTCGTCGCCATGCCCGGCGTGCGGCGGAGCGCGGAAGAGAACAAGCCCTTCGCGCGACGTGATGGACAGCGTCATGTCCTCATGGCCCGCCAGAAAGTCCTTCAGCTTGTGCTGCAGTTCTTCCGCTGCGGATGTCCCAGCCGCCTCGGCAAGCGCATGGCGGACAACCGCGCTCTTCAGCGCCAGTTCCTCGTGCTGGCGGCTCTGCAGAACCCACAGGTTGACGGCGTACACCGTTCCGGAGACCGCAAGCGCAGCGACCAACCCCTGCAGCGCCAGCCACCGGGACAGACGGGTCCCGAGGGATTGATCACCAGCGGCGACGACGCGCCACCTCACTCCTGACGCTCCTCCATCACGTAGCCCATTCCGCGGACCGTGTGGATCAGCTTGAACTCGAACGGCTCGTCCAGCTTCGCGCGCAGCCGGCGCACCGCTACCTCGACAACGTTCGTGTCGCTGTCGAAGTTGATGTCCCACACCTGTTCCGCCATCACGGTGCGCGACAGGACCTCTCCGCGCCGACGCAGAAGAAGCACGAGGAGATTGAACTCCTTCGGGGTGAGTTCGAGCCGCTTGCCGGCCCGTGTCGCCTTGCGGCGTGCCAGGTCGACCTCCAGATCCGCCAGCCGGAGGCTGGTGGGAAGCTGCCCCTCCCGATCTCCCCCGCCGCGGCGCAACAGGGCCTGGACCCGCGCCGACAACTCGGAAAACGAGAACGGCTTGACGAGGTAGTCATCTGCGCCACCGGTCAGCCCCTTGACCTTGTCTTCGACGGCGTCGCGGGCCGTCAGCATCAGGACAGGCGTCCTGCGCTGCCTACGCAGCTCTGCGAGCACCTCGAAGCCGTCGCGGCCGGCAACATCACGTCGAGGACGATCAGGTCGTACGTGCCCTCGACGGCGAGATGGAGTCCGTCGATGCCGTCGTGAGCCAGGTCGACCACGTAGCCGCTCTCTGACAGGCCCTTTCGCAGGTACTCCGCCAAGCGGACCTCGTCTTCGATCACGAGAATTTTCATGGGCAGATTCTCCACCAGCCGTCGCGTCTCCTCGATTACGACTTGGTCATCTTCCAGTCCGCATCTGGTCAGCACGCGGCCCATAGAGTGAAGCCTCGCATTCATCAACAACTCACGAGGTTCACCATGCGTAGAAATACCATCTTCACAGCCACCCGCGCGCTTGCGGCCGCCGCCGTCATGGCCGGCTCCCCGCTCTTTGCAGCGGCCCAACACCAGATGGCCCAGGGCGCGCCCGGCACTGCCAACACGACCGAATCGACCCGGCCCGCGGCGCTCACGCGAGAGCAGGTCCGCGCGGAGGTCGAGAAGGCGATGCGCGACGGCACGTGGCGCTGCCGGACCAGCAATCGCGGCTGGTGCTCGAACGAACCCGTGGCGACCGCCAAGCCCGACGCAGACAAGCGCCCGTAAGCTCGGCTGGGGCTGCGCCGTGACCACACGCCGGCACGTCCTGGCGCTTGCGGCATCGGCGACGTCGCTGGTGCTCCTGGGTTGCGCCAGTACGAACTCAGATGTCGGCCGGCGCGGCGGCCCCTACTGCTATCGAAACGCCCGAAAGCGTCCGATCGTCTGCACCTCGGAGTCGACTCCCGGCCTCGATGTCGAGGCCGGGGCCAAGCGATTCGAAGCGGATCCCAGTGCGTTGACCGTCTACGCGAGTTCTGTAGCCATCGCATGAGGATTCAGCGACAGCCGAGTCCCTCTGGCCAAGCCAAGGTACCCACGGTCAAGCGCTCTGGCGCGCTCGCCGTCCCACTTGCAGCCCCGTCGTCCTGCGGTGTCCGAGTCCGGTCGCCGCCGTAGGGCTCTTCTCCTGCCCCCGTCGTTCCTGCGCCAGCGAGTCAATGATCGGGCAATCGGGCCGGTCGTCACCATGGCAGCAATGCACGAGGTGCTCGAGCGTCGCCTTCATGGACTGGAGTTCCTTGAGCTTCTCGTCCAGCTCTTCGATGTGAGCCTGCGCCAGCGCGCGCACTTGTCGGCTGGGGCGCATGCGGTCCTGCCACAGTCCAAGCAACTCGCGGATCTGCTCGATGGAGAAACCCAGATCGCGCGACTGTCGGACGAAGCGCAGCGTGCTGACTTCCTTGTCCGTGTATTGGCGGTAGCCGGACTCGGTTCGTGCCGCTTCCGGAAACAACCCGACGCTCTCGTAGTGGCGAATCATCTTCGCCGACACCCCCGAGGCCTTCGCCGCTTCGCCGATGTTCATGCTCATCTGGTGCTCCCTGACACGGCCACGGGCTGCGATTGCTCCGGGCGCTGCGCGGCCGGCGCGTCAGCGGCACCCTGCCAGCGCCGCAACGTCAATGCGTTGGCCACGACGCTCACGCTGCTGAAGGCCATCGCCGCGCCAGCGATGACGGGACTCAGCATCCCCAGCGCGGCCAGCGGGATGCCAAGCACGTTGTAGCCGAATGCCCAGAACAGGCCCTGCTTGATCTTCGAGTAGGTACGGCGCGAGATGTCCAGCGAATCCGCCACGAGCCGCGGGTCGCCGCGCATGAGCGTGATGCCAGCCGTCTCGGTCGCTACGTCGGCGCCGCCCGCCATCGCGTACGACACGGACGCCGCGGCGAGTGCGGGGCCGTCGTTCAGGCCATCGCCGACGAACGCGACCACGGCGCCGGCGTCGCGCAGTTCCTTCACGACGGCCGCCTTGTCGCCCGGCAAGACTTCGGCGCGCACGTCGTCGATGCCGAGTGCCTTCGCGACAGCCTCGGCCGCGCCCCGGCTGTCCCCGGTCAGCATGACCGTCCTGATTCCCAGCTGATGGAGCCGCGCCACCGCTGCAGCGGCGCTTTGCTTGATCGTGTCACCGAACGCCAGCAATCCCAGCAGGCGCCACTGGTCCCCTTCCGAGCCGACCAGCCAGGACACGGTCTTCCCCTGCCCTTCGAGCCGCCGCGCCTCGCCCAGCAGATGGCCCTCGTCCAACTGGAGCTCGCGCAGCATCCGCGTGCTGCCCAGCGCCAGTTTCCGGCCTCGGACCGTGCCTTCGACACCGCGACCCGGAAGCGCCTTCGCATCTTGGGCTTCCGGCACCGGCAGCCGCTCCTCGCGCACCTTGTCCATCACCGCCACCGCGAGCGGATGGCTGCTCGACTTCTGGAGCGCGGCCGCGAGGCGCAGCACCTCATCACGACTGGTCCCTTCGGCCGCCGCCACCGCCGCGAGCGAAGGCTTGCCTTCGGTGAGCGTACCGGTCTTGTCGAAGGCGACCACCGTCACCGCATGCGCGACCTCCAGCGCTTCGGCGTCCTTGATGAGGATGCCGTGTCGCGCGGCGACCCCGGTGCCGGCCATGATGGCCGTCGGCGTCGCCAAACCCAGCGCACAGGGGCACGCGATGACCAGCACGGCCACCGCGTTGATGAGCGCGTGTTCCCAGTCCCCCGTGAAGACCGTCCAACCGAGGAAGGTGGCCAGCGCGATGCCGAGGACAACCGGAACGAACACCGCGCTCACGCGGTCCACGATGCGCTGGATGGGTGCCTTTGCCGCCTGAGCCGACTCGACCATCCGGATGATGCGGGCCAGCGTCGTCTCCGCGCCGATGGCCGTCGTGCGAACGGTCAATGCGCCTTCGGCGTTGATGGCGCCGCCGGTGACCTTGTCTCCGGGGCCCTTGGGCACTGGCAGGCTCTCGCCGGTGATGAGCGACTCGTCGATGTGGGTGCGCCCCTCGACGATTTCGCCGTCCACGGCGACTCGGTCACCCGGCCGGACGACAACGAGGTCTCCCACCACGACTTGCTCGACAGGGATGTCGACTTCCGCCCCATCCCGGAGCACCCGCGCAGTGGTCGGCCGCAACGCATTCAAGGCCCGGATCGCATCGGCGGTTTGCCGCTTGGCCCGGTGCTCCAGCCACTTGCCCAGCAGGACCAGCGTGATGACGGCCGCCGAGGCCTCGAAGTACAGGTGCGGCATGCCGTGCCCGGCGTGCTTGAAGAGCAGGTAGACGGAAAGTCCGTAGGCAGCGGAGGTGCCCAGCGCCACCAGCAGGTCCATGTTGCCTGTCCTGGCGAGGACGGCCTTCCAGCCGGCCCGGTAGAAGCGCCAGCCCAGCCAGAACTGAACCGGCGTCGCCAGTGCCAGTTGCGCCCAGCCGCCCAGCATCCATTCGATGCCCAAGAGCGACAGCAGCATCGGCGCGATCAGCGGCAGGGTCAGCGCGGCGCTTGCCGCCACCGGCCACCAGACCGGGAGTCGATGGGCCGGCTTGGGCTTCTCCTCCTGAACGTCCTTCGTCGCGTAGCCGGCTTCCTCGATGGCTACCTTCAGCGCCGAAACCGGCACGGTCGATAGCGCCTGGATGGTGGCCTTCTCGGTCGCCAGGTTGACGGTGGCGCCGGAGACGCCGGGTACCTTGCGGAGCGCTTTCTCCACGCGCGTGACGCAGGATGCGCAGGTCATTCCTTCGACCACGAGCACCGTTTCGGTGGTTGCGACGTCGTAGCCGGCCTTGCGGACGGCCGCTGCCAGTGCATCTGCCGTCACGGAAGCCTCGGCGTTGACGGATGCCTGCTCCGTCGCCAGGTTGACGCTCGCCTCCTTGACGCCGGGAACCGCCTTGAGCGTCTTCTCGACGCGCATGACGCACGAGGCGCAGGTCATCCCGGTGACCTGGATCTTGATTCCGTGCGGGTTAGCAAGTATGGCGGTGTTCATGGGTGCCTCGGTATGCCGATCAGTGTGTTCTCATCCTCATGGTTCCAACGATGGAAAGGTCAAGACTGCCGTTGGTGATTGCCTACTGGCCTCAGGGTCTCTTCAGTCGATCGGTTGACATTCCAACGGTGGCAAGGTCGAGAGTATGGCTGTCAGCAACAGCCCCACTGGAAAGAGCGATGATCACCTTCGAAGTCAACGACATGACCTGCGGCCACTGCGTCAGCACCATCACCAAGGCACTGAAGGCCACGGACAAGGACGCCAAGATCGCGATCGACCTGGCCTCGCACCGCGTGCAGGTGGAGCCGGCCTTGGCCGACGCCGAGGAGTTGGCCGAAGCCATCAAGGACGCCGGCTACACGCCGGTACCAGTGCAAGCCGGCCCGACTGCTTCCACCAAGCCGTCCGGATCGTGCTGCGGCGGGTGCCACTGAGGCCCTTGGCCGGACGAACGCGGCCCTGCGGGGCCATCCTGCCCTGGAGGACCCAATGGCCTGATGGAAGCCACGCCCTCAGAATGTCGGGTCGTACTGTTTGTGCAAATTGGTGCGCTTCTGCGCCGACCAGTGACCGCTGAATTCGGTCATCCAGGCGTCGCGGCAATGGCCGGCACATCTCGTTGTACACCGTGACGCCAGATCGAGTGTAGCGAGACCAGCAGGCGAGCGCACTACTTCGCTCGCACGCCGAACACCCCTGCCACCTGCTTCGCCCGCCGCACATTGTCGCCGTGCAGAGACCGACGTGGTGGCGATCGACGCATGCCTCAGGTTGTCGCGTACCGACTTCAGCTCGGCGCCGCCGTCCAGGGCGTGCGTCGCGTGGGTGTGGCGCATCCAGTGAGGAGTGGCCCGGCGCAGCTTGTCGGCCGTCGCCGGGCTGCGCTCGCCGACGACGATGGCGGCAGTGGCGAAGAACCACTTGAAGATGCTCCACAAGCGTGTTGCCGTGATCGCACCCTCGTCGTTGAGGTTGCCGGCGACGGGTGTGCCCGGCTTCCACTTCTCCGGCGTCACCGGCAGGCCAGGTAGCGGTCGAGCGCCTCCCGCGCCATGGGCGGCAGCGCACCTTGCCGGCCTTGGCACCCTTGCCGACCACTTTCAGCCACTGGTCCCCATGGTCGTCGACTTCGGTCTGCCCCAGCTTGGCGCTGACCAACTCCTCGGCGCGCAGACCAGTGGCGTAGGCGAAGTTGAGCACGAATCGCAGCCGCTGTGCCGCGGCTTCCTCCCAATGGTAGGACCACTTCAAACCGTCAGCGACCGTGCGCAGGAGGCTCCATTCGCCGTCGGAGAACGCCCGGCCGGTGTCCATCGCGCACGGCCGCGTGCCACGCACCTTGACCCCGGCGAAGGCGTTGGCCAAGACGTAGCGCTGCTCGATCAGCCAGCGGAACATCGCGCCGAGCACGGACAGGGCGTGGGCGGCCGACCGCGCCGACAACTCCCCAGTGAACGGCCACCAGTCTGGTGAGGTCCGGGAACACGGCAGGCCCACCCATCGCGCGCGCGACGGCGGCCGGCGCAAGAATGCGCGGTACTGGATGGCATCTTCCGTCGTGAGAGACGACAGGGCCTTGCCCCGCTCCACGATGGCCCACAGGATCAGGTGCTCGGCCTCCTTGCGATAAGACCGCTGGGTCGACGCCGCCTCGTGCAGCGACAGCCAAGCGTGCACGGCCTCGTAGTCGATCCAGATGAAGCGCAAAGAAGGCCTCGACCTGGCGCGCGCCGGCGACGCCCAGACTGGGAATCACCACCCACCAGCGCCGGCGCCGCGGCACGAGCACCGTCAGATCGGCAAAGGTCTCGATCCCAGCCAGACCCAGGACCTTGCACAGCCGGGCAGGCAGCCAGCGCTCGAGTTCATCGCCGATCAACGGCGCCGGCTTCTGTGCCACCCTGAGCGCGTCAAGCGCAGCGCCGACCCGCCGGGCTGGATTGGGTGAGCCAGGTTGGACCTGGGTCAGGATCCCGGCAATGTCGGCACGGCCGCGCGATGGCGAGGTTGATGAGCTGCCGGCGGATGCCGCCGATCATCGATCGCGACGACGTGTTCGGTTAGCGCCGGTGAGCGAGGTATTGGGCAACCGCGTCGCGCGAGGACAGCCCGTCCTACCCGGCGCGCAGTGCGGCGAGTGCGGCTGCATCTGGCCAACCTTCTGGCTGGACTTCGATGGTGGTCTGGACCTGGCGCGTTTTCACGATGGGCAGTTTACGGACCGTGCCGTGCAATTTCGATAAGAAGGATCAACGAGCCGCGGAAGCCGGCAGCCTTGGAGCGGCGCGCGCTTAGAGCTCATTGTGGGCGGGTGAACGACTTGACTCGTGATGCCGGCATGGCTCGCACGTCGCTGCGCCTGAGCCGGTCTGAGCCCCCTACTGCCTTCAATCGTTCGCCTCGTCTGAGAGCATCGCCCTGTCAATTGCCAATCCTGCCGGCGCCGCGGCGTTTCTTGCGAGCACACAGACCTCATGCAGCGGCGCGGTCGGCGACTCGTCCCTCTGCTCATCGATGAGTTGGGCGGTCACCAGCGCAATGGCAAAGCCTTCTGCGATTTGGTCGTAGCAAAACTGTTCGCGATCTGCTTCAGAAAGGTTTTTCATAAGGCAGAGTGTCGAGCGCTCCTGACGGATGAAACTATCGAAAAAGGGCAGAAATCAGGCTCTGTTGTAGCCCACCTCGCATGTTCTGCGCAGGGCTGCAAGCAGATTCGGCGAAGCGCCTTACCGAGAAAGTCGTCGCTCCGGTAGTCGCTTCATCGTAGGTCACAGGCCTGAAAGCTGCCTCTCTCAAGTCGTCCGTATCGGCGTCGGTCCCGCGCTCCAGAACGTAATCAGCATCTCGCACGGAGTGCAACAGCGTCACCTCGAAGGGTGCTTCCAGCTTGGCGCGCAGACGCCGGATCGCAACGTCGACCGCACTGGACTCGTGTTCGACGGTGTTCTCCCAGAGCTGCTCCCCCAGATTGAAGCGTGACAGAACCTTTCCCGCATGTCGCAACAAGAAGTCCGACATAGGGGTGAACTCCTGCCCGGAGGGCACGGGCTGGGAGGCAGCCGACCCCAATGCGATTCCGCTTGCAGGCGAGGTCAACGACAAGGTGCTGAACCCCTTCGCGCTGCTGCCCCAGGTCGCTTCGGCCCTGCAGCTCGGCACGCGCGTGCTTGTCGTGACCCGCGAGTGCTTCGACAAGGCCAAGAGCGCGGACCGCGAGAACGCCCCCTTCGGGAGACACGCGGTGCGGGGTCAGGATGTCACCGAGTTGAAGGCCCGAGCCGCGATGGACTCCATCGGGTCGGGGAACCACCGGGAGCCGGTCGGTGCCCGCGGGATGCCGGCCATCGGAGAATCGGAGTCGGCCGATCGCATAGCCTACGGAATCCCCGACCTGCTCGGCACCGCGCGTGTTCGCTAAGCCGACAAGCGCACGCTCGTGGTGGGTCCACTCCTCGGCCAACGGGCTTTTCGCGCTGGCACATCTAGAAGGCGCCAGGCACGCGCCTCATCTGGTCGGTGCGCTCGCCGTCGCTGACACCCGTGCACGGTGGCGGGGATGTGAATGTTTCGCCGGCAAGCGGCGCGTCAGGCGCGACCCTGCGCCAGCTGCGCGACAGTGGCGGACTGGAGTTCGGGTCCGGGCTCCGCATCACCCGCGTCGTGCGCCATGATGAACTGCTCGGGGTGCAAGGCGTGGAGGCCGACGGGCGTGAACAGTCGATCGACGGCATGGACGAGTTCATCTGCGCCACCTGCCAGCGTCCGGACCTGTCGCCGACCAAGCGAACTGCGCGTGAAGCTCGACCCGTGGCTGGAATCGAACGAAGCGCTCGGTCCGCTGATCGACCGGAAGTGCGAGCTGGTGTCTCTCGAGCCCGGGCATCGCACCGTCGGTGTCAAAAACTACGGTCGCGCAACGACCTTACCGATGGGTACCTGCTTCGAGCAGGTGCGCTCGATGGCGGCCGCAATCTCGAGTGACTTCCACCGGAATGTCCGCGGTAAGGCTCGGCGAGCAGCGTTTCGTCCCAGTCCACTACACTATGCTTGTGCGTTGCTTGGTGCTTCTCTTTCTGCTGGCCGTTCTGCCGCTCCAGTTTGCCTGGGGCGTGGCAGCGACCTACTGCGGACATGAGAAGGCTCCGAGTTCAGGGCACTTCGGGCACCACAGCCATCAGCACCAGGCGCAGGCCGAGTCCGATTCAGGCTCCGCTGCCAAGAAGTCCTCGGTGCTCGCAGACGACCTGGACTGTGCGTTTTGCCACCTGGGTTGCGTGCAACCCTGTGCCAGTCAGACTGCTTCGGTTGCTGCGATCCGGTCCTCCGTCCTGGCGCTGCCCACGCTTCTTCTTCCGGATTCCGGTCGCCCTGGCCGAATCGAACGGCCCAAATGGTCTCTCGCCGCCTGATTCGGCGAGGGACTGTCACATCCATTGAGGTTGCCCCCTAGCGACTGACGCCTCGCCGAATTCTTCCGCTTTGTTGTTCATTGCAACCTGGAGAATTCGATGCGAACGAAGTCGCTGGCCCTTGCCGGTGCCCTGCTCTGCCTGTCCAACATCGGGCAGGCGCAAGTCCCGGCGCAAAAGCCTGGCGTCCTCCCCCCGGAAACCGCACCGACGCAGGCGCAGCAGCGTCTGAGCCTCGCGGAAGCCCTTGCCCTGGCCGAGGCGGCAAGCCCGACCCTGCGC
>VFQN01006903.1_pt1 | contig 12579 bp, 15 predicted proteins | sample 3512371 | NCBI WGS metagenome assembly VFQN01 (sample SAMN10412370, study PRJNA504923) | tailings metagenome | isolation source: Replicate 2 from Balatoc abandoned mine | place: Philippines: Itogon, Benguet | collected 2017-08-28
GAGGCGCTGGCGTGCCGTGTGGCGAGGGACCAGGCGGAGACGCAGGTGCGGGAGAAGGTAGCACCGCACGGCGACGCCTACCACCAGCAACATGTCTTGTGTGCAGGTTATCAATAGCTATTGTGTCGTTATACTGCATGCTGTTACCATCTAAAGGCCAGTTGCAGATGGTATAGCACACCTGAATCGGCCTACCATCCACCGTCCAGGCGCGTCATCTTGGACGTGTTTCCTGTTCGCTGCGATTTCTACTGTTGCATGTGCCTCATGGTGCGCCCCGCAGATGAGCGGCATGCGGCGGCTGTTGGAGGAGCTGTACTCGCAGCGGGCGTGCGGGCAGCTGGGGGAGGCGCTGCAGGTGGGCGCGGAGGCAGGGCACTTGCAAGGCAACCAGAGGCACTTGAACTGAGGCCACACAGCACAAGAATGCGCTGAGCTCGAAGAGCAATGCCGCTGCGCGGCCGCGCGCAAGTGTGACACAATCACGCCTGCAGCTGCATCAGGCGGGAGCAGCTTCCCTTGCATTCCGTCTTATCCCTCATCTTTCCCCGTGCCCCCGCAGCGCCAGCTTGAGGCTTTGCTGCAGGCCCAGCCGCAGCGCGCGGGTGGCTGCCCCCAGCCCGCCGACGCGCCCCATGCCGCCGCCTCCCGCCAAAGACCTGGACACAACGCGCACCAGGACAGCGCCTTGGCCGCCCCAGGCGGCAAGGATGCTGCGCCTGTGAGACCTGCAGCCGCCACCGCCGCTGCAGCTGACCCAGTACCTCGAGCAGCGCTGGTGTCAGCTGCCCAGGCCGAGGCCGGGGACGCTACACCCGGCGTGCCGCTGCGCGATGGCCGCGGCAGCAACGCCGCAGACCTGGCGGCAGCCGTGGCGGCCATCGTTGCACGGAGGGGCAGCGCGCCCGCTGCGAGGGCAGCCCGGCGTAGCGGCGGCGGCGGTGCAGAGGGCGGCAACAGCGACGTGGAGGACACGTGCACCTCCTGCGGGGGCTCCCCTGGAGGGGAGGGTGACGGGGCTGCGACGCCGCTTATGTACCGCCGGGTTCAGCTGGCGCTGGGGCCACGTGTAGCAGGCTGTGGCGGTGGCGCGGGCGCTGCGGGAGTCAGCGAGCACGCGGCTGCTGCCGCGGCCCTGGGCCTCTTGCAGGAATCGGAGCCCACGACGCCCGAGCCTGGGCGTGGCAGCGGCAGCGGCGGTGACGAGGATTGCGGTGGACACGGCGGGGCCGGCGAGCGTCACCGTGAGCGGGGGCCTGCGTACGGCAGCGGTCAGGGCGCCCTGGCTTACCTCATGGCCGGCAGCCCTGCAAGCAGCGTAGCGCAGTCGGTGGCCAGCAGCTGCGTTCCCAGCAGGGCTGCTGCCGGCCTGCCCACCCGTCCGCCGGCTGTGCAGAGGGCTGCAGCTGGCGCTGGCGGCGGGGTAGGTGCCCGGGCGGCAGGCCCTGGCACGCGGCCAGCTGTGCGGAAGGCGCAGGCAGCAAGCGCTGGACGTGCAGCTGCGTCCAGCCGACCGCGTGTAGCCCTGCAGGCTGGGATAGCGCATCAGGCCGCAGGCGCGGCAGCCGCAGCAACTGCACGGCCGCAAAGTGCTGCGGCAGCCAAGCGCGTGGCTGCAGTGGCAGCGCATACGGCCGTACGCACGCCGGCGTCCTCCATCGTCGCCGAGTCTCCTTCGTCCTCACTGGCAAGCCTTAGTGCCAAGACGCGGCGGCGCGCTTCTCTCAGCGCCAGGGTGGCCGGAGGCGCTGGCGCTTCTGCCGCTGCTGCGGTTGGTGCCGTTGGTCGCGCGCCCGCCGTCGCTGTCCCTGCCCGGCAGCCGGTACCCACCGCCGCGGAGGCCGCCGCCACCACATCGGTGCACCAGCGCGAACGTGCCCAAGATGCGCTGGCACGCAGGCTCTTCCGCCCCGTGCCAGCAGCCACAGCGCGTGGGGCGGGCGGCGCCGCGGCGACGGTGGGAAGCCGTCACCGCGCCGCTGGCGGTACCGTGCGGCCTGTGGCAGCCAGCCATGGCCCTAGCGCCGTTGTGTCGCTTGGCGAGGGCCAAATGACAGCGGGGCTGGCAGCACGCACGCGGCCTGGCGCCGCGGTCGCGCGGGGCGGCGTGAGCGTGGGCGCGGGGCCGGGGGAAACGCAGCCGTCGTGCCGCCGCTTGCGGGCCGCGGGCGCACGTGCCGCGCTGCTGGGTGCGCGGCTGAAGCGCGAGAAGGCTCGCGCGGAGGAGGGCGTGGAGGCGCTGCGGCAGCAGTTGCAGCAGGAGCAGGAGCGCCTTCAGCAGCAGCAGCAGCAGCGGGAGGTCGGTGCGAAGGAAGACGGGCAGGGCAACACAGGAGCCGGCACCAGCGAGACCTCGGCCAAGGGCTTTGGTGAAAGTGCGGTGGTCCAGGTCGGATCTGACCTGTGTAGAGTGGACAGCGAGGATAGCAGCGCCGGCTGCAGCAGCGGAAGCGACTGGGAAGGCGACACGGTGGCTGGGGCGGGGATGAAGCGGGTGGGCGTCGGGCGGGGGCGCCGGGACGGCAGGCTGCGAGCTGGCGTACACTTGCCGGCCGGGGGCCCAACATACACAGTAAATGGGCAAGAGGTGCGCCAAGAGGGTGGCGAGGAGGCGGAGGAGGAGGCGGATGACGAGCAGCGGCGGCTGGCCAGGCTGTGGCGTGGAGAAGCAGGAGAAAGGGAGGAGGCGGGGGCCGTGCAGGGCAGTGTAGATGATGACCGGGGTGATGGAGATGGCGACGGGGCAGAGGAGGGCCCGGTACCGCTTCTGCTGCGGTGGCGGCCAAGCCGTGATGGCGGTGGGAACATGGGCTTCGGGGGAGAGACCCTGCAGGAGATGGTCCCAGGGTGGGAGGAGGGGGACGTGACGGAGGACGAGCTGGACGAAGGTGGGGAAGGCGGGGAGGCGAGCGGTGGTAGTGGTGAGGGTGGCGGAAGCGCTGCGCGGTGGGGCAGCCTGGACGTTGAGATGCAGGTGATGGCCCGCCTGGAGGCGCTGCTGGCGGAGCGGCGCGGAGGGCAGCCGCCGTCACCGCCGCAGGAGGGGGCGCCGCAATCGGCCGGTTCATCGCCGGCGAGCCTCGGGCGGCCGCAGCGCAGCTACGAGGCAGTGGAGGCGGCGGAGGAGGAGGCGGGGGAGGAAGGGAATGGAGAGCAGGAAATCGACGAGGTGAACGGGCAGGTGGTGATGAGTGAGGGTTATGAGGAGGCGGAAAGGGCGGCAGCGGCGGGGCAGACCACCGCGCCGAGTCAGCGCTGCGGCGATGGGGAGCTGGGTGCAGCTGTCGCGGAGCACAACCGCACGTGGGCGACGCAGCTGCGGGGGCAACATGGGCGTGCCGAGGAGCACATCGGGGCCGGGGTGCGGCAGGGGGGGAGCGGCACGGGGCCCTGCAGGTCCAGCGGCGCAGAGGCAGGGGAGGGCGAGGGCCATGGTCCTGCAGGCGGCGGCAGCGCAGACGGTGGGCACGCTGTCGCACGCACAGAGGGAGAGGGAGAGGGCGGCAGCGGAGGCGAGGATGAGGACTCAGACTGGGACGGCGTGGATGTGTTGATGCAGCGGGCGCTGCTGCGGGCTTCGGCTGCGGCAGCAGTCCCTCGGCCCGCGCCAACTGACGACCCTGTGAGCCCGGCGGGCTTGGTGGAAAGGCCAGCTGCCCCTGGCGGTGGGCATGGACGTACTAGCGCACGTTGGCCGGTGTTAGCAGAAGCACGGAGCGGCGAGGCAGTGCCATCAGCAGCAGATGGGCGGGGTCCGGGGCGGCAGCAGCGCGCTGCAGGCCGCCCGGCTGGCGATGCAGGAGAGGGTGGCGGAGACGGTGGCGTGCAGAGCGGTGGTAGGGGTGGTGAGGCGAGTGGGGCCGGCGAGCACGTGTCCGATACGGATGGCATTGGGGGCGGAGGGGGCGGAAGCCGGCCGGGCAGCGGCAAGGGCAGGGGAGCGGCGGCGGAGCTGCGGGCTGAGTACCTGGCGCTCAAGCGGGCGCACGTGTCTTGATGTTGGGAAGGGGCATGAGTGTTTTCGGGTGGGAGGGAAGGGACGAAAGTTTGGGTGGTGCCATGACATAGCCGTGGCCTCGTCCAGCGGAGCCGTATGGCTGCGGGGCAACGTCAGTCTGAGGCATGAGACGTGTAGTGCTTTCTCATTTCATGCGTGTGGGCACTGAACCTAATCTCCGCTACGGCTGTATGGCCAGCTGGCCCCTTGCAGTACCGGTACATGCGACGTGCAATGACGGCGTGCTTTGGTGGGTGGTGCCCCACGGTGGTGTCCCCACACGACGCAGGGCCCGGGAAGGCTGGTACTGTGCACGCGCAACTGCCCAGGAGATGCAGCTAGGAGGGTGCAACAACGATAGGTACTCTGCCAGTCGGGCAAATGGCTTCATAACGTACATGGCTTCACTTGACTGTGGGGGCCCATCTGTGACATCCCCCAGGGAGGCCCCCTGCTAGCTACTGGACTGGACCGCGGTCTGAGCACCAGCCAGTTGCTCAAAACTTACACTGCCGGCATATCAAATGGCAGTATATGCTTCGCGTCTGGGAGCTTCTCACAGGGGCGAAGCTAGCCGAGGCGAGGGTGCCACGTGTAAGTTAACAGTATCACAAGGTGCCACGAGGGGCGAGTCCAACGGTCGTCAACGGCCTCTCGTAAAAAGGCCTCGGCTTTGTCGACTCGAGTCGCAGTTTACTATACTAATTTTGCATAGACTACCAAGGCAAGCATAGTTGTGCAACGCCTACAGCAGCATACAAGCATGGCCAGCGACCCGGAGCAGGCTCAGCCGTTGGTAAACGGTGGCGACGACGCCTCAAGCGCTGACGAGCATGAGCATTACAGTCACCGTGCGCCATGGCTACGAGCGTTCGTGCTCGGCGCGACCGACGGCTTGGTGAGCGACCAAGTGCATTGGTCCACACCGCACTTGGCCCATTGCGTTGCACATAGCGACCCAACCAGAATTTTCACCTAACAAAACAGGTCAGTGTGGCTGCTCTGATGGTTGGTATTGGAGGCGGCACGGACGCTCTGTCGACCATGCGCCTGGCAGGTGCGTGCCGGCGGGAGTTGTAGGCGTTAGAAGGCTGAAAGTTGGGAAGCGATGGTGCATGTTACCTACACTAACCAACAACTTGACAATGCTAAGCTGTGACCTTTCGGCTTTAACGGGAGTTCCTCGTGTCAGACACGAGAACCCCTCGGGTGCTGCGTGTGCGCCACGCGTTCTTCCCTGCTGGTCCTCGTGCCTTTGGCCACGTTGCCGGGTCCTGTCCGCGGTTCAATGCATCGTTCATTCGGGAAGACGTGCTGGGGCATGGCAAGGTGCACTGGTGTGCGGGACGTACAGCGGCACTCGGGTTCGTACATGAACCTGTCCCACGTGTGGTGCTCGCTGTACACGTGCACACTCGCCACAGGTGCAGCAGACACATGGCGACTGCTATATGCCTCTGGAAAGCGTGACGTGACGTGACATCCATCCGTGCCCCGTATCTCTTCGGTCCCGCCACACAGGAATTTCCGCCACGGTTGCTGGAGCCCTGAGCATGGCCATCGGAGAGTACATCTCTGTGTCCTCCCAGGTGAACCCTTTTCGGTGCTCGACCCGGTTCTGGATGATGGGACCCGCGTGGCCTTTTGCCACCAGCCGTGCCCTGTCCAGGGCAACATGCAACAGCATCAAGGCTGCTTCCTTGCTGCACGGCCCAGCCCCCTCTCGGCAGCCTACACGCTGTCCTTGCCCTCACTCCACGACACACAGCGCTACCCCGTGCTCAACTTAGGCCAACGACTCGGTCGGACTTGCCCCTACCCGATGCCCCTCCCCCCGACGCGCAGCGTGACACCGAGGAGGCGGACATTGAGAAGGAGCGGCAGCAGCAGCAGAAGGGCCCCGCCGCGCAGGCCGCGGAGCTGGAGGTGGGAACGGGGGCACCGGGCCTGTGCCTTAGCCTCCATTTTTGGTTGCTTTTCCTGTCTATCGGCGTCCGGACCAGCAGTAAATGCACACGGGATGTTCCAGAGTAGTGCAACGTATCGCTCCTTGTGCACAGCAGCGTCACGGCAATACCACACCGGAGCACGCCTGTTGTGCACGGCTGCACACGAGTGGCGCCCGGAAGGCTGACCCAGACCCCAGTGGTCCGCTGGCTGGACCGCGGCTTGCCCCACCGCTTGTGCTCCGCCTCCCTGCATCACCTGCGCACGCCCCACGCCCAACACCATACCGGTATCAACTTCCCTCCCAGTCCTGTCCCCGAGTACCGCACTCCCGTGTCCGTAGCAACCACCCGCACGGGCCGCGCCCACGTGCACCATGTCCGTCCACACGCGCCGCCCGCAGGAGCTGACCCAGATCTACGTGTCGCGCGGCCTGGACCGCGACCTGGCCCGCCGCGTGGCCGAGCAGCTGACGGAGAAGGACGTCATCCGGGCCCACGCGCGCGATGAGCTGGGCATCGACATCGACGAGCTGGCCAACCCCCTGCAGGCGGGCGTGGTGTCGGCGCTGGCGTTCACGGCGGGTGGGTGGGGCGGGGTGATCCAAGCACACTGCTGCGCAGTCCCAGTAAGGTGGAGGGGGACTGTTGGCCAGGCAGTTGCCCCCGCCTCATGGGGCATGTTTACAGTAATACAGGGCTGGTAAACCTCCTGTAGGCAGGCTTGGTGCCGGCCCTGGCCTCCAAGGCAAAAGGGGTTTGGGGGCGGGGCTGCCTGTCCACTGGCGTCCAGCGGGCAAGCTGGAGCAACGTCAAGGGCCAGTACGCCTGACAGCGGGCCCAATGCAGCATCGCATGCACTTCCGCACACAAACACACTACGTCTCGTCTCACCTGCACCGCCACCCCGCCGTGCGCCCCGTTCCGCCCCAGGCGCCCTCATCCCGCTGGCCTCCGGCGCGTTCATCCAGGACAAGCAGACGCGGCTGATCGCGCTGGCCATCGGCAGCGTGCTGGGGCTGGCGGCGTTCGGGCTGGTGGGCTCCATCCTGGGCGGCGCCAAGCCCATCGTCGGCGCGCTGCGGGTGGGTGCTGTACCGTAGGGGCCCACCCGTTGAGTGGTTCGAGGCACATTCGCGCGATGCCACTCTGGGTGCCAGGGCAGCTCAGGCCGCAGCATGTGTAACGGTGATGGCACGGGTTACGGCAAACGAAGTGCAGCTGGCGGGAGTGGCAGGGGGCTTTTGCAGGGGTGCATATTCGGGGCCCGGTGCAGTTGGCGCGGGGCTGCACGCAGGAGCGCGTATTGGGGGTGGTGGTGGTGGTGCTGCTGCTGCCTACTGCCGTCATCATAAAGGTGTGCCCCTGTTTGTTGCCCTTCTCGTCCTGCAGGTGGTCATTGGCGGCGCCTGCGCCATGGGCGCCACGTACGGCGTGGGCGTGGCCCTGGGCACGGGGGTGGTGTGAGCCCGCGCGCCATGCATGGCTTCGTGCACACCTCGGGCACGCTGGAGTGGTACGTTGGGTCCTGTGCGCGAGGAGGCTGGCTGCAAGGTACGGAGCAGCATGAGGTGTTGGCGAGAGCGGCACGGGGCAGCGGAGGCGGAGTAAGCGTGACGCGGCTGGCGGCAGTACCGGTGGAAGTTGGGGTGGGACGGATCTGACCGGATCTGCCTGCGGGTGGAGATGTCACTTGGTGGGATGTTGCAGGGCCGCTGTGACGTGAAGCTGCGGGGCAGCTGCGATGGGCCAGGTTTGACGGCTTTGGGCGGGTCCCGGTTTCTATGGGCATACATAGTACTGTGCTACTACGGGCGTGCTGTGCATTGCATGTCATGGGGGTAGGGCCAAAGTAATATGATGCTGTGGTGGTGTGCGTGTCGTTGCTGCACGCAGATTCTACAACGCATACTGCGGGAGGACGAGTGGGGTTATACTACTGTTGGCACGTTGTGTTGACGCACTCACGCGATACAATGCATTCTTCTTCCTATTTTGGTAGCCCTCGTGGCGCCGACTGTCCCGTGGGAGTGACGTTATGGCCTGCAGCTCCGCACCCAAACCCCAATCAATCCTTAGCACGCGCTGATGACGTATCTCCGCTGTGCACCACCAGTGCCACGCAAGGAACACGTGCCTTCGATGCACCGTCGCCGGTGTGTGGCTTATACTGTTGGCATCTCGGGAGTTGTCGTACACTGGCGTGCGGCGTGCCGTACGGCAGCTGGTGCGCTGTACGGGGTAACAGCGTGCCCGTAGGTATGGTGACGCAGCTGTAGCACCCTGTAGCGCCCTGAAGTGGCGTTCGATACTGAAGGGCCACAAGCCTTTCGTGTGTTCCGTTGCGTTGTGTGCGAGGGCCGGGGGCAAGGCGGTAGTGTGGGAGCTCTGCGGGGGACGGTACTGCTGCCCTGTTGCCTTCGCCGTGTCGTCGTGTGCACGAGGGAGGCTGGGCGGTAGTGTACATGGCTGCTGCAGCTCAGGTGCTGATCCTAGCGAGGCGTTGACGGTTGATACGGCGACGAAAGTGAGTTTGCAGGGCAGCAGTACGCCCTGTCATTGGGTGGGGGTGACCGCCGACCTCGGGCTGGTGTAACTCGTCCATGGCCTTGCCGTGTCCCCCCCATGTGATTGGTGTGAACGAGGGGCGCCCACCTGGCAACACCAACAATGCGTCGTCCTTAAAGCCTCACATGCTGAAACGCCGCTGCCCCTCGGGCCTCACACTGATTCGTATCTTCGTTGGCCGTGGGCGGTCAACTTGGTCAGGTCAAGGGCATTTCCGTTGCGGAACACAAGTGACCGTTACCGGACACGGAGACGTTCACAACCCAGGCGTACGGTTATGTTACCACAGCCGGCAGCAAGGGTGATTTGCACGCCCTAGCGCCCGGACAACAATAAGACTGGCCACCTAGTGCCACCGCATGCCACCGGCGGCCCTTTGCAACGCTGTGACACACGCGGTTCATTGCAAAGGCCCTGAAAGACGGGACAGGGGCAGCGACTCTGTCACTACAAAACCAGGAAAACGGACATGGGATAGCAGACATACTCTGGAGAAACAGAGTCTCCTGCACGTAGCGGTTGCAGCCCTGGAGCTGCAGTAAAAGCCCGCAGGGCCCAGCCTACATCACAGGCAAAAGCTTTGGCTATCATACCACGCCGGCATCCTGCAAGCCTGCTTACGGTACTGCAAAGCATCCAAAAGCCAAAAAACCCTGCATAGTGACACCACATATTTGGACAAGGCACGGGTCATACCAGGCCAGTCCAGCTTGCAGGCACAGCGTCTGCATGTCCGAACGCCTCCGGTAAGCCCATGTCATCGTATGCGGCCAACGCACAGCCGGCCAGCCAAGCCAGCCCCTGCCCCTGCTCGCCTGCCACACACTGCCTCCATGCTCCACCTGCCTGCAAGGCCACAGCTAGCCACATCTACACCACAGCGCCACCTGGGGTTATGTTACGGTCCCGTCAGGCCTCTGCGCAGCACAAATCACCCGATGCACTGCTACGCCTTGGAGCACCCATGCCCTGCGCCCTTGCCTTGCCCCTACCCACGCCCTGCACTGCACGTCGGCGCCACCCTCCGCCGCGACCTGCCCGACCCCCAACTGCGGCCGCACCATCCCGCTGCCGCCACCGCCTGCACCGCTGTGGCACTGTCTCCGCCCGGCTCCTCGCCTACCGGTACCTCCTGTACTGCGGGTGGTACATGCTCTGCCGCGCCGCCTCGTACAGGTTGTGCGGCTTGGGCAGCGCGGTGGCGAAGCCGCCCTCGTACGCCTTCTGCGCCACCGCCTTGGCCACGGCGGCGGACACGTCGCGGATCTGCGGCCGGCAGCACGTGGCACGGCGATTGAAAAGAGCCGTGCGAAACGGAAGGAACGACGCAAGGGTGGTCCGAGCGTCACGGCGGACGACACGGTACGGATCTTTCACAGAGTCGGGAGAGGCGCTTCGTTTGGTGCTTTTGCAATAGCCCTCGTAATCTCTACTGGACGTGGTGAGTACACTACCGACACAAAGGCCGAGATGCAAAAGGGTCTTCGGGCAGGCAAGCAATCGCATTTGTCAAGTGGACGTTGCCGGCCCACCCCCACCTTGCTGAGCGCGGGGAACAGGCTGCCGCGCGCCAGGTCGTCCTCCCCCACCATGCGGCTGACGGCGTCGGCGGCGGCGATGAACTGCTCGTCGCGCAGCTTGGTGCAGCGGCTGATGAGCGCGCCCAGCCCCACGCCGGGGAAGATGTAGGTGGAGGTGCACTGGCTGGGGTGCAGCGTGCGGCCGGAGGGCAGCGTCACAGGGTCAACCTGGGAGGGGGCGAGGGGGCGACGTTGTGTTGAGCAGGCTTTGGGGTAACAGCAACATACCCGTGCACAGCATACACCTCCCTATCCCACGCCGCCCCAAGCCGACCGTCCGTGCCGTTGACGCCAGCTCTCGTCCCCCTGCATACCACCCTGTTCCACCACCGTCCCAACCACTCCAGCCCCAGACCTCAAAACCCAAACCTCCCCAATTCCCTCCACCCCGCCTTTGTTCGCAACTCGTTCCCTCAGGCTCCCACGCCTCCCACCCACCCGCTGCTCCGTGGCCACCAATTTATCCTCGCCCCAGCCCGCCTCCACCTCGCCCCTTGCCGTACCTAACCCCCACCCACCCGCTGCTCCGTGGCCACCAGCGCCCGCCCCTCCGTGTGCTCGTACGCCTCCGCCGCCGTGCACTCGGGCGAGCCGGCGGACAGCGGGAAGACGAGTGGGTGCTTGGCGTTGGTGGCCATGGCCTGGGGCCGAGGGGAACGGCGGGCATGTCCTGACTCACAGCGCATTGGGATGTCCGCGCTAAAAAAGAGGGTGCGGCGTGCCCGAAACTGTTTAGTCAGGTTATGTGGGCCGTTGTGACGGCCAAGGGTGCTGAGAGGCGACTGGTGGAAGAACGCACCAACGCCCCTCAAGGTGTCGGCGGCTACCTCCCTTGCCCTGGAACCACCCATCAGCGCCCCCGCCCCTTCCTTGCTCAGACCTTCTGTTGTTCTTCCTCTGCCCAGTTCGCTCCCGCACCCCGCACTGCTCACCCTCAGGACCTCCGGCGTGAACTTGAAGGGCGGCGCCTCCGCCGTGCTCAGGCCTATGAGCACCGTGGGCCGCAGCCGCTGCACGGCGGACAGCAGGTCGGGGCAGCCCTCGGGGCCGGGCCCGCTGTGGCAGTACGGCAGCTTGAACGACTCCAGCGTGGACGAGTCGCCGCGCTCGCGCGTCACCAGCCCCTGGGTGGGTGGGGGACGGGGTTTGCAGTGCGGGTTCTTCATGTTGGGTACCGGTACCGGTAGCAGAGTGCAAGCGCAGAGTGCAGCGCGTGCCCAGACCTCAAGATCGAGGTGGTTCAAGTGGCAGGAACGACAGGAACGCGGGCAAGGGTGGGCGCGGGTACGACTGCGGGTGTGCGTGAGTGTGCACCGAAGCAGGCGGAGATGTCTCGGGCGCTCATCCGCCGCGAACCGACCTGCCACGTTGGCCGCCGCAGTTCGGCCTTCAGGCAGTCACTCAGCATGCCGGCCGTGACCAACGCAGCCCACAGGCCGTCCACTGACGGCTCAGCCCGCCACCTACCCAGCCCACACCGGCACAGGCATCCCTGCACCGGCTCGCTGTGCACCACAAGCCAGTGCCGGCCCACCTGCTCGTCCACCAGCCACAGCTTCTTCCGCGCGTCCAGCACCGTCTGGTTGGTCTGCGTGGCCACGGCGGTGGCGAACAGCTCCGCGATGCAGGCCACCACCGCGCCCTCGCCTGCAGGGCAAGGGCGGAGGCCGCAGACAGCCAGGAACGGAGGAGAGGGACCATACGCGTGTTAGCAAACCATCCGTGGGACAGCCAGGTGGTGCCGCCAAGAGATCCAGCCAAGCACGGTCCGGACACCTCAGCCGCAGGAATCATGGTACATCCTACAGCGCCGGCCCCCGCCCGGCTGCCCTGCCCAGCACCCCGGCCATCCACCCACCCAAACGCCACCCCGCCCAGGCCCCAGCCCTGCCCCGCCCCGAGCCCAGGCCTCGCCCGAGCCACCCACCCGCGAACACGATGCGGTGGTCGCTCAGCCGCCCCCCCGTGCGCTGCAGCGCCGCCATGACGCCCGACAGCACGGCGGCAGCGGTGCCGCTCATGTCGTCGTTGAAGCACGGGAACTCGGTGCGGTACATGTTAAGCAGCTTGGAGGCGTTGTCGTACGCCATGTCCTCAAACTGGGTGGGGGTTGGCACGCGGCGGGCGGCACAAGGTGAGCGGCCACCATCTTGGCACAGGAGCTGCTATGTATCCGGTTGTGCCAGCCACCTGCTTTACGCCTCAAGACTGTGTTCATGCAATCACCCGTCGCGCGTACGCCTTGTGCCTGTGCCCGATCCTGACGACTGATGTGTGCCCTTCCGCCCCGTACCCCTGTCCTGACGCCCTCTCCCTTCCTCTGTTGTCCCCCGACCGCACAACCCCACGACCCCAGCCACAACTAGCCGCAACACAGCCATGTCCTCTTCTGCTTGCCCGCTGAGGCACACGCGCGTGCCACAGGGCCGCGGGGCCCCCCCCCCCCCCCCCCCCCCCCCCCCCCCCCCCCCCCCCCCACCCCCCCCCC
>VFQN01006904.1_pt1 | contig 12579 bp, 7 predicted proteins | sample 3512371 | NCBI WGS metagenome assembly VFQN01 (sample SAMN10412370, study PRJNA504923) | tailings metagenome | isolation source: Replicate 2 from Balatoc abandoned mine | place: Philippines: Itogon, Benguet | collected 2017-08-28
AGTCGGGCCGACGGAGACTGTTACCGCGCCTTCGCGCAGGCCTACTGCTCTGGCGATCTACCGCCTGCGCAGGCAACCGGAACAGGGCAACCCGGCGATTCCGGAGCGATCGCCGGGTTGATTTGAGAGGTTGCCGAAAACACCGGCGATTTCTGCGGTTGAGTCTTCGCGCGCCAGCTTCAGGCGACGCGCGGCACTTTCGGCAACGGCAAAATGTCGGGGTGTTCCTCATCTGCCGGCAGTGACGACTCCTGCGGCATTTCCAGATCGTGGCCGGAGGACTGGTTCTCGCCGGAATCCGGGGTCTGCAGACTGTCGTCTCCGGCTTCCCTTCGCCGGGCGACCAGTGTCAGCACAGCGGGCAGAGTGATCAGCGCCAGCACCAGACAACTCGCCACGCCGATCGACAGCACGATGCCCAGGCTGCTCAGACCGCGGTGGGCGGAAATCATCATGCTGCCGAAACCGACGATGCTGGTGCTGGTGGTCATCGCCACCGCATTCACCAGACTGGGAGACAGTCGATATCTGCCCGTGCCGCGACTGTGGAAGTCGTGCAGGACATGCACGCCATTATCGACGCCGATTCCGATGATGAGCGGGAGGATGATGAGATTGGCCGGGTTCAGCGAGATGTTCAGGATCGACAGGATGCCAAAGGTCAGCAACAGACCGAGTATCGGCGGAATGATCCCGACGAGGGTTTCCAGAACGGCGCCGCGGTCTCTCCAGAGTGCGAGCAGAAACGTGCCTGCGACATAGGCATACAACCAGGTGACCAGCGGCAGGTGCGCTTGACTGAAGGCCACGATAACAGCGGCAATTCCAAGTGCGATTGCGGGCAGGCCAAAGATCGTCGGAACTTCTTCCTTGGGCAGGAAGTCCATCAGCAGGATCAGCAGAATCACGACCAGTGAGTAAATGGCGCAGATCTCATAGCTTTCCTTGATCTGCTGCGCTGCCTCGAAGTTCTGCAGCGGCGTGCCAGTGACTTCGGGGTCAACCGTTCGCACGTCATGCACAAACTCTGCCAGGGGCTCCATATCCCAGACCTGGTCCCGGGGGAAGACCTGTAACAGCCACTTGCCTTTGGGGCTGACGTAGCGGGCGGTCAATTCCTGAGGCAGATCGTGTATGGAAACCGGTGCCGGGTCGGCTGCCTGGGCGATCGCCTGGAACTGGGCCAGCAGGGCATAGGCGAGCCGGTACTGAAACTCTCCCAGCAGCTCCATCTGGGCCCGCAGGTCGAGCTGATCGAGCTGATCGAGAAAGCGGTCGATGTTGGCAGAAATCGTTTTTGCGACCGGCAGCGGATTGTCACGCAGCGAGCGATCGAAATCGTCGAGCATCTGACCGACTTGTGCCGGATTGGCAGGTGTCGGCGGCGGCGGTTTTTCCGGCAAATGCGACAGGTAAGCATGGAACCCCTGGACGAGCAACTGGCTTTCACTCGCAGGATGTTTCGGCAGGCGAGTTGCCAGTTCCTCCACGTGTCGCACGGTCGGCAGGGCTTCAAACCGGGCTTTCATCTCCCGGGCCTGTTCCGCAGAGTTGGCCAGCGAGATCGCAAACAGCAGAGAATTGTTCGAGGATTTGAAAATCCGGTCTTGCGCTTCGACCGATTCCAGACCTTCTGCCTGCAAATGCAGCAGATTGTGGTCATAGGTCAGCCGCGGTCGCGGCCAGCCCTGGTCCCACGAACAGGCTGCCCAGCCGACGCCGGCGAACAGCACGATCGTGGCCGCGACGACCGGAAGCGGGAACCGCGAGGTCAGGTCGCTCAGCGCACGCCCCTGAATTGGCACCGGCAGGGTTTTCTCACCCGTATGACGATCCATAATCGCCACCAGTGCGGGCAGGCAGGTGAACGTGGCGATGGTACACAGGATCAGACCGCCGCCGGCGATGATCCCCAGTTCCGCTACCCCCAGAAACGACGTAAATGCCGCGCAGAAGAATGCCAGCGCGGTGGTGATGGCTCCGGTGACGATCCCTGGTCCGACGGTCGCAGACGCTTCCACCAGAGCGCGACGCGAATCGCGTCCGTGATGCCGGCGATCCAGATAACGCGACAGCAGGTGAACCGCGAAGTCATTGCCCAGACCGATGACGATCGAGGCGAAAGCCACAGACAGGATATTCAGGTGGCCGATCACCAGCGTCGTAAACCCGAACGACCAGGCCATGCCCACGCCGAGCGTGATCATCCCGAGGGCCGGATGCCGCCAGCCGCGAAATCCGAGCAAAAACAGCAGTGCGACGCCGATCGTGGAAATGACCGCCGCCCGGGAACTGTCTTCCTGGGAACGACGCATCTCATCATTTTCGAGGACGGGAATCCCGGTCAGCAGAATGTCGGACTTCGGGCGTTCCCGTTCCACCTCGGCAATAATTTTGCGCATGCGGTCAATCGCCTGCGTCGCCCCTTCAAAGTTGTCATTGCTCTTCACCGGCGTCGCCATGAGGAAGCCCATGGTTCCGGCTTCATTCATGGTGTAGACAGTCTGGTTCCCCTGATCGACCAGCGTCGGATCAACCGGAAGGATGTCCGGCCAGGGGTTCACAAAGTCGTTGTGATCGGCAGCAAAGCGGGCGAGCGAGTCCGTGAGCCGCAGCGCATGTTGCCAGAGCGGCGAGTTTTCCGGCGGGGTATCGCCGCTGAGATCGCGCAGCTGGTACTCGAGCAATGGGATCAGCGACTCCAGACGTACCAGTTCCCAGCGGCCTTGCAGGATCGGACGGTACTCTTCCAGATGCTCCAGGCCGCCGACCAGCGAATCGGGCGGCAGATACTGCAGCCCCTTGTTTCGCAACCGGCCGGCTTCAATCTTGTAGAGGACGTTGGAAAACAGTTCCGGTTCCTGGCGCAGCCGGCTGCCCAGGGCATCCAGCGTCTGCTTGATCAGTTCCGGCTTTTCCGCCTCGACCACCACGATCATGTCCGAGGAAGCACCGAAACTTTCGGTGTACCGCAGCCACCGCTGATGGAAGGGCGTGGACGGATCAATCAGGTCGGAGCGATCGGTCTTGAAGTGCAGGTGTGTCACCGTCCAGGCGACACTCGCGAGGCTGGTGAGAGCCACGATCAGCAGCGTCGTCCAGGGCCGCCGCGCGCAGGCGTAAACGATGCTGCGGAGCACTCCGGACAGGAACAGTGACGAACCTTCGGACTCTGTTGATGACGGCCCACCCATACCTTGCGACTCACCTGCGCCCCCAAACCGCCGGCAACCGGCGTTGTGAGGTCTCTGTTGGCTCTCAGGATCAACAGTGTTGCAGGAATGTCGACTTGCCCGACTGGCAAGACACGCGCGATTCCGGCGCGACTGAAGTGGATCAAAAACGGAGAAAGTTTTTCAACAAACTGACGAAAATCCGGCCATACAACCCGTGGCCAGTATAGGGCATTTTACATGCCGTGACCGCGAACGGGCCCGGTTCCTGTGAAAACTCTGAAGAAAACGGGGAGAGGAGCGGCGAGTTGTAGTGAGTTTCACCAGCCACGGGTAGATCAGATTATGAAAGCGAGAGGGACAGGATTTCGCGGGCGGATTCGCGATTTGTTGCCTGCCGGGAAATCGCGAATCCGCCCGCGATCGCCGAGAACGTCTTTGCGCAACTCCTGAAATCCTATATATCACGCGCAGTGGCGAGCCTGGAGAAATTTGCAATTGCGGAGAAAATGCCATGCGGGTTCTGATCTTCGAGGATGAACGCGCCGGGCACTTTGCGCCGATCGCCCTGCTGCGACCGGTCCAGGAACTGCTGTGCGGTCATTTCTCCATGCGGGAACGCACGTTGCGCAGCCTGCCTGTGACCCGCTGGGGTGCCCTCTGTCGCGACTACCTCGCCGAGAGTTACCGCGAACAGCATCCGGAAGCCCACGTCAACGATCATGACTGGCTGGCGGAAGGCCCCACGCTGCTGATCAATGCCCGCTGGTTATGCGCACCGGCTGATTTTGCCGCCTGCGATCCCGAAGCTGCCGGCATTATCGACGGTGAAATCGCCTGGCTGACACTCGATCCGCTGGAAGTTCCGGTCCTGTTCGCTCGCGAATTCAGCGACGGTCTGGCCCAGATTGCCCGGATGCGCCGTCGGGTGAAATCGGCTGGCAAGCTGGTGCAGTATCCCTGGGACTACGTCCATCACAACGCCGAACAGCTCACCCTCGATTTCCGTTCGCGCACGCTCGCTGCCTCAAAGATCTTAACCACACAGGCGGGCATCGTCGGACCGGCAGCCGACCTGTTTATCGACCCGTCCGCGGATGTCGATCCGTTCGTCGTGTTCGATCTGCGGCACGGGCCGATCTTCATCGACGCCGGAGCCCGCATTCAGGCGTTCACCCGCATTGAGGGACCGTGCTACATCGGCCGGGAAACGCAGCTGTTTCGCACCAATCTGCGGGAAGGCTCCTCGATCGGCCCGGTCTGCCGCGTCGGCGGTGAGGTTGAGGAATCGATCCTGCAAGGTTACGTCAACAAGTACCACGACGGCTTCCTGGGACACGCCTTCGTCAGCCCCTGGTGCAACCTCGGAGCACTCACGACCAACAGCGATCTGAAAAACGACTACAGCACGGTCAGCGTGCCGCTCACGGGCGAATCGATCAAGACCGGTCAGATGAAAGTCGGTTGTTTCATCGGCGATCACTCCAAGACCGCGATCGGCAGCGTCTTCAATACGGGCACTTCCGTCGGCGTGATGTGCCAGGTGCTGCCAGCCGGAGAACTGTTGCCCAAGCACATTCCCTCTTTCAGTCGCGTCTGGCACGGCGAGCTGACGGACGGCTTCCCGATGGAGGCCAACCTGGCCACCGCCCGCGCCGCCATGAACCGCCGTGGTATCGAACTCACCGACGCCCAGGAACGACTCCTGAAGCACGTTTTCGAGATCACCCGTCCCGAACGCGCCCGTGCCTTTCACCGGCAAACCGCCCACTCAGCCAGCCATTCACCGGTTCCCGTCCGCTGATTCGCTTTGCCCCCTCCCTGTCGTTCAGATCCTGATTCGGTATCCTGGATGAGGCACCCGCAAATTCAGTGAGTTCGCGAAACACGCTGGAAATTTTTCACTGCAACAGCTCAAGGGTGTTGATCGCTTTACCCGGTGCTCACGCATGATGACAATTCCCGGATGATGACCGACGACTCCCGATCCTCCGCACGAAAAATCTGGCACAACCTGGATGCAGCCCATCTCTGGCATCCGTTCACCGCCATGTCTGCCTGGTGTGACGAGCAGGCGCCGATCATTGAGCGGGCAGACGGCTTCTTTCTGCAGGACGTGGATGGACGCCGGTATCTGGATGGCCATTCCTCGCTCTGGTGCAACATCCACGGGCATCGTGTGCCGGAGATTGATGCAGCAGTTCGCGATCAGCTCGACCGGGTCGCCCATTCGACGCTGCTGGGGCTGTCCAACGTGCCGGCAATTGAACTGGCAGCGGCGCTGGTGCAGCGGGCTCCGCAGGGTCTGAACAAGGTGTTTTATGCCGACTGCGGCGCTGCGGGGGTGGAAGCCGCGCTGAAGATCGCCTGGCAATACCATCGACAAAAACCAGGTGGTCCGGAGCAGCGTGATCGCTTTGTCTGCCTGGGAGCCGCCTATCACGGCGACACTGTCGGCACCATCAGTCTGGGTGATATTGACCGGTTTCACAGCCTGTTCGGCGGCCTGATGTTCGAGACGCTGCGCATTCCGTCTCCCGCAGCTCCGGGACTGTCGCTGCCGGAGTGTCTGGCAGAGACCGCCCGCATTCTGGAAGCGCAGGCCGACCGGATCGCCGGTGTGGTGGTGGAACCGATCGTGCAGGCAGCCGCCGGCATTCTGGTGCATCCGCCGGGCTATCTCGCCGGTCTGCGGGAGATAACGCAGCGGCTGGGGCTGTTGCTGATCGCCGACGAGATCGCCGTCGGCTTCGGCCGGCTGGGCACGCTGTTCGCCTGCGAGCAGGAGCAGGTGTCGCCCGACATCCTGATCCTGTCCAAGGGGTTGACCGGCGGCTACCTGCCGCTCGCAGCCACACTGACCACCGACGCTATTTACAACGCCTTTCTCGGCGATCCCTGGCAAGGGAAAACGTTCTACCACGGCCACACCTACACCGGAAATCCCCTCGCCTGCGCTGCGGCTCTGGCCTCGCTCCGTCGGCTCGAACAAGAGAACGTGCTGCAGAATGCGCGAGATATCGAGCAGGCGCTGCGGGAAGAACTGGCCCCGCTGAGCACGCCCGCAGCGCAGGGCATTACCGTCCGCCAGCGGGGCACCATGGTGGGCATCGACCTGCGTCAGCCTGGCGACCACCTGCCCTGGCCAGCGCAACGCAGAGCCGGACACCAGGTCACCCTCGCCTGTCGCGAACGCGGCGTCATCATCCGCAACATCGGCGATACGCTGGTCCTGATGCCGGCTCCCGCCATGCCGCTCGATCTGGTCCGCCAGCTGTGTGCAGTCATGCGGGAATCGATCGCCAGCCAACTGCCCGAATGCGTGATCCAGAACTGGCAGGTGTGAGGCAGACGGGTTGACGCGGTCAATCCGGAGTGGACGCAATCATCTCCGGCGTTTCGGTCGACAGCGCCCGGGGCACGGGGCTATCGTAATTCTGCCACGGTCAGCGCCTGCGACCGGATGACGGCGGCTTCATGGCTGGTCACCCCTTGCGAGGATTTCTGATGCGTCTGTGTCTGTCTGTGTCTGTTGCGCTGGCAATTGCGTGGTGCGGGGAAGCTTCCTTTGCCGCAGAGATGACGTTTCCCGTGCAGTCGAACCTGCGTGCTGCAGCGATGAAGCTCGACATCACGCCCAAAGTCGTCGAGGGAATGTACGCCGCCGGTCACCATCGGCAAGTCTCCGGAGTCCGCGATCCGTTACGGGCCGGAGTGCTGGTGCTGGACGACGGCAAGACGCAGGCTGCCATCATCACGCTGGACACTCTCGGAGCCTGGGAAGAACTCGTCCGGCGGACACGGGCCGCGATTGCCGATCTCACCGATATCCCGCCCGAACACGTCATGATCACTGCCGCCCATAACCATTCCGGACCTGCGTACGAACCGGATTCGGAATGGGGGCTGAAACTCGTCAATCAGCTGGCAGACGCTGCGGCGCAACTCGTGGGGCAGCTAAAGCCGGTGACCATCGGCTATGCCGAAGATCGCATCAGCTTCAACATCAATCGCCGGAAGGTGATCGATGGCCGGGCCGTGGTGAGGATGAATCCCGACGGGCTTTGCGATCATCGCGTCAAGGTGCTGCGGTTCGACGACGGCCAGTCACTGACACCGGTCGCCGTGCTGATGCACGCCGTCTGTCACCCCTGCTTCTTTACCTGGGGCGATCAGGGGTCACAGCCGTATCCGAACGGTTTCCCCTTGCTGAGCGCCGATTTCCCTGGAGAAGCCCAGACGTTTGTGGAAATGGTCTACGGTGGCAAGACAAACGTGATGTTCCTGCAGGGGTGTGCCGGCGACATCCGCCCGAATCTGCCCGGCTATCCCTACCGCTGTGCGGACGAAGCCGACATTCAGTGGGCCGGCCGGGATCTCGGCGGTGCGACTGTCCGGGCATTGGCCCGCAGTCTGGTGCGTGAGGAACTCTCACAACGGGAGACTTATTATCCGATCCGCGTTGCCAGCAAGGTGGTCATGCTGCCCGGCAAGGACGGCGAAGTGCGGTCGGAACTGATGGCCATGAAAGTGGGGCCGTATCTGTTCCTGAGCATGCCGGGTGAGCCGATGGTGGAGTATGGCTTCAAGCTGGAACAGGCGATTGCCGATCGCGCGATTCCGGTGATCGTCGGCTATGCCAACGGCAACATCGGCTATATCGCCACGGCAGACGCCTACGAGGTCGGCGGCTATGAACCCAGCCGCTCGGTCCTGGCTCCGGATGCGGAACTGGTCATCCTGGAAGAACTCGGCCGCCTGACCGACCAGGTAGTGGGAGACGTCTTCGAGTCGTTCTCCAAACATCCGAAAGACGTCAAAAAACGGGAGCAGGACGCCCTGAAGAAGTAACCGGGCCGTGAACCGGTGCAACTTCCGGATTCGTTCCCGGGGGATGTGGCGTGCCGGCGTAGATCACGGCTACAACCGGCGGCGGGCGTCATCCACGGAACCGTCCGCCATCGTGCCGGGTATGAACCCTGCCGGAACGATGACCGAATCCAGGGTGTGGTCCGGAGAGTGAAGATTGCGGGCCAGCTGCAAGGCGTCGTCGTACTGGGGCTTCAGCTCCAGGGACCGGCTGAGGCTGGCATAGGCCGCATCGATATTCCCGGACCGCGACTGGGCATAGGCGATGCGATACCAGTCTTCCGCCGTGGCAGTCTGCTCGTCGATCGCCGCCAGCATGCAGTTCGCAGCATCCGACCAGCGCTCCGCATGGGCATAGGCCACGCCCAGTTGCCATTCCGCCTTGCGACGTTGCACCAGTGTGGCCTGCGGATGCTGGGCCAGCGTGCGGAGAATGGGAGCAGCACGATCTGCCTGTCCGCGATGAATGTGAATCACTGCCATCGCCATCTGGGCGTCGAGGTCATCCGGCCAGATTTGCAACATCCGGTGATAGCTGGCCAGAGCGGTGTTCCAGTCGCGATGCTGTTCGGCGACTTCGGCCCGCAACCGCAGACCTTCCAGATTCTCCGGGTCCAGCTGCAACGCCGTTCGCAGGGCTTCCTCGGCGGCAGCAGTCCGGCCGATCTCGAATTCCATCCGGGCCAGACGCAGCAACAACGGGGCATCATCCGGCCGTTCTGCCGCCATCCGGCTCAGAACGTCGGCAGCCGCGATCTGTCGACCGCTGGACCAGAGTTCTTCCGCAATATCCAGCTTCGCCTGGGTGGCGGTCGGACGACGGCGGATGGCAGCATTCAGCAGTTGCTCGGCTTCCGCGTCATTTCCCGACTCACGCGCTTGCCGCGATTCCTCGCACAATTGGGTACATTCCGCCGAACGGCAGGCGAGCCGATTGCGGAGCGAACTGCAACCGGTCATGAACCCGGGCAGCAACGCCGCCATGCTCATGACCAGCAGACAGCAGGCAGGCTGACAGGGTCGGCAAACCCCGGAACCGGCAGACTTGTGAGAGGCAGACTGGCGAGAAACAGAAACCGGGTGACGACCAGAGCTCTCAAGCCCGTCCGGCAGGGAAAGTTCAGCGGCGATCGGTGACGACAGCATCATGATCCCGGCAAACATCCGGCACCCGCACCAGCGAATGCCACATCACTTTCAGGACGGAACAAGGACTCTGGACGGAGTGAACTCCAGCTCGCGGTGCAACGGGACTCCCGAAGACGTCATCGGAAACCGGTCGCACAGGCTGACGGAAATTGTCGGGGACAGGAGATCGAAGGGCCGCTCATACTAATCAACGGCCCGCCGTGCCTGATAGAGGACTTTCCCTGCCAGCACAGTTGTATCGTCGCACGCAATTCTGCCGGTCGAGCAGGATCACGGGTGCTAACGGATTTGCTGCCTCAATTCGACGGCAACAACTGGCAGAATCGGGAGAACTGGCAAGGTCCAGCAACAATAACGGCACAACTTGCCGGTGACTCGTGAAACCATCAGCATAGAGAATTCATTAGCCCGCAGCGCCAGCGAGGGAGAGGACAGGACTCTCTTGCCGGCGCTGCGGGCTGGTGAATCCTTCCGATTAGCGAAGAATTTCACTACAAAGCGTGCCACAAGAATGTTCCGTCACCGGAATCTTCCCGGCCAACGGTGTGGGCGCAGAAGCAACTCCGGACGGCAAGGCATTCAGGACTGCGGCGGTAACTGCAATTACGGCGCGACAGGGCGCGGGACAGCAATCATGTCCAAAGTGAGCGAGCGGCCGGTTTTGCCGGTTCCCGCGACCATGGCCTTCGAGGCTGCGGGCGGAGCTGTGGGACGGTAGTAATCCGGCCGCACTTTCGTGAACCAGTTGCTGGCTTGGTCGTGGCTGACGTAATAGGTCCCCTTGGCCAGGTGTTCGAGGTCGCCGCCCGCCCGATTCACCACGCTCTCCAGTCGTTCAAAGATCTCGCGGGCCTCTGCCTCGGAATTCGCAGCCGAACTGGCACCGAACAGCCCGCCGACATAAATCCGCCCGGGCACATTCACACGGGCGACGCGACAGTAAACCGTCGGCGTGGTCATGCCCGGCGGAGTCAGATAGTCGATGGGCGCGGGTCTCGATTCCTGCGCCGTCGGGAGATCGGTCGCCACGATCATTTCGATCTCGATCGGCAGGGAAGACGACCATTCGACCAGCGAAACCGGAGGGCATGGCCGAGTGCCGAAAGCCGCCCTGATTTCCTGCATCGCGACGGCAGCCTCGGTCATCGGCAGCAGAAACGCCTTGATGCTGACCACACGCTCCGGACTGGATTTCAGAAATGCCACACTCCGGAGCAGGCTGGCCATCGTCTGCCGGGTGGCATCCGCCAGCGTGCCATCCCCTTTTTCGGCCTGACCGGAGATATAGGCCACGCCGCCTTCTGGCAGAATCGCCGCCTGGGCCGGCTCATTTTTCAGGACAGACGGAATCAGCCGCACGGTTCCCGCAGCCGGCGACTTGATCCGCGCCACAGCCTCCACAGCAACCACCGTCGCGGGGTCGGGCAAAGTCGTCTGCACCCAGCTGACAGCAGGCGGCACCCCTTTGGCGAACACCGTCTTCAACTGGGCCTCGACCAGTGCGGTCACAGAGGGGTGCCGGACATAGACGTTGAGTTTGACCACATCCGCCAGCTGCGACTCCGCCGACTTCAGCACCTCCCCGAGTTGTGCAAACGCCTGAGCCACCTGGTGATCGGGCGGCGTCGGGGCATGCTGCGGCCCCCAGGGCAGAATCTGACCGGTGTGGACGAGAGCACCGTTGCGCACCAGCACCGCCGCTGACTCGCCACGGGCCAGATCCGGTTCAATTCCGACGACGTCAGGCACCACGTCGGCCGCTTTTGCTGCGGGTTCTGGATCTGCGGTTAACACAAGCAAGGGCAACGTCAGGCACAGCGCCAGCATGCATCAGTCCTTGGTTTCAGCGAACGGAGCAGCGCTTGTCGGCATCGATGCCGTGAATTTCGATAGCAGCGGACGTGACGCCACGGGAAAGCAGATCTCTCCGGCAGCGCCAGGGATGTTTATTCGGCGAGCGCCTGGCTGAAGTCGGCCACCAGATCCGTCGGATGTTCGATGCCGACCGAAACCCGCAAGGTTTTCTCCGAAATGCCGGCGGTCCGGCGGGCAGTCTCGGTCATGGAGGCGTGACTCATCGTGTCCGGATATTCGATCAGCGATTCCACGCCGCCGAGCGATTCCGCCAGCTGGAACAGGGTCAGCTTCGACAGCACCTGCTCGACAGCCGGGCGGCCGCCCTGCAGATCGAAGCTGAGCATCGCGCCGAAGCCGCGTTGCTGCTGCTTCGCCAGTTCGTGCTGCGGATGCGTGGTCAGACCCGGATAGTAAACCTTCTCCACCCGCGGGTGATCCGCCAGAAATTCCGCGAGAGCCTGGGCACCGCGCTGATGGGCTTCCATCCGGGGACCGAGCGTCTTCACTCCCCGCAGCACCAGCCAGGCGTCAAACGGCGAGCAGCCGAGTCCCAGCGCATTGACCACATAGCTGATGCGATCGGCCTGCTCCTTGTGCCGTGTGATCACACAGCCGCCGACCACATCCGAATGTCCGTTGAGATACTTCGTCGTCGAATGCACGATCACATCGACGCCGAAATCAAACGGCCGCTGCAGATACGGCGACAGGAACGTGTTGTCGGCGATGGTAATCGCCTTGATGTCGCGAGCGACCGCAGTCACCGCAGCGATATCCACGATGTTCAGCAGCGGATTGCTGGGCGTTTCAATCCAGACGCATTTCGTCTCGGGAGTGGCTGCCTGGCGGATATTCTCCGGATTGCCCATATCCACGAAGGAGAATTTCAGCCCCATGTCGTGAAAGACGCTGGCGAACAATCGCCAGGTGCCGCCGTAGATGTCGTGCCCGGCTATGATGTGATCGCCCGGCTTGAACATGTGCATGGTGGCGGCGATCGCCGACATCCCCGTACAGGTGGCCCGGCAATCAATCCCGCCCTCCAGGGCTGCGAGATTTTCTTCCAGGGCTCGCCGCGTCGGATTTCCGCTGCGTGTGTAATCAAATCCGCGATGTCCGCCGAGATTGTCCCAGCGAAAGGTGGAAGTGGGATAGATCGGCGTCGTGGCACTCAGAAAGGCCGAGTCCTTGTCGACTCCGGTATGCACGCAACGGGTTTCAAACTGCATCAGTCAATCCTGAACCAGGCAAGACCATCAATCACCGGTCCGCCGGAACTGCAAATTTACGGGAAAGCGACTACAGGGGACGCTGCTCAAGTCCGCCGGCTTCTGAACGTCTTGCCGCCGGTTGACCGTCTGCAAGCATCAACGTGCCCGGACACCGGAAATCCCCCGCAGGTTCTACCCAACATCGGGGCCTCATCGTAGGCGGATCGCAGACGACAGTCCATTGTCGCCCGGTTCATCACGGCGAATTTCCGGGAGGGCTGTAGTCCGGACTACCATTTTCGACTGCAACGCGCCATCGA
>VFQN01006905.1_pt1 | contig 12578 bp, 19 predicted proteins | sample 3512371 | NCBI WGS metagenome assembly VFQN01 (sample SAMN10412370, study PRJNA504923) | tailings metagenome | isolation source: Replicate 2 from Balatoc abandoned mine | place: Philippines: Itogon, Benguet | collected 2017-08-28
TATTTTATCCGGTTTACGAAATTTCAGGTGCTGCACTGCATGGCATAGACCCTTTCATAAAATACTGGGACTTTTGGCCGTTGGGTTTTATCAAAACTGATAAAATGCCTTGGCGGAAGAAACCAGCCCTGCCTGAGCTTACCGTACCCGTGTCACCAGGGGGCCGTGTGGGGTTCTGAGACGTTGAAGTATGCATCAGGAGGCTACCGTGTACCGCCCTGCTCTGAAGAATGCCCAGCGCCGTTAACCGAGGTATCTTGCAGGGGCCGCTGCTTGAGACCTGTGTTGCCCTGTGCACCTGCTGCACTCCCATCCTGCACGAGCAGCAAGACACGAGTACCCTTGCCAGTACCTGTGGCAAATGCCGTCTAATCATGCTGGAGGTTGTTGGCAGTGATCAAATCTGCGCTCCTCCGTGCTGCAGGGCCAGCCAGGTGGACTCCCCTGACGCGAGCGGTAATGGTCAGCGGCCCTCGATTAAAAACGAGGAGGAAAATGGCTGAGGTTGGCCCCAAGGTTGGCCCGTATTCAGCGTGCCGCAGTCGCCGCTGACAATGATGAGTATCTGAGCGCGGAGACCACATATGAGCGCTGAATAGTGCTGTCGCTGAGCTGGATGAGTGTACCAAGTTCAACCTTGGTGACAGGCGGCGACGGCGCGCGCAAATGACGCCATGTTTCGGAGCCCCCTGCTTATCAGCTCACTTCGGAATGCCCCAACCACAAAACACAGAAACACAGCTTCGAACAAGGCTTCTGTTCACAGCTCGAGTCCTTTCTATCGGACTGTATACTGTCCTAAGAGTCCGGAACATTTTTAGTCGGGGCGTTCTTGTTGCCAATCCTTCCCAGCGTCTAGGTTGTGGTGATAACGATAAATTTCGGACCGTGAACAATGAAAACACTTCATGGTTAAAGAGGTGAGGCTGTGCGGCTGTAACGGCGGTCATGCCGTTCGTGCAACGTTGCCAAGTTGTTACCCGAGACGTCTTGGCAGCGAAATTATAATAAGGGAGTCGTACCTATATCCTAAGCCACTAGTCCAGTGCATAGTGCTGCTGCTGACTTCAACCTCGCTGCAACAGACCATCTCGAGAGTCCGCTCCGACTGGAAGGATGGAGCAGCCCCTACGACGGCAAAGCAGGAGTGCCAAGTAATAGTGGCGTATGCAAACTCTGGAGGCTTTGCGTCTTGGCTGGGTCGGCGAGCCAGCTATGACACGAACACGGGCGAAGTTGCGACCGACGAGGAGTTGCTGACACTCCTGGTGCGTGCCTCTCGAGCAACGTGCAACTGATATCTCCTGTTTCTCACCTAGTACTATTCATGCCCGCCTTCACGTTACAGCTCGCCTTTCATGCTGCTGTCGTGCTGTGCGCTGCGTGATATCCGGTCCTGCGTCCATTTGTGCAGGAGGTGGCGGAGCCAACAGGGACCAACCCAATCCTCCTCAAGCTTATTGCTCACGCGCTACAGAGCAATGTGCAGCGGAACGAAGCGCAGGCCTCCTTGATGCCAGGAACGGTGAGTGAGCAGAGCAAGTCGCACGTTCAAGTGCCCCTGCCGCCGTGCCGGCGCCTGGTTCACCGCCCTTGCCACGCTGGCCGGAATACCCCTATCAGTCGTATTTGCAGTTGCCTCGCTGTGTTATTATCTCGTCAGATGGTCGACAACACGTGCTAATCGGGAGGTTTTGAGGAACATGGCACAACAACCACGTCGCTTACGTCCTCCTCTGTCCGGCTGTTTCATATTACCCACAGTCCCTCCTGCCCTTTTCCCCACAACAGGCTGGCGGCCAGCACGTGCTAGTTGTGGGCCGCTCGACACGCCCTCTCTTCCCCCAGCAATGCCATGGTACTCACTCTACTTGGCCGCCTTGCGTACCAACCCTCCACCAGCAGGTTGGCGGTCAGCACACGCTCCCTGCTGGCGGCCTGACTGTGTTCCACGGCCCCTTTGACACGTCCCCCTCTCCTTATCATTGGTATGCACGTTAGATTCCTAACGATCGTGCCACTCTCCCACTGCCTCCTTCCCTCCCTCCCCCGGCAGGTGGGCGGCCAGCACATGCTCCCCGCTGGCGGCCTGACTGTGTTCCACGGCCTGCGCCCTCCGCCCATCGGCCTGTGGCCCTACCTGGAGCGCCTGGCGCGATACACGCGGGCCAGCCCCGCCGCCTTCGTCATGGCGCTGGCGTACATGGACACAATGGCGCAGGTGCGGCACCTGCCTTTGGCACATGTTTTTGGTGGACTGCCTCCGCTGTGTCAACAGCCAACGCCGCACCGTTGCACGCTGGCGCAGGTGCGGCGCCGATAGGCTGTAGTGGACAGGCCAGCTTGTGTCTGGCTTTCGGTAGCATCAAGGACTGTGCAGCTGTCGTTGGCTCGGCAGCGCAAGAGTAAACTGCGTCACGGCACATTGGGCATAGTCCGACCGCAGCGCTACCGCTACGCCCCACGCTAGCAGACCCTAGGACCCCCTTGCGGCCCGCAGCTGCTTCCCTTTTTCCTCCTCGCTTTCGCTAGTACAGCGCGATCCCACGCTGCTACCCCCTCCTCCTCAACGCCTACCGCCTGCTACTGACTCACATCCCCGTTCCCTTCGTCCCTCCCCCAGCGCGACCCCGCCGTGCTGCCCACCTCCCTCTCCGTGCACCGCCTGCTGCTGACCCATATCACTGCCCCTCTCCCTCCCTCCCTCCCTCCCTCCCTTCCCCTCCCCCCAGCGCGACCCCGCCGTGCTGCCCGCCTCCCTCTCCGTGCACCGCCTGCTGCTGACCCATATCACTGCCCCTCTCCCTCCCTCCCTCCCTCCCTCCCTTCCCCTCCCCCCAGCGCGACCCCGCCGTGCTGCCCGCCTCCCTCTCCGTGCACCGCCTGCTGCTGACCCATATCACTGCCCCTCTCCCTCCCTCCCTCCCTCCCTCCCTTCCCCTCCCCCCAGCGCGACCCCGCCGTGCTGCCCGCCTCCCTCTCCGTGCACCGCCTGCTGCTGGCTGGGCTGCTGGTGGCCGCCAAGCTGACGGACGACCACTACTTTAACAACGCGTACTACGGCAGGGTAGGTACATAAGGAATGGTACATAGCAGTACTACTATGAGTACTATATGGCAGTACTACTACTGAGTGTAACGGACGACTACAATGCGTACTACGGCAGGGTGAGAGGCCGCAAGCGTGTACCTCGGTGGATGTGGGTTGGGCTGAGGGAAGGGACATGCTGAGGGTGGGGAAAACGCAATGCACCTCGTATGAAGGCTACCGCTCAACCCACGTGCTGCAGGTTGGCGGCGTTCGGCTGACCAATAGTGTACCCTCTGCGCATTGCCTCACCACCGTCCCATTACTGCCCGCGTGCAGGTTGGCGGCGTGCGGCTGGCGGAGGTGAATCGGCTGGAGCTGGAGCTGCTGCAGCGCCTGGCCTTCCGCGCGCATGTGGGGCGGGAGGCGCTGGTGGGGCTGCTGCGGAGGCTGGCGGCGGGCAGCCTGGTCATCGGGGAGCGGCAGGTGGGGCGGGTTTGGGTGCCGGGTTTGGGCCTAGCTGGGCAGGATGGGGTGGGGTGGGGTAAAGAATTGAACAAAGGGGCGTGGAACGGAAGGAAACCTTTGGCGGGTGGGGAGGCAGCCTGGTCGTTGGGGAGCGGCAGGTGGGGCGGGCTTCGGGTTGCGACATTTGCGTGTTTGGGGGTGGGTCGCAGGAGGGTTTGCAGGGTGGGTTGCAGGGAACGACGGGCGTGCACAGCAGTCGCAGTGTCTGGGCACGGCATGCACACGGCAAAGCAGGGTATGCTGCAGCAGTGTACTGCATGTCGTGGTGTCCATGCTGCAGCGGTCCGCTGCAGGGCGGCACCGCCGCATGAAATTGCATCACGGCAGTCTTGATGACCTAAGACCCTGGTAGCCAACACTTTACCTGGAAGGCGGCAGCTCCGCCACCACCGTGGCGGCTCCTCCCTTTGTGACATTCTGTGGACGATTTACACTAGACGTGCTTGACGCCACGGCGTACATCTCTTCACCCGCAGGGCGGCAGCTCCGCGTCCGTCGGCTCCTCCCTGGGCCGCAAGCGCCGCAGCGCGCCCAGCCTGTGCGGCAGCGCGTCAGGGGAGCCCCCGGAGCCGGAGGCGGCACGCCCCGCGCAGCGCCGCAACAGCGCCGCCAGCGCCGCCACCTTCTTCACTGCGGGGGAGGAGGGCTGCGTAGGCAGCGATGAGGAGGAGGAAGACGATGGCCGGGATATTGAGAGGGAGGGAGCGGTGGCAGAAAGGCGGAAGGGAGGAGTGAGGCCCCGCAGTGGGAGCTGGTATTTCGATCCGGGAGAGGGTGAGGAAGGGATGGAGGCGGAGGTGGACGAGGGATGGGGCGGTGGGGTGTATGTTGGGAAGGCGAGGGGTGTGGAGGTGCAGCGTGCGGTGGGAGGGGAGGAGGGGACGGGGTTGGTGCGACAGCTGGGTGTCGGGGTCACGGTGCCTTTACGCGAGCAGAGGCACGGGGGTGCGGGTACGGGAGGGGCGGGCAGGGGGTGTTGCCTGAAGTACGAGTCAGTGGGCGGGCAGGAGGAGGGGGAGTGGGCGCTTGATATGGATGGGCAGGGGTGCTGGTACACAGGGGGAGGTGTGCGTTAAGAAGGGGGGCCGCGTGGTGACACTGTGAGTGAAGCAGTGCACTGTGCAGGTGGTGGTACCCGTGCTGGTTTCGCACGGTGGCCTATTGGTCTCAGTGTGCCTATTGGGCATGATGTGGTTTACGATACGGTTTGGTCCTATGCGCACTGGTAACATGGGTATAATAAATCCATCATGGGTACGCGTGGCTAAGCATCGCTCTCTTCGCATGCCACGCTCCGATTCTTCGATTACCGCTTCGCCATGCGCATTATTCCAGTCCTGTTATTGTCCTGGAGTATGTTTCGTCGTAGCAGTTTGCAGGCCGCCTTAAGCTCCGCATTGGGCGTCTCACCGGAACCAGGAGAACCTGACCGGAACAGTTGCCGACGGTCAGTGTACCGCTCATTACAGGATGCATGCATCCGCACCATACGTTACAGCTAGCTTCACGTTGTTGTTTGTTTGGCACCCGACGCTGTAGTTAGCATCATGGTGTTTGCGTGGCATCCGTCGTTCTTGGCGGCAGTGTGGGAGCACAAGGCACGCCCTTGTGCCGTGTTGGAGCTTACCTGTGACGTCTTCGTGAATGGTGTCTGTCCATTTAGCACGTCATGTACAAGTCCGTCGACACGCATGTACATAATCGGGAACACGTTCATTCCTGTCATCGGACGGACGCGGGCGGCCTACTGTGTGATTGTGAGGGTGCCTGTTGGGCCATTCATGTGGGCACGTTATCATCACGTGAACATGCGTGGCAGGGTCTCTTGCATGGGTACACGGAAGGCTGCATGGCGCTTGAGGGGCACATTGCTCCGCGCTTTCCAGTAACTGCATCCCCGTGACATCCTTTGGACCCTGGCTCCATTTGCCCGCATAAAGTGTGTTGCATGTGTGACTGTGTTATCCCCATTGTACCACCCGATGCATCGGATCTTGCACCGTCTTGCCATCAAAGGCAGTGTCTGGACTCCTGGTGCACCCTTCATGCCGTTACACCATGCTCCGTTTAATAATTGGCCGTTTTGCTTTGCTCCCTGAAGAGACAAGCTTGGCTGCACGGAATGTAACAATAAATGCCGACGGGGGAAGTATCATGGGACGAGGCGTTGTTGGACAAGTACTCTGGCGTTGATGGCACGTACACCGCCACCTGTGGTGACATGATAGGCATAGCTTGTGGTATGGTACCACGTGTGCGTTGTACGTACACGTTAATTTGTGTCCGACAGTTTGCCAGTCCCTGGCCGTTGCAGTTTAATGTTGAGACTGTTGACAGGGGTGAGGCCGGCGCTGCGCTACCTGACCAGCAGGTTCATCGCCACCGGAGCTGGTCATGTGTAAATGCTCAACCAATTGTATGCCCTGTGTCGTTTATATACACACTATACATGGTCCCAGGGCGTACACCTCCGGGGCCAGAGCGCCAGCCAGCCAATCGCCCCCCATGCAACGACGGCAGAGCAAGGCAAGGGAGCTCCCCTGGGAGGGAGGGAGGCCAGGTGGACGTTTGCTAGCGGCACTGTGCGAATACCTGCAGTCCGCTGCCCCTCTGGATGGGGTAGGAGACAGCTCAGACAGAACCTGGCTCGTTGCCTCCGCATGCGCTTGCGTTGCACTCTTGCGTGTGCGCGCAGGCATCCTTGACTATAGGAGGCCTCCCTTGTGCACCTGTGGGCACCCCGTCAGCCTGTACGTCCTGAAGCAGGAAATAACCGTCGCAGCATACGGATGTGTGTGAGAAGCTATTTTCATTGAAACCTGCACCCGCTAGGGTCCTCTAGCTTTTCCTGTGCCATCGAAGCTGTAATAACATTCTCAAAACCGAGCAAGACGGACCATTGCGCTCCCTTAAGGCACCAGCGAACTTTCGTATGTTCATAGATGCGTCCTGAGGACACTATCACGCTTGGATGTCGCGGCAGCAGGGCCGGACGCGCAAAAGCGGAGACCCTCACGGCTTTCGCCGTGTACAAGAGCTAGATAAAACCTTTTTTGGAAGTGGCCATCGCCCTAGCACCGTGAGTAAGGACTTCCAACCTCCTCCGGTCGGTCCATTTCCTGTGTCCGGGCTTCCCGGTCACACGCCGACAATTTCGCCCTGACAACCACTAAATTGCGCTTCGCCGGTTATAATACTGTAGTAGTGAGCTTGCCCTAAAATTCAGTGTTGCACCTTACCCCGCCACTGCGCAGGCCCCAGTGGGGGATGGTGCCTCACCTACCGGAGCTGCACGGGGCTGGGGATGGGGCTCAGGCAGCCCCCACAGCACGGTGCGTGCCAGTGCTCATAAACCCCTGGTTCGTGTCCAAGATTCCTTGCTCACAGCAAGGCTCTTCTGGGCCACGGGGTTCAGGGGCCGGCCACCTGCTTTTCCCCAACAGCATCCCGGGTTCCCTCGCCTTCCATGGTTGCAACGCGCATTCCGTTTACCACTGCATCACCGCACATCCCAACTCCCGCTGGGCTGCCATGCCCCGCCTTGCCTGCCGGACAGACCCCTCCCTCACCACCGCTTACCCCTTTTCACCATCAGGGTACGGGCGCCCTGCCCCCGTTGGCGGTAGCATGGGGAGACGCCACACCTGGGGACGGCAGCCCAGGGGGCCCCGCCCAGGCCTGGGGCCCCACAAATGGCCCTAGCCGGCCTATGACAGCAGCTGCCGCCCCCAACAGCCCCACAGCCAACCACCAGCTGCTGTACAGCCACAATCAGCGGCCTGCGACTGTGGGCTCCACGGCGTCCCTGTCAGGACGGAGGACAGGTGGGTTGTAGGGAGAAAGACATGGCTCGTGCGATACCGTACTGCAAGGGATCTGGTTGGCGGGGGCCAAGCGGCGCCATGGCAACACGCTCTTGCGCTGCATACAGATGCCATGGGAACTTATCTCCGTCTCTCAAGGATCATGGTCCATTCCCCGAATGTTGTTTTTTCACACCGTGTCACCGCTACCTGGTGCCCCCTGCCATGTCCCTCTGTGACAGCTGCCAGTGCAAAGTGCCAGCGGCGGGGCGCTGCCAGCCCGGGGCTGGACGTGGCTGCGTCCTGGTCAGGGGATGCAGCTGGGGGCGGACCGGGCAGCCCCTCCCGCGGCGGCGGCGGCAGCGGCGGCTTGATGACTCCCTGGGAGGCGGTGGTGGACGCCCGCCCCGCGACACGCTACGCGAGCCTCGTGCCTCGCGACGCCGCCAGCCTGCAGCTTCTGCTACCTTCCGGCGGCTCGCATGAGTCCGTAGCGGCGTACGAGCAGCAGCTCCTGACCCACATCGCGCCAGGGTCGGTCGTGGCGGGCAGCGCCGCCGCCGCGGCTGCCGTCGGTGGCGCTGGCGCTGGCGGCGCCGCTGGGGTGGGCCACACGGCGGCCCTGCGCCGCAGCACCTCCCCCAACAGCTGGGCGCCGGGCTCCCCTAGTCGGCGGTCAGCGGGAGGCTACCGATCAACTGTTGACGGCGACGCGTCAGCGCCGGCGTCGCCGCCGGTAGATAGCCGCGGAGGCGGCGGAGGACCCGGCCTCCCGCCGCTGGCTCCTCGCTCAGCTCTGAGCACCGCCCTGGCGGCGCCGGCGCCGGCGGCGCAGCCGCCGTGGGGTGGCGCCGGCCTACCCGCCGGCGTCCACGCCTCCGCCGCGGAGCGCGCTGGCGGCGCCGCCGCCGCCGCCGCCGCTGGCGGTGGGACGCTTTTCAGCGTTCCCGGCACGCCGCTTGCTCCCCCGCCCACGCCCGGGACACCCGGCACTCACCACCCACCGCCAACTGCCAACGGAAACGCCAACGGCGGCGCCATCAACCCCTTGACGGACGAGTACGACGAGTGGGGTGTGCCGCAGGCGGCGTCGGCGCCGGCGCTGACGCTGAGCCGGCTCATCATGGGCCGGCCCAGCAACCGCCGACAGGTCCAGCTGATGGCAGAGTGGTTTGACAGCACCATCGGGGGCCTGTGGGAGCAGCACGTGGAGCAACAGCAACAGAAGCTGGCGGAGACGGGCGGTTATGTGCGCCCCGCCAGCGCGGGACCCGGCCCCTGGCCGACCGTGCTCGCGGGCGCATGGCCTGCAGGCCCCGAGCTGGCCGACGGCGACGCCAACGTCGCATCGCCTGCACCCCACTCCCCACCGTCAAACGCGGTGCCCTTGCCAACCATGGCCGGCCCAGCGAGCGCCCATGCAGACGCGCCAGCATCCCCCTCATCCGCCATGCACGCAACAACGACACTGTCGTCCACGGGCCAAAGGACCACGTGCCGGCTCGGCGCGACAGCGCCGGCCACCGCTGCCGCAAGCACTGCTGCCGCCGCCGGCGGCGGCGGCACTGGCGGAGGCGGCGGCGGACTGGACCCCAAGGCGCTGCTGGCGGCGCGGTTTGGTTCCATCAGCGCGGGGCTGCGGGAGCTGAGCGCCTCGCTGTACGGCAGCATGGCGGGCGTGGCGGCCAAGCCACAGCTGTGGGCAGCCATGGTGGAGGTGAGGTCCTGTGTGTGGCCCAAGCACAAGCAGAGGCGCCTTGCAGGTGGCCGTGGCGCCTCACTTCACACCTGTTCCCTGCTCCTGCCACTGTACCCTTGGACAAACCACCGCCGTGTGGCAGGTGCCATACCTGAGGCCCCGGAGCATGACTGATTCCTCACTCCTCACTCTTGTGCTCCTCAGGCCACCGCCGCCGCCGCGCGCGCGCTGGTTCAGCACGTGGCTGTGGGGTGCTGGGAGGAGGGCGCGCTGCTGGCCCGGCTGTGGAACCTGCACACGGCGCTGCTGGATAGCGGGCTGGCGGCGGCGCGGAGGGAGCAGGGCAGGCTGGCGGCGCTGTCAGCTGCGCAGGCGGCCAAGATCCGCAGGTGGGGCATGGGGATCGGACTCCACCGGAGCTCAGGGCAGCTGGGGCATGGTCGGTGGTGACGGTGTTCAAAGCCTGTCGTCACGGTAGCAGAACCGGACTCTCAAGCGTCTGTAATGGGCGCTTATTGTGGCTGCTTTGGGTGCGCCCCTGCGTGCTGACCGGCTGCTTGCCACGTACTACCGCTTGTACAGGCTGGACCCGCTGATTGACTGGGAGGAGGAGAACCGCACAGCGCGGGCCTCGCTGTCCACGGCGCTGGAGGTGGGGGCAGCGGGGGAAGGCAGGAAGCGGGGTAGCGTGTAGCGGGGGAGGAAGCCGGGAAGCGGGGGAGGGAGGCCGGGGAGCGGGGGAAGCGGAGGAGGCGGGTGAAGCTAGGTGAGCGGGGGCAGTCAGGGGTGGGGCTGCTGACGTGCTGAGCGACTCAAGTGGTCTTACCCTGGCCTAACGCTAGCGCTTTCCAACACACTTACTCCTGCAGGCCGCCCGCAACGAGGCCATGCTTGCTGGGCGCAAGCAAGCCATGCCCTTTTGCCCCTTCACATTACACATGTATGCTTTCCTGCGGACCAACCCTCTCCACCCTGCCCCACCGACAGGCCGCCCGCAACGAGGCCATGCTTGCGGGCCGCGAGCGTGACGCCCTGCTGCGGGAGAACGACAAGATCATCCTGTACTACAGGAGGGAGCTGAGGGCGTTCAAGTGGGTCGGGGTCGGGGCAAAGTGTTGGGAGAACAGTAGTGTGGGACAAATCGGTGTTGGTTTGTAGCAGGGAGCGTAGCATTGGCGATTCATATGGGTCTTGTGGGCCGACCCCTGCTCCTGTGGATTGGTACGGCAGGCTAGGATGCACTGTCCAGCAGTATTGCCGTCTGCTTTACCGCCTGCGACGAGCCAAGCGTGAAAAAGGATCCCGTATCGTACTACTTGCGTCGTGCTGGACTGTGGACCCTGCGTGCATTGTGTGCCCCCGCCCCAGGCGCGAGCAGCGGCGTAACGCCTACCGGCTGGCGCGCAAGCTGCGGAATACTCAGCAGCAGCTGGAGCTTATGACGGTGAGGGAGCGTGTAGAATGTGCGAGTTGGTGTAGGTGTTGCAGGAGTTGGGATGTCGTGTGCGTGTGGCTTAGGCGTGGGTTCGCGAACCGTATTGCGACGTGCTATTCTCTGCCATGGCTTACACCAACACCCCACCTTATTAAGGCCTACAACCTCCAACCTAACCCACACACCCACACCCACAGCGTGACCGCGACGTGCTCTTCTCCGCTGTGGCCTACACCAAGAACCAGACCGGCGCGCTGGTGGACCTGATTGGGGGCATGCACGGCCACCTGCGGGCGGCGCTTAGTAATGCGGCGGCGGGCATCGACAGCGCGACGGCGGGCGCGGCGGCTGCTGGCGGGCGCTCGGGCCGGTCTACGGCCTTGGGGGGCGACGGCACAGCCACGGGGGACGACAGCGGCAGCGATGACCTGGACGACAAGGCGCTGGATGCGCTGACGGCGCTGCAGGTGCGGAGCAGGAGGGTGTTAGGGGTTTTTTCGTTTGGTGCTTGGGGTGTTAGTCAGGGTTTGGGGATGGCAGCGTGAGCGAGGACCTCGACGACAAGGCGCTCGGCGCCCTGGCGGCGCTGCAGGTATGGGGGAGGGAGGGGTGTGTGTGTGTTAAGCAGGGGTGCAGCGGCTGGCTGGAAAGGTGTACGGCGGGTGCAGGTACGGTGCTAGTAGGGATGCTGGGTGTCACGAGTAAGTAGCTGCAGGTAGCTGCAACTGCTGATGCCCTTCCGATCCAAGACAAATTGCAGGCAACCTGCACAGGCATCCCGTTTACAAATGTAGTAGTCTGACGTAGTCTACAAATGCGCTGCCATGGCGCTGGCCGCAGGACGAGGTCCTCCCGGAGCTGCAGCAGATCGAGGAGGGCCTCAAGAACATCCAGTTCTCCGTCGCAAAGGTAGGGTGTAACATGCCGGTATGACTGCGGCTGGGGTGGGAATATCAGGGCGGGGCTGCAAGCGACACTTTGGAAAGGCAGGAGAGTACAAGCGAGCGTAGGTTAGCAGGAGAAGACGCATGCACGCATCCCGTCCAGGTGCCTGTATGCCGCCTCTGAGCACATGCCGCCCCTTCCGAAACGTCCGACGCTGTCAGCTTCCTATCCGCGTTCCCTTTGTCCAATACAATTCCCAGGTCCGCGGCGTGAACCAGGACGCCAAGGAACCGTGACCCTGCGTACGGCGCGACTTCCGTTCCCTCAACCTGCCCCTTCACTTTCCCAATGCCCCCACACTTCGCAACCCCCCAGGTCCGCGACCTTAACCAGGACGCGGAGGATAACCACTTTGTGGTGGAGGAGCAGGTCACGGCTGTGGCGGCCGCGGACACGGTGAGGGTGGCGTGCGTGCATTAGGACGCGTTGATGTGCGTTGTAGATGTGTCGCGGTGCCGATTACGGTTCACATTGTCTTCCAGGCGTCACCTGTGGTTCCGCTGAACCTCGACTCCGGATGACAGACAAATTTTAACTTGGCCAAACTCCCCGACCCTACTTATCCATGAGGCACCACCCACCACTGGTTACGAATGTGCTATCGGGCCCTGTCCCCGCCCTCTGTCCCTGCCCCCACCCAAATTCAGCTTTGACCTGTACTTAATCTGCCCCCAAATGGCTAGGTTGGTGACGACCTGGTTGAGGAGGTGCTGGCTGCGGGGGAACCTCCGCCGGCACTACAAAGCATTGCTCAATGCATGTTGCTGTACCTAATCCTGCTTACCACACCATCCATCAGGTTGGTGACGACCTGGTTGAGGAAGTGCTGGCGGCCGGGGACCCTGAGCCCCTCACCAGCAGCGAGCAGGCGGCGGCGGCGCAGGAGGGGGCGCAGGAGCAGGGAGAGCAGGGTGAGAGGGGGGAAGGATGGGGAGGGGCAGGGGGAGGCGCAGGAGCAGGGAGAGCAAGGTGAGAGGGGGGAAAGGATGGGGAGGGGCAGGGGGAGGCGCAGGAGGGGCAGCATGGGGAGCATGGTAGGGGTGTCAAGGCAGGCGGGGGGCGGCGCAGGGGCAGGGGGAGGGGCACGGGGTGGCGCAGGGGAAGCAGGGTGAGAAGTGGGGTAGGAGTCTGGTGCTGAAG